>ENA-UPSA01000062-UPSA01000062.1-bioreactor-metagenome-genome-assembly--contig:-NODE-62-length-165710-cov-135.645468_pt1 | contig 165710 bp, 129 predicted proteins | sample MGYA00238183_ERZ773288 | MGnify/ENA primary metagenome ERZ773288 (study PRJEB29028, sample SAMN07631243) | bioreactor metagenome | isolation source: Switchgrass digestor | place: USA: Dartmouth... | reverse complement strand
CTATATCTTCATTTATTCAGATCTCGTCACCCCAACTATTGACAAAGAGCCTTTTGTTTTTGTTGAAATATTAACCTATTAAAAAGAAATGTGAAAAAGCGTGCTTCGGTGTACTTTATATGTGTCTCTGTCACTCGTCCAGTACTTTATATCCGGCGGATTCAACGGCAGCTTTAAGTTTTGCGATGTCCGGTGTTGCACCACGCTTCGGTTTGACGGTTGCTGTTTTATCGTCAAGCGAAACTTTGACGGATGCAACACCGTCAACAGTAAGGAGGGCTTTCTCAACAGTTGCAGCGCAGTGATTGCAGTGCATCCCTTCAACATGCAGCGTTATTTTATCTTTTGAAGATGTGAAAAAAGCCATTTATTATATCACTCCTTTGCCTTATTTGGCTAATAATACAGCGTTAAAAGCGGAATTATGAAAAAAGCGTTGTAATAAACGCTGTCCGCCGGACATGCGGCGGGATTGTAAATAAATAAACCACCACATCCGGCGGATGCTTCCAGCGGACAGCATTCTCCGGACACCGTCCGAAGAATGCTCCACCGTTATTTATTAACTTTATTCTTCTTCCTCAATCTTAGCCTCAGCAATTATCTTCTGGGCGATATTGCCGGGAACTTCCTCGTAGCGTACGAAATTAAACTCGTAATGAGCGCGTCCCTGGCTGAGAGCGCGGAGAGCTATTGTGTAATCAAGCATTTCAGCCTTCGGAGCTTCAGCTTCGATGACGGTATAGCCCTTCTTAGCTTCCCACGGATTCATGCCGAGAACACGACCGCGACGCTTCGGAAGGTCACCGAGAATGTCACCAACGAGCGAATCCGGTACGTAAACTTTAAGCTCGCCGATCGGCTCAAGGAGAACGGGGTTAGCCTGCGGAAGTCCTGCCTTATAAGCAAGGCGGGCGGCAAGTTTAAACGAAATTTCGTTACTGTCGACAGGGTGATAGGAACCGTCGAAGAGGTCAGCGGCAAGATGGACGACAGGGTAGCCTGCAAGAACACCATGCTGCATAGCTTCGAGAAGTCCCTTTTCAACAGCCGGGAAGTACTGCTTCGGAACGTTTCCGCCGACGACACTTTCAGTAAATGTAAGGCCTTCCGCTTCGCCGGGTGAGAATGTAATCTTAACGTGGCCATACTGACCGGCACCGCCGGACTGCTTCTTATGCTTACCTTCAACAGAAACTTTCTTCTTGATCGTCTCGCGGTAAGCTATCTTTGGTGTTGTGAGATTGATTGAGGCGTTTGAACGTGCCTTAAGACGAGAAGCAACAACATCAAGATGGATGTCTGACATACCGTAAATGCACATCTGCTTCGTTTCGGCATTGTTTTCATAACGAAGCGTCATATCCTCGTCAAGAAGGCGGGCAATACCGTTGGAAATCTTGTCCTCATCGCCCTTTGCAGCCGGCTGAATAGCCATGCAGTAAAGCGGTTCCGGGAACTTAATCTTTTTATATTCAACAGCAGCGCCTGATGTAAGCGTATTGTTCGTAGCGGTAGCTGACAGCTTTGGAATTACACCGATGTCGCCGCAAGCAAGTTCATCAACTTCCGTTTGCTTTTTGCCGCGGATTGTGTAGATATGTGAAAACTTTTCAGTCTGTCCTGTTGTTGCGTTCTTTAAGCTCATGTCGCGGCGCAGCGTGCCGTTCATAACCTTAAAGTATGAAAGTTTTCCGAAGTTATCGGCCACCGTCTTGAAAATGAATAAGGACGTGTCGCCGGATTCGTCTATCTTGACTTTTTCGCCGCTCTCAGTTTTTTCGAATTCCTTGGAAAGCGGGGTCGGGAACGAGCCGACAAAGGCATCAAGCAGGCTTGTAATGCCCCACAGGTTGACAGCAGAACCGGCGTAAACGGGGACGATGGATTCGCTGATTATACCTTTGTGGATGGCTTCCATTGCCTCATCACGAGTGATAGGCTCCTCCATCAGTATCTTCTCCATCAGCTCCTCACTTGTCATGGAGATAGAATCATAGAGGATAGTCTTGTATTCTTCAGCTTCTGACGCAAAGTCAGAGGGGATTTCACTCTCAGTTGTTGTTCCCTTTTTGGGATCGTATGTGTAAGCCTTCATCTCAATGATATCGGCAAACATGCCCTTGTGACCAGTTACAGGTACAAGAACAGGGCATACGGAAATACCAAAAAGATCGCGAAGCTGACCGAAAACGCGTTTGAAATTAGCTTCGTTATCGTCTGCCTTATTTACAAAAAAGGCTTTCGGAATATCTGCCTCGGTTGCATAATCCCACGAAAGTTCAGTTCCTACCTCAGGGCCCGCTTTCGCATCAACAAGAATGACGGCACTGTCTGCGACACGCAGCGCTTGTTTTGCTTCGCCGACAAATTCAAGATATCCGGGGGCATCGAGGATATTGATTTTTGTTTTTTTCCATTCAACAGGGATTACAGATGTGGAAAGCGAGTATCCGCGTTTTACTTCTTCAGGATCACTGTCGCTGACAGTATTTCCGTCAGTTGTTTTACCCATACGGTCAATAGCGCCGGAGACAAAAAGCATAGCTTCAGCAAGCGATGTCTTGCCGCTCCCGCCATGTCCCAGCAGGGCAATGTTTCTGATGTCCTTCGAGCTGTAGGTGGCCATCTTTTACTGTTTTCTCCTCATGTTTTATATTTAAGATTAATTATTTTACAGCTTGTCAGCGGGGCTATTGTTCCCATTGAAAATTAAACTTATAAAGTTGCTAATATGTTAATATGTTAAGTTGATACGTTAATACGTTGATACAAATAAATAAAAATGGGACTTCCATGCCCGCACTTATTCATTATACAATACAAAATCGCACCGTGCAATAGCAGAAACTATATTTTTACCCTAAATGAAACCTTAAATCAGCTACAAAACACTGTTTTTCAGGCTGTGACGTTATCAAAAAGCATGATTTTTTTGTATAACAAAAAGCTAAGCTGTTTTTAGCTTAGCTTTTGTGCTTGTTTTGCTGTATTGTTACTGCTCTTTATGCTTTGCGCTGTTACGTGAAGCATCGCCACATAATAAAGTGAGCGGAACATGGTGAAGAGCATCTCATACAAAAATTTAAGCGTTTGCAGCGTCTATGATAGCGGCGAAGGATGCGGGTTTAAGTGAAGCGCCGCCGATAAGTCCGCCGTCTACATTTTCCATTGCAAGAAGCTCGGCTGCATTTTTCTCATTCATGGAGCCGCCATACTGAATGGTGAGAGCGTCGGCTGCTTCTTGATCGTAAAGATCAGCGATGACGCGGCGGATGAGGGCGCAAACTTCCTCGGCTTGCTCGGGTGTCGCCGTAAGGCCTGTTCCGATAGCCCAAACAGGCTCGTATGCGATAATGACGCGAGAAAGTTCTTCCTTTGTCAGTCCCTCAAGGGCAAGCTTTGTCTGCATTGAAACTACTTCGTTTGTAATGCCGCTCTGACGCTGTCCTATGACTTCACCGACACAGATGATAGCTGTCAGACCTGCATCAATAGCAGCTTTAGCGCGCAGGCGGACAGTTTCATCAGTTTCTCCAAAGTACTGACGACGTTCGCTGTGACCGACGATAACATATTTAACACCGCACTCGACGAGCATAGCGGCTGAAATTTCGCCGGTATATGCGCCTGATTCTTTAAAATGAACGTTTTGAGCACCAATTGCGACGTTTGTGCCTTCGGCTGCCGCAACGGCAGCAGGAATATCAACAAACGGTACGCATAAAACTACATCGCATTTATCTTTACCGCGCGCAGCGGCAGCGATTTCCGAGACAAGAGCAAAAGCTTCCCTCGGAGTTTTATTCATTTTCCAGTTGCCCGCAATAACGGTGCGTCTTTTATCTCTGTTCATGCCGCCTCGCCTCACTCTTTATCGTTAAGGCAGGCGATGCCGGGAAGCTCAAGGCCTTCAAGGAATTCGAGTGACGCGCCGCCGCCTGTCGAGATATGCGTCATACGGTCAGCGTAACCAAGTTTTTCGATAGCAGCTGCGGAGTCACCACCGCCGATGATGGAGATAGCGCCGGATGCGGCAACAGCTTCGGCGACAGCTTCAGTACCGGAAGCAAAGTGCTCCCATTCGGAAACGCCCATCGGGCCGTTCCAGACAACAGTGCCGGCGCCGGCTATTGACTTAGCGAACAGCTCCTGAGTCTTTTCGCCGATGTCAAGTCCCATCCAGCCATCCGGGATGGAATCGGAGTAAATGCGCATGTAGATGGTGTCTTCCTTGTATTCGCGGCCGATGATGTTGTCAACGGGAAGAAGGAACTTAACACCCTTTGCGCGTGCCTTTGCCATCAGTTCGCGGGCAAGATCAAGTTTATCGTCCTCGCAGATGGAGTCACCGATAGGAGCTCCCATAGCTTTGAAGAAGGTGTATGCCATACCGCCGCCGATGATGAGCATATCAACCTTATTGATGAGGTTGTTGATAACGCCAATCTTGTCGGAAACCTTTGCACCGCCGAGAATAGCGATAAACGGGCGCTTCGGATTCTCAAGCGCGTTGCCCATTATAGTGATTTCCTTCTGAATGAGGTAACCGCAAACGGCGGGCAGGTAGTCGGCGACGCCGGCTGTAGAAGCATGAGCACGGTGTGCTGTGCCAAATGCGTCATTTACATATATATCAGCGAGTGAAGCAAGCTCTTTTGCAAAGTTAGGATCGTTTTTCTCTTCTTCTGCGTGGAAACGAACGTTTTCAAGAAGCATTACATCGCCTGGTTTAAGAGCGGCGGCCTTTGCTTTTGCATCAGGGCCGATAACATCTGCTGCCATGATGACAGGCTTGCCGAGGTATTCGGCAATTTTAGCCGCAACAGGGGCAAGGGAGAACTTCTTTACGTCGCCCTTTGCCTTTTCAATGGCAGCGGCAGTTGCCGCCTCACGTTCTGATTCGGGAAGAGCTTCAATCTTGGCTATTTCTTTCTTATCAAGCTTGATTTTTTCGTTGAAGACGTTGTGAGGACGTCCAAGATGCGAGCAGAGAATCACCTTTGCGCCGTGATCGACAAGATATTTGATCGTCGGCATAGCGCCTACAATGCGCTTATCGTCAGTGATGACGCCGCCGTCCATCGGCACGTTGAAGTCGCAGCGTGCAAGGACTCGTTTACCTGAAACGTCGATATCTTCGATTGTTTTTTTGTTATAGCTCGCCATATTATACCTTCCTGTAGTTTTGTATTTTCTCGAGTTTTTGTTGATGTTAATATACCACAAACAGAGTAGTTTTACAAGCGGCGGCGTAAAAATCTGGTGCAGTTACATAATTTCATGATAAAAAACTGCAAACATTATCCGGCGATGAGGAAATAAGTGATGACAACGGCGCCGAGAATAATCCTGTATACGCCAAATGACGTGAATGTATGCTTGCGAACGAAGTCAAGAAGGAATCTGATAGCTATTATTGAAACGACAAATGCAACGACGCTTCCGACGAGAAGAATTAAAAGCTCATCATATGTCGGGATACCGGAATCAAGAATGAATTTTACAGCTTTAAGTCCGCTTGCGCCGACCATTGTCGGGATTGCCATAAAAAATGAAAATTCGGCTGCTGCCGTGCGGGTCAGGCCAAGCAGCATAGCGCCGAGAATTGTCGAACCGGAGCGAGAAGTTCCGGGAATTATAGCGAGAATCTGGAACAAACCGATTGCAAAAGCAGTCAAATATGTTATAGACGAAACGTCGCTTTTCACCTGCGATTTCGGAGAGCGCCGCTCGATAAGTATAAACGCAACGCCATAAATGATAAGAGTAATTGCGACGGTGATGTAATTGTAAAAATGTTCGTCGAACCAGTCGTCAAAAAGCATGCCGACGACGGCTGAGGGGATAACAGCAACAATGACCTTGAACCAAAGCTGCCATGTCGCCGATTTTTCCGCGGGGGATTTGCTCTTTGCAAACGGGTTCAGCCGCGTAAAATACATAACGACAACGGCAAGGATGGCGCCAAGCTGTATGACTACACGGAACATCTCGACAAAAGCATCGGAAACATCCATTTGAACGAGACGCTCAAGAATAATAAGGTGGCCTGTGCTGCTGATGGGAAGCCATTCCGTCACGCCCTCGATAATACCGAAAAGAGCTGCCTTTATCAGCTCAATGAGTAATTTCATAAAAAACTCCTTATGTCGCACATAAAAAATCGTTGATTATTGCTCACTTGCCGCTGCCGCTGCAGATTGCGCTTGTGGTATACACAAGCGTTAAACGCCGCGTAAAATATCACCCGGTGAGATGGGAAACGGCACGTCACATGAAAAAATCATTCCCGGGTGCGGCGCCGATTCGATGGGCTCCCCGTCGCCGTTTTTCAGACCGCGTATAATCAAACCGCGCCCTGTTTTGCCCGGCGACACAACCTCGGCGGCGTCTCCTTCGCACACGCGGTTTTTCTGCCGGAATACAGCGCGCCCGGATGTTTCATCATATGAAACGGCGACGGCAAGATATGCTTTGTCGCGCAGGTATCCGGTGTATGAGACGGTATTTGCCGTGTTTGCAGGTGAGTTATAAAAAAAACCGGTGCAGTATTCGCGATGGCTGACGCTCTCAAGCTCACGAAGAAGCGCCGGGTCGAATGTGTACCCTTCAGGGTCGGCAATGTACCTGTCAATTGCTATGCGATAGGCGTTTGCAGTAACAGCACCGTAATAAGCGCTCTTAACTCGCCCTTCGATTTTAAAGCTGTCAATACCGGCTTCAATCAGCTCGGGTATATGCTCTATCATGCAAAGGTCACGCGAACTCATAACGTAAGTGCCACCAATGTCTTCCTCAATAGGAACGCGCCCATCGGGGCGCTTTTCTTCGGTGACCTCAATTGATTTAACAGTATAATTCCAGCGGCATGGCTGCGCGCATTCACCTCTGTTTGCGTCGCGCCCCGTAAAGTAATTTGACAAAAGACACCGTCCGCTGTAAGCAATGCACATAGCTCCGTGTATGAACACCTCAAGCTCAAGCTCGGGCGGCGTGTTCTTGCGGATTTCGATGATTTCACGAAGCGTAAGCTCGCGCGCAAGCACAATGCGGCGGACACCGAGCGCGTGCCACGCGCGGCAAGCGTATGACGAAACGGCGCTTGCCTGAGTCGAGAGGTGTATTTCAAGCTCCGGTGCGACATCACGCACAAGAGAAAGCACCCCGATGTCAGCTACAATGACAGCGTCGGCGCCTATCTTGGAAAGATAACGGATATAATCACGAAGAGGGGCGTATTCGCGGTCACGGGGCATCGTGTTTACTGTAACATAAACGCGGCGGCCGAGCGAGTGCGCGTACGAGACGGCAAAGGCAAGCTCCTCTTCCGTAAAATTAGCGCTTGCCGAGCGCATACCATATGATTTACCCGCAAGATAAACAGCGTCAGCGCCATAAGAGAGCACGGCGCGAAGCTTTTCGGGATCGCCGGCGGGCGATAGCAGCTCTGGCTTTTTCATTTCTTTTGTTCTTTGTTTTATACCTTTCAGGCAGCCAAGATTGGGCGTGAATAATGCAATTTTCCTATTTTATTCTGAGGTTTTTTGCATATGCCTTGCCCATCTGTGGCGTGCCGAATATCTAATGTTTATTAAACCTTTTCGTATCATGATACAATAATAAGCTTTATATTGTCAAGGCGCGGTGCCTTCGATAAAATAACAGAAAATATGCCACTGACAGCATTGTATTGACATTATACGATATGATATAATCATTGTAGATATATGCAGGGCTTCTAAATTGTCATAATTTGCACGGAAACAGGCATCATAAAAGTAAAATACAGCGGAGATTTTGGGGAGGGGTTTTTATAATGCACGGCTTATTTGGGCACGGAAGCTGTTTTGTTAAGTCGAAAGCAAACAAACACCTCGGTAGCGGCCTTTCCTCTTCAAAAACAGGCGGGGGCTACACAATTCGGGATGGGAATAAGCTTTATCACAGTTACAGATCCGGTCATATTTTTTATGTAGTTCTCGCTCTTTGCGCTTCGCTTCTGATGTTTTTCTCGATTTATAATTATGGCGGTTTCCTTTTTACGGTGTCGACAGCTGTTGAGCGGAACAGTGAAGTGTTGCCGTGCGAAAAAATGGAAAAATCCCCCACAATCAGCGGTGTAGACGAGAATGACGAAGCTATTGGAGATGTAGTCATAGGCGTAGACCCCGACAAAGACGATGATGTCAGCGGAGAGGATGAGAACAATAATCCGGAAAAAGACCCTGACGATACAACTGATAGCGAGACGACCTCGCCGGTTGTGAACCCACAGCCCAATAATACGGGAGGAGTCGTTCCGCAAAGCGACGCTGTAAGTATGTCGTATTTTGACGACGCTGTTTTCATCGGAGATTCCCGAACTCAGGGGCTTCAGATGTATTCAGGTATAAAAAACGGCACGTTTCTTGCTCTGCGCGGTCTCAGCATATCAACGGTATCAACGTATAAATTCGTTGACGTCACGATGGGCGATCATACGGAGACTATGACGGTTACAGATGCACTCCGGCTGATGAAATTCGGCAAAGTTTATATCTCTTTCGGCTTGAATGAGCTTGGATGGCAGTCAAATACGATTTTTGCCGAGACATACCGTGATTTTATACGCAAGATAAAAGAGATAAACCCGTCGGCGATCATATATGTTGAGAATATCATACCAATGACAAAAAGTGCGTCCGAAACAAGCTATGCTTCAACCGGAAACGCAAAGATAAAGGTATATAACGAGCTTATCGAGAAGGTTTGCGCCGATGAGGGTGTTTATTACCTTGATCTCGCGTCACATTTCAGCGATGATGAGGGCAATTTGGACGAGGCGCGCTTTGAAACATCGACAGACGGCGTCCATTTCAAGAGTGCAGCATATAAAGAATGGGCTAATTATCTCTTAACGCACACAGCAGAAGGAATGATGAAAAACACCTCTGTCACGTCTGACACTGCTTCAGAATAATATCAGCATAATAAAATAAAAAAGCTCTTTTCGTTAAACATATTAACATTCGCGGCTCTTTTGAAATATAATTCTTAATACAAATTTAAAATGCGCCTTTAATATTTTGACAAATTGTGATGTATAATAAGTGAAATCATTTCAGAAGAGCGATTTGTAAGCAAATAAAAAAAGAGATAATAAAATAAAGAGATAATACCGAAGAATGAAAAATTATTTTTATCGTATAATTTCAATTATTGCCGCGGCGGCGTTTATTATAATTCCAACCCTTTTATTATACGGCTGCGGTCGCGGTGACAAAGGCGATGACAGTGACTCACTTGCTGACACATCAAATGCAGATACCGACACTACATCTGCAGATGATAAAAACGAAAGTGATGTCACACATGAGAAAATCGCTGAGGCTGTTTTTGGCGCCGTTCAGTTTACTGACGAGCTTGAAGCGCTTGATGGCGATGTAGCGCTTGCTGTTTACAGCCTTGATGGTATGGTGGAAGCGGACGATATGTTTGCTTATGCCGGCACAGGCGCTCTTGCAGAAGAGCTTGTCATTGTCCGTTGTGATGATAATGCCGATGAAATAATCAATGTTTTTAAAGAATACAGAGATAAACAAAAAAACGTATTTGAATCATACAATGCAGGGGAAGTCGTCAAGCTGAATGATGCTGTTATTATGAAAATCGGCGGATATGTCATTTACTGCGTTTCCCCTGATTCGGATGCCGTGGAAAATGAGCTGTTATTGTTGACAAAATAACATCTCTCGTGATACGATTATACTTACACAAAAAATGATAAAACGCGATGATGGAGACGGCTGTGATGTCGCGTGCCGGATGGGGCAGCACAAAAAGCGCTATTGTACACGCAAGCGAGCGATGATGGAGAGCGCATAACAACAGTGCATCCGGCAGCAAATTGCCATAACAGAGAGCGCCGGCATGGCTGGAACCGGTGCGGCAGGACAGAACGGCATTTCACTCCGGAGCGGACGGTGTGAAGCGGCACTTTTCACAAATGCACCACTTTTATGTGCCGTTGTAGCGCTGCACGGATGGCTCCGTTAAAGGCTCACCAAGCGCCCTGTTAATTTTTACAGGGAATACGGGTGGTACCGCGGGATATAATCCCGTCCCGGTTTTCGGGACGGGATTTTTTTTGTTATATTTTTCAGTAAATAAATGAAATTTCAAAAAACAACATAACAAATACACACGAAAAATTGAATTTTTCGAAAGGATATGGCTGACGTGGAACTGAAGGAAAAACTATTAGCAATAAAGGAGGAAGCGGCGCGTCTTTTTGAGGAGGAAAATGCCGATATCGAAGCGCTGCGAATTCGTTATCTTGGTAAAAAGGGCGAGCTGACGTCTGTTTTACGCGGAATGGGAGCCGTTGCGCCGGAGGAAAGACCGGTTGTCGGCGCTATTGTAAATGAAGTGCGCGAGTTTATCGAAAACAAAATAGTTGAGTTGAGAGAAAAACGTGCAAAAGAGGAATTTACGCGCCGGCTTGCGTCTGAAAAGCTTGATGTTACAATGCCCGCTGTAATGCCGCCCGTCGGCGGCCGCCATCCGCTTTCAAAAGTTAAGCTCGAGATGGAAAATATATTCCTCGGCATGGGCTTTACGATTGCAGAGGGGCCTGAGGTTGAGTACGATTACTACAATTTCGAGGCGCTTAACATGCCGGCAGGCCATCCTGCGCGCGACACACAGGACACATTCTATATAACTGATAAAATTCTTCTCCGCAGTCAGACGTCAAGTGTTCAGATACGCACAATGGAGAAGGAAAAACCGCCGATACGCATAATATCGCCCGGGCGCGTTTACCGCTCCGACGAGGTTGATGCGACACACTCGCCGCTCTTTCATCAGGTTGAGGGGCTTGTTGTCGACCGTGGCATAACGATGGGCGACCTTCGCGGCACACTTTTGATATTCGCAAAGAATCTGTTCGGCGAGTCAACGCGCATACGCTTCCGTCCGCACCATTTCCCGTATACGGAGCCGTCGGCTGAAGTCGACGTATCGTGCTTTGCCTGTGGCGGTGAAGGTTGCCGCCTTTGCAAGGGCGAAGGTTGGATTGAGATACTCGGCTGCGGCATGGTTCACCCGAACGTGCTTTCCGGCTGCGGCATTGACCCTGATGTATACAGCGGTTTCGCTTTTGGAATAGGTATTGAGCGCGTAGCAATGCTTAAATACCATATCGACGATATGCGCCTTTTCTATGAAAATGACCTGCGCTTCCTTGCGCAGTTCTGATGAAAATAAGGTAAGGAGGACGCAGAATTATGAAGTTACCATTACAGTGGTGCTCTGATTTCACGAACATCAAAGACATAGATATAAAAACATTCTGTGACAGAATGACGGATACAGGAAGCAAGGTCGAAGGCTGGGAGGAGAATGCCCGTGACATAGAAAACGTTGTCGTCGGGCGCGTTGTCAAGATGGAGCGCCATCCTGACTCCGATCACCTTTGGATTTGCGAGGTAGATGTGGGAGAAGCGTCACATCGTCAGATAGTCACAGGTGCGCAAAATGTATTTGAAGGAGCTATTGTGCCAGTGGCGAAAGCTCCGGCAAAGCTGCCCGGTGGCGTTGAAATAAAATCCGGCAAGCTGCGCGGGGTTGTCTCTGACGGTATGCTTTGCTCGATTGACGAGCTTGGGTTGACGTCACACGATATGCCGGGAAACGACAGCAGCGGAATCTGCATTTTAGGCGACGAGTTTGCCGATAAAATCGGCGCCGATATCCGCGACGCGCTTTTGCTTCGCGGTGTAACGGTTGATTTTGAAATAACGCCGAACAGACCTGACTGCTTATCTGTTATCGGCCTTGCACGCGAGGCTGCTGTAACATTTAATCGCGATTTTTCAGTACCGGCGCCATCGGTTAAAGTGTCCGGTGATGGTGATGACGTATCAAACTATATAAGAGTCGATATTGAAGCGCCTGATCTCTGCCCGCGCTACTGCGCTAAGGTCGTAAAAAATGTCAAAATTGAACCTTCACCTCTTTGGATGAGGATGCGTCTGAGAGCAGCCGGCGTGCGCCCGATCAACAATATCGTTGATATAACAAACTATGTCATGCTTGAGTATGGCCAGCCGATGCACGCTTTTGACTATTCGTGCCTTGATGGTGCCCACATTATTGTAAGGCGCGCCCGTGACGGCGAGCTTTTCCGCTCGCTTGCTGAAAACGACACAGACAGGCCGCTTTCATCGTCAATGCTTGTAATTGCCGATGAGAAAAAACCTGTTGCGCTTGCCGGTGTCATAGGCGGAGCCAACAGCGAGATAAAACCTACAACAACGACGGTTGTTTTTGAATCGGCTAACTTCAACGGTGTTTCCGTAAGGCTTTCGGCAAAAGCGATGAACATACGCACCGAAAGTTCCGCTCGCTTTGAAAAGGGCATGGATCCCGAGAACGCAATGCCAGCTCTTCTGCGCGCATGTGAGCTTGTAACTATGCTTGGTGCAGGTGAGGTCGTTGACGGTATCATTGATGTTTATCCGGGCAAGAAGGAAAAACGCACAGTTAAATTTGAGCCAGACCGCATAAATGCTTTTCTCGGCACGGATATTCCGCGCTCGAAAATGGAGGAGATACTTTCATCGCTCGGGTTTGGCATTGAAGCCGGCGGTGATTTTGTAACCGTGCCGAGCTGGCGAGGTGACGTCTCTTGTATGAATGACCTTGCCGAGGAGATAATACGTATATACGGTTATAATGAGGTTACGACGACGCTCCCGCTTGTTCGCATAAAGCAAGGCGGCAGGACACAAAGGCAGCAGTTTGAGCTTTCGCTCCATGAGCTTATGTGCGGCATGGGGCTTTGGGAAACGGAGACGTTTTCATTCATAGGCCCGCGTTATCTTGATATGATACACGTGCCGGAGGAAGATATTCGCAGAAACTGCGTTGTTATATCAAATCCGCTCGGCAAAGATACAAGCATTATGCGCACAACGGCATTGCCGTCAATGCTTGATGTTCTCTCGCATAACCAGAATTATAAGAATGCATCTGCCGCGATGTATGAGCTTGCGACAATATACATCCCGACGGGCGTTGATACCCTGCCGGAGGAGAAAAAAGTGCTTGTCGTTGGCATGTACGGCGGTGGGGTGGATTTTTACCATCTCAAGGGAATATGCGAGCGCATTATTCTTTCAGCAGGTATATCCGGTTATAAAACCGTTGCCATACGCGACAATCCTTCATATCATCCCGGAAGGTGCGGAGAAATCCGTCTTACCGATGGCACTGTGCTGTGTGTGCTCGGTCAGGTTCATCCGGAGGTTGCGGAGGAATTTGAACTTTCGGGCGAGATATATGCAGCGGAGATTGATGTTGAGGCGATATTTGAACGGCGCGCTGGCGTACGTGAGTTCCGTCCGTTGCCGAAGTATCCGGCGGTATGGCGTGACTTCTCGTTTGTCTGCGATGAGGAGATTGAAGCAGGATCGGTCGTCGATGTCTGTTGCGAAGCCGGCGGCGAGCTTGTTGAGTCGGCTTACATTGTCGATGTTTACCGCGGTGAGCAGGTTGGCGAGGGTAAAAAGAGCGTGTCGGTGCGTGTCCACCTGCGCGCTTCTGACAGAACATTGACAGACGCTGAAGCTGATGCGATTGCAGCGAAAATGCTTGATGAAATCGGACGCCGGCTTGGAGCATCGTTGCGCGGAAGATAATTTTAACAATCTTGTTGCATATATTGTCTTTTGTGATATAATATACTTGATGACAACGAAAGGAGTCTATAATAATGAAGGAAAAGAAGAAGTACGGCGTTATTTGGCGCGTGCTTGTGATAATCGCAGCCGTTGTTGGTGCTTTTGTGGCGGCTGAGGTGATCCTCGAGAAGGTATTCAAGAAATATCTCAAGATTGTCATCGAGCTTGGTGATGTTGACGAACTTGAAGATGAGTTTAACGGATGCAGCAGCAGAGACGATGAAGATGAAGAAGAAGCCGAGGCGGATAACAGCGCCGAGGATGATGACAGCGACGACGACATTGGTGACACAGTAATAATAGACGACTAAACGACGCAAGGTAAAAGAAAAATAAAACAGCATAGTTTTAAGTGTAATAAGAAAAGTATAATAAGTGTTAAGTAAAATTCCCGCTTCACATTTTGTGAAGCGGGAATTTTGTATATTAACATATTTAATTATTATCGTAGCTTTAAGATTAAGGCTTCATGGCATCCTTGCGGGAGAGGTTAAGGCGTCCGCGCTCGTCGGTGCCGAGGTATTTGACTGTCATCATGTCGCCGACTTCGCATACATCCTCTACCCTTTCGGTATGCTTGTTTTCAAGGTCCTTGATGTGAACCATGCCCTCTTTACCGGGGGCAATCTCAACGAAAGCGCCAATCGGGATTATACGAGTTACGCGTCCGGTGTAAATACCGCCAACTTCAGGCTCGAAAACAATTCCTTCTATCGTTTTCTTCGCTTGTAATGCGGCTTCGCGGTCTACGGCAGAGATGTAAACCGTACCGTCTTCCTGAATGTCAATTTTCGCGCCGGTGTCCGCAACTATCTTCTGAACGACCTTACCGCCGGTGCCGATAACATCACGGATTTTCTCAACGTCAATCTTCATGACGATGACCTTCGGTGCATAAGGCGATACTTCAGGTCTCGGAGCGGGTATAGCCTTGAGAAGTATTTCATCTATGATATAATCGCGGCCTTTATGTGTCACTTCAAGAGCTTTCTTAATTATCTCCGGCGTCAGGCCGTCAATTTTAAGGTCCATCTGAATTGATGTGATACCCTTGTGTGTGCCGGCAACCTTGAAGTCCATATCGCCATAGAAGTCCTCAACACCCTGAATATCTATCATCGTCATCCAGCGGTCGCCTTCTGTGATAAGACCGCAGGAAATACCGGCAACCGGTGCTTTGATCGGAACGCCGGCATCCATAAGAGCAAGCGTTGAGCCGCAGACAGAGCCCTGGGACGTTGAGCCGTTGCTGCTGACAACCTCGGATACGCAGCGGATAGCGTATGGAAATTCCTCAATTGAGGGGAGCACGGGGAGAAGCGAGCGTTCGGCAAGTGCACCATGACCAATCTCACGGCGTCCGGGACTGCGGGCTGATTTTGCTTCGCCAGTCGAATAGCCGGGCATGTTGTAGTGGTGCATATAGCGCTTCGTTTTCTGATTGTCAATGCCGTCGAGCTCCTGCGAGTCGTTGAGGGAGCCGAGAGTACATACGGTGAGAATCTGGGTCTGACCGCGGGTGAAAAGTCCGCTTCCGTGTACGCGGGGCAGGACGCCTACTTCCGCCGCGAGCGGGCGGATTTCATCAAGGCGACGGCCGTCAACGCGCTTTCCTTCTTCAAGAAGCCAGCGACGGACAATCTTTTTCTGGACCTGATAGATAATCTGATCCATCTGGGTGGTTATGTCGGGATATTCTTCGGAGAATTTCTCCACAATAGCATCTATGATAGGCAGCATACGCTCGTCACGAACGTTTTTATCGGGAGTGTCAAGAGCGTACATGACGTCTTTTTCACAAAATTCAAATACACGCTCAACCATTTCGTGATCAAGCTCGCCGGAAGGATAGCTGAACTTCGGCTTACCGACAGCGGCAACGATGCTGTCGATAAACTCAATAATGCGGCAGTTTTCCTCATGTGCGAGCATGATGGCTGCGAACATGTTCGAATCTGAAACTTCCTTCGCGCCGGCCTCAATCATGACGACCTTTGACCTTGAGGATGCGACGGTCAGCTCAAGCGTGCTTGCTTCGCGCTGTGCTTCCGTCGGGTTGACGATTAGTTTGCCATCGACCATTCCGATAAGAGCGCCGGAAATCGGTCCGTTCCACGGTATGTCGGATATGGAGAGGGCGATTGACGCGCCAAGCATAGCGACAAGCTCAGGCTGGCAGTCCGGGTCAACAGACAAAACAGTGAGAGACACGACTATGTCGTTTCTCAAATCCTTCGGGAAAAGCGGGCGAATTGGGCGGTCTACGACACGCGAGATTAGAATTGCCTTTTCGGAGGGGCGTCCCTCACGGCGCGTATAACTGCCGGGGATTCTGCCGACAGCATAAAGACGTTCCTCAAAGTCAACAGCAAGGGGCAAAAAATCAATGCCCTCTCTCGGTTTTGCGGAGGCTGTTGCGCAGGCGAGAAGTACCGTATCACCGTATCTAATCAAGCAGGAGCCATTTGCAAGTCCGGCAACTTTGCCGACTTCAACTTTTAATGGGCGACCAGCGTATTCTGTTTCAAAGACTTTTACGTTTTCAAACATGAAAAACTGTTCCTTTCCGTTTAATAAATATATTTCAAACGGAGAGGCGTGCCGGAATTAACACTTAAACAGACGCGTAACAGCGCTTCAGCGCTGCTTTTTCGCTATTCTCGCACCGCCATCGCACCGCTTTATATGCGATAGCGACATTTTTTCGTGAAAAATTGCTTTTTCGTGTTTATATGCGTGTTACGCGCTTGTTTAAATGCTGATTCGCGGCTTCGCCAACTCCGTGTGATTACGATTGATTACAATATTTTAAAAAAAGCCATGCTTTTGTTTGCTGAAAGGTTTAGCGGGCCGGCGCTTTTACGTCGGCCCGCGCCACATCACGTGTTGTGCTGGTTTGATGAACAAAAATGAAAGGTAATGTATTACTTTCTGATGTTCAGCTTATCGATTATCGCACGGTAACGCTCAATGTCAACCTTGGCAAGATAGTTAAGCAGGTTACGGCGATGTCCGACCATCTTGAGAAGACCGCGGCGGCTGTGGTGGTCCTTTTTGTTATTCTTCAGATGCTCTGTGAGATTGTTGATGCGTTCTGTGAGAATAGCAATCTGAACTTCAGGGCTGCCGGTGTCGCCTTCATGTATGGCGTACTTTGCAATAATTTCCTGCTTTTGTTCTTTTGTGAGTGCCATGTATTTCACCTCATAAATATATTACTTTACGTCTCAGCAGACGGCGGGTGAAATGCCCAAAAGCGGGCCTTATATCCGTGAACCGAGATCGCAAGCATGATAATTATATCACGGGGCTTTTTATTTGTAAATAATAATTTCCACACTTTAGTGTTATAAACATTCAATTATAGTGGCTGATAATTTGAGAAATATTATTTATTACGGATATATGCGAGAAGTAGTTTATTTCTCATGCGTTGCTGCTCTTTTACTTCCTTTAAAAAATGATATTAAGCCGCATATGATGAGGAAAGCGCCGAATAAATAGCGCAGCGCGCCGCCGCTCACACGGGCGGCAATAAGACTGCCTGCAATTGCACCGACTGATCCCATTACGGCAAAAATTAAGAATGCAAGAAAATTAATTTTCCGACGCAGAAAATGGATTATGAGAGAAGCAGCCGACGCTGCGATGAAAAAAATAAGATTTATTCGCTGAGCGTCGTACTGTGCGATATCACGCGCGAGCGTCAGATAGACGACGAGCAGCCCGCCGCCACCAACGCCCATACCGGATAAAGCAGCGGCAAAAAATGCGGCAATTATGTCCCAGACGATTATTATTACATCACCCCGGCTTCCTTTAATATCATGCTGACACCTGCCCAGACGACAAGAGCGGAAAAAATCTTTTTTATTACCGAAGAATTAAACACATCAAGCAGGGCGGCGCCACATATACCGCCGCAAGCGGCAGGCACGATGTATATGGCATATTTAATAGTTGACGAAGCGGTGGAGGTGGCACTTGAGGAGGTGAGACTGTAAAGCAGCGCCGATACAGCCGTTATCGGCAATATTGATGCAATAGCTGTTGCAAGTATATCGCGTATATCGCCACCCGGCTCAGTATCTAAATCAGCACCGCGGCGCTTTCGTTTAAAATATGAGAGCGCATATACGATTATAATGCCGCCGCCCGTACCGATAAGCCCGTTGATGAGACCGGCGACAAGGCCTGCCGCACATAAAAAGAAAAGCTGCTTTTTGCTATCGGAAGTCACACCCAAAAAGCGAACGCCATGTGTCCGCACCTCCTTCATAAGCATTACATCAAAAGTCTTCCACCGGACTCCTGTACTTGTATTTTCTCATGAAATCTGTTATTATATACTCACAAAAGAGCAAATATGTAATGCTCTTGTTTTATGTGATTGTAAAAAAAGTGACGTTATAAACACAAGCTGATAGATTATTATCGATAATTATTGTATGGAGAGGAGCGATCTGCGCATGGCTGCGAAAAAGAATGAAAAAAACAGCAGCGCGAACAAAGCGGTATCCGAAAAAAAGAAAAAAGCAGCTGAAAGCTCAAAAGCATCGACGAGAGCTAAGGCAGATGATGCGGATACTGAACGCTACCGCGCGATTGACGATCCATACAGTTTAATAAATCAAATACTACCGTTTGTTTTTTTTGTTTTTTCTGTTTTCTTTTTTCTTATACTTATAATGAATCACGGGGCATCCGGCATAGGTGTTGCCGCAGCTTCGCTAAAGAACATCCTTTTAGGGCTTCTGTCAACTGCCGCATATGCCATACCGCTTACTCTTTTTAATCTTGGCGCTTTCTGGCGCCTTGACGCGCAGCGGCATCGTTTAAAATGGCGCCTTTGGTGTATTGTAATCGCCGTACTCATTACAGCGGCGATCTTACAGATTATCGGAGGAGATGGCGTTGTCTATAATTTAAAAGCTTTATATGACAGCGGCAGATTATTTAAAGGGGGCGGCGTCATCGGCGGCCTTATCGGTTCGCTGTTTTTACAGCTTTTAGGGAAAGCACTGTCGCTTGTTCTTCTGTTTTCCGCGCTTTTTGTTGCCGTCCTTTTAATGTTTGGCCTGACGCCCCATGTAGTTTACAGCTTCTTTTTATATCGAGCTAAGAAGCGCGTCAGCGAAATGCGAAACAAACGCAAAAAACCGGTCTCAAAGCCGGAGCTTTCGCGCATAACGCAGCTTGATGATGGACAAGCAGAGCCCGCAGTTGTGGCAAGCGCAAGTGCCGGCGTCGGAACAAATATAGAGAGCCGTCCTGTGCGGCGCGCTAAGTTTAACCCCGATGTCGATGTTGGCGAAGACGAGCACGATGATGTCGAGCGTGATATAATTGACAAAAAGATATTTGACGAAGTTATGCGCCGCACAAATGAGCGCTATGGCCGGCAGGTGTTCCCCGACGAGATTGAGGGTGACAAAGACAAAGAAAAAGCTGATAGCGCTAATAAAAACGGCGACGACGCAAGCGAAGACATTGAAAACCTGCGCACAGGCGCGGCGGAAATCCGCGTCGATAAAATTGCCGAGGGCGAGCTTGACTTATCAAAGATATTTGTCAATCCGGACAGCATAGAGCTGCTGAAAAAAGCACGGTCGGGGTCAGCGGAAAATAATTCCTCTGAGACGCTGAAAGTTGAAAAAACACAGCTTTCCGTGCAGCAGCCGCAGCCGGATATTGAGGTGCCGGAACCTGCTCCGGTTTATAAATTTCCTCCGCTATCTCTTTTGACGGAACCTCCGCGCAGGTCGGCAGCCGACATTGAGGAGCTTGAGGAAAATGCCCGCAAGCTTGTTGAAACGCTTGCCAGCTTCAACGTACACACTCGCATAGCGGACGTTTCACGCGGTCCGACAATAACTCGTTATGAGCTGACGCCAGAGTCCGGTACACGTGTACGCTCAATATCAAACCTTGTTGACGATATTTCGCTTAATCTTGCAACGCAAGGCGTTCGTATCGAGTCGCCAATACCGGGGAAAGCTGCTGTCGGTATTGAAGTCCCGAATAAGACACGTGAAATTGTTTATCTGCGCGAGCTTCTTGAGAACAAAGAATTTCAGGAAGCAAAAAGCCGCCTGACAGTGGCACTTGGCTACGACGTTGCAGGTAACCCTGTATACTGCGACATAGCAAAAATGCCGCATATGCTCATCGCCGGCGCAACGGGAATGGGCAAATCAGTTTGCATAAACAGCATAATTGTCAGCTTAATATACAAGTCTACCCCGCAGGAAGTACGCCTTATTCTTGTCGACCCGAAAAAGGTTGAGCTTAATATATATAACGGAATGCCGCATCTCCATGTGCCTGTAATTAGCGAACCGAGCAAAGCGGCAGGTACGCTTGCATGGGCTGTGACGGAGATGGAGCGACGCTATGAGCTTATCGAAAGCGTCGGCGTACGCAATATTCAAAACTATAATGAAATAACATACGGCGACCCTGAGAAAGAGTTTATGCCGCAGATGGTTATTATAATTGACGAGCTGGCTGACCTTATGATGACAGCGCCGGACGACGTTGAGGGAAGCATCTGCCGCATAGCACAAATGGGGCGCGCAGCCGGGCTTCATCTTATAATCGGTACACAGAGGCCGTCTGTTGACGTCGTTACGGGCCTTATAAAGGCGAATGTGCCCTCGCGCATAGCATTTACGATGGCGTCGCAGGTCGACTCGCGCACGATAATTGACATAGCGGGCGCGGAAAAGCTCATCGGGCGCGGCGATATGCTCTATGCGCCTGTCGGAGCACTAAAACCAATCCGCGTTCAGGGCGCTTTCGTCAGCGAAGCTGAGGTTGAAAAGGTAATTGATTTTCTGAAAGGCATTTATCCGACACCGCTTTATGACGACAGCGCTATGGATGGCATAGAAGAAGCGGCGGAGCGCTGCGCACAGGGCAAAAAAGGCCGCGGAGTGCGTGGAGCGGACGATGATGACGGCATCTTTGACGATCCGATGCTTGATGCGGCAGTTGAGCTTGCCATCGAATCCGGGAAAATATCGACGTCGCTTATTCAGCGGCGCTTGTCGCTCGGTTATGGACGTGCGGCAAAGCTAATCGACCGCATGGAAGCGCTCGGATATGTCAGCCCGCCTGACGGACAGCGTCCGCGCGATGTTCTGATAACGCGCCAGCAGTATCTTGAGATGAAGATGCGCGGCACCGACGCATGTTGACAGTAATTTTCAGAAGTAAAGTACAAAATAAAAGAAGAAATAGTTTATAAAAGAAAGCGAGGCGCCGGTTCGGATGGGAAAGCTCATCGCCATCGACGGGCTTGACGGCTCGGGCAAAAAAACACAGAGCGATATTTTATGTCACCGTATCGGCGAGAGGGGTATTCGCGTGCGCGAGCTTAGCTTTCCGGTGTATGAAAGCGAAAGCTCCGCTCTTGCGCGCTTATATTTAAGCGGAGGTCTTGGCGGTAAACCCGACGATACGAATGCATACGCGGCATCAATGTTTTTCGCTGCCGACAGGTACGTCACATACCGTCTTGACTGGCATGCCGATGCCGAAGATCCTGAAACCGTTATTGTAGCAAACAGATACACAACGGCAAACGCCATACATCAGCTTACAAAGCTCCCGCGTGAAATGTGGGATGAATTTCTCCTTTGGCTTTATGACTTTGAATATAAGAAGTTGGGTTTACCGGAGCCGGATATTGTAATTTTTCTTGAGGTTCCACCGGAAGTGACGCTTTCACTTATAAAAGCACGCTCCGATGAAACAGGTATTTCACGTGATATTCACGAATCCGACGCCGCTTATATAAAAGCATGCCACGCAGCCGCCGTTTACGCGGCAGATCGTCTCGGCTGGCATACAATCAAATGCTGCCGGACAAACATCGACGGACAACCTGTGATGAGAAGTCGGGATGAGATTGCAGCCGATGTTGAGAGGGCGATAGCGGGAAGGCATATTATAAGCGGATTCGGTCCGTAAGGCATAAAACGATTATATAAATCAGTTGAGTGCGAATAAAGAGAGCACACCTCGTCATTAATTTAAGAAAAGGCATTATTATATGCTGTTGGTGTGCAACAAAAAAGTGAAAAGTGAAAGGACGGAGATGCGATAGTTATGGTATACATGTTTTTAGCCAACGGCTTTGAGGAAACTGAAGCCATATGTCCGCTTGATATACTTCTGCGCGCGGGCGTCAAGGTAAAAACAGTCGCCGTCGGAACGTCCGGTTTATATGTCACGGGCAGAAACGGCATTACAGTAAAAGCAGACATCACTGAAGGTGAGCTTGGCAGCCCTGAGGGGGCCGCTGTTGATATGGTGATACTGCCGGGAGGTATGCCCGGGGCAAACAACCTTTACACTTCTCAGACAGTTGATAGCTTTATCAGTCATGCGGCGAGGACCGGGGCATATATAGCTGCAATATGCGCAGCACCATTTATTTTAGGCAGAAAGGGAATCCTCCGCGGCCGTCGGGCGACGTGCTATCCCGGCTTTGAGGATGATCTTATCGGAGCTACCGTTGTACGCGAAGGCGTTGTGCGGGATGGCAACATTATAACTGGCGAAGCGATGGGCTCGGCAATACCGTTCGGTCTTACGCTTGTATCGGCACTATGTGGGGAGGAAACGGCGGATAAAGTTGCATCCGCGATAATTGCAAAATGAATTATATAAAAAGTCAAAAATCGGAGTTGCGAAAACAATTACTTGCACAAAGAGCGCTTGTACCACCGGAAGAACGCGAGCGCATGAGCGAAAAGATTTGCCAGCGGGCAATATCACTTGCAGGTTTCAGGCTTGCAGGCACAATACTTCTTTACGCACCGAAGGAAATTGAAGTCAACGTATATCCGATCGCCGAAGCTGCGTGGGCGCAGGGGAAAGCTGTTGCTTTCCCGCGCTGCCATAAGTCGGACAGCGGATTTTCATATATGACATATCACATCGTCGAGGATCGTTCGCAGCTTAAAAAGGGCACCTTTGGTATTATGGAGCCTGATGAAGATGCACCTCTATATGATCCTGCGACGGACAGGCGTGGCTCGATATGCTTTGCACCCGCAATAGCATTTGACAAGCATGGATACCGCCTTGGTTATGGCGGCGGTTATTATGACCGTTATTTCAACGGTTACACAGGCTCAATTGTAGGCGTTATTTTCTCTGATTTTGTTTTTGATGCGCTGCCGCACGGCAAATACGACATCAGAGCCGGTATACTCATAACTGAAAAAGGAGTGACAATGACAGTTGAAGATTAAACCAACAATTGCCGCACCGGCGCTCGTTTTTATAATTTACTCAGCACTTCTTTTGTCGCGCGCCATAAATCTGGATACCATGTTAAATGGTACGGATCCGTATCTTGCGGCAGTTGTGGTTCAGCTTCTTATATTCATTTTACCAACTTTATTTTTTTGCACTTTACGCGGCGGAGGATATGCGGGCAAGCTTCGCTTACGCCCGTTTGCACCGCGAGCGATACCTTTCGTCATTGTTGCGTCAGTTTTACTTATACTCGTTTCATGCGCTACAAAGCTTGCCGTCTTTTCGCTGTTCGGCAAAACGCTTGGTGTAGATGAGGGCGTCGGCATATACAGAAATTACGCTATGGGCGATAATTCTCCCGGTCCCATGCTTTATTTAGCACTCGTATTTGCCTTAATTCCGGCGATAACGGAGGAATTTACATTTCGCGGTGTAATTCTTGCTGAATATGAAAGCTGTGGCGTCGGTGCTGCTGTGTTTTTCAGCGCTTTTTACTTTGCTATGCTCCATTTTGACATAGCTTTATTTCCTGTATATTTTGCAGGAGGGCTGATACTGGCGCTTTCAGCGTATGTAACGCGATCAGTATTAGCGCCGGTTGTCATACACACAGCAAACAACTTGTTTGCCCTTTTCCTTGAGGAATATATATGGCGCTCGATTCTTCAGCCGCGAAATGTAGTTATTTTCACGTTTCTTACAGTCTTGCTTCTTCTTATATTTATGACATTTTTATTCGGAGAAGCAGGTCGTTTATATAAAATATACGGGAAGGCGGGCGCTGACAGCTCATACGCACTGCCGCCCGAAGAGCGCACGGGAGCGCTTGAGGCGTTTGTATCACCTCTTTTTATGATGTGCTTCGTGCTTTATATAATAATTGTCGTTTGATATATAGTCAGTTTGTTTTAGATGGCGCGTTGCCGCATAGGAGGTAACCTGTGAGCGAGAAGAATGTAAATATAAATGATAGTGCAGCGAACGACGAAGAGCTGGACTTCATGCTCGGCAGGAAAAAGAAAAGGGTGCCGCAGTCGGAAGAAAAACCGGCTGTTATGCCAAAGGCAGCTCCTTTGGGGGGCGGCCGGGATGTCGGCACGGTGAAATTTAATAAAGTTGCGGACAGTACAATGCTCAACAGTACTGTCAGTCAAGGCGAAGGATCTTTAAGCGCTATTAAAAGTGCAGATGAAGCTTTAGTTGAAGCAGATGATGATTTAGACGCGGATGCCGACGATATAAAGGAAGATGCCGGCACTGGCCACGAGCGTGATAATGTTGCAAGCATTATGCTCGGCATGTTAAAAGGCATTATTTACATTGCCATTGTCGTTGTTGCCGGGGTATGCCTTGCGCTTTTTGTGATAATACCGATATTTAACGATATTTTTGCCTTTGATAAAAAAGAAGCTGTTAAAGAGGTCACAATACCGGAGCTTGCGACGCTTGACGACGTTGCCGACATACTTTACGAGAACGGACTTATCAGTTATCCGAAAATATTTAAGATGTATGCCGGATTTATAAACGACAACGGAGAGTATGTGGCAGGAGACTATACTTTATCGACAACGCTAAGCTACCGCCAGCTTCTTGCATCATTTAAATCGTCGAAAGAAAAAGAGATAATATCTATAACGATACCGGAGGGCTATACAACAGACGAAATTATTAATTTGTTTGTTGAAAACGGTATCGGAACAAGAGAAGGTTTCATCGACGTAATAAATAATTATGACTGGCGCGAGGATTATAACTACTGGTTCATAGATGAGCTTGAAGAATACGGTTATTCGGAGGACAGATTTTACCGCCTTGACGGTTATCTCTACCCGGACACGTATTATTTCTACTCAGACTCAAGCGAAGTTACAGCGATATCAAAGCTTCTTGACAACTTTTCCGTTAAGTTTACGGACACATACAGGGAATATGCGAAATCCCTCGGGTTTACAACCGACCAGATCGTCACAATAGCATCAATGATTGAATCCGAGGCAAAATACCTTGCCGAGTTTCCGCTTGTGTCATCGGTGTTCCACAACAGGCTAAAGAAGAGTCAGTTTTACCCGTTCCTTGAAAGCGATGCGACAATAATGTATGCTATCATGCACGATACGGGAGAGCGGCCGGAGAGGCTCACATCGACCGAATATGACAGTCCGTACAACACATATAAAAATAAAGGGCTGCCGCCGGGACCGATTTCAAACCCCGGTTATAACGCTTTAACATATGCCCTTTACCCGAAAAATACGGATTATTACTACTTTGTTGCGAACAATGACGGGTACTCAGTCTTTTCAAAAACGTATGCGGAGCATTTGGCTGCTGTCAAAGCTGTCGCAGACGGAACGGCAATCTCAACTCTCCGTCAGGGTACTGAGGGCGGTGTTGTTGAAGACTATGAATAAAGCATGCATGATAAAGATATAGATAACGAAAAACGAGTGAGATAACAAAAAAACATATTGAAAACGGTGGCCTGCTAAAAAAGCAGGTCACCGGCATTATAAGCGCGCACTTATAGTGCTGTAAATTAAAGTAACAGCACAAGAAAAAGACAATAAAATTCGCAAAAAATAATATTGCAAATACGCGCGTGTTATGTTATAATACAAAAGCTGCGTTGCGGCCCGTTGGTCAAGCGGCTAAGACGACGCCCTCTCACGGCGTAAACAGGAGTTCGATTCTCCTACGGGTCATAGAAAAAAGCATAAAATATAAAATCCGAGCTGCTCATTTGAGTTCAGCTCGGATTTTTCTTTTTATCATTAAAGATAAAATACCGCCGAGGGAGATATAAAACAAATCCCCTCGGCGGTTGTTTTATTGATTACGATGTAAATAGTTGCTTTTCGATATCTTAACCTTCAGCAGGTGATGACCTCCGCCTTGCAACCAAGCGTCCTCGTTATATAGTTGCAGGGGAGGGGAAACGGTTAAGATGAAAGTAGTAAATTCAAGTAAAAAAATATGTAAGCGCCCCACCGTGCCGTGTAACCCGGCGATTAGAAACCCTGCTCTCGCAAGGCGGGTATATCCTCTCCTGAGCTTTGCGCTTCCAACGTCCGCAACCGGCAAGCTGCCGGTTACGGGAGGCCTGCATCCCACATCAGGAAGCCGGATCCCCTTTATTCTATCGTGGGTTTTAATACCGAATTATCACGCACACCGCAGAGCTTGATTTTATTATAGCATATGATTTCGCATTTTAGAAGAGGCAATTTACAAATATTATGGCAATATGACACAGAATAATCACCGAAATTCTGACACAAACTCCACTTAAACGCCATATTTCATCTTAATGCGTGTTAACTTCTCTCCCATCGGTCGTGCAATTAAAAAAAGGAATATGACGTTTGATACAGAATATAGAGCAGTATGAGGAAGAGCGGTTAAAATTGCCGTGAAAAATAGCTCTTTGCTGAATGTGCCGCTATACCAAAGGACTGTCCATATATCCATAATAACGGAGAAAATAAAACCGGCTATTGCCCCATAAATAATGAGAGCAAAGCGGCTTTTTTTGAAAAATTTCGAAAAAACGCCGGCGAAAAAGCCGATCATGCCCCATGCAAGCATTTGAAAAGGGGTCCACGGCCCCTGCCCGAAGTAAAAATTTGATATAAGAGCGGAAAAAGCTCCACAAAGAAACCCGGCTTCACCGCCAAGATAAACGCCGGCGATTATTGTTAGTGCCGTAACAGGCTTAAAGAATGGTATAAAACGCCCTATGACAGACAGAGCTATAAAGACAGATACAATTATCAAGCGCCGGCTTCCCGTTTTTTTATGTTCAAAACCGGCAAGGAAAAGCACGCAGGCTGATATGGCAACGGCAAGTGCTGTAAAAGCCTGACGCTTCGGCTCAAATAAGTAAGCGCCGGTGACGACAATTATGGGTACAACGACAAACGGGATGACAATTCTTAAAACACGGCGCAGGCGGGGGTTTTTTATAACTATCATTAAGTCACCCCCACCCCCGTGAGAAGAGATCGTTTGCTTTCGTTCCGCCGCCCGTTGGCACGACAAAGAGCAATAACATCGTCCGCTGTTATAGCACCGTCATAAATGCCGCGAACCATGCGGGCTGCAGATGTTGTGTAAAATGAATTTTCGGCGAAAAATTTATGCGGGACGTCCGACGAAACAACACTGCCCCGGAAGAATAGCGCACAGCGGTCGGCATATGCGGCAGCAAACTCAATGTCATGTGTGACGACGACAACAGTGATACCGGACGCGGTGAGACTGCGTAAAACATCGCCGATTTTGGTTTTATACCATGCGTCAAGCCCCTTTGTCGGCTCATCGAGTAAAAGAAGCCACGGATGTGTGGCAAGAAGCTTCGCAAGACCGAGAAGCTGTTTTTCGCCGCCCGATATATCGTAGGGATGGCGATCAAGTGTAGCTTTGGGAAATTCAAAGGGGAGAGAATCAACGTCTGTGCCTGCATCGCGAAGCTCATCAGCAACAGTTGAACATAAAAACAGCGTGTCAACGTCCTGCGGAAGCATAGAAAGGCAGCCGCTGTAAAGCGAGCCGTTTTTATATGAACGGATGTCGCGCCCGAATACCTTAATGCTCCCCGAATAAAACTTACGGAGACCCGCGGCGGCTAATAAAGCCGTCGTTTTGCCGGAGCCGTTGCCGCCGACAACGCAGAAAAGCTCACCTTCATAAACGGTAAGCGAAAGGGCGCGTAAAACGTCATCTGAGTCACGCGAATACCGCAGGTATACATCACGAAATGATATAGCTTCGTTTTCTCTGTGCGTGTATTCGGGCACTTTTCGCACTTTTATATCCTGACGGAAGTTATTAAGAATATAATCGCGTCCCTCCCGCACAGTCAGAGGGCACGCTACATCCTTATCCTCACCGTCAACCGCCAGCTCGCTGTATATCCGCACGGCGGCCGGCATACCGAGCAGCATACGGGGGTTTGTGCGAAGGGATGCGGCAATAGTGCGTGTTTTACCGAATACTATAATGCGTCCGCCCTCCATTACAAGAAGCGAGTCGGATGCCGGTATTATCTCCTCAAGGCGGTGCTCGGCTATTATTATCGTCATTGAAAGCTCACGGTGGAGCTTTTTTAGCATGGTGATGAAATCGGATGCAGCAATTGGGTCAAGCTGTGCTGTCGGCTCGTCAAGGATTAAAATATCGGGCCGCGTGACAACGACGGCGGCAAGATTTAAAAGCTGCTTTTGCCCGCCGGAAAGCTCGTCCGTGCGGCGGTCAAATAAATCCTCGATTCCGAAAAAACAGGCGACTTCAGCCACACGGCGCCTGATTTCATCAGATGGAAGCCCCATATTTTCAAGAGCAAACGAAAGCTCGTGCCATACCTTGTCCGTCACTATCTGCTGCTCTGGGCGCTGTGTAACGTAGCCTATTTTAAATGCCGAGTCTTTGTGGTTCATGGATGACAAGGGGGTGGAACGATAAAAGATTTCGCCTGTCATTTTTCCCATCGGCGCGACCTCGCGCTTTAGGAGAGAAAGGAGTGTAGATTTGCCCGAACCCGTAGCCCCGCAAACGGCGACAAATTCGCCCTCCGATACGGAAAAATTAATGTTTGAAAGGGCGGGAGTATCTTCGCCAGGATATGTGAAGCTCAAATTTTTTGCACTAAGTATTTCCATCTGACATCCTCGATGATAGTTAAAATCGCAGGCAGGAAAGAAAGCACGCCGTAAGATGTGTAAGCGGCAAAGGCGAGAGTTGACGCGGGCGACGCTTCAATACGTGGATAAAACGTAAAACTGAAGGAACCTGTGGCGCCTGCCGTTATAATTACAGCGAAAAGCATAAGAGATATAGCTGTAAGCACAATGTCTCTATGCCCAAAAGTAAAGGGCGAATATCGCGTGCGTCGGCCGACACCGTATCCGCGCGCTTCCATCGACGCCGCCGTGACGATGCCATATTCAAGCGCCCACGTCGCCGTCGCAGAGAAAACGCGCATGCCGCCTTTAATGTCGTCGATTATATTCCTCTCTTTATAAAGCCCGGCTGCCCGCTGTGCGTCAGCAACGCACCGTGTATGGCGGGTGTATAAGGGGACGTAGCGAAGAGCCATTGTTAAGATAAGAGCTGCTTTTGATGAAAGAATGCTGAAAAGATAAAGCAGCCTGTCGCTTGTCATATACAGGGTAAAGCTGCGGGATCTGTATAAAACTGAAATTACGGCAGTGGCAGAGATAGCGCCGTAGATAGCAGCTTCAAGCGTTATAGGGTTATTGTTCATGACAAATAAAACCGTTTCGCCGTTGTGGTAAAAAAGCGGATTTGCTGCTGTCATGACGACGAAAAGTATAAGCATGTATATATGAAAGCGAACGCTGGTGTGTTCCCTGCCTGCAAATGATGAAATTATCGAACCGATAAGAGACAGCGCTATTATAACGGGGTTCATGGTGAATATGACGGGGACGACAACACAGGCATAATAAATAAAAACAGAGACGGGACTATTTCGCTCAAACGTCGTGTTGCCCTTCAACACGGGTCACCTCCAGGAAATTATTCAAAAAGCGCTGTGAGGTCGAGGGTATAAAACCATTCGATATGCTCGCCGTCCGAGACTTTATAGTCGCCGCAGCCAACGGAAGGTATTTTTCCGTCAACACTGAACATCCATCCGGAAAGATCACCATAATCGCCTTCGTATATATGATTGATTCCCGCAATATATGTGACGCTTCCGGCTGAGTTTGTGTCGATGTAAAGTTTATATTTGCGTGAAGTCAACACGAGTACATCGTATGCGCTGGCACCGGTAGGAACGGAAATTTTCGTTTCGGGCAATATAATGCCGTCATTTGGAATATAATCGTCGAGCGTCTCATCGCCGTCGACGCCGTCGAGAATCGAGTCACAACGAACAGAAATAGTAACTGTTATGAAGTTACCGTTTACCATTGAGTCTGTGACGCTGTAATAATCATCCGGACGCTGGATGTCAACTGATAGGATGAATACTATAGCCACAGCGGTGGTGGCAAGTATAAAGATATAGTTTTTCGGGTGTTTTTTACCAAGTATGGCGAGCGTGACGCATACAATACCCGCAAGGGCAAGCGTTATGATAATGGCGTAGACCTTATAGCTGACCTTTGGTTTGTCGCTGGTGCTGCTGTTGCCGTCATCTGTATCGTTTACAGCGTCTTTATTTGACGTAGCTACGCTGCCACTGGTGTTATTAAGAGCGCTGTTTAAGCTATTATCAGCAATATCGGTATTACTTGCATCAGGACGCTCAAGGGTAAGCGATACTGTTTTTTGAGAGACTATCGTATTATCAGCGCTTATGTCAAGCGCGGCGGTTGTATTTAATATAGCTGATACAAGTGTACCGATGAAAAATACGGTAATGAGGAGATTAATAAATCTTGTGCGTGTTTTATTCATTTCTTTATCATTTTCCTCCGGGTATTGTATGATTCTAGTATCGCATGAATAAATACGTCAGCTAAAAAAGCTGTTAAATATGCGGCATTTAAAAGCGAAATATCACAGTTTTTCCTTTTTCGCTTTTGCTGCCTTTTTATACTCCGTTTTCTTGCGTTTCGCGCGGATTCGCTTTTCTTTTGCACGCTGCGCGATGCTTTCATCCCGCGGCGGTTTTATACCGGCAGCTTCAAGCGCACGGGGCCACGGGCCGAGATGAGCTTTTATCGCCACGACCTCAGCTTCTGTAAAGTCACCGCGGCGCGGATAGCGATTGTCACCCTCTGCCAACAGCTTTTCTCTCATATCAATAAGAAGCTGTATGCAGCGGGTTTTATCATATTTAGTATTCCCGCCGCCGGTGTTATCTATATTGGAGTTATTTCCATACTCTTTCATGTGAATTTACCTCCAAATTTATCAAAACACAGCGCAAGAATAAACGAAAAATAAAAAAATGCGCATCGCTTGACGGTCAAATACCGGCAGCGGTAGCGCAGCGTCATCAAAGGATTGATAGAGGATGTTAGAAAAACAGCATTTAAGCGTTTTTAACAGCGTAAAACAGCGCATGAACATGCTAAAGTGCATTTAAACGCACTTTTAAGCATAGTTTAAAAGTACCAACGCGTACTTATGTTTTCGTACGCTCTGGCACGCAAAAACAAAAGGCTGTTTTTCTGCAAAAAAGCAAAAGAATCCCCCTCAATTCTTTTATGACGGCTGCGTTTTTCTTGCCCAAAAACGGTCTTTTGGCTTTTCCAGCTAAAAGACAACCGTCGGCGGCACGGTGAGTATTCCGACTTATAATGAGTGCATTTTCCTGCGCTCATTAATCACGGTAATGGCAGTTGCGACGGATTTTCACCGAACTTCCCTGAATTATCTGATCCTATGGGACACGTGCCCCACGGAACCGTGCCGCTTTTTTATTTATTATTAATAGAACCGAGTTTTAAAAACAAAAATGTGCTTTTAATTTTTGTTGATAAACAATGATATCATTTAAGGCTGTAATTGTCAATTATGGCTCACTTTTTGTGGGTAAATAAGCATTAATAAGTATTGTCGGCATCGCTGACGTCACTGAACCTGCTGTCACGGATACACATGAAGTAGCTTTATTGTTTAAACAAAAAACCTGCTGAGAAAGCATTTTTGCTTACTCAGCAGGTTTTAGTCTGGTGCCGGTGGCGGGAGTCGAACCCGCACTCCCTCGCGGGAACAGGATTTTGAGTCCCGCACGTCTGCCAGTTCCATCACACCGGCGCACGCCGTAATTATACCACGTGCGAAATTTGTGTGCAAGCTTAAATTTTACTGTTCGGCGTAAATTTTAACGGCGGCAGAAGATATTTTGCTTTATTTTCGGTATTTTCTGCTTAAATTGCTATTTCAATTATGGTGTATTTTTATTTTTAAAGAGAATATTTTGAGTCGCATAATAAGCTGGATATACAGCTGTTAATACTTATGTAATTGAAAAGCGGAAATAATCATTCGCACATGAAAAAATGAGCTAACATTTGTCACATCAAGATGACGATTCTTGTAATGCAAGCGTACAGTCGATAGCAAGTACGACGGCAAGCGCAGGTATTTCATCCTCGTCGTTTTTTATGTCAAGTACGTAGCAGTCCCCCCACGAAAACCACTTTTTATATATACTTGCAACGGGTCTTTCGCCTTCATATATGACATAGTTATGCTCAAAGATGTCGCCCTCGACTCTCCATCCAAGCCCGTCTATTCTGTAGCGCGGGGTTAAAAACGTAAACTCGCGCACAATTTCGGCGATGTATTCGCCGTTTGTATAAACATAATAGCGGGGTAAAAACGAAAAAAGCTTGCGATAAATATATGCAACCTCGCGTCCGGCGGTGTCGTATATGTGCAGTTTATTCCGCAGAGAGAAAAATTCCCCTTCTACAAAATACTTATCGTTGCCGGCAAAGTCTAAAACCGAAAACCTATCTCTTAACGAGAAAACTTTCTGGCGAATATAAAGCTCCACTGACCGCTCTCCTTCAAACATTAAATGGAATTAATTTATTATACTTTGCCAGGTATTTCATGTCAAGGCGAAGTATAAAAGCTGCCTTATGACAAAAAGCGGACACACAATGCAGTGTGCCCGCCTTTTGCTGCCCGGTTTTGTAAAGAAGGATTTTTTTTGCTTCTCTAAGCTTTTTGAGATTTTGAAAAATCAGCCTTCTGGTGTGTCCTCTGCCGCAGGGAAGTCGATATAATCGCATGGGTCTACGCTTACGCCGCCGATTTTAAGCTCAAAATGGAGATGAGGTTCTTCTGCAATTTCAATAAGAGCGCTATCCCCGACGCTTCCGATAACTTGTCCTGCTACAACTTTGTCGCCTGCCGATAAACCGGAGATTGATTCAGGCCTCAGGTTTTTATAAATGCTTAAAGCGTCGCCTTCGTGGCTGATTGAGATGCAGTAGCCCATGAGCGGGTCCTGCCAAAGTTCTTCGACAACTCCGTCAGCGACAGCGTGTACGTCAGCTCCGTCCGTTGTTGCAATGTCAACACCATTGTGAGTCCTGTAATCGTTCATCGTCACTGAGAAAACAAGTGCGCTGACACTATGCTCTTTTGAGATGACACCTATTACCGGGACCTGAAAATTCGGAAGCTGTGGTTCTGCATTGACTTCCTCCTCTTTGTCTTCGGTGTCGTTATTGTCAGCTATGTCGCTCGTTTCCTCGTCATTATTTGTAATTACTGCGTCTTCAGTGTCTTGCTGCTTGTTTGTAGTTTCCGGAGCTGTTGTTGTCGCTGCTGTATCACTTCCCGAGGTTTCGTCGTATTTTTTACCGGCGCGGCGGCTGGCTACCGCAGTTGCAATAACGACTACTGTGAGAGCAGTCAAAACGAATGCGAGTACGATATATGCGATCTTGTTTTCGCTTCTGACTGGCTTCATGATGTATGTGTCTCCTTGTAAAAATATAGTATGACCTTCATTATTTTTGCCAATTGTTCGGCTTTTATGCAGCATTAGGACAAAGATGATAGTTTTTTATGTAATTTTTGCCTTGCGGATTGAAAAAACCGCCGCATCATGGTATTATTCATATAAGAAAATCAAATAGCGCTGCCCATTTTGCGGCAGCGGGAAAAGAATCAGAGTTATGCTGAAGATTGAAAAAACCGTAGTCATGAACTTTGAGGGCGCGATACGTGGAGCACGCAATCCGCTTGCATCATGGGATCGCTCCGACAGCAGATATGACGAAAACGGTAATTTTATACTGGGTCCGAATGACCTCGCGCTTGCCATGCGGCTATGCCGCGCGGGCAGTGACCACAGAAAATTTATACGTCAAATATTCGTCTCAGCGGACATCACAGGCCCGCTTTACTGGTGGAAAGAGTTTGACACATATAAAGTAGGCACCGTAGCCAACTCAACATCCACCATGCATAAAATCCATGCAAAACCTTTTTCACGCGACGATTTTTCAACAGACAGGCTAAGCGAGGGGGCGCTTACTGTCCTTGATGGTGTCATTGAATACCTTGAAAAGTCGCGACTTGCTTTCGTTGAGACAAAGGATGTGTCGCACTGGCACGATATGATACAGCTTTTACCGTCAAGCTACAATCAACTTCGCACGGTAACAATGAATTATGAGAACCTGACAAACATGTATCACGCGCGTAAAAACCATAAGCTTGCCGAGTGGCATGTGTTTTGCCATTGGATAGAATCGCTTCCGTACGCTAAAGAGCTTATAACGTGGACGAATGAAGAAACAAAAGAATAGTTATTTGTACTTATGCTGACAATATTACCGATTGAAAACAAAGATGAGCAAGAAGCCTTATGTGGTATATGCGGCATCGAATATGACCCTGACGCACTTGCATATGTCGCCCGCATAGACGGTGTTCTTGCCGGTGTATGCCAGTTCCGCATAAAGGGCGAGACAGCTTACATATCCGGTCTTATGCCACCTGCCGACGTGCCGGAGGGGGGCTATGATTATGAAGCTTTATTTATCATGTGCCGCGCTGCTATGCGCTTTGCTTACGACTGCTTTTGTGTCACGATGAAAGTAAAAAAAGGAGTAATGCCGGAGAAAATAGCACATGACGCCGGCTTTCGCGAGAGTGAAGACGGCATGCTGACGTCATCCCTTACGTCTCTATATGGTGGCACGAAACACGGTTGACATATATGAAACAACCATATGTACCATAAAACTGCGGATGTAAGCCGTTTTTGCATTATGAATATTACAACGCGAGCTAATACGTGAAGAAGAACTGTAAAATACGATATACTAAAATACGACATAAAAAACCGGACTTTCATTAAGCCCGGTTTTTTCTTTCATTTATTAATAACGTGTGCCGATGAAGGCTATTATTACTCTACTATTTTTTATGCGACCATTCTTTTACCGCTAAAAGCGCGGCGCCGATGACGCCCGCGTCACCACCGAGGGAAGCGGTGACAATTTTAGTATACTTGTCGGGGCTTTGACGGTGGTTAAACATCTCGGAATATATAATGCGGCGAAGAGGGGAGAGAAGATATTCGCCTTCTTTTGATATTCCTCCGCCAATAGCAAGGATTTCAGGCTGAAAAATGTTGATGTAGTTTGTCAGTGCTGTGGCAAGGTAGTAAATGTAGCGAGATACTACTCTTTCTGCCACTTTGTCGCCCTCACGCATAGCGTCAAATGCTGTTTTACCATTGACACCCGACGTTTTTTCAGCAATATCTTTGAGCAGTGTGCGTTCACCGGCAGCATCAGCGCGTGCCATTTCATCAAGCGTCATGCGGATGAGAGCGTTTACCGAGCAGTAAGCTTCGGCGCAGCCAAGTCGGCCACATGTGCATTTTTCACCACCGACGACGATGACAGTGTGACCGAACTCGCCGCCGGCGAAGTTGAAGCCGCGCTGTACATCACCTGCACTGACATAAGCGCCGCCGATTCCGGTGCCAATCGTTATCATGAGAAAGTCTCGGACGCCATGACCAGCGCCAACGACGGCTTCAGCGTATGCGGCGGCGTTTGCGTCGTTGTCAACTGTTATTTTTTCAATACCTGTGTGGCGTCGGAGGTGAGATTTTACATCGAAATTCGTAAACGGAACATTTCCTGCGAACTCGACGATACCCGTGAGGGGATTGACAGTGCCGGGCGAGACGAATCCAATCGATGTGACATCACGAAAATCGACGCCAGCGCGATGAGCTACCGTGCGGGCAAGCGAAGCCGCGTCGGCTATGATTTCCTCTGCACTGCGAGCCGGATGCGTCGGGATTGAATCTTTGTATAAAAGGCAACTATCACCCCTGACAAGCGGCTGACTGTCGTCAGCCGGGCGGGCTTGAGCAAAAAGGAGGGGGGCAACGTCGCTTTCTTTTAATATTCCTGCGGCAATATTCGTGCCGCCAAGGTCAATTCCGATGTGATACAAAATAAGTACCTCCGAAACGAAAGCTAAAAAGTGTGGCACAAGCGCGTTTTTATCATTATAATGCGGCTGCTGTGCGATGTAAAGTTTTGGTGGCTACATTATTAATATTAATAGCATACGACACTATTGAATATTGATGGAAAATGCTTTTTGTTGCGCATGAATCAAATATAGTATAAAATAATGCATAAAACCAAATAAAGAAAGCGTCGGTGAGGAGCTACTTAAAACCATGGAAAATAAAAATGAAGAAAAAAGCGTCTTTGTTTACGCTGATAATGCAGCAACAGCTCCTGTCATGCCAGAGGCTATTGAAGCTATGCTTCCTTATTTATATGATGAGTGGGGAAACCCGTCAAGCATGCACGCAAAAGGCCGCATAGCGAAAGCAGCCATCCGGGACGCAAGGGAACGAATTTCCGCCATCATCGGTTGTGAGCCGGACGAGCTTTACTTTACATCCGGCGCTACGGAATCGGCAAATATCGCTATCCGAGGTGCGGCGCGCGCCATGCGCGAGGTGTATGGGCGGCGGTGTATTATCACAACGTCAATTGAGCACCCGGCTGTTTACGAAACCTGCCGGGAACTTGAAGGTGAAGGATATAGCGTCGATTATGTAGGCTGCAATGCATCCGGTATCGTCAGCGTGCGCGACATAGAATCGGCGCTTAGTGCTACACATGGCGGCGCTGCTCTTGTTGCTGTAATGCTTGCAAACAATGAAATTGGAACAATCCAGCCGGTCGAAGAGGTAGCGGACGTCGCAAAGCGAGCTGGCGCACTTTCCTTTACGGATGCGACGCAGGCAGTAGGCGCAATACCCGTCGATGTGAAAAAGCTTGGTGTCGACATGATGTGCTTTTCAGGACACAAGTTTGGCGCACCTAAGGGGGTAGGCGGTCTTTATATTAAGCGGGGAGTACCTATGGCGCGTATTATCGGCGGCGGAGAGCAGGAGAACAACATCCGTCCGGGGACAGAAAATGTTGCTGGTATTGTGGCGATGGCGCGTGCGCTTGAGGTTTCAGCAGACTTAATGCGTGATGTTGAGCGCGTACGCGTAATGCGCGACAGGCTTATAAAAGGGCTTGTTGCTGCTATCCCAGGCGTTCGCCTGAATGGTGATCCCGATATGCGCCTGCCCGGCAATGTGAATGTATCAATTGATGGTGTCTCTGGTGAAAGCGTTGCAATTCTGCTTGATATGAAGGGCATTTGTATTTCGACAGGTTCAGCTTGTGCCACAGGCACACGTGACCCGTCACGAGTGCTTTTATCGCTCGGGCTTTCACGGGAGGAAACTGACAGTTCAATACGTATAACGCTGTCTCATACGAACACGGATGCTGATGTCGATTACATACTTGAACAGCTTCAGCCGATAGTGATGCGTCTTAGAAAACTGCGTACGGGCAATTATGACGGACAATGAGCGTTTGGATTTAGTACAGTGCCTTATTTTGTAAGCTATTTCAAGGGGAAGTGGCTGTTATCCACAACCATATGTGCTAATTATAGACAAACGCATATCTTGAACTTACTGAAAAAAAGTAACTGTCTTTTTATATGAAGGCTTGTCTGTGAAATTTGTGCAAAAAGCGCATGTGTAGAAAAAATCGGTCTAATTTTGTGCAAATTATACATTAGCAAAAAAGGCAATCTGCGCTGGAAAAACGCTGTAATTGTGTACAGAGTGATAGAAATGGGTAAATATATGTTACCAGATCATATGTACGCGACGTAATGTAAGAAAATCCGCGGCGATTAACGCAATATTTTAGGCGATAGCCTTGATAATTCTGATAATAAGGTAAATAATAATTACCTATGCGGTGAAAGACGTGTGTGGAGCGAGTTGTTCCGGCTGTTTATACTAAAGCGTACTATTGTTAACTCAAAGTTAACGATTTTTAAGTAGGGATTAACTCCCCATATTGTGGAAGAGCCCATTTTGTACATGCTTGACATAATAATATCCTTATGATAATATTGTTTTATCGAAAATGAGACATTATACATAAAAACGTATTATGGACTCGTAAAAGGCGCAGAGTTGTTACGCCGCGTGAAGGGGTTATCACGCGGGGTGATGCCGTTTGCGCCGTTAACTGCGCTCCGGATACTTTTTGCCGAATAATTAATATTTTTGGCGATGAATCGGTGCGTGGTGAGCGGAAGATCTTTTTTTAAATGGCGTAAAAAAAGTTTGATATCTTCCCAGCGAACCAGGGCTGGAAGATGACGCGCCGTAATATCGCAGGAGGAAGAAGGTTCTATGGTGGGAACTAAGCTTAACAAGCTTATCGCGTTTATCTTAGCCGTGCTGTTAATTGCAGGTACGGTTGCTGCCGTCATGCCCGTTGCAGCTGCAGACACTGATTCTACAACTGCAGGCGAGACCGGTGACGGGAGTCAAGACGAAGAAACAGATAAGAAAACACTTGCTGAAATAAGCGAAGCGCTTAATGCTATTTCATACGAAAAGTATCGCGCGCAGCACAAGAATGCCGTCCGTGCTACAAAAGAGGTCGTGATTGATGCTGTTAATTACGACGCCGAGAAGACGACGGCTAAAGTTGAAGTTTACAAAGATTATGAAGGCATGGAGGGAGACTCCCTCTTCATTTCGGATTCCGGAACAGTTGTGTGGCCTGTCAACATTCCGGAAACCGGTCTTTATGCTATTGAGTTACAGTATTACCCCGTCGGTAGTACAACAAACTCAATTGAGCGCATGTTCTACATAAATGGCAAGGTTCCTTTTGCTGAAGCGCGTTACCTTGCCATGACAAAAGTATGGAAGAATCTTTACCCTGTCGACGATGAAGGAAACTATACGTTTAGTTCTGATATAAATGGTAACGACATTCGTCCGGTAGCAGCTATCGACCCCGAATGGAGAACCTATTCATTTATAGACGCTAACGGTTATTATCCGAACCCGTTTGAGTTTTACTTTGAAGAGGGCGAGAACACAATAGCTCTTGAATGTGTTCGCGAGCCGGTTGTCATAAAGTCTATACGCTTTTATCCGTATCAGGATCTTCCGACATATTCAGAAGTTGAAGCAGAATACGCTAAAGCCGGCTATAAAGAGGCTGATGCTGAACCGATAAAGATAAAAGCTGAAATAACGACAAATACATCTCACGAGACAATATATCCGATATACGATAGAACTTCCGCTATCACAGATCCTCAGCATCCGACGCATATTAAGCTCAACACTATCGGCTCCAATAAGTGGCAGAACGTTGGTTATTGGATCAGGTACGAGTTCAATGTTGAAAAAGACGGGCTTTATCAGATTGCAGTCCGCTTCAAACAGTCCGAACTTAATGGTATTTATGTATCCCGCCGTCTGAGAATTGACGGTAAGGTTCCGTTCGAAGAAGCAAACGCTCTGCGCTTTGACTACAGCACAGAGTGGCAGTCAAAAGCTCTCGGTGACGACGACGGAGACGGCATAGGGTATCAGTTCTACCTTACGGCCGGAACTCACACAATTGAGCTTGAAGTTTCTCTTGGTGAGCTCGGCACGATAGTGAGACAGGTTTCCGAGACACTTAATGTAATCAACGATGCATACCTTCATATATTGAAGCTCACGGGCACAAACCCCGATAAATACCGTGACTACGGCTTTAGCCGTGTTATGCCTGATACAATCAGAGCGCTTATCAATGAGGGTAGAAACCTTGAGCGTGTGATTGAACAGCTCAAGAGCATGAACGGAATTACAGGTTCAAATACTGCATCGCTTCTGCAGATTCAGCGTCTTGTTGAAAAGATGGGATCTGACGAAGATGAGATAGCAGGAAACCTTTCTCTCCTTAAATCTAATATTGGTACTCTCGGTACGTGGATAAATACGGTTACAAAGCAGCCGCTTGAAATTGACACGATATATGTACAGCCCGCGTCTGCTCCGCTTCCGAAGGCAGAAGCAGGTTTCTTCCAGTCGCTTTGGTATGAAATCCGTCAGTTCATCGGAAGCTTCTTCACCGACTACAACTCGCTTGGATCGACTGTTGAAGTCGACAGAACAAACTCCGTAGACGTGTGGGTTACCACCGGTCGTGACCAGGCGCAGATCATTCGTAACCTTATAGATAATAAATTCTCTCCGAAATCCGGTATAGCAGTTAACCTTAAGCTTGTTGCCGGCGGTACTCTCCTCCCCTCGGTTCTTGCGGGTGTTGGCCCCGATGTATCGCTATTCATGGGTGACGGTGACGTCATCAACTATGCTATACGTGGAGCACTTAAAAAGCTGAACGACTTCGATACATTTGATGAAGTTTTGGCAAGATTCTCTCCTGCTGCAACAATACCGCTTACACTTTATGGCGAAACATACGCAATACCGGAAACACAGACGTTCCCGATGCTCTTCTACCGCAAGGATATACTTGCTGACTTAGGTCTTGAAATTCCTAAGACATGGGACGACCTTCTTGCTATGATACCGGTACTTCAGTATAACAAGATGGACATTGGTCTTACTACGGACTATCTGACGTACCTGTATCAGATGGGCGGTGAGCTTTACGCAGACAATGGTATGCGCGTCAATCTCGACTCGAACCTTGCACTTCAGGCATTCGAGATGATGTGCAACATGTTTACGATGTATTCGCTGCCGTATTCGTATGACTTCGCAAACCGCTTCAGAACAGGTGAAATACCGATAGCAATTGCGCCATACACAGCTTATAACCAGCTCGTCGTATTCGCGACTGAAATTGCAGGTTTGTGGGACTTCACAACGATACCTGGTATGAAGCAGGATGATGGAACAATAAACAACACGGCTGTATCTTCAGTAGCGGGTGTCGTAATGCTTACCGGTACAGACAACCCGGAGGGAGCATGGAGATTTATTGACTGGTATACAGACAGTGAATTCCAGGCTGACTACTGCAACGAGTTAGTTGCGCTTTTGGGTGAAGCCGGAATGAACCCGACTGCGAACATTGAGGCACTTGCAGAGCTTCCGTGGTCATCATCCGAGTATAAGAGCTTGAAGGCGCAGTTCGATGCACTGACAGCAGTTCCAAACTATCCTGGAAGCTACATCATAGGCCGTTACACGAACTTCGCATTCTTGAGTGCATATAACGAAAAAGCTTCTCCTTCTGAAGCACTGTTAAGTTACATTATTGCTATTAATAAGGAAATCAGCCGTAAGCGCGAGGAGTTCAACCTTGAGACGCTTGAGATAGGACAGACATTAGCAGAAAAGCGCGCTGAACAGGCACTTGACATATTCAACAAGCTCAAAGGCGATGACGCAAGCAAGTATGCTGATAAGATATCGGCTGCAAAAGCGGCAATCGATGCAGCACTTGCGGGCGACGCAACAATTGAGCAGTTTGATGCTTTGATTGCTGCTGCGGATGAACTCATCAAAGCTAATGCTGATCTATTTGGTGAGGCCGCAGGGTATATGAAGGAATCTGCTACCGCACTTTACAGTTATATCGAATAATATGCCGGAGCAAGAACGGCATTTGCGATAAGATAATCTAATAAGGAGAAGTTGCTCATGTCAAAGAAAAACGTTGTGTCTGCCGAGCAGCACGCAGTTTCACGGAAGGACATGACGAAGGCTCAATGGACATGGCATGAAATCAAGAGGAATAAAGTAGCATATCTGATGGTTGCTCCGTTTATGATCCTCTTCCTCATGTTCACCGTTGTTCCGGTTATTATGTCGATTCTGCTGAGCTTTACGTCATTTAACATGTTACAGTGGCCGAAGTTCATCTTCCTTGATAACTATATACGTCTATTTCTTGACGACGATATATTTATCCTGGCCATCAAGAATACTTTGATATTCGCGGCGGTTACCGGACCTACATCTTACTTCATGTCTCTTTTCATCGCATGGTTCATAAACGAGCTTTCGCCGAGAGTAAGAGCTGTTGTTACACTTATATTCTACGCCCCGTCTATTTCGGGTAGCGTATACCTCATTTGGGGTACGCTTTTCTCAGACGACGCCTATGGTTGGGTAAACGGTTTCCTGCTCAACCTTGGCATTATAGATAATCCAGTCCTTTGGTTCCATGATAAAAGATACGTTATGGGTCTTTGTATCATAGTTGCCCTTTGGACGTCACTCGGTACAGCGTTCCTTTCATTCATCGCAGGACTTCAGGGTATACCAAAGTCATACTATGAAGCAGCGGCTGTTGACGGCATCAGGAACCGCTGGCAGGAGCTTTGGTATGTAACGCTTCCTACAATGAAGCCGCAGCTAATGTTCGGTGCTGTTTTAGCTATAACAGGTTCATTCGGATTCGGCGGCGTCGTTACGGCTCTTGCCGGATTCCCGTCAGTTGAATACGCTGCCTGGACTATAACGCACCACCTTGAGGACTACGGTGGGCAGCGTTGGGAAGTCGGATATGCTTCCGCAATCGCTGTTGTGCTATTCGCAATGATGATGGGAGCAAACTTATTGATACACAGAATGTTAGCAAAGGTGGGTCAGTGATATGGCGAAAAAACTTAGAACAAGAAAACACGCCGTCGTACTGAACCGCTCGGTCGGGGGCGACGTCGGAATAACGGTGTTCCTTTCGATCATGGGTGTATTCATGTTCCTCCCGATGTTATATGTATTAATGCAAGCAGTTAAGCCGCTTGACGAGTTGTGGATGTTCCCTCCGCGTTTTTACGTCGTAAATCCGACGCTTAAAAACTTCAGGGATCTATTCTCACTAATGTCCGACTCGTGGGTTCCGTTTTCACGTTATATATTCAATACAGTTTTCATTTCTATTTCGGGTACATTCGGAAGCCTTCTCTTCTGCTCAATGGCAGCTTACGCACTTGCAAAGATCAGATTCCCCGGCCGTGACTTTATGTTTAACATAATCGTTAAGTCACTTATGTTTACATCAACGGTCGGTGCAATTGCTTCCTTTATTATAATGAGCCTTCTCGGTTGGGTTGATACATACTATGCTATCATCATTCCGGCCTTTGCATTTAACCTGGGTCTTTATTTGATGAAGCAGTTTATGGAATCAAACGTAACAGACGATATTCTCGAAAGCGCCCGACTTGATGGAGCGACAGAGTTCTACACGTTCTGGGTAATAGCAATGCCGATGGTTAAGCCGGCTTGGCTGACGCTTATCATCTACAGCTTTAACGGACTTTGGAACGCTGGCGCATCAATTTACATCCAGTCAGAGCAGCTTAAAACACTTAACTACGCCATTTCGCAGATAACAGCAGGCGGTATTGCCCGTGCAGGTGCTTCGGCAGCCGCTACGGTTATCATGATGGCAGTTCCGATCATTGTTTTCGTTGTTTCGCAGAGTAACATCATCGAGACAATGGGAACAAGCGGTATGAAAGACTAAGGGGGAAGAAAAAATGAAAAAGCGAATTCTTTCCTTCCTTACGCTATTTATTCTGGTAGCTGTACTTGCAACAAGCGCTTCCGCTTTCAGCTCATATGCAACATATACATATTCTGCTGACGGATATGCACTTCTTTCTCCCGATGCTTATGTTCCGGATAAGATAATTGATGCAAACTATATCGGACTCAGCTATCCATTTGATGATCCGCGCGATCTGACCGTCGACGACGAGGAAAATGTATACCTTGTTGACGGTGCAAATAACCGTGTCATTGTAATGGACCGGTATTATAAGTATAAGTTTGAATTAGGTAGATTCCTTAATGAACATGGCGTTTGGGACAGCTTTAACAGCCCGTCCGGCGTATTCATTAGTGATAAATACATCTATGTTTGTGATACAAACAACAACCGCATAGTAATGTTCACCCGCGACGGAAAATATCACAAGATAATTCCGAAGCCTGTATCACCGCTTTTCACAGAAGCGGCTGTATATAAACCGGTAGCCGTCGCTGTTGACCAGTATAACAGATTGTTTGTTGTGTCATCCACGACATATCAAGGTATCATCGTCATGGATGATAATGCAAAATTCTCCGGATTTATTGGTGCTCAGAAGGTTGTCATCAGCCCGATGGAAATCATCTGGAGAAGATTGCAGACAAAAGAGCAGAGAGAATCTCAGCAGGAATACGTGTCAACTGAGTTTAATAATATAACGATTGATAAAGACGGATTTATTTACGTTACGACAGCATCGATTGATGAAAACTCAGTTGCATCGGCTATAAACTCGCGCTCAAAATCGGGTGACTATGCACCGGTTAAAAAGCTGAATGCTTCCGGCGCCGATATCATGAGCAGAAACGGTTTCTGGCCGCCGTCCGGTGAGATAAATTTCAGCTTCAGTTCAAGAGCTGGTGCAATAAGCGGTCCGTCAAAAATTATTGATGTTGCCGTCGGTCCGGAAGGTACATGGTCGATAATCGACGAAAAACGTAGCAAAGTCTTTACGTATGACAAATACGGCAACCTTCTCTTCGCTTTTGGCGACACTGGCGAGCAACTTGGTAATATATATAATATTGAAGCAATCACATACAAAGGCGACGATATACTATTACTTGACAAATCTAAGGACTGCTTCACCGTTTATAAGAGGACTGAATACGGCAACCTTCTGATAGAAGCATTAGCTCACCAGAATCAACGCCGTTATGATATGGCAGTTTCAGACTGGATGGACATACTCCAGCGCAACAGCAACTTCGATGCAGCTTACATAGGTATCGGTGACGCACTAAAGCGCGATGCTAAGTATAAAGAAGCGATGGAGTATTACAAGTTCGCATATAACACAGCTTCGTATTCTGATGCGTTCCGTGAGGTCCGTAAGGAATGGGTAGCAAAGTGGATATGGACGATTCCGATAATTGTCGTCGTAATATGCGTTCTTCTTACGAAATTCTTTAAATATGCAGCACGCGTTAATAAAGCAACACAGCTTAAAGTCGGTCGCAAGACTCTGAAAGAAGAGCTGCTATACGGTTTCCATTTAATTTTCCATCCGTTTGACGGATTCTGGGATCTCAAGCACGAATATCGCGGAAGCGTCAGAGCAGGTATCATATATATAATCGTAACGATTCTTTCCTTCTATTATCAATCAATAGGTACGGGATATATCTTTAACCCGACTGAGAGCTATATGAATATCTTCGCTCAGATAGCATCAGTTGTCGTACCGCTGCTTCTCTGGGTCGTAGCAAACTGGTGTCTTACGACGCTTTTCGATGGCGAAGGAAGCTTTAAAGATATATTTATAGCAACATCGTATAGCTTACTACCAATTCCGATGCTTGTTATACCATCCGTTATATTAAGTAATATACTTGCTCAAAACGAAGGTCAGTTAATTACACTTCTTGTAAGCACAGCGTTCTTCTGGATGGGCATACTGATCTTCTTCGGAATGATGGTTACACACGATTACTCACTCTTAAAGAATGTAACGACATCTCTTGGAACCATCATAGGCATGGGGTTCATTATATTTGTATCTGTATTGTTCTCAACACTTGTCGCTCAGATGGTGAGCTTCATCTCAAGTATCATCGTTGAGTTGACATATAGAGCATAGTGGGGAAAGAAAGGAAGGACAAAAAAAGTATGAAGAAACATGTAAGATTCATATCAGGTCTCCTGGCTTTCCTCATGGTAGTTGGCACCTTTGGAGTATATGGAACCGATAAGGTGTCTGCGGCAGTTGCCGCTGTCGACTACATGACGTACGAATACGAGTCTGAGCAGGATAAACTCAACGACATGGTGCTCCATAAGACTCAGAACGGGTATTCGCTTTACGTCGAAGAATACACAGGAGAAGTTGCTATAGTCAAAAATTCGACAGGGCAGATTCTTTTCACGAACCCATACGATGTCGGTTCGATCACAGCAGCGAACTCAGACAATATCCGTTATAGGCTCCTGTCACAACTCTTTGTTGAATATCAGGACAAAGACGGAACAACAAAATGGATGTATAGCTACCAGGAAGCTGCGCTCCGCAACCAGATTGTTGTTAAGGATATCAAAAATGGTGTCCGTATAGAGTATAGTATGGGACGTGAAGACGTAAGACGCCTTGTCCCGAGAATGATTCAAAAAGAGCGCTTTGAAAATAATATCCTCAACAAGATAACAAGTGATTTTAACCGCAACAAACTTAGATACCACTATGTATTAATGGATCCAAAAGACCCCGAGCTCTCTGAACGTGCCGTTGCCGCGATGAACGCGAAATACCCGATCACGACAAAGATGGCGGTCTATATATTAGACTCAGGTGTTACACAAGCAGAGCTTAACTGGTGCGAAAACACTATTAAGACATATGCTCCGGAATATACGTATGAGATGCTCGATGAAGACCATGCAATCACCGAGTACGAAGGTACAGACGAAGCACCTGCTCTCTTCCGTATGGCACTTGAGTACACGATTGATGAAGATGGCGTGACAGTCCGTCTTCCGGCAAACGGTATTGAATACGACGAAACTACTTACAAGCTCTTATCAGTATCGGTTCTGCCGTACATGGGCTGCATTAGTGCACAAAATCCTGGCTACACGTTCATGCCTGACGGCTCCGGCGCTCTCTTCTCCGCAATGGCGTTGAGAGGTGTGTCATGGAACAGAGTTGGAAGTCTTTACGGTCCGGACTATGCATATCAGCAAATCAGCGGCGCACATCAGGAACTGTTGACGATGCCTGTATTCGGCGCAGTTACACAGGTGAGAGATTACCGTGTCGTAGAAAACAATACTAATACGGAAACTGAACCCGCTGAAACTGATGAAAACGGAGAACCCGTTGAACCTGCAGAACCGCAAGTACCGGTTATCTACGAAGAGTTTATCCGCAACAAAGGATATCTTGCCATTATAACAGAAGGCGACTCTCTTGCAAGCATAAGGTATGAAAATGGCGGTACATTAAACAAGTATGCAGCTATTTACGCCAGCTTCATACCGCGTCCCTCAGATGAATATAACCTTGCACAGTCAATATCCGTTGCGTCAGACGTAACGTGGCGTGTTGAATCACCGCGTAAGTATGTTGACAGTTACAGAATTAAGTATATAATGCTCGACGATAAAGATGTAGCTGCCAGAGCCGGGCTGAACAAATACTATGAAGCATCATATGTCGGCATGGCTCAAGCTTACAGAGATTATCTTGAAAAGAACGGTATATTGACAAGGTTAACCGAGAACGATGTTAAGAAAGATATGCCGCTTTACATTGAAGTTCTTGGTTCAATGACGATACAAGACAGAATTCTCTCAATTCCTGTCGAAGTTGATAAACCGCTGACAACGTTTGAAGACATCATGACGATGCACAAAGAACTAAGTGAAGCGGGAGTATCAAATATCAACTTCAAACTTAAAGGTTTTGCAAATGGAGGACTAAACGGAAGATTATCCGCTCCATATGTCCCGTATAAACTGAAGTGGGAGAAATCTGTTGGCGGAGCCGATGGATTTAAGGATTTGTTAGCATATGCTAAGGAAAAGGGAATCGGTATATTCCCTGACTTTGACTTCGCTTATGCTGCAAATAATAAGTCGTTTGATGGATTTAGCTACAAAAAGCATGCAGTTAAGACGATTGACGACCGTTACACGAGTAAGCGTTACTATGACGCGACAACTCAGTCGTTCGTAAGATACTTTGAAATTGCAATTTCACCGTCTGTATTCGACCATTTCTACTCAAAGTTTAGAACGTATTACCTTGATTACGAACCGGTTGGAATATCTGTTGCGACACTTGGTTCTGATTTGAACTCAGACTTTGATGAAGACGATCCGTACAACCGCGAAGACTCTAAGAAGTTCACAATAGCACTTCTTAAGAATATTTCCGAGGATTGCGGAAATGTAATGGTCGATGTAGGTAACGCTTATACCTTCAAATATGTAGACCATATACTTAATGCCCGCCTTAACAGCAGCCGATTCTTTAACGAGACATATTCAATTCCGTTTGTAGGACTTGTTCTTCACGGTTACATTAATATCGCCGGTACTCCGATTAACGAAGAGGGCGATATAAGCACCGCTGTTCTAAAGGCAATCGAAAATGGTGCATCCCTTTACTTCATACTCGCTTACAGAAATATTTCCGAGCTGAAAAAGGATGAACTCCTTTGCGAATACTACTCAGTACGCTATGACATCTGGTTTGACGATATTGTAAAATACTACAATATAGTCAACGAAGCTATCGGTGATCTTCAGACATCGCTTATTACAGGACATGAGTTCCTGATTGGTGAGCGTATACCTGATGAAGATGAAATCTTAGCTGACCAGATTGAAGAAGCCGAAAGAGCTGCTGCTGAGGAAGAAGCAAAGCGTATAGCAGAAGAAAAAGAAAGACGTGCAAAGGCACTTGCCGAGCGTAAAGCTGCTGAAGCTCTTGCAAGAGAGATAGCATCAGCTCCGCAGGATACAGCCCTTCTTGCTGAAGAGACACAAGCACTCCTTGCAGCTATTGAAGAGCAGATAGAAATTGCTCTTGGGCTTACATCGGAGGTCACATCACTCAAGCGTGCACTTGATGATGCGATCGCAGCAAGAGATGCATCACAAGCTGCTGCTGACGCTGCAGCTGCGGCGCTTGCCGAAGCACCGAACGATGAGGATGCAAAAGCTGCTGACGAAGCTGCAAAAGCAGCTCTCGCCGATGCAGAAACAGCACTTGCTGATGCACAGACAGAACTTGATACAGCAGTATCCAATCTGAAATTAGCGATATCAGCGGCAATTAAATCTGCAGATGCTGCTAAAGCTAACAAAGAGACTGCAAAGCATAAGACGGAAATAACTGACGATGCGTCAGTCGCTGCAAGCGCTGCAAGAGTCAATGCTTATGCTGACAGTGCTGTTGAAAAGACAAAATCTGCACTTGCAACTGTAAATCAAGTTCTTCTGAACGCAGGTTACGAAGAAGTCCAGTTTGAGGAAGAAACTCCGGCCGAAGAGCCCACTGAAGGTGAAGATGACAACACACCGAATGTGCCCGGCAGACCCGGACGTGATGATGAGGACGAGGAAGAAGGATATAAGAGGACCAAGTATACAGTAGACGACGGTTCTATCGTTCTTGTCACATATGAGACCGGTAAGAAGTTTATCCTTAACTACAATACGTTTGATGTAACTGTTGTACTTGATGGCACAACATATACAGTAACCGCACACAATTTTGTGACAATTAAGTGAGGAAGGGAGTTTGAATATGAATATTGAGGCTACAAAGAAGAAGAAAATAAAGATCGATTCAGCTCCCAAGAAGAAGCGCCGTATCGCTTCACTTGACAAACGTAAGGCACGTGTCGGTTGGTTGTTTGTGCTACCGTTTGTGATTGGACTTGTGATTATCTATCTGCCGATAATCTACAATTCAATCATGTTCAGCTTCCACGAGATAAATCCGCTTCAGGGCGGCGGCTATGAACTGGTACCGGTTGGTTTCAAAAACTATTCGGAAGCATTGTTCGTAGACCCGAGCTACGTAACGGAGCTGACCTCCGGTATAAGAGAGTTAATCTTTGATATTCCTGCGATAATCATATTCGCTCTCTTCGTAGCTATACTTCTTAACCAGGAGATGGTTGGGCGTACATTGTTCCGTGCTATATTCTTCATACCTGTTATTATTGCGACAGGCTTGATTAGCGATATCGATGCTCAGAACATACTATCCTCTTATATGGGCGGAACAGGTGCATCGATTGATACTGGTACGGGACGTAATACCGTTGCAGAGATTGTCAGCGTAATGGACGTGGAGATGCTCTTCGCTAACATGCGAGTTGGATCTGACCTTGTTGAATATGTTGTTACTATGGTTAACAATATATTTAACATAGTAAACCGTTCCGGTGTTCAGATGCTGATATTCCTTGCAGGTCTCCAGTCAATATCTCCGTCGATTTATGAATCGTGCAAAATAGACGGTGCTACAGGCTGGGAAACGTTCTGGAAGATAACGTTCCCGATGATCAGCCCGATGATATTGGTTAACGCAATCTATACAATAATAGATGCTCTTACTCGTTCAGATAACAACGTCATGGCTTATATCGATCAAGTATACGACTCTGGCGCCGACGGAAACGTTGTTTCATCAGCGATGGCATGGATGTACTTCTTGATAGTTGCACTGCTCATCGTTGTAGTTTCCGGCATCATCTCCGCATACGTCTTCTATCAGAGACGTGAAGAATAAGGAGGAACGGACTGATGGATGCAAATAGAATTCAAAGTACACCAATAATCAAAAAAGAAACGAAAAACAAAATCAGAGTCGAATTCGAAGGTCGTACTTCGGCCTGGGAAAGATTCAAGTTAAAAGTATTCTCTGTAAGCTTTCTCAAGGACGTTGTATGGTACATTTTCAGATTGATACTACTGATCGGTATATCCTACGTTATCATCTACCCGTTTATTTCAAAAGTAGCATCGTCGTTCATGAGCCGCGAGGACTTTGTTGACGCGACAGTTCTGCTTATCGCGAAACATCCGACGCTTGAAACCTATAAGGCTGTTATAGTCGATAATGAATATTTCAGAGCTATGCTCAATACTTTCGTTCTATCGGCATCGACAGCTATCATTCAGACATTTATAACGTGTCTGATAGGTTATGGCTTCGCGAAGTTCAAGTTCAAGGGCAGAAAGTTACTCTTTATGTTCGTCGTCCTGACGATGATTGTTCCTCACTCGACTGTTCGCCTTTCAATGTTTATGAAATTCCGTTACTTTGATATTCTCGGAATATTCAACTTCCTTGGCGGCGGTGTGTTTGAGAGCATTGATATCTTGAAGTTCACGGATATATCGCTTATTAACTCATTCATGCCGTTTTACATTCTTTCAGCAACGGGTCTTGCCTTTAAGAACGGTCTTTACATCTTTATGTTACGTCAGTTCTTCCGTGGCGTTCCCGATGAGCTTGAAGAATCAGCATATATCGACGGCTCAGGACCTTTCCGTACATTCGTACAGATTATCCTCCCGCTGTCGGTTCCGATGCTTATAACTGTCTTCATGTTCGCTTTCTCATGGCAGTGGACAGATAACTATTACACACGTGTATTCTTCACGCATCAAGGTCCGTACACGCTTCGTGCCTTTATTAAGATACCAAGGTCACTTGATACCGAGTATCCAGGCCAGAACATGTATGTTGCAGCAATACGTAATACGTGCGGAATACTCATAATGCTGCCACTTATCCTTATCTACGCGTTTCTACAGCGCTATCTTGTCCAGGGTATAGAGCGTTCTGGTATCATTGGATAAGTAATAAGATTAGTAGGATAGTAGGATAAAGATAAGTAAGAAGAAAAACCGCAGAGAAGCGAAAGAGCGAGCTATTAAATAGCTTACAGAAATAAGGCAAATGAAAACACCCTCGTACAACGAAAGTACGAGGGTGTTTTGTTGCTTATAAGGTGTAATCGATTGATTCAAAGAATACTTGATATAAATGCTCGTGTGCGTTCTTTTTTCGGGGATGTAAAGATAACATCAGGCGTGTCAGACTCTTCTATAATGCCGGAGTCCATGAATATAACGCGGGAGGAAACTTCACGTGCAAAGCCCATCTCATGTGTGACAACGAGCATTGTCATGCCACCTTTTACAAGAGAGCGCATGACGCTGAGTACTTCACCAACCATCTCCGGATCAAGAGCTGATGTAGGCTCATCGAAAAGTATAACCTCAGGATTCATACACAACGTACGGGCAATTGCGGCACGCTGTTTCTGACCGCCTGAAATCTGCCGGGGCAGTGCATCGGCGAATGCGTACATACCAACGCGGTCAAGATACATTTTCGCTGTCTCTTCCGCTTCTGCCCTGCTACGTCCGAGTACTTTCATTTGCCCTACAACGCAGTTTTGAAGCACTGTCATGTTATTGAAAAGATTAAACTGTTGAAATACCATGCCAACCTTTGCGCGGTAGCTCGACACCGATTTGCGATCGGTGAGAATGCTTTTTCCATGAAAGAGAATGTCGCCGCCTGTCGGTTCTTCAAGCAAGTTTATGCAACGGAGGAGTGTTGATTTTCCGGCACCGGATGAACCGATGATTGATACGACTTCCCCCTCGAAAACAGACATTGATATATCGCGAATTACAAGATTATTGCCAAATCTTTTTTCAAGGTTGATGATGTCTAAGATTGCATTGCTGCTGTTGTTTGTGTTTATATTGTTATTGCTCATTTTAAGCCACCCCCGATAATTGATTTTGACTCGGAGGTAATATGTATTGATGCTTTTGAGTATGACTGCGATCCGTGTATGGTGTACGAATCTTTACCCTCCATTTTACGTTCGATAACACGTAAAATTCTCGTAACTGTAAATGTTAAAATGAAGTAAATGACAGCCGTTATGAAGAAAACTTCAAAGTATCGCAGATATGCACCCGCTGCTGACTTTGACATGAAGTAAAGCTCAGCAACAGAGATTACGTTTAAAACTGAGCTGTCCTTTATATTGACGACAAACTCATTTCCAATGGAGGGCATTATATTTCGTATCGCCTGCGGGAAAACAACATTGAACATAGCCTGACGGTATGTCATGCCAATGGAAAGAGCGCCTTCCATCTGACCGGGGTCAACGGATATAATGCCACCGCGGATAATCTCCGCCATATAAGCCCCGGTGTTGATTGAAATAATTATGATGGCGGCAGCAATGCCTTTGTAAACATCATGTAAGCCGGAAAGTGCTTTTGACAACCCGCCATAGTAAATGACCATTGCCTGAACAATCATCGGGGTGCCGCGGAATATTTCAATGTAAGAAGATAAAATAAAGCTAAGGAAGCGAACGGACAGCTTTTTCAGCGGTTTATCGGTTTTGTGAACAGGGATTGTCCGTAAAAGAGCGACGATAAGTCCGATGAGAAAGCCGAAGATCGTTCCTGTAAGTGAAACGACAAGGGTTATTGCCGTGCCGCGAAGAAATAGCGACCAATATTTCGACAGTATGAACGAAACTCCGCCAAAAAAGGTTTGTGGCATGATGTTGTTTCCTATTCTATATTATTTACTGGACTTATACACTTTAAAGTGAATTACTCACTGAGCGGCTGACGCTCAATGACAGCATTCATGATTTCATGACGCGTGTCATCGGAGATTTTTGAGAGGATTTTGTTAATTTCATCAACAAGATTGCTTCCCTTGCGGAGCCCGACAGCAATTGAAAGGTCATCCTTTGATGCGGTAAAGCCCTGTCCTTCTTCAAATGTTACATATGTAAGGTCGCTGTTTGCAAAGACGGCGGACTTAGCACCGGGTTCTTCCGAAACATAACCGTCGATTGTGCCGCTCTTCAGCGCTACTATCATCGTTGGGAACGTGTCCATAGCAGTCTGAATGTTGGCTTCCTTTGCCTGAGCGAGAGCTGTGTAGTGGAATGTATCAAGCTGAGCTGTTAATTTAGCGCCGGCAAAGTCGGAAAGCTTAGTTGCATTGGCATAGGGGCTGTCTTTGCGTACGACAATTACAAGCTCGCTTGTATAATAAGCATCTGAGAAGTCGATAGTTTCACGGCGATCCGGTGTCGGACTCATACCGGCAATGATAGCATCTATTTCTCCGGATTGCAAAGCCGCAGGAAGTCCGCCCCATTCAATTTTCACAATCTCAAGGGTGACTCCGAGCTCATCGGCGATTTTACGAGCAATTTGAACATCATAACCGTCGGCATATCCGCCGCTTGTTATTGGGACTGTGTAATCGCTTGACCCTGCCTGAGTCCAGTTGAACGGAGCATAGTCGCATTCCATTCCAACGCGTATAACACCGGCATCTTTAATTTTTGCCATATCATCTGTAGTGCTTTGACAGGCAAAAAGAAACAGCGATGTTGTGGCAAGAATTAAAGTAAGCATTAAAGATAGCAGCTTTTTCATATCTTTACTCCTTATTATGTTTTTTTGATATAACACCGGGCGAGTTTTATCCCAGGTGATAACGGTTTTTATCAGCAGCAGATTTAAAATAAAATATAAAAGCCGCCGCTGTGATGCAAGCTTTCACAGCAGCGGCTGACTTACCAGTATGTGTGTTATGTTTAGATTCTGTTATAAAAATAAAAAAGAATCTAAAACATAAACGAAATAAAGGCGGTCTTTCGCATACCATGATAGCGCTCCACAGAAAATTGTGACAGTCATACGGGTATTCCCCGTATGCCCAGCGTACGACAGCATTTGCGTGCTAATCGTCGCTTCGGCGGCGTGCCCTTTCGTTTCGCGGGCGCAAACCCGTTGTCCGAACTACTCTTGAACGCCGCTCCTCTATCGAAGGTACGGTAGATATTTAATTTTAATATGTATTGATATTTAATATAAATTATATTATACGGCTTTTGGGGGCGTCAATACTTTGCCTGAATATTATATAATATCGTATAAATGTATAAAATCGAGCCGGTTTATACAACGCTAATTGTATAAATAGCATATAAATACAAGGTAAAAATGGAAACTGATGTTTATTAATACCCTGTTATGGGTAAATTGGGGTCATCGTGTCCTTTTGTAACTGATTTTATGATGACAGGATAGCTTACTTTATCATTTACGTGTACAATGACGCGTTCTCCGACGCGGCGGCCGAAAATAGCGCGTCCAAGCGGCGACTCCTTTGATATGCAATTGTTGAAAACGTCGTTGCGCAGCGTTGTCACAAGGCGTATTTTACGCGTTTCGGGCTCGCCATCTTCGGTGTCCTCATATTGAAGCTCAATTTCATCAAAAAGCCCGACTACACCCTCAGTTGAATCGGTTTTAACAATGATGGCTGTTTTAATCATGTTTTCAAGATAACGAATCCTGCTGTTGTTGCGTCCGAGTTCGCGTTTAGCCGAGCGGTATTCGTCGTTTTCACTGAGGTCGCCAAGGGCGCGAGCTTCCTTTACGGCTTCGCGGAGCTTTGGTGCTGCTGCTTTGCGGGCCGCAAGCTCCTCTTTCATTTTCTGTATATCGACTTCTGTAAGTTCGTTATGCATTTTTTGCTCCGTATGTAATGATGTATGATAATAATAGTTTTGTGTTGTATTGTAGACAAAGTACAATATTATTATACACCGATAAATAACACAATGTTAAGCTGGTAGCAATATATTACTACACGGGAATTATAACGTCAATATTAAAAATTAGAAGTAGTGGTAGTAGCTAATATAATAGCTATAAATTCAACAGGTGAGTAAATATAACAATAGTATAACTACTAATAATACTTATGCGGCAACTCCGCTCTACTTGACAAAAATTTTCGCCGGGGGTATAATCCTAACAAAAAGGTAGGAATTATACCGGCGGGGTGCGGGCGTCATTGTTTGCATTTATAATATGCTGTTTTTAATAAAATGTCCCCGGAATTAAATATAACAGCATGATTTTAGGCGCGTTGTGTGCCCGCAGGATTTTTTAAAAGAAATTGTTAGTATATTAAAAACTAAAATATAATCAAAAGGTGAGCGGTAGTATGAATTCTATAACAAAAACGACACGGGACGAAGCATGGGAGCTTTTAACTAAATATAATAAAGGTGAGTTCCATCTGCGTCACGCACTTATTGTTGAAGATGTAATGCGGTGGTTTGCCGAAAAGCTTGGATACGGCGACGAAGTTGATTTCTGGGGGATTGTGGGGCTGCTCCACGACCTTGATTTTGAGATGTATCCGGATGAGCATTGCATAAAAGAGCAGGAAATCATGCGTGAAGCCAATATTGACGAGCGGATAATACGCGCGGCGACAAGCCACGGCTGGGAAATTACAGTCGATATAAAGCCCGAGCATGAAATGGAGCGTGTTTTATACGCCATTGACGAGCTGACGGGGCTGATTGGCGCTGTCGCTATCATGCGTCCGTCAAAAAGCGTGTCAGATCTCGAGGTTTCATCGGTTAAGAAGAAGTTTAAGGACAAAAGATTTGCAGCCGGATGCTCACGGGAGGTTATAATGAAAGGTGCTGGGCTTTTAGGCTGGGATCTTGATAAGCTGATAGGCGACACAATACTTGCAATGCGTGAGAGCAAGCATGTAGATTGACAAAAAATCACAAACCAAACGTAAGAGAAAACGTAAAATAAGTACTGTATTATAACTGATAAAAGACTTTACGGCTTTAAGAAGGATAAATTAAGGAGTATAAACAGAGTTTTATGAAGAAAATTATAAATACAAATGACGCGCCGGCTGCTATCGGACCATATTCGCAGGCGATAATAACGCAAGATTTTCTTTTTACCTCCGGACAGCTTGGTATTGACCCTTCGACGGGCGAGCTTGAGGGCAGCTTTGACGCTCAGGTAAGGCGAGCGATAGAAAATGCGGGCGCTATTCTCAAAGCCGCCGGCTTAAGCTATGAAAATGTCGTGAAAACGACATGTTTTCTCACGGATATGAAGAATTTCGCGGCTTTTAACTCAATTTACGCGGAGTATTTTAAACATAACCCCGCCCGCTCCTGTGTCGAAGTGTCTGCGCTTCCGAAAGGTGCGCTTGTTGAGATTGAGCTTATAGCATCAAGGGAGAAGTAAAACAGTGCCGGGACGTTTTTCAAGAACAGAGCTGATATTCGGGCGTGAAGCTATTGAAAATTTAAGTAAATGCCGGGTTGCCGTTTTCGGTATTGGTGGCGTCGGCGGGTATGCGACAGAAGCGCTTGTGAGAAGCGGCATCGGTGCTATTGATATCGTCGATGATGATAAAGTCTGCATAACGAATATAAACAGGCAGATATTTGCGACAACGAGCACGGTTGGCATGTATAAAGTTGACGCGGCGGAAAAGCGTCTTCTCGACATCAACCCGAGCCTTACGGTATATAAGCATAGATGCTTTTTCACACCGGAAACATCAAAAGAGTTTGATTTTTCACAATATGATTACGTGATCGATGCAATTGATACTGTGACCGGCAAAATTGAAATTATAATGCGTGCGCGCGAAGCAGGTGTCCCTGTCATTTCCGCAATGGGAGCGGGGAATAAAACAGACCCCGGCAAGCTGCGTGTGACAGATATATATAAAACAACAGTGTGCCCGCTTGCCCGCGTGATGCGTCATGAGCTGCGCCGCCGCGGAGTTGATAAGCTGAAAGTTGTTTATTCTGAGGAGGAGCCAGTGCGCTCGGATGATGCTGAGGTAAGCTGCCGCGGTCACTGTGTTTGTCCGCCCGGCACACAACGCAATTGCTTATCACGCCGCGCAATTCCTGGGTCAACAGCATTTGTACCGCCGGCGGCAGGTTTGATGATAGCAAGCGAGGTTGTGCGCGATCTTATTGCAAAAAAAGCGCGAGAAAAAACGACGGTACAATAGAGATAGAGAAAGAGGAAATTTAACGCCATGATGATTTCGACAAAGGGGAGATATGCGCTGCAGATAATGCTTGATTTATCGCAGCATGAGGGAGAGGGCTATATATCACTTAAAAAAATATCGGAGCGTCAGGAAATATCGGTAAAATATCTCGAAGCGATTATTATGAATCTTAATAAAGCAGGCTTCGTTGAAAGTATGCGCGGCAAGGATGGCGGTTACAAGCTGACAAGGCGTCCTGAGGAGTATACAGTCGGCTCTATAGTCAGGCTTGCCGAAGGCTCCGTTGCGCCTGTTTCATGCCTTGAAAACAATCCTTGCGGATGTGAGCGTGCAGACAGGTGTCTTACGCTTCCTGTATGGATTAAGCTTGAGAGCATTGTAAACGCTTATCTTGACAGCATAACGCTGCGCGATGTACTTGACGGGAACGTGTAATATATAAACATATAAAGTATGAGAATAGTGAAGATAATAATATTATAAAAAGAAGCAGCGTCAAAAAAGCGAAATAATAATCGAGATAATATAAAATAAAAGAAGTCTGGAATCAATAATTTATAACCAGTATTAGGAATATAAAAGCAAAAAGCAATTTTTATTTAATAAAATTTATAATTCCTATTGACAAGGTAGGATATACTGTTTATAATTAGTAGTGAAAAGCGAAAATGTTGTATTCATGCGTGACACAACAAAATGCATGAAACATCATGCCACTGTAACTCATACATTTCGTATGATATATCACCACAAAACATAGCAAAGTTGAGCAGCACAATAAAGGAGTTTTATAAAAATGAAGGTATATGCCGATAACGCGGCAACGACAAGGGTAAGCCGCACAGCGCTTCATGCAATGCTTCCATACTTTGATGAATTGTACGGCAACCCGTCGAGTCTCCATTCGGTAGGACAAAGAGCGGCGGAAGCGCTTTATGAAGCAAGAGAAACGATTGCAAAGTGTCTCGGTGCAGAGCCACGTGAAATATATTTCACCTCCGGTGGCAGTGAATCCGACAATCAGGCAATCATATCTGCCGCCGAAGCAGGTCAACGTAAAAATAAAAAGCATATCATTTCAACGGCAATTGAACATCATGCCGTTATGAATACGCTGAAAAAGCTTGAGCGCCAGGGATTTGAAGTTACATTTCTTGATGTGCCGGAAAACGGCATTATCACACCTGAAGCTGTCGCGGAAGCTATACGTCCGGACACAGCTCTCGTCACGGTGATGTACGCGAACAATGAAATCGGTACAATACAGCCGATAGCTGAGATTGGCGCTATATGCCGTGAGCGTGGTGTCATATTCCATTCGGACGCCGTGCAGGCTGCTGGGCATATTGATATAAACGTAGTCCGCGACAATGTCGACATGCTCTCGATATCATCACATAAGTTTCGCGGACCTAAAGGAGTAGGAGCTCTTTACGTTCGCCGCGGTGTGCCGCTCAGCAGGCTTATAGAAGGTGGCGAGCAGGAGCGCGGCCGCCGTCCGGGCACTGAAAACATACCTGGTATTGTTGGTATGGCGGCGGCTCTCTACGAGTCATGCGAATACATGAATGTCGTAGCGCCCAAAATAGCGGCGATGAGGGACAGGCTTATTGAAGGATTGTCAAAAATACCTCATTCTATTTTGAATGGTGATCCAAAACGTCGTTTGCCGGGCAATGTCAACTTCTGCTTTGAAGGCATTGAGGGAGAAGCTATTGTCCTGCTTTTGGATGAATATGGAATTCAGGCTTCGTCCGGGTCGGCTTGCGCATCTGGATCACTTGATCCGAGCCACGTGCTGATTGCCATCGGGCGTCCGCACGAGATAGCACATGGATCGCTTCGTCTGACACTTTCAGAAGAGAACACTCAAGAAGAGGTAGATTATATACTTGAAAAAGTGCCGCAGGTTGTTGAGCACCTGCGCAATATGTCTCCCGTATGGAGAGACCTTGTGGAGGGAAAAAGAGAATATGTTATACAGTGAAACAGTAATGGACCATTTCAGACATCCTCGCAATGTCGGTGTTATTGAGGATGCTGACGCCGTAGGTGAAGTTGGTAACGCTAAGTGCGGCGACATCATGAGAATGTACCTAAAGATCAACGATGGAATAATCACCGATGTAAAGTTTGAAACCTTCGGATGCGGTTCTGCAATTGCCGCAAGCTCGATGGCAACGGAAATGATAAAAGGAAAGCCGCTTAAAGATGCCCTTACGCTGACGAACAAAGCTGTTGTTGAGGCACTTAACGGTCTTCCGGCTCATAAGATTCACTGCTCCGTGCTTGCCGAGGAAGCTATTAAGAAGGCGATTGAAGATTACTACAAAAGAAACGGCATTGAGTACGACAAGCGCGACTTCCCGGACTGTGAGTCTTGTTCCTCCTGTCAAAACTAATGAATAGTACTAAAGGCCGGGTGCTTGTCGCCATGAGCGGCGGCGTTGATTCAAGCGTCGCCGCTTATCTTTTGACACAAGCGGGTTATGAATGCATAGGCGTGACAATGCGCCTTTTTGACAATTCTGATGCGGGAATTCCCGTTGGTAGTACATGCTGTTCTCTTGATGATGTTGAGGATGCAAAAGACGCCGCAAGGCGTCTCGGCATACATCATTACGTCTTCAATTTCACCGATGATTTCAAACGCGACGTAATCGGTCGTTTTGCTGATGCTTACGCAAGAGGCGAAACGCCGAATCCGTGCATAGACTGCAATCGTTATCTTAAATTCGGGCGGCTTTATGAGCGTGCAAAACAGTTAGGCTGTGATTTTATCGCGACGGGGCATTATGCCCGCATCTGCCGTGATGAAAACAGGCGGTATCTTTTGAAAAAAGCTGTCGATGAGACGAAAGATCAAAGCTATGTGCTTTATTCAATGACGCAGGACGAGCTTGCGCATACGCTTTTCCCGCTCGGGGAGCTGACAAAAAAGCAGGTGCGTGAAATTGCTGCTAAAATTGGCTTTTGCAATGCAAAAAAGCCGGAAAGTCAGGATATTTGCTTCGCACCCGACGGCGATTACGCCGCCGCCATCGAGCGTTATACAGGCAAGACATTCCCGCCGGGGCGATTTGTAAGCAAAGACGGCAAATATATTGGTGAAAACAAGGGAATTATACATTATACCATCGGGCAGCGCAGGGGGCTTGGTATTTCAGCGTCCGGCCGCATCTATGTGCTTGAAAAAAGAGCCGAGACGAACGAAGTCGTGCTGGGTGATGAGAGCGAACTTTATGCGGGAGCGCTTCTTGCACGCGACTTCAACTGGATTTCGCGTGATGAACCAGAAGAAGGAGAGAAAATACGTGTAAGCGTTCGCACAAGATACCGTCAGCGTGAAACGAGCGCATATGCGTATGTTGCCGGATTTGCTGACGAAAACAAAGACGGCAGGGATGGTAACAATTCCGGCAGTGATAACATCAATGCCGTTGTTCGTGTTGATTTCGATGAGCCTGTGAGAGCTGTAGCACCCGGGCAGGCTGTTGTACTGTACGATGGTGACGTTGTCGTCGGCGGCGGGATTATAGCAAAAGCGATTTATTGATTATAATAAATTCCGTGGCGGTTTATGTTGCAGTTTGTTTGATATAAATTAATATAAAAAACCGGAGCTTTCTTAAATGGGAGCTCCGGTTTTTGTATTAGGTATGAGTGATTGCCGTGCAGTATAAGTTTTTATGTTCTTGAATTCATGCGCCGCGGCGGCGTCCTGTAAGGGCGCCAACAGCGCTGAAGATACCGAAAGTGACAATATCGGCGATTACTATAGTCGAGCCGACAGGAGTTGAGGCAAGTATTGATATTATTATGCCGATGGCTGAACATAGTACAGAGAGCACAGCGGAGCAAATTACGACGGCGCGGAAACTTTTATAAACGCGCATGGCGGAAAGAGAGGGGAAAATAACAAGGGCAGAAATTAAAAGCGAACCGACAAGGTTCATAGCTAAAACGATTATGACAGCCGTAACAATAGCAATCAGCATGTTGTATGCACCTGCCCTGATGCCAACAGCGGCAGCGAATGTTTCATCAAACGTAACGGCGAAAATTTTATTATAAAAGAGAAGAAAAATGATAATAACAGCCGCAGACATGACAATGCTTATCCAGACATCCGAGCGTGAAAGCGTTAAAATTGACGTTGAGCCGAAAAGTGTCGTGCATATGTCGCCCGATATGTTTGATGAAGTTGAAAAAACATTCAAAAGCAAATAGCCGACAGCCAGCGCACCTACCGAAAGCATGGCGAGCGCGGCGTCGCCCTTGATTTTAGCATTGCTGCTGCTTTTTAAGAGGAGTATAGCGCACAGAATTGTCACCGGCATAATGACAATCATATCGTTTGAGACATTGAGAACGGTGGCAATTGCAAGCGCGCCGAAAGCAACGTGTGATAAACCATCGCCGATGAAAGAAAACCGCTTCAACACAAGCGTCACGCCGAGAAGGGACGAGCAAAGTGAGATGAGAACGCCGACGATGAGAGCATTCCGTACAAACGGATATTCAAAATAAAGGGCAAGCTTTTCAAAAACTTCACTCATGTTCGTATTACGTCCTCTCCGGAGAGCGAAATAAAAGCTCGTCCGTCCTCGCTTTTTATATATTCTTCCTTTGTTCCAAAAAAGTTTCTTTTATGACCGATGTGAAGTATGTGCGTGGCATATCGGATAGCGGTGGCAATGTCATGCGAAACCATGATAATTGTAATGCCATCCTCCCGGTTGAGATTTTCAATGAGGGAGTACATCTCGCCTGTAACCTTAGGGTCAAGGCCGGCTGCCGGTTCGTCAAGTAAAAGTATCTTTTTTGTCGCACAAAGCGCACGTGCAAGAAGAACGCGCTGCTGCTGCCCGCCCGACAGCTCGCGGTAACAGTGGCGGGCAAGTGAATCTATACCGAGCCGTTCCATAGCGCGCATGGCAGCGACCTTTTGCTCGCGGCTGTAAAATGGTTTTGCACCGAGGTGTCCTGTGAATCCGGAGAGTACAATTTCGCGTACAGATGCCGGAAAATCGCGCTGGACTTCCGTTTGCTGCGGCAGATAACCGATATCTGTCGGCAAAACGCCGTCCCCTGTCGTTATTTCGCCGCTCATCGGCTCGTGAAGCTTGAGCATAGCGCGTACAAGCGTGCTTTTCCCGGAGCCGTTTTCACCGACGATGCAGAGATAGTCGCCGGAGTTTATCTCAAAGGAAATGTGCTCGGCTATCACTTTCCCGTCGTACCCAAGCGATACGTCGCGGCATATAAACTGCGCCATTAATTGTGTCTCCTCCTGTCAACCAAGTGCTTTTTTGAGCACTTCAAGGTTTGATTTCATCGCATCAAGATAAGTGATGCCTTTATTTATGTCCTTTGAGCCTATATTTTGCATTGAGTTAAATGTAAGTATCGGTATATCGCCTGCGGGAGTTTTCGTGCTGTTTATAACTGTTTGCGCAAGTCTTGTGCCCGAGCCGTCCATGATAAGTACAGCGGGGAGAGAAAGTGCGTCAATCTTGTTTGCAAGAAATACAACGGTTTCAAAGCTTGCTTCAGTTTCAGCGGAGCATCCGGGGAAAGCGGCATAATAGTCGAGGCCGTAATCTTCGGCAAGATAACGCAGCGGGAAGCGATCGCATACAAGAATAGTCTTGTGTGTCGCTTCATCAACAGCCGCTTTATAAGCGGCGTCGAGAGATTCAAGCTCTGATATATAAGCGGCGGCGTTTGCCTTATAAGCCGATGCGTTGTCAGGGTCAATATCGGCAAGGGCGTCGGCTATTACGTCGCAAATAATCTTAGCGTTTTTAAGCGAAAGCCATATGTGTTCGTCGTATTCGTTTTCGTCATGGTCGCCCTGCGTGCCGCTATTTTCGTCTGAGCCATGTCCTGTGCCGTCTTCTTCGTCGTGGTCGTGACCGTCTTCCATTCCCTCGACGATTTCCTCTTTCACGACATTATCGCCAAGCGCTTTTATTAAATTGATTGCAGTGACATCGTCGCCTGCGTCAGCAAGAACATCCTCAACCCAGGCGTCGGATGTACCACCGACGTATATGAAAAGGTCGCATTCCTTAATCGCAACTATATCGGCAGCAGTCGGCTGGTAGCTGTGAAGATCAACCCCGTTGTCAATAAGAAGAGAAAGGTCTATATCACTATCATCACCTGCGATAACGCGCACCCAGTCGTATGGTGGGAATATCGTTGTGACGACTTTTAACTTGTCACTGCCGGTATCGTGGGAGCAGGCGGAGAGGGTAAAAAAGGTTACAAAAAGCAAAAAAACAGCCGCGATAGACAAAAAAAGTGTTGTTATACGAAGGTTTCCCTGCTTATTATTTTTGGTATATTTGAATACACGCATTTTTATTGATTACCTTTGTTTAAATTAATTATCGCCGGCTTATGTAATATTAAATCTATGCTTAAGCTTAATTTATATTAATTCCGCAGCCGGTTATATACTATCAGCGGCCATATTCAGGGCTTTTTATGTAAACTATTCGTTTTATTTTGGATTTTATATCGGCAAAAGAATTCATACATTGACATCCGACTTTTTGCACGCGCGGCAGCGGCCGTAGAAGGTAGTTTCATCGCGGTCAATTGTAAAGCCGTTTTTCTGTCCTATAATTTCAGCTATGCTGCGGGAGATTTCCTCATCCATATGGTAAAGGCGACCGCAAACGTCGCATTTTAAGTGAAAGTGAAGGTGGCATTTGTCCCCATCTGTTATTTGATATAAAAACTGCCGACTGTTACCGCGTACAAAACGCTTAACAGAGCCGCCCTCGACAAGCTTCGTCATAAGGCGGTAAACAGTGCTTTTACCGGGAGCTATATAATTGCCAGTTTGGGCTTCTGCAGTTAAGCCTGTGACGATTTCGTCAATTGTCAGTGGACGCTCGTCATGGCGGCGCATATAATCAATCAGCGCCTTTTTCTGTATTGAATCGTAGCTTGCCATCTTCACACATCCGAGGTTGAGAGTAATTCTCACTTTGGTATAATTAATTATAAGTGTACATTTATATTATGTCAATGACTGACGCCAAAAATATTTGACAATGTGGCCCGAGCATAGTAAAATATTTAAGAATAAGCTCAAAAATATTATTAAGCGCTCATTATATAGCCACAGGAGGCGTTAATTTAATGGAACAGGCAAAAATCCAAGAGCTGCGGCGGATAGCGACCGATATCCGCATAGGCATTATTGAAGCAGTTTACAACGCAGGCTCCGGACACCCGGGCGGCTCTCTCTCGATTGCGGATGTAATGACGTATCTTTACTTTGTCGAGATGAATATAGATCCGTCTAACCCTAAAAAGGAAGACAGAGATCGCTTCGTCATGTCAAAGGGACATACATCGCCCGCCCTTTACTCGGTGCTCGCCCACCGCGGTTATTTCCCCGTTGAATATCTTAAAACGTTCCGCAAGACGGGCAGTCACCTGCAGGGTCATCCTGATATGAAGGGCACTCCCGGCGTCGATATGACGACAGGCTCGCTCGGACAGGGCTTCTCAGTTGCTTGCGGTATGGCGCTTGCCTCAAAGCTGAAGGGCGACACTTTCCGTGTCTATACCGTCATTGGTGATGGTGAAAGTCAAGAGGGGCAGATTTGGGAAGCTGCAATGTTCGCACCGCATTATAAGCTTGACAATTTAACACTTGTCCTTGACTATAATGGGCTTCAGATAGATGGGCGCACAGTCGACGTCATGAACCCAACGCCTCATGATGAAAAGTTCCTCGCCTTTGGCTGGAATGTTATCAATATAGATGCACATGATTTTTGTCAGATAGAGTCAGCTTTTGCCGCTGCTCGCGAGTGCAAGGGGCGTCCGACAGCTATCATCGCGAAGTCGCACAAGGGCTATGGTGTTTCATATATGCTTGATCAAGCAAGCTGGCACGGAAAAGCTCCGAACAAGGAGCAGTACGAGCAAGCACTTGCAGAGCTAAAAGCTTACAGGGCTTCCATATGACGGAGGTATAATAAAATGGCAGAAGCAATTGCTACAAGAGAAGCATACGGAAAGGCACTCGCCGAATTTGGCGCTAAATATGATAAGCTCGTCGTCCTTGACGCCGATCTTGCAAACGCAACAAAGACAGAAGTATTCAAAAAAGCATTCCCGGATCGTCACTTTGACTGCGGCATAGCTGAGGGGAATATGATGTGTGTGGCGGCAGGCCTTGCAACGGCCGGTTTTATTCCGTTCGCATCAACCTTTGCTATGTTTGCTGCTGGCCGCGCCTTTGAGCAGGTCAGAAACTCAATTGGCTATCCTCATCTTAACGTAAAAATCGGCGCAACGCATGCCGGCATAACGGTTGGCGAAGATGGCGCAACGCACCAGTGCAACGAGGACATTGCCCTCATGCGCACAATCCCTGGAATGACGATAATTAATCCGTCCGACGCCGTTGAAGCACGTGCTGCCGTTGAGGCTGCTATCAATCACTACGGCCCTGTTTACCTTCGTTTCGGCAGAGCAGCAGTTCCAGTTATAAACGACGCAGCAACATATAAGTTTGAGCTTGGCCGCGGCATTTTGATGGCACCGGGTTCGGATGTTACGATAATAGCAACAGGCATTATGGTTGAAATAGCGCTTCGTGCGCGTGAATTGCTCGCAGGTGAAGGCATTTCCGCACGTGTTATCAACATTCATACGATAAAGCCTCTTGATGAGGAGATGGTGCTTTCAGCAGCCGCTGAAACCGGCGCTATTGTAACGGCTGAAGAAGCTACTATTATCGGCGGGCTTGGCAGTGCTGTTTCGGAGCTCCTTTCCGAGAAGCGTCCGACGCCTGTCCTCCGCGTTGGCATTGAAGATCTCTTCGGTCAGAGCGGACCTGCTAAAGAACTTCTTTCTGTTTATGGTCTTACAGCTGAGAACATAGCTGAAAAAGCTAAAAAGGCTCTTTCAATGAAAAAGCAGTAATACTTTTTAAATGAAAATTGAGGGCACCCCAACCGGGGTGCCCTTAATTATTTTATTTCATTTGTAATAATTAAATATTACGACAGTGTTTTCAGCTCGCCGAACATATCGGCATTTTCACGGAGTTTCGCTTCGTTTCCGATTGTGCAAACATAGCCCTGAGCCATAACAGCGTCAACTAAATCAGCCTGTGCACGAAGGTCGTCGAGTGTGACGTCAAGCGCTTCCTCTCTTTCGCGCTGAACATCCTCGTATTTTCTTCCGGAAAGGTAAGCGTTAAGTGATATTTCAGCCTTCTGGCGGCTTGATTTCGGTGAATCGATTCTGCTGAAAGTACCGATTATGAGCTTTGTTAATTCTTTTTCGTCAATGTTAAGCGAGCGGATAAAGTCGCCTGTCTTTCTGTAAACTTCGTCTGTTGCACGAAGCTGCGGGTCACGGTATGAGGTGAATGTTACATTACCGTTTATAGCAGAGAAGTTGCACGACTGACCGTACGCACCGCCCTTAACGCGAATTTCTTTATAAAGATAGTCAATGTTAAGAGCTGTTGTGAGCACGGCAAGCGCGCCGTTATATTTAAAGCCAGCGTTCATGAAGTTGCCGCAGCGGGCGACATATTGTACCTGTATCGGCATCATGAAGCCTTCGTTTTTAGCTTGCGGCACGGGAAGCGGTTCCGGATCACCGTAAGGTTTACCGCTGAGGAGCTTTGATGTGAACTCAGGCATTGCAGCTTCAAGCGCGGCGTAACCCTCGCTGTCGGCGGCGACGCTCACAAGAAGCTTGTCCTTTGCAAATATATACTCTGCTATGCCGGCAAGTATTTCACTGATGCGTGCGCCTTTATCTGAGAAGTTGTCAAGATCTGCTTTTAGCGTTTCATGGGCAGCGATGCCATCAAGCATTTCGCTGGCGAGCGATGCGCGTGAGAAGTATGAAAGCGCACGTGCTGCCGCATAATAGTTGCCGCTTCCGGAGAATCTGCTCTGATTGCGGGAAATAATCTCGCCGAGGATTTCGCGCAGGCGTTTTGTGTCGCGGAAGTTTGATGTCTCAATAATCTCGGATATGAGCTTCATTGCATATCCGACTTTTGATGAGAGCGACTTAAAGGCAACTGTAGTATATAGCTTAAATTCATCAGCAGTGTTGCACTTGCGGGTGACGCCGATGTAAAAGTCAATGCCGCCTGTGTTTATGCCGATGTCGTTTGCAAGCTCAAGATACGAATGTTCCGCCGTGTCGATATTGCCTAAAATATTGCATAAAAAGCTGGCGTACGGTAAAAGTGACGCCGGTATTCCGTCTGAATCAAAGACGAGCTTGACGTATGCAATGCCGTTTGTTTCAACATCGTGGAATACGCCCGGAACACCTCCGATAAAACGCTCCTCGTTGTAAAACGGCGGTGCTTCACGCGCAATATCAGTGCGGGCGAGCGACGGTATGCAGTTTAGCTCCTCCTCTGTCGGCGGAGCGCTCTGGTATTCGCGGAGAGCCTTTGTATCAGCGATGATTTTTTCTATTTCTTCGGGCGAAAGTGAAGCTTTGTATGCGGCAAGTTTTGCGCGGAGAGCTTCGTTTTTACGGTCTATAAGGCCGCGTTCCGGCTCTACGATAAGGTGAAGGGTGTGTTTCGACTCAAGCAGGCGGCGCTTAATTAAATCCTCGAAATAGCCTGTATTAATTTTCTCTCTGAGGCTCGTGAAAATATCGTTGCGCTTCAGATATGAAAACGGATCATCTTCGTTATACAGCCAGCTTCCGAAGGAAAAGATGATATATAAAAGCCCCTTTGGTGTGCTGCCGTAGTCAGCTTCGCGCCATCTGAACTCAAACGAGTTGATAGCGGAGAGAAGAGAATTTTTATTTATGCCGTTTTCAACCTGTTCGCGCAGAGTTTTTTCAATTATTTCGTAAAAACGTTCTTTATCTTCTGAATTTGCGTCTTTTGCAACGACGGTGAAGAACGGTTGCAGCATCTGATCGTTGAAGCCACCGGTAATATCGCGGCCAATTCCGGCGTCGAGAAGAGCCTGCTTTATTGGCGCGCCGGGCGTGTAGATTAGAGCATCAGATATAACATCCCACGCAATGCATTCTTCAACGTTTGTGACGTCACCGCAAAGAGAAGCATAGGCAAAAAACGTCTTTCCTTTGACGTCGTCTTCAGAACCGACAGAATATGTCGTTTTAACCTCGCGGATGCCGCCCCATTCCTTCTGCGGCTCAATGTGAGAGTCAAGCGATATTATATCAAAGTGCGACAGATATTCACGATCAAGCCACTCAAGGCGCTCCTCAACGTCCATGTCACCATATAGGTAGATATAGCTGTTTACAGGGTGGTAGTAACGGCGGTGGAAGTCGAGGAAATATTCGTATGTCAGCTCCGGAATGTGGTCAGGATCGCCGCCTGAGTTTACACCGTATGTGTTGTCAGGGAAAAGTCCTGATTGTATTGCTTCATATACAACCGACTCGGGATTCGAAAGCGCGCCCTTCATTTCGCTGTAAACGACACCGTTGATGGTTAGCTCGCTGTCGGCTGATTCAAGCTCGTAATGCCAGCCTTCCTGCATGAAAATCTCACGGCGTCTGTATATGTTCGGGTAAAAAACAGCGTCGAGATAAACGTGCATCAGGTTTTTGAAGTCGGTGTCGTTGCAGCTTGCGACAGGATATATAGTTTTGTCCGGATACGTCATCGCATTCAAAAACGTGTTAAGCGAGCCTTTTGCGAGCTGCATAAACGGGTCACGAGATGGGAAATTCTTCGAGCCGTTTAAAACCGTATGCTCAATTATGTGAGGCACACCTGTACTATTTTCAGGCGTTGTGCGGAAACCGGCGCAAAAGACTTTATTTTCGTCGCTGTTTGAGAGCACACATATGCGGGCTCCGCTTTTTTTGTGGCGGAAAATGAGTCCTGCACTCTTGATATCGTCAAGGTATTCCTCATGAATAAGAGTGTAAGCAGGAAGTTCTCGCAGCTCTGCGCTGCTTTTTATACTTTTTGCCACTTTGATGTTCTCCTTTGTTTTATCGAGATTATTTATCCTCTTTGTTGAAATCATAGCATAATTATACCATAAATTCAAGCTGATATGCCTTTTGTTTGTGCATTTGTATGCAAAAGTTGTAAAAGTAGCCTGTAAACAAAGGTGTGATACCTTCATGTGTGCTACTGCGTGTGTTAGCTTGCGCCAGCTGCTTTTTTGCTGTAAAATGGCATAAGAGAGGTGTATTATGTCAGTAAAAGTCACGATAATCACAGAAAATAAAAATAAAGACGATGAAATAAGCCGCGTTTTAACTTACAGCGAGCCGGTGCCGCTCCTTTTTGCTTTGCGTGATGTAGGCATATATATTTATGCCCCATGCGGTGGCGCGGGCACATGCGGGAAATGTCGCGTGCGCGCGTGGGGTGATCTTGCGCCTTTGACAGCGGAGGAGGTGCTTCATTTAACGCAAAAAGAAATTGATGATGGCATAAGGCTTGCGTGCAAAGCAGTCGCGACAGGCGATGCATTTGTATATGTGCCGCAGGACGCCATCTTTGGCGGTAATATTATCATGCACTGTGAGAGTAGGGAAGCGTGGAGTACGGATAATGTTTCCGGCACGGCTAAACTTGGGCTTGCTGTTGATTTTGGCACGACAACGGTTGCCGCGCGGCTTTATAAGCTGCCGTCGGGTGAGTTTATAGGTGAAGCTGTGCGCCAAAACCCGCAAGCCTTATACGGCGCTGACATCATCTCTCGGATAGTATACGCATTATCTAACTCTCAGTGCGGGGACGATGCGCCCCTGACACGCATACTTCATGATCTTACATCTGATATAATCAGCAGCTTTAATGTTGCCACAGATGATATTATTGATACTGTCGCCGTTGGAAACACAGCGATGCTGCATTTTTACACAGAACTTGACCCATCGGGGATCGCACGCGCGCCTTTTAAACCGCAGTCGCTGTTCGGCGGGTATTTTGGCCGCGCTTATATTCCGCGCTGTGTATCGTCCTATGTCGGTGCTGACGCAATAGCAGCAGCGATAGCTTCGGGAATGACAGAGCAGCGGTGTGCGCTGCTTTGCGATATTGGCACTAACTGCGAGATTCTTTTATGGCGTAACGGACGCCTTTACTGTTGTGCTGCTGCGGCAGGGCCGGCGCTTGAAGGCGCCGGAATATCATGCGGCATGACGGCGACAAGCGGCGCTATTGACGCAGCTTATGTGTCAGAAGGTGAATTGCATGTCCACGTTATCGGTGACGGGAAAGAAAAGGCCGCAGGTATATGCGGCAGCGGGCTCATTGCCGTCACATCGGCGCTTCTTCAGCTCGGTATAATTGACGAGAGCGGATATATGGAGAAAAACTACGAGCTTGCCAAGGACGTTTATATAACTCCCGCCGATGTCCGTGCCCTTCAGCTTGCAAAAGCTGCCGTCAGAGCCGGTATAGACACGCTCTGTGATGGCATTGATATGGATGAAATTGAGTGCTTTTATATAGCCGGAGGTTTTGGCTCAGGACTTGATATAGATAGTTGCGTGAGAATCGGTTTGTTTCCAAAAGAGCTTGCGCGCCACGCTAAAATTATCGGTAACGCAGCGCTTCACGGTGCGTCAATGATGCTGATAAAACCGCATCTTCGTGATGTTGCGGCACGTCTTGCGGACTGCGCCGAATACAGGGAGCTTTCGACTGATGATAACTTCTCCCGTCGCTTCATAGAACGTATAAGTTTTCCGCACGGGAACTGAATTTTAACTACGTTTTAAGCAGTAAAAATATATCCATAACAGGTGAGCAAAAAATATTGTTTATTGGTGATATTTTATGTTGACATAATTCGATTTATCATTAAAATATAGATGGCTTTCATGGCTTCTATTAATGTAAAGGAGCTTAACATTTTTATATGATAAAATCAAAGGTTACCACGGAAGAGATGTGTCACGGTCCTCTTGCTGGTAACCTTATATTATACACTTTGCCTATTGTACTGACAGGTATTCTGCAGCTTCTTTTCAGCGCAGTGGGTATGATAATAGTGGGGCAGTTTGCACCTGAAGGCTCGCTTGCGGCCATAGGCTCGACGGGAGCCTTAATAAACCTGATTATAAATGTTTTTCTCGGTTTATCGGTCGGCGCTAATGTTACGACGGCGCGATATTTCGGTGAAGGAAATAAAGAAGGTGTTTCAGAGGTAGCCCACACATCAATCGTGACAAGCGTTTTCGGCGGCATTATAACTATGATTGTCGGAGTTATATTCTCGGAAACGTTTCTTTTGTGGATGGGGACACCGGACGATATAATAGACCTTGCTGCTCTCTACATGAGAGTGTATTTTTATGGTTTGCCGGCACTCATGTTGTATAACTACGGCGCAGCAATCCTCCGTGCAGCGGGCGATACAAAAAATCCGCTTTATTTCCTTTCCGCAGCAGGCGTTATAAACGTTGTGCTGGGGCTCGTATTCGTTATTGTATTTAAGATGGGTGTTGCCGGTGCTGCGCTTGCGACAGCTATATCACAATATATTGCTGCATTTCTTGTTTTGCGCTTTTTAATGAAAAGCACAGGGTGGGAACGCATTGACCTGCGCCGGCTCCGTATACATAAAGATAAGCTAAAAAAGATTTTATTAATCGGGCTGCCCGCCGGTATACAAGGCTCTGTTTTTTCGATTTCAAATGTTGTGATACAGTCGTCTGTCAACTCCTTCGGTTCTGTCTTTATGGAAGGAAGCTCGGCTGCCGCCAATATCGAAGGCTTTGTTTATACGGCAATGAACAGCTTTTATCACGCGGCGGTAACGTTTACGGGCCAAAATCTCGGAGCAAAGAACTATCGCAGAATAAATAAAATCCTTTTGACGTGTATTGTGATGGTGACTGTTACAGGAATTGTACTGGGCTTTTTGGCGTATCTGCATCGGTATCAGCTTCTCGGACTTTATTGTCCGGACTCACCTGAAGCAATAGAAGCCGGAATAATCCGTATGCGGATGATATGCCTGCTTTATTTCTTCTGCGGTATTATGGAAGTCATTGTCGGTTCGGTCAGGGGGCTTGGCGCATCGGTGACTCCGATGGTAGTTTCGCTGCTTGGCGCCTGCGGACTTCGCATTGTATGGATTAAAACAGTATTTCATGCCCTAAGAACGCCCGCATCGCTTTTCGTTTCATATCCGATATCGTGGGCAATAACGGCATCCGCTCATATGATATGTTATGTAATAATAAAAAAACGGCTTGTATCACGAGTAAGTGATGTTGGTGTATTGCCTGATGCCGAGGCTGAATTAATATGTCGATAACGGAAATTATTAGATTTACAACGGATATGTCAGGCGCTGTTGCGTGTGCCATGTCTGGATCGCTTGTCGCAATCGATCACGGTCTTGACCTTTTCGGAGTTGTTTTCGTCGGTTGTGTCACAGCAACAGGTGGAGGTATAATGCGCGATATCTTCCTTGGTCGCCTGCCACCGCGCGTTTTTACAAATTACATATATATGTCAGTTGCCCTTGCGACATCGCTCATTGTGTTTGTTGTTGCTTATGTAATGCGCGAGAGCTATAAAAATACACGAGAGCGTGTTGATCGCATCAATAACTTTTTTGACGCTTTAGGACTGGGCGCATTTTCTGCGGGCGGCGTTGAAGCAGCCATTTCATCCGGTTATGTTGAAAACTGGGCGCTGTGCATACTGCTTGGCATGGTTACGGGCGTCGGCGGTGGTATGCTGCGCGACATCATGACAAATGAAACGCCGTATGTGCTGCGAAAACGAATATATGCGATAGCATCACTTGCCGGCAGTACTGTTTATTACCACTTGCATATATTCCATGTGGGGGCTGCCATAACAACAATATCATCTATTGTCATCGTCGTTTTTATCAGAATGGCAGCGACAGCGTTTAAGTGGAATATGCCGAGAGTCCCGCTGAAATAAAGGCTTTATATGTTGTTATCAAATGCAGCATTAACAAAGCATTTTCATAAAGCGATGTTATAACCGAAAATGAAAACGCCGCACAGCGGCGTTTTCAGACTGAAGAAAAACTCCTATCAGAAACGCCGCACAGCGGCGTTTTTGTTTTGACAATGGTTGTATATAGTCACCCGTTTGATGTGTCTGTGCCCATATCGGTGCCAGCACCAACACTTGTATCTGTACCGTTGTCCGTATTATCGTTTGTACCCATGTCAGTGCCTATATCAGAAGTTGTGTCTGTCGTGTCGGTGGTGTTATCACTTGTTCCCGCCGGGGTTGACGTACTGGGGGTTGACGTACCGGGTGCACCGGTCGTGTCCTTTGTTAAATCGGAGTTGTCGTCACACGATGTGAGGATAACACTTGTGCATAATACCGCTGAAAGCACAATAACAAGCGAAAGTAATATTGCTGTGGCTTTTCTATTTTTAGTTAAAATTTTCATCTCGGCTCCTTTCTTTTTTTCAATTCTTATTTTTACCCGGCCATGCTGCGTTATACAGTATGACCTGCTCTCAAAAAATTCATATGCTTTATTACTTCTGTATTCGTAAACCGTTTTTAATCTCTGAACTATTTATCTTTTCATATGTTTATTTTGTTTTATTGTTTTTATTTTATCCTTAAATTGAATCAACACAGATATGGTGATATAATGAATATTGATATAAAGTTACCACTGAGCATTAATACATTAGATGTAATAAAGCGAAGCTACAAATAAATAAAATAAAAATATAAAAAAAGGATGTGAGGAGTCAAATGATACAATTTCGCATGCGTTTCCCCGGCGGAAAAATCAAAGCGTTTACCATGAGCTATGATGACAACGTTGAGCAGGACGTAAAACTAATTGAAATTATGCGAAAAAACGGCATCAAAGGCACGTTCAACATCAGCTCCGGTGAATATCCGCCCGAGGGACATAAGTGGCCGGAAGGGCAAATCCATCGCCGCATGACATTTTCCGAATGCAAAAAAGCATACGAAGGCGACGATATTGAAATTGCCATACACGGAACGCACCACCCGTTCTGGGACTCGCAGCCGACACATGTCGCGATGTGGGATATCTTAAACGACCGCAGAAGCCTTGAGGAACAGTACGGCTGTATCGTACGCGGAGCAGCGTATCCTTATGGAGCGTTTTCTGACGACGTCGTCGATATGCTGCGTCTTGCCGGAATTTGTTATTGCCGCACAGTTATCAGCAGCAACAGATTTGATATACCGCGCGATTGGCTGAGACTTCAAGCTACATGCCATCATAATGACCCGAAGCTCAATGAGTTAGCCGACAGATTCATTGCCGCTTCTCGTGTCGGCGAACCGCTTCTCTTTTATCTGTGGGGTCATTCATTTGAGTTTGAAGCAAACAACAACTGGGGTCTGATTGAAGATCTCCTTGCCAAAATCGGCGGGCGTGATGATACATATTACGCGACAAACATTGAAATTTACGACTATGTCCACGCATTCCGTGAGCTTATCTTCTCAGCGGACGGTAAGCGCGTTTACAATCCCACATGTACGGACGTTTGGGGGTCAACGGGAGGGTCATATATTTATAAAATCCCCGCAGGTCAAACAGTAGAAATTTACTAATACAAGAATCACGGCGCAACATAACTTAGAAGTTCACCTAATAGACAAAAAAACAAGACAGAAGACATGAATTAAACGTGTCTTCTGTCTTTATTTATCTTTTTTGGTCTCGTGCCAGAGCTAAAAACTGTTTGCCAACACATCAAACGCTTTTTAATGAATAAAATGGCGATTATGACGTCCGGTGAAAGCTATTTTTCTGATTTAAGCCCCTCAATTTCGCGTACAAACGTCTCAATATCCTTAAACTCGCGGTAAACGGATGCGAAGCGTACATATGCGACGGGGTCGGCTTGGCGAAGTTTCGCCATTGCCATCTCGCCGATTGTTGAGGACGGCATTTCGTGATTCAACGAGTTTAAAATAGCTGCTTCTATTTCGTTTGCAATGACTTCAGCTTTTACAGGACGTTTTTCACACGCTTTAAGCAGCCCGACAAGGAGCTTGTTTTTATCAAAAAGCTCTTTTGTGCCATCTTTTTTTATGACTACGGGACGAATGGTGTCAACAACCTCATATGTTTTAAAGCGGTGCTGGCATGAAAGACATTCGCGGCGGCGGCGAATTGTTGAAAAATCGCTGGAAGGCCTCGAATCAATTACCTTACTTTCGTGATAGCCACAGACGGGACATTTCATTTACTGCCCATACCTCCGTGAACACAGTGCTGCGCGCTATTTTTATCAATATAAAACTATTATATCATAAAAGTGGGCAGGAGAGAATATTATTTTTACATAAGCACTTGTAACCAATTGTAAACACGACAGCATTTCTTTGTATTGACTTTTATATGTGTAAAGTATATAATCCAAAATGAAATAATATACCGTGGCACGGAGAAGGAGGAAAAAATTACTGTGCCAGACGACCATTTATGGGCACTGCTTTCATTATCACTTGTTTTTTTATTTTTAGGTGCCATGATATCATTAATGCTTTGCGCCTTGACGGAAGGCAGCGAAGTAAAATTAAAGAAGTCAGCTGAGGATGGCGACAAGCGAGCCGAGCGGCTATTAAATGCGTTGATAAGCGAAGGATACGATAAAAGCGTACGGGACGCGCGCTTTTCAATCTACATTATGGTGTCGCTTGGTTATGGAAGCTTTGCAGCTGCCATTTTACCAGTCCTTAAGAAAGCCGGGCTGTTCTCAGCAGAACATAGCATAGTCGAGTATGCCGCAGCATTCATTCTTTCTGTTGTGTACATCTTTATTTATTTTTTATTTTCTTCACTTTTACCGAATTATGCTGGCAATAAAAACCCTGCTGCCGCTTATGCGGCGTCAGCCTGGATTGCACGTCCGTTCTGCCTTCTTTTCCGTCCGGTAGCAACTGCGGCATCGTTTTTATCTGTCGGCATTTTGCGCCTGTTCGGTGTGTATTCTGATGGGTCTCTTGGCGTTACGGAAGATGAGATCCTTGAGATGGTCGACATAGGTGAGGAATCAGGCGGCATTGAATCGGCTGAGCGTGAAATGATACAGAATGTTTTTGAGTTTTCCGATACTACGGCAGCAGATGTTATGACTCATCGTACCGATATGGAGGCTATCTGCCTTGAAGATACAGACGATGAGATTTTTGCCGTAATATCCGGGTCTGGGTTTTCACGCTTTCCTGCTTATGAGGAAAATATTGACGAGATAACGGGTATTATATATACGCGCGAGTATCTTTTGAACAGGATATCGCCGAATCCGAAGCCGATTCGCGAGCTTTTACATGAACCGCTTTTTGTTCCGGAGCAGGTGCGTGCTGATGTTTTATTCAGGCAAATGCAAGAGAGCAAAAACCACATAGCTATCGTCATCGATGAGTATGGCGGCACAAGCGGTCTTGTCACAATGGAAGACTTGCTTGAGGAAATCTTCGGCAACATATACGACGAGTTTGATGATAAAGATACACAACAAATACAAAAAATCGGTGAAAACCTCTGGCGCGTCGCCGGGTCTGTCGATCTTGAAACTTTGGCGGATGAACTTAATTATAAGTTCGACGATGAAGTTTATGAGGAGTATGATACTCTTGGCGGGCTTGTCTTTAGCTGCTTGAGTGTTATTCCGGATGACGGTGAGCGACCGCATGTTGAAGTATTTGGACTTGATATACAAGTCGAGGTGCTTGCCGATAAGCGGGTTGAGTGGGCAACGGTCTCTATAATACCTCCTGAAAAAGCAAAGGAAGATGAGACTTATGCAAACGAAAGCAAAGCATCGCTTTGATTTATGCTATTTTACTATATATTTAGAGTGTAAATAAACGCAATAAAATAAGCAAAGCAAAAAAGTCAAGCTCTAAATAGCTTGACTTTTTTGCTTGCGACAACGCTGCATCATAACTGCGCTCTGAAATCCAGCTTTTATATTATAATAATGTTTTGCCGTATAGTATTTTTGCCGTAAAATTAATAATGCTGGAGTTAATTTTATTTATATGAGCATCAAATATGAGTGCTGCTTTGTCTTCGGGAGGTTGTATTTGGCAGATAAAACAAAATAAAGGTGTTGCTCTTTTTTATCTACCGGGCGGGCAGTTTCTATTTAAATTATTGTTGTTATTATTGTTGTCGTTTTTTCTGTCTGCGCCGCTGCCGCTTCCCTCGCCCTTTTTCTTATTAGGACCGTTTTGAGTGCGGATATTCTGCTGGGATTCCCTGTAGGGAGGAAGATCGCCCTGAACGCGTTTATTTTTAGCGTTTTCCGCTTCGCGCTGATCACGTGGGTTGGATCTTTGGTTTTCGGCTTTTGCCATTTTCATCACCTCGCAATTATCTTACCCGCAATTAATTAGCTTTATACACGATCATTTTTGTCATGTAAAATGATGTATTTGTCAGCTATTTTATGTATAAATTGCTTATATCTATCCAAAAAATATTTCAGAAAAATACCGCAGAGGGCTTTACAACTTGAAAGTGTTGTGTTAATATACTATAGGATTTTTAAGCGGTACAGAGATGCCGGTAAGATTCATGTAAAAATCGGTCGGGCAATTTGTTATAAATTAATTTTAAAATAATGTATGCCCGTATGCCGTATAATGTTGCGTGTAATCCTGCCGGAGGGCAGGATTTTTTTTGCAATTTTACGTAACGCCTATCGGCTGGAGGATGTACGCATGCAGTTTAAAGCTGAGATAATGGATGAGTCTGCCGTAGGTCGCTCACTTCTGCGTATTACCCATGAGATAATAGAGCGCAATCGCGGCACAAATGGCGTAGTCTTACTTGGTATAAAACGCCGTGGAGTCCCGCTTGCTAAAAGAATAGCAGAAAATATAAAAAAATTTGAAGGGGTTGACGTTCCCGTCGGATATATTGATATCACCCTTTACCGCGACGATCTTTCTGAGCAAGCTGAAATGCCAAGCGCATCCGACACAGAAATCCCATGCGAAATAACAGGAAAACGTGTCATTATCGTTGACGATGTGATTTACACCGGACGAACAGTGCGCGCCGCTATCGAAGGAGTCTTTGCGATAGGGCGGCCGGCATGTATACAACTGGCCGTGCTTGTCGACCGCGGTCATAGAGAGCTTCCGATTCGCCCTGATTTCGTCGGTAAAAACATTCCGACGTCGCGCACAGAAGTTGTTGCTGTGTGTGTGCCGGAGTTTGACGGATGCACTGGCGTGAAGCTCTATGATACGTCAGTAAATGGAAAGTAGTAAAAATTAAAAACAAAACAATAATAATATTGTCTAATATTATGTCCTACCACGGGGCATTAGATAAATTAGAAAAGGAGAATATCAATGCAAAAAGAAGTGATCGGATACTTACCGGACGAGCGACCCTCAATAGGTAAACTTTTGCTTTATGCTATTCAGCAAGTTATCGTCATGTTCCCGGCGACAGTCACAGTTGCTCTTATTACCGGTTTCCAGGTTTCTACAACAATTTTTGCAAGCGGACTTGCGACTTTATGCTTTGCTCTCATCACAGGTAGAAAACTTCCGCTTTATTACGGTTCAAGCTTCGCATACCTATCTGCAATATCAGGCCTTCTTGCAGCCGAAGGTTTTGAAAAAATTGACGGCATTCTTCCACCGGAAGGAATTCAGATTGCGCAGTTCGGTATCATCTTCTCCGGCTTTATATCAATAATTGCCGGTTTGCTCGTGCGCTTTGCAGGACGCAATGTAGTCGAGAAAATCCTGCCGCCCAGCATAACAGGGTCTGTTGCGATGATTATTGGCTTAACACTTGCCGGCAACGCCATCTCTGATGCAGCGCCCGCTGAGGGACAGCCCGATATTGTCTGGATAGTTTCCCTTGCCACGCTTTTATCTACAATATTTTTCTCGATTTATCTAAAGGGCTTTCTCGGTCAGCTCCCGCTTCTCCTTGGGGCCGCTGTCGGGTGTCTCGTTGCAGCCGGTTTCTACTTAATCGGCGGCGATGAGTATAACCTCTTCCGTTCGCTTCCTGAAGGTGTTCTTGCAGCTTCTACATGGAAGCTTGGTGACGGCAGTATCTTTGCACTGCCTGCATTCACACTGCCTAAGGTATCATGGAAAGCAGTTGCTGCTATTATGCCGATAGCGATAGCGACAATTCCTGAATCAACAGCTCACGTATATCAGCTTGACATTTATATCAACAATATAGCCAAGAAAAAGAAATCGAATAAGAAATATGACATGGCAGGTATGCTTGACCGCAACCTTATCGGTGACGGTATCTGCGATATGATAGCCGGTGCTATCGGTGGTCCTGCCGGAACAAACTACGGTGAAAATATAAGCACAATGGCTATTACGCGAGTATTCAGCGTGCCAGTTATTATGTGTGCTGCCGTATTTGCAATGGCTATATCCTGCTTCACACCTCTCATTCAAGTAGTATATGGTATTCCGCTTGCTGTTATAGGCGGTCTTGAAATATACCTTTTCGGTGCTATTGCAGCACAGGGTATAGCAATTATGATTGACAAGAAGTGCGATATGTTCTCACCTAAGAACATAGCTATTATCGCTTGTGTTATGACAATCGGTCTCGGTGTGAATTATGCATACGGCGGAACGATCGACGTTTTCGGACTTGGCGTACCCGCTGTCGCCGGAGCCGCGATATTTGGTATCATTTTGAACCTGTTGCTCAGTATCGGTGAAAAGAAAGAACCGGAAGCGGCAGCAGAAGCAGAGACAGAAGTAAAGGCAGATCTATAAAAATATAAATTGTAACTAAACAACTTATCAGCCATTTGAGCATTATTATTAATATAATTGTCTCAAATTGGGCATACATAAATATTAAGTATGAAACGCCAAGCTCAAAAAGCTTGGCGTTTATATATCGGAATTGCTTAAAAAAACGTAAAAATTACGTTGTTCACATGATAAATAGGCAATAATATTATAGAATTGACATTAAAGTTATAATTTCATATAATTATTATTAATAATGCATACTGCGGCGGAGGGGTTATTTTGACTACTGAAAAAAAACGCAAATTTATAATTAATTTTGTTTATTTACTCATATTGATAGCGATTATTTATTTTATTTTTAAATATGCTATCAAAATACTGATGCCCTTTTTCATTGCGTATATAGTAGCTTCTATGCTGCGCCCCCTCGTCGAAGTATTATGCCGGCGAATAAAAGTAAACAGAAAAATAGTATCATTTATTATCGTATTAATTTTTTACGCTATAGTTGCAGTTATTATTGTGTTAATAGCTGCGCGGGTTATCTCTATAACAAAAACGCAGGTTGAGCGGTTGCCGGCACTTTATAAAGACAACATTCAGCCGGCGCTTGTTGAACTTTTTGACGGCTTATCAAAATTGCCCGATGACATCGATCCGAGCATTGCGGAAGTTTTATCAAGTGTAACCGACAACCTCATCTCATATGCGGGTAAGCTTTTCAGTAAGGTTTCGGATGTCATTGTGGGAGCAATATCCGGGTTTGCATATTCAATACCGACGCTTGTAGTCGGCACAATTTTCTGTATTATTGCATCATATTACATCATTGTCGATCATGGGCTCATCGGTGATTTCATCCGTCGCCAGCTTCCCGAAAACGTAAATGACACGATAAAAGAAGGGCGTAAAGCCATACGGGATATCATATGGAATTATGGTAGGTCGTATGCGATAATACTTGGGATAACATTTGTTGAGCTTACCATAGCAATGCTTATTCTGGGGGTCGCGAACCCTGTTTTCGTAGCGTTACTCATCGCGTTATTTGACATTCTGCCCGTTGTCGGCACCGGAACAATTTTAATACCGTGGTTTATCATTGAATTTATCAACAAAGATTATAAAATGGCGATTGGGCTTGCGATCTCATACGCTGTTATATTCGTTGTGAGAAACATTATTGAGCCAAAGATAGTCGGACAGCAAGTCGGCCTTCATCCGCTTGTAACGCTTATTGCCATGTTTGTCGGTACGGCATTTTTCGGTATCGTCGGCTTGTTCGGACTGCCGATAACGCTCGCCCTTTTAAAGGATTTAAACGAAAAGGGTGTTATAAAAATATTTAAGTAAGTGAATACAATATATAACCCGCCCAGCTGGGCGGGTTGTTTTGTTTTATATTGTCTCCTCTGAGCTTGGCGACGTCACCTTTACGACTAAAACGGTGATGTCGTCGCTTTTTGTATTCTGGCGGCGTGCGCGCTCAGCTATGGAGCGTGCAGATGCAGCCAAATCTGTGAAATCATCAGCACATATCATCGTATAAAGCCACGGACATTCGTTATCATCCGGTGCAACACCGTCCGATATCATCACAATTATGTCGCCAACCTTTACATTAAACGTTGTACGCTCAGCATCAAGTGTTTTTATAATTCCGATGGGGGCTGTTTTTGATTTGATACGGTAAAGATCATCACCGCGTCTTACGAATGTCGGTGCCGCGCCGCTTTTATAAAACTTTGCGCACCCTCGGACAAGGTCAAGCTCAAGAAGGTCGATTGTAGCCGGGCACTCAATGCCGCGTGCGCGAATCATAGCGTTGAGCATTTTAAGGGCAACAGGCGCCGAGTTGCCGTTTTTCAACATAGTTTCAAGGAATAAAGCACACGTGCCGGAAGTTAACGCCGCTTCACGACCGCTTCCCATGCCGTCGCTTATCAGTGCACAGAATTTATCATCCCGGCAGTCGAAAGCAGCGGCAATGTCGCCGTTTGCACGGCTGCCTGCCTTTTCAAGCGTAAAAGCCGCATGCGAGACACCGATTTGAGCCATCTCCGTAAGTGACGCGCAGACTTCTGAGCCGTCAATTGTAAACTCCGGCGGTGAAAAAACACCATGACAGAACTCTGAAACTATTTTCCGCATATCATCTCCGCCTGCTGTCATACCGCGCATGTGAAGACCGTATATAAAAACGCTCCTGCGGCGCCCGCCGATAACGGCTACCCGCTCCGATACAATTCCGTATGCCTTCAGTTCATCGCGCAGGGCGTGAGAGAGGGCTTCATCAAGCGTTCCAGCTTCTTCCCGGCGCGCTGCAATATCGTGTACGACGTCACGCATAGCGCTGTAGTCGAAAGCTATAATCTCCGTTTTGTCAGATTTAAGCCGTGCTTCAACTGATTCGGCATATGCTGTGCTCACGGCCTCAGCTATCTTCTCAAATTCCACACATCGCCGCTTGAAATAGTCTGGGATATCGGATACTGTCGCGTATCCCCTCTCGGAAAGAGCAACAGCCATTGAGCAGAGGGCTTCCTCGGCAGCTTCCGGGTCGCGGACGCGGCATACGTCTTTTGATTTGCACCGGCGGCAGTATTTTTCACATGTGTCACTGCAAAGTTGTTTTATATCGTATATACTGGGGCTCTTGAGCCTTTCGGATAAGCGCCCGAGTGTTTCGGAAAGTATTGAAAAAGACTGTACTGTACCTTCAAGCGCATCTGACGTTTCCTCGTCCCGAAGAAGTATGCCTGGATCAAACGCTTTGCCGGAAATGCTCGAAACTTTACTGCTGCTCTTTTTAGAGTCAACAATCACCCCCGCTTTTACAAGAGGAACAATGACAGCGGAGCATATTATCATCTCCGGCATGAAGTTGAGAAGCATTGTATAACCGCCGGCATAAACGCACCATGAAAACGATGTCATCATCCCTGCTGCAACAGCGACAAAAGGCGAGAGCCACCATAAAAGGCCTGCAGCAACACCGGCTGCAGCGTAAACGGGGACCGAGGCAGCTTCAAGCGTCAAGCCGGCAAGAAGTCCGATAAGAGTACCCTTGAGCCAGCCGCGGGTGCGCGAAACGAAAAGAGTTACGGCATAACCGGCGAGGACTGATAAATTGAGGTTCAGAATAACATCGCCGCGCAGGGCAAAAACTATTGATACAAGCACAGCGCCAATGCCGGCCTCGGCATAACGGGGTTCGACATTCTTGCCGCCAAACACTCCGGCGTATAAGAATGTCAGCACAGGGCAAGCAATACACGTTGAGAGGGCAACAGCGAGAGAAGCCGGCGTATAGCCTGATGCAATTGTGTGATAAGCACCGTATGCAACAGCCGGAACGCATGAAATAATAACACGGAGATTCACGGAGTTTGAAGCTCCGGGGAGCGTGAACAATCTCTTTTTTGATTGTGCACGAATCATGCCCTCTGCAAGAGAACCGGATAGCACATACCCGCCGGCGAGCGCGCGGAGAGCGGCGGCAGCCGCGTATGCTGCGGCACTGACGGCAAACCCATCCCCCCGTATTGCGGCGCCAAGCACAGCGCCGCAAAGCGCCGCAGCAATATAATCACCGCAAGCGCAAAGGAGGGCAAAGCCCATCGGACGTACGCCCGGTGCTATCTCACCTTTGGCAAAAAGAAAAGCAGTAAGTGCTATTATTGCCGGGCGAAGTATGACTGACACACGGCTTTGCACGTTATCAGAGATATTTTCGTCTGTGCTATATTCCCTTATACTATCGGCAAAGCTTTTTGTGCGACTGATGAGGGCGGCAGCCACATCACGTATGCCGGACAAAACACCACTTCTTTTTTCGACTCCTACGGTTTTTGCGAACTCTTTCACATCTTGCTTTTTTGCCCCGTTACTGTTCATAGCGACACGTCCTTTCAGTTAACAATCCGCCAACATTAAATAAAACTTAGTTATGTTTATTAAGTTGTAACCAGATTGATCTATGTTCGGCTCAATAATAATACCTGTCCCGACATGCGCGTTAGGTCGAAGACAGCGGGCAAAAAAACGCCCGTTTCCCGTGCGGAAATGATGCCTGTCGGCATCTTGGGGCACTTTGGGTCGAGGTGCGCGAGTGATGAGAGCATTTTCAGCTAAATGACAATTCTTTTTCGTATGTTATGGCATGCGGTGTCGGAGGAATTTTATTTTACGACGGGAAAAGATTGTGCGACGGGGTGCGACGATGTGATCTATTTCCCGTGTTCCGAACAAAAGAAAAGAGCTGATAATAAACTGATATTGAGATAGGAAAATGCGACGGAAATGTTTTATTGTCCTATCGGATAAAAAAATACGCAAGGTAGGTTTAACCGCGCGAAAAGAAGGCAATACTGTAATTGCAGGAGCAATTCAGTAAAAGTAACGGAGATGAAAAAGTTGAACAATATTAGAAGAGGAGATATTTACTATGCTGACCTCTCGCCCGTTATCGGGAGCGAGCAGGGTGGTATTAGACCTGTCTTGATTGTTCAAAACGACATCGGGAATAAATACAGCCCGACAGTAATCGTTGCTGCGATAACAAGCCGCATGGGTAAAACGCGTCTTCCAACGCATATTGACATAATGGCTGAAGAAGCCGGTCTGATGAAAGACTCGGTTGTTTTAACGGAGCAGATACGAACGCTCGACAAGCGCCGTCTAAAAGAAAAAATCGGACATCTTGATGAATCGGTCATGATGAGCGTAGATGAAGCCTTGAACATAAGCTTCGGACTTGGTGGAACTGGAATGCCCACAGGTATAGGAACGGCTAACCCAGGCGGTGCATACCGAGGCACATACAGCAGAGCGAGGGACACGTTTGTATGAGGTCCGCATAGTTAATAGTTAATTAATTAAAGTAAAAATATAAGGAAAACAAAGCAAAAAATAAAAAATAAAAACATAATAATTACATACGCGGGTGTCAAATGCACCCGCGTATTATCATGTCTATAAAAGGTTTATACATAAGGTAAAAATACGTCTTTCTGAGTCGCAGTATTACTGTTATAAAGAATAAAAAACTTAGAATAAAGGTGTTGACAACATATTGGGCTTATGTTATAATTACAACTGCCGTCGCGAGGCGGATGTGAGTCTCTTCGGGAACATAGCTCAGATGGGAGAGCATCTGCCTTACAAGCAGAGGGTCACAGGTTCGAGTCCTGTTGCTCCCACTTCATAATACGGCCCGGTAGTTCAGTTGGTTAGAACGCTAGCCTGTCACGCTAGAGGTCACGAGTTCGAGTCTCGTTCGGGTCGTTTGGCACACACTGCAGCTTTGCTGCGGCATGCCTCTGTAGCTCAGTTGGTAGAGCGAGGGACTGAAAATCCCTGTGTCGTTGGTTCGATTCCGACCGGAGGCACTCATTCCTTGTCGGAATAATATGCGGATTTAGCTCATCTGGTAGAGCGCGACCTTGCCAAGGTCGAGGTAGCGGGTTCGAGCCCCGTAATCCGCTTAAATAGCGCGCAACACGCGCGGATGTCAAAAGCAACATCCCGTAAGCGATGTTGCTTTTTAAGTAAGGCGCCATAGCCAAGCGGTAAGGCAGAGGTCTGCAAAACCTTTATTCCCCAGTTCGATTCTGGGTGGCGCCTTTGAAAGCCTTTGATAGTTCTAATTAGTCATAAATGTGATTATGGCTGATTAGAACGTTTTTATTTTCATTTATAACTTTTATTCTGTTGCATGTATTTATTCCATAAGTATAAAAGGAAGATTTAATATAACAAGCCGGGAAAAAAGAAACAAAGCGGTTATTCTAAAATAGTAGTCCAGCAGTCCGTTGGAGTTGCAGTATTTCAAATAGTTCGGTATGCTCTATTGTTTTAATATTGAAATGTTAATGCGTGTAAGCTGTGTTCAGTTCAGCTTGCACGCATTTTTTGCTTACTGTTTTCAAACATCTGACAAGAAGTGCATGACATACTTAAAACTTAAAACACAAAGTGTTCCTAAACTGTCTGTGGATTTTACCTAAACATAATGGAAAGGAATGTTTTTAAGCATTATCAAAGGCAAAGAATACAGTTGAAATTTTGTATTAAATTTTAATAAGACGCCCCCTGAATACATTTTTATGTGTGAAAAAGGGAAAAGGAAGAAGATAAAAGTTTAATAAGCTATGAAAAGATTATTATAGTGCTTTTTCATAAGAAATTGTGCTGGAGTTTGACTTACTATGTTGATAAACCGAGGGTGTATTGACACGGAAAAATTTTGGTGATATAATCAAAAGATACAAAACAAATGTTCAAACGGTAATTATGGAAGCCCTGGAGACGAAATTATGAGCGATGATAAAAGACGTCGTGTGGACGAATTCTGGGACCTTGCGTCGCTTTTACCAAAGAAGCGCAGGGCGTCGCTTCCCCAGCAGCATCCTGATGTGTCGACAGTGCCTATTGAAGCACCTCCGTTGCCTATGGATAAAACAGTGCCGACATCACCTGAGATAGCAGGGGATTTTTCGACAATTCCCCAGCGCTTTCGCGAAGTTGAGCGGCCGGGAGCACAAAAAGAACAAAAAAATCCCGACCCACAGGGAAAGAATAAGGCGCCATCCACCGCCGAAATAATGAATACGGGCTCCTTTGGCGAAAAATACGCTTTAATGCGAAGTGCGCTGCGCTCAAATACAGGGGTGGGTGCAGAGGTAAAAATAGTAACGGAAACGAAAAAAGATAATAAACCCGCATCACACAGCAGCGGTAAAAACAGTGGCATATATAAAAAGGATGTGTCGTCTGATGTTCGAATAAATATTAAAATTGATGAGGATGACATTATCAGCCGTGTGGCGCGCGGGGTGGCAGATATTGTCGGCAGCTTGACAAATGGAATCCGCGAGCGCACCAACACATATAATACAGGTCACGAGCAAAAAAAAGCCGAGGTAGAAGCGCTAAAAGAAGAGATATACGAGCCGGAGGGAGGATTAATTAAGCGTGTAAAAATAACGCGCTGGCCCGGACGGTTTAACTTTTATGAGGGCTTCCGCGAGGATGCTATGCGGTATCATCGCTTAAAGGGAAAGCCATGTCCGTATGTCCAGTTTTTTTCTTATACGCCGCAGTACAGGCATATGAATGCCGCACAATCGGCTTATTACCTTTACTTCCGAGAGTGCGTCCGGTCAGGCAATCCTATCAAGGCAGATCTCAGCTATGTGCTTTTATATGTCTATGAGATAATAAACCTGTATGACGTTATACCACCAGAACGCGGGCTTTCGCTTCTTTTGGATATATGGCTTTTTTACAAGGATCAGCATAAACCGCTTAATAAATACCTTGCCGAGTGGGTATGTGACTATTGTCTCATTCATAAATTAACCCTGCCTGCCCAAAAGCTTGCGCCGATATTAAGCCGTGCGCTGGAAACAGCGACGCTTCGTGAATTTTACATCACAGCGGGCGCGGAGTCCGATGCAGAAATACTGTGCTCGCTTTCGTCACATTATAACTGGCGCGACAGCAAATATGTTCATCCGGCAGACGATAGTGAAGAAGCGAGGAAGAAAGCTTCCGAAAACGAAAAACTATTTCAGCGGCATATATATGGTGCAATTAATTACGCGGCGGCGCGCACGGGCGATCCTCGTCTGACGATTGGCGTGATGCGCCCGGCGAAGGTTGTCCGTGACGCTTTTTGCGGCTCGCTTTGTGCCCACAACGTCAAGCGCAGGCTTGAGGTTGAGTATCTTTCATATTCGCGCTCGCAGGAGCAGCGCCTTTATATCACAGATATCGTAAAGTATGCGGAAAACCGCGTTCGTGCCGCATTAGGCATTAAAACACGCCTGCGTGTTTCATCACTTGACGATAAAACAAAGGCTGTAATAGACGAATATTTTGCCCGTGAGCTGCCCGCTGCTGTCAAGCGCATATCATCCCGCAAAGACGCAGAGGAAGCTGAGGCGCGTTATTATGAGGCTCTGTATGGCTCGGAGGATAAGGGAGAAGTCAGTGTCGCTGCTGCAAAAGAGATAGAGCAGGCATCGTGGATTGTCACCGAACGCTTAACGTCGGCTTTGGATAACGGACAGGAGTCCACGTCGAGCGATGAGGACAGTGACACTATTATAAGCGGCACTGACGGTACAGGTGTTCCCCGGAGTGAGGTTGCAGGCACAAGCAATAATATCGCCGGGTGTTACAATGTTGACAAAGCCGATGAAGATGAAATCAACTTTATCAACAGCGGAGACAATGACGACCCGTATGCTATTTCTGGCGGATATGATGGCAATACAACCGATTCAGAGGACACCATAAGCGAAAATCAGGGTAATAACACAACCGGCGGCAGCTTTATAGATAAGCTTAACACTGTTTGCCGCGAGTTTTTATCGACGGCACTTGCCGGTGATGTAGTGGCGCAGGCAGAACTTTGCCGTAAACATGGCGTTTATGCGGATGACATCGCAGCACGCATAAATGAAGCGTCCGCTGACGATGAAAACATAGGTGATATAATACTTGAGTTGACAGCCGACGGCTTTTATGCCGTCATAGAAGATTACAAGGAGGAGATTACAGTTTGAGCAATAATACAGCAAACGTAAGCGAGAATCAAACGACGCAAAAAGCAGCGATAACGCCGCAAGCAGCACAATCGCCGGCTGCGCAACCAAAAATCCCGCGCCGTATTTTGTCAGCTCTTATGACAAGCCTGTCTGCCGGCGTTGTGCCGCGCTCCGGCGCACCTTATGTCGCCATCGGACGCAAAGACGAGATTGAAGCTTTGCTCTCCGACCTTGAAAAAACAGCGGAAGGCGGCTCTGCTATGCGCTTTATCATAGGTCGTTATGGAAGCGGTAAGAGCTTTCTTATACAGCTAATGCGCGGATATGCCCTTGAGCGTGGTTTTATTACAGCAGACGCTGATTTGTCGACAGAACGCCGCCTTTGCGGCACAAACGGCTCAGGCCTTGCGACATACCGCGAGCTGATGCGAAATTTAGCATCAAAAGCATCACCGGATGGTGGTGCGTTGCCGCAGATAATGGCGCGCTGGCTATCAGATGTGAAAACAGATGTTGCTGCTTCGGGGCTTGAACCGGGCAGTGAAGCCTTTACCCGTGCCGTGCGGGAGCGGATTTACACTACTGTTCGCAATTTCGAGTCAAGCGTCGGCGGTTTTGACTTTGCCCGCGTTGCAGGGATGTATTTTGATGCCTGCGAGAATGGTGATGATGAGTGCAAGAGCGCTTGTATGCGCTATCTGCGCGGCGAGTTTACGACGAAAACAGAGGCAAAATCGCAGCTTCCCGGCATCGGCGCCATAATTGACGATGATAACTGGTATGATTACATCAAACTGATAGCGCGTCTCGTTTCAGCGATGGGTTACCGCGGGCTTGTTGTCTTTATTGATGAGTGCGTCAACTTATATAAAATATCAAACCGGATAAGCCGCGAAAATAATTACGAAAAGCTGCTTACAATGTTCAACGATACCCTTCAGGGGCGCGCGGAGAACCTTATGATTGTCATGGGCGGCACGCCGCAATTCCTTGAAGACCGCCGCCGGGGGCTTTTCAGCTATGAAGCTCTTCGCAGCCGCTTGTCCGACGGGCGGTTTGACACAGGTGAATATAAAAATATGATAGGTCCCGTCATCCGCCTGCGCCGTCTCTCCGACAATGAGCTTCTTGCTCTTATTTTGCGTGTTACGTCGCTTCATGCTCTTTATTATAACTGGGAGCCGCGTATTGCCGAAGGTGACCCCGAACGCTTCCTTTCAAAATGCCTTGAGGCGGCCGGCGCTGATATTATGATAACGCCGCGCGAAATGATAAGGGACTATATATCGGTTTTAAATATACTCTATCAGAACCCGAATGCCGATTTCGCCACTGTTGTCGGTACTACGGCAACACTGAAACCATCTACAGAAGATATAATGCGCGAAAGCGAAAATGAAATAGACACAGACAAGACTGACGCTCAAAATGAGCGGCCGAGGTCAAACTTCACACCTGACGATATAATCATATAAGTTTTAACGATGTTCCCGATAATTACGGTGAGCAGTAAAATAAAACGGGCTTTAGCAATCTGATATTGCTAAAACCCGTTTTGTTTATAAAATCGGGGGGGGGGGATTATGATTTATTGAGTGTTGCGCACCTGCTACTTTTCAGTGGCAACACCAGCATTTACAGCGATAAGCGAATGAAGCTTTGATATGTAAGGGGAGAAGTCAATGTAGCGGGAGTGCAGCTTTGAGAACAGCCCGATTAAGGGACCGTTTACAGCGACGCAGGCAATTGTGCCGATACCAATGCCGTGTAAGCCTTTGAAAAATAGAAGAGAGAGTATAATAGCAACGGCGAAACTCGACCAGTCGTATGCGATTTTAAATTTAGTCATTTTAATATGAAGATGCCCTGATGCTTCACGTACGAAAAGGTCATAAGCGCAAGGCGGCAGATATGATTTGAAGTATAAAGCAACGCCAAAATCCGATGCTAAAAGCCCTACGATGTAAAGAAGAATTCTGACCCATATATCGTCCGGGACACTGTTTGAGTTGAAAATCATTATAAAAAGGTCGAGTACGGCGCCATAGATGATGGCAGATAAAAATGACAGGGCGTATCGCCACTCAACACGCCTGATTATGACAAAAAGAGCTGCAAGTAAAATTGCCTGCACGATGTATTCTGACATGCCGAACGTCAGAATGTCCGATACTTCTGAGATTATATATGCAGGCGCGACAATCATCGACAGTCCAAAGTCTGCTTTTGTCATAAGAGCAACGCCCATCGTTGTGAAGATGGTAGCGAAGATAAACGAAATTTCTCCCCATCGGCGAAAATAAGGGGTGTTTGAGTTTTCCATGTTAATTTTTAATGCTCCGGGCAAGATATTATGCTGTTTCTTGTTTTGACATTGATAAAGCTATTACAGAAGGTTTAACTTCAAGGGAATGTGTCAGAAAAAGAGAGTCTTTTAACGCTCTTCGCGGAAATATGATAAACCCAGCGCAGCAGGCCCTTGATTCTCCTTTTTCTTGCGAAGGCTTACGATTATTAAGACGATTATAGTGACGACATATGGCAGCATTTTATAAATGTTTTGCAGGTGAGTTATCTGCTTTAAGCCTAAAATTGACGAAAGAGATTTGGAAATGGACGAGGGCATATAAATATTGAGCCAGAAGCAAGCGCCGAAAATGTAAGAACCCCAGATAGCGTTTAACGGACGCCACATGGTGAATATGACAAGAGCTACGGCAAGCCAGCCAAGCGCTTCGATTGTTCCGCTGTTCTCCCATGTGCCTTTGATGTAGCACATGACGTAAAATGTACCGCCAAGGCCGGATATTGCACAGCCGATGCATGTTGCAAGGTATTTGTAGCGCGTTACATTGATGCCTGCGGCGTCGGCCGTTGCCGGGTTTTCGCCGATGGCTCGAAGGTTAAGACCTGTGCGAGTCCTGTAAAGGAAATAGTCAGCGGCGATGGTAATTATGATGGCAAGATACACCATCCAGTTATAGTTGAAAAAGATTTCGCTTACACGTCCGAAGGCGCTTGATATCCACGGAATCTTTGTGCGGAAAGCAGCGCTTGTAGTCAAGACTGATATCTGACCGACGCCGCCTGAAAGCTTGTTAAGCGAGCCGCCGAAGAAGTTAGCGATACCTGAGCCGAAAATTGTAAGTGTAAGACCTGTTACATTTTGATTTGCGCGAAGTGTTATTGTAAGAAACGAATATAAAAGTCCGCCGAGAGCAGATGCGATAATTCCGGCAAGGAGGGCTATTATAAGACAAATTATCTTGCTTGGTTCATCGGTGTAGTTTTCGTAAAAGTGAGCGCCGGCTATTGATGCGATGCCGCCGAGATACATCACGCCGGGCACTCCGAGGTTCAGGTTGCCGGATTTTTCAGTTATGATTTCACCGACGGAGCCGAACATTATGACGGTGCCGAATATAACAGCTGCGTTTATCCAAGAAATAAGAGAATCAAGCGTCATTTACGTCTGCCCCCTTTCTTTTGCTGCGGCGGAAGATTAGGCGGTAATTTATGAAGAACTCAGAGCCGAGAATGAAGAAGAGTATTATGCTCATGATTATTTCGGAAGCATATTCGTTGAGACCGAAGTCCGTTGCTATCTGAACAGCACCACGATCAAGAAAAACAATGAGAAACGATACGGCCGCCATAGCGAGCGTGTTGAATTTCGAGAGCCATGCGACGATGATAGCAGTAAAACCAAGGCCGCCCGCCGATGCCTTTGATATAGTATGAGATATTCCTGCAACTTCAATAAAACCGGCAAGTCCGCATATAGCGCCGGAGAGAAGCATAGTGCGGATTATAACACGGCGCACGTTTATGCCGGCGTATTTTGCTGTGTTTATCGATTCGCCGACGACTGCTATTTCATAGCCGTGCTTTGTATACTTGAGGTAAATATAAACGAATATTGTTAATATAACGACGATTACGACATTATAAAAATACTTCATTCCGAAGACTGACGGAATCCATCCCGCCATAGTTTCGGAGTTAATCTGACCGACGGAATGTGATTGCTTTTTATCCCATATGTCGACAAAAAACTCAACGAGCTGTATTGCGACATAGTTCATCATCAGCGTAAAAAGCGTTTCGTTTGTGTTCCATTTTGCCTTGAAAATAGCAGGCAGAAGCCCCCAAAGAGCGCCGGCGATGATGCTTAAAATAAACATTAATATAAGGAGAGCGTATGTCGGCAGATTACTTAGATAAATCATGCATGCGGCGGTGACAAGAGCGCCTATAAGCACCTGCCCCTCAGCACCAATGTTCCAGAAGCGCATTTTGAAAGCGGGGGCAAGTCCTACGCTGATGCAGAGAAGAAACATTACATCGCGGATTGTAATCCATGTGCGCGTTGCGGTGCCGAAAGCGCCGGAGAACATGGAAACATAAACTTTCAACGGGTTGAGGTCTGTTATAAGGACGATAAATAAAGCGGATATAATAAGAGCAATTAAAATGCCAAGCGCGCGGATACAAGAGGCAATTGTAAACGGGGTGTAGTCGCGCTTTGCGATGCGAAGGAAAGGCTCTTTTACCTTCAGCGCTTCTGATTTTTCATCAGACACATGATTATCCACAACGGCTTGTTTATTTTCATCCATATTATTGTTGTTTTCAGGTGCGTTTGTACTTTTATTTATGCTTTCACTCATGAATGTGCGCCCTCCTTTCCTGAAACGTCGGCTTTCATGCCTTCGGCCGTCGTCATAAGAAGGCCAACTTCCTCTTTTGTTGCCCGCCTGCCGTCAAGAATACCCGTCACGCGTCCTGCTGACAGGACAAGAATGCGGTCGCATAGCGCAAGCAGAACGTCAAGGTCTTCGCCGACATATATAAGGGCGACGCCTTTCTTCTTTTGCTCATTTAACAGGTGGTAAATAGCATAAGATGTGTTTATGTCAAGGCCCCGGACGGCATACGCTGTCATTAAAACAGACGGAGCTGCGGAAATTTCACGTCCGACGAGGACTTTCTGCACGTTACCGCCGGAGAGACGGCTGACAGGTGTGTTAATTGAGGGGGTGGAAACATCAAGCTCAGCCTTAATTTCCTCCGCTAATTTACGCGGAGTGCGGCGTTCCGTGAAAATACGTCCGCCCTCATCGTATGATTTCAGCATCATGTTGCCCGCCATGCCCATAGAAGCGACAAGCCCCATTCCAAGCCTATCCTCAGGAACGAACGACAATATAATGCCAAGGTTTTTTATCTCTTTTGGCGATTTGCCTATAAGATGTTTCTCCTCGTGCTCCTCACCCGGCGCATAATAAACGATTCTGCTACCGGGCTCTGTGCGGACAAGTCCTGCGATTGCTTCAAGCAGCTCCTTCTGACCGCAGCCGGCAATTCCTGCAATACCAAGTATTTCGCCGCTGTATAGGTCAAAGTTTACGTTGTCAAGCGCTTTCAAACCATCGGAGTTGACAACGGTCAGGTTGCGAACTTCAAGACGTTTCACCGGATTAACAGGCTCCGGACGCTCTATTGCAAGCTCCACCTTGCGTCCAACCATCATCTCGGTAAGGGAAAGCTCCGTTGCTTCTGATGTTTTAACAGAGCCTACAAATTGGCCTTTTCGCAGTATAGCTACGCGGTCGGAGACAGTTAAAACTTCGTGCAGCTTATGCGTGATGATGACAATAGCATGTCCGTGGTCACGCATACGGCGTATAACGCCAAAGAGCTTTTCAGTTTCCTGTGGAGTTAGAACTGCTGTCGGCTCATCAAGTATAAGTATATCAGCACCGCGGTACAGAACCTTTACTATTTCAAGCGTCTGCTTCTGCGAGATGCTCATGTTGTAAACTTTCTGGTCAGGGTCAACGTCAAAGCCGTATTTATCGCAGATTTCCTTGATTTTCGCGGCAATTTGCTTTTTTGTGAGCTTTTTATCGGTCTCTTGCCCGAGAACGATGTTTTCGGCAGCAGTGAATACGTCAATCAGCTTAAAATGCTGATGTATCATGCCGATTTTAAGGGCATATGCATCCTTTGGCGAGCGGATCGAAACTTTTTTACCGTCTACGTAAATTTCACCGCTGTCGGGATAATAAATACCGGACAGCATATTCATGAGTGTCGTCTTGCCGCTGCCGTTTTCACCAAGCAGGGAAAGGATTTCCCCCCGTTTTATCTCAAGAGTAACGGATTTGTTTGCGATTACATGCCCAAATGTTTTCGTTATATTAACCATCCGGACGGCACAGGTGTGTTCCAAAGTGAAATAACCCCCGATTGTTCCGTTTTTTTATATTTGCGATGTTACTTGCTTTAAAACTTGCAAAGGGAAGCCGGGATTGCGGCTTCCCTTTGCTGATTTTTCAACGATTGGGTGTCTTATGTATGATGCGTTGTGAGTTATGCTTTATATCAGAGCGTATTAGTCTTCAAACTCGCGGGCTTCGTATATACCATCAATGCGAAGTGAGAATGAAGGAGCGCTCTGGAAATAAGACTCGTGATAATAACCGTCAAAGACAGCATTATCTGCGTCGTTAACGAAGTCACCGTCAGTGTCGGTTGCAAATGCTTCGGTTACTGTCTGACCATTTACAGTGAACGTGCTTGTGTCAAACACTTGAAGCTCGCCTTTTTTGATTTTTTCAATAACACCTTCGACGTATTCGGCTGTTCCTTCGGCGACATTCTTACCGAGTTTTGTTATAGCAACAGCGTCGGATTCGAAGCCTTCAGCCCAGTTTGTTGCAACAGGCTCGCCGTTTATCATCTGAAGGAGAGCATAAGCATAATATCTATCCCAGTTGTTTGTAGCAGATGTAAGAGCTACATCGGGAGCAACCTTAAGCATAGAAATGTTGTATCCGACTGAGAAAACGAGCTTACCGTCTTCGTAAGCAGACTGGCAGGCTGACGGAGCGCCTGTGGAGTCAGCATGCTGACTGATTATAACGCAACCGTCGGCGATTAGAGCTTCAGCAGTTGTAGCCTCGGCTGTCGGGTGGAACCAGGAGTTCGTGTACTGAACCTGCATGACAACATTATTGACTACGCTCTTGACACCGAGGTAGAAAGCTGTATAACCGGAAACGACTTCAGCGTAGTTGAAAGCGCCGACGTAACCGATCTTAATGTTGCCGTTTTTGTCAAAGTTCTCAGGACGCTTTTCTTTTGTAAGCTCACCTTTCTCAATGAGTTCCTTGAGCTTGAGACCGGCGACAACGCCTGAGACATAACGAGCTTCATAAATTTTAGTGAATGCGTTGCAGAAGTTAGGAAGACCTGCTTTCTTAGCAGTATCGCCCGTCATGGCGACGAAAATCACATCAGGATTTTCTCTTGCAGCCTGTTCAGCGTAGGTCTGGTGACCATAGGAGTTTGTGAAAATGATGTCACATCCTTGCTGAACAAGGTCTGTGATTGCGTCACCGCAAGCGGAGTCCTCAGAAATAGAGTACTTCCATAAGATTTGGGATTTTGCAATGCCGAGAGCAGCAGCGGCATTTTCAATGCCTTTGATGTGAGAGTAGGTGTAACCTTCGTTTTCATCTCCGACGAGAACAACGCCTACCTTGATGGCAGAGGGATCACCTTTAATGAGAGACTTATCAACCGATACAGGGTTTTCGTCATCGTTGCCGGAGCCTTCACCGCAGGAAGCGAGAGAAATGGCGGCTGTGAATACGAATACCACCGCAAGGAAAAGCGAAATAAGCTTTTTAAACATCTTAATCCTCCATAAAATTTATAAGTCAGAGGGATGTTATCAACATCACCTCAAGACATTCAGATAATTAGTTGTGCTCACGCAAAAGTTTTATATTTGATTCATGCGTGATTTATAAAGAGAAGAAAGAATTAAATGAACTTGATGCCATCTTTTTGGCTCATGGAAGATATCTTCGCGAGTGATTCGACCCTGATTCCTTTTTTACGTATGGCATCTCCCCCGCCCTGATATGCCTTTTCGATAACAATGCCGGCTCCGACAAGCTCACATCCAGCAATATTCGTTAAAGCAACAAGCGCTTCAAGAGCACTGCCTTTAGCGAGAAAATCATCAATTATCAAAACACGGTCCTTCGGCCCTAAAAATTCACGTGACACGGTGACGTCGAAATAACATTGATGAGTGTACGAATAGGCACGTGTAACGTAAACATCACCGGATATGTTTATGGTTTTTGATTTTTTCGCGAAAACGACGGGACAATTAAAAAACTGCGCCGTAATACAAGCTATACCTATGCCAGAGGCTTCAATGGTAAGTATCTTGTTAACGCCGCAATTTCCAAAAAGGTTATAAAATTCTTTGCCAATTTCTTGGAGGAAATTGACATCTATCTGATGGTTAAGGAAGCAGTCTACTTTTAGAATATCCCCTTCACCGATTTTTCCTTCGGCTATTATTTTTTTTTCAAGGGAAACCATATCGACCACCTCCATTAATAAAACCATTTTTAGTCTAATATTTCTATAGTTTATTTTCAATCGGCATAATTACGAATTTACTCATGCAAAACAAGTTTTATTGTGCAGTTTGTTCATGTATACGGAGAAATTAAATAGTTTAAAAAGCTTAAACATAACAATATATACAATTAAGACGGCGATTTAATTTAAATTGAGTTTATTTTAATTTATGCAGAGTTATTTTCTATTTTTATTATCGTATTTATAAAATGCTGATATTAACATATATGATAAAATTATTTGCTGCTGAAAACACATATTGAAAATAAAGTAACAGGTAAAATGATATAAGCTAAAAATACGAAACAAAAAACCGGCTGTTAGGATTCAAGCCGGTTTTTTGTATTTTTTTGGAGGAAATTGTATCGAAAGTTTGGTTACTTATCAGATTAAGTAAGCGATAATGCACATCAGATAGCCGGTTGTTATGTTTTATATTTCGACCATCTCACCGATTTTTGAGTGATCGCTGAAAGTGATCGATTCGGAGTATTCAACCCGGTCGACTTCGCACCCGTCGCCGATGGTAACAACACCACCGCGGACAAGCTTTGCCTTTGTATTGAAAATCTCGATTTTATCGCCCTCTATTAAATCAGTCTGAAGGGAGAAAACAGAGTTGTTATTTGAAAACAATTTCGAGAAAAAGTTAACAATATTCGGGGAGTCATTTTTTATCGTGATATTTGTTCCGCCAATGCTTCCTGTTCGGCTGTTGCCATTCGGGCTTATCGATATATTACCGCCGTTTACAAGCCCGCTAATGTTGATTAAACCGCTTATCGAAATATTTTCAGCTACGAGATCGCCGTCAATACGTGTTGAACCGGACATATTGGCGGATGAGCTTGCAGAAACGGTTTTTTCAGAATGGAATGATCCCGACGAGTGAATGTCACCGGCAGTAACCGTACCGCTGATTGCTGTTGACCCTGAAATTTTAACAGTCCCCGTGCTTTTTAGGTCACCTTTTACTTTTGTCGCGCCGGAGCAGGCAAAACTATTACATTCGATGCTTCCTTCTATAGTTGAAGCTCCTGAGCAGGTAAATGATTCGCACTTTAAATCCCCCGAAACTTTTCCTGCTCCGCTTATCTTTACATTTCTATATTCGCCGCCGCTTATGCTGCCACTCCCTGATATAGTCGCGTCGTTCATATGCTAAGCTCCTTAAAAATATTAGTTATATCTACTTCACGTCCACCGTATTTTAATTTAACAGTTTTAATTTCGGTGATGGGAATGCGGCGAGAACCTCCGGCCGTTTCAATGATGAGGGCAGCGGAGCCGTCGTCACCATCATCCTTTTTTCTTACGCGACGCGCAAGCTCTTCAAGCGATGTTTCATCGCGGTTTTCAAGTATAAGCTCAACGCGGGCGCATACGAGTTCTCTCGGGAAAAATGTTTCCTGACCTGTATAAGTTGAGCGGCGGATGAACCACTCGTCAGGTATCAACCCAAGCCGTCGCCATCTATATAAAGTTCCGTATGAGATGCCGTATTTTTCGAGCAGTTCCTTTTTTGATATAAGCTCATCGCTTTGCTGATTGTTTTCGCCTGAATTGCCGCTGTTATTAATCATATTCTCGTTATCATCAGAGCGATCAGTTGTGCCCATAAAACACATCCTCCCTCCCTTCGCGCGCCCGTAACAATGTTACAACAGAATTATACAGTAACAATGTTACGTTGTCAAGGGGAGGGAAGAAGTAATTATTAAATTTATTAAAGATTAATCATTACATTGGACGGAATCAGCGTAGATATTGCCCTCAACATCACCGCAGCTGACAGAGCCGTTCTGTACGGAAACATCGCCCTCAACATCGCCACAATCAACATTTCCACTGTTGACGCTTATGTTGCCCTCAACGTCACCGCAATCGACATCACCGTCCGCAGAAACATTGCCTTCTACATCGCCACAGCTGACAGAGCCACCTGTTACGCTTAAACTGCCACCAATGTCGCCACAGTTGACATCACCGTCAGAAGAAACATTACCCTCGACGTCACCACAGCTGACATCTCCATCGCAAGTAACATTGCCACTCACGTCGCCGCAATTAACATCAATATCAGAGGTTACATTGCCACCGACATCACCGCAGTTGACATTACCACCGACAACTTGTACGTCACCTGCAACATTACCGCAGATCAAATCACCGTGTACAGTTACATTTGCGTTTACATTGCCCTCAATTGTGGTATTCCCGTATATATGAAGCTCGGTGACGCCGTCGGGAAGCGAGACGGCGAAAGGTTCGGTTTCATCGTATTCGTCAAGGCCAACAACGCAGCCGCGATATATGCGTGCTATGTAAAGAGCGTTGTCATCAGGATCGTAAGTATAAAAGTCGCTTTTTATGTTGATGTATCCCGGCTTCGGCTCATCTGACCGTGTAATCGAAGGAAGCTCAACGTCCGGTACTTTCGTTTTTGCCTGAGGTTCGTGCTCCATACCTGTGAGAAGATAATCAATTGATATGCCGAAGTATCCGGCGATCAGCGGTAAAAGAGATATATCCGGGCATGACAATTTGTTCTCCCATTTAGATACCGCCTGTACCGTTATGCCGAATTCGTTTGCCAATACCTCCTGGCTGATACCTCTCTCCTGCCGCAATTGCTTAATTACATCCGCAAACATTATTTCCATGTGTGTGTAGTACCTCCTGTGTTGTTTTGTAAGTTTAAGCTATCATATAACACTTACCATGACCAGCACTTATTGGTTTAGTTCTTCAAAATCATTATATCAACTGTCAGTTGATATGTCAAATTGAGAAGGGAAAGCGCCAGGGGACGCTGTCTCCTTTAACCCCCGCTTCTTTCTTTAGGAAAGAAAGAAGCAAAGAACCATAATAATATGGCGGTGATTCACACCGCCGTGGCTTTTTATTGGGATTCCAAAGGGGCATGGCCCCTTTGGCGGGTGTCCAGAGGGCGGAGCCCTTTGGAGTGGAAGTATGTCAGAGAACAGCGTCCCCTGATGCCCCCTTAAATATGCTTTTGCTGCTTTAACCAAACCCTCATCACAAGTTTATGAGGGAGGAGCTTAACGAGGAAGACCTGAACTTTGACGGGAAATCCGTGGATTGACACGTCCTTTTTTGTGCGGTACATATCATGAAGCGCTGTTTTCACCACTTCATCTGCCTTATAGACGCGGTTATAATAAACGACGGCTTTATCGTTTGTCGTTGTTGCACGATCAAAGAACTCCGTTGCCACCCACCCCGGGCAGATAGCTATTGTTTTGATGCCACGCGGGACAAGCTCACGTCCGAGAGCGCGCGTATAGCTGAGCACAAACGCCTTTGTTGCTCCGTAGACAGCCATATAAGGAACAGGCTGAAACGACGAAAGCGAGTCGAGATTAGCTATCTTTGAGCCTTTTTTCATGTAAGGAAGCGTCAGTGTTGTCATCCGTACAACAGCTTCGCTATTAAGACGTATCATCCCGATGCTATCGTCAAGCGGGATTTCATCATATTTTCCGAATTTCCCGTAACCGCTGCAGTTTACAAGGACAGAAACCTCTGGCTTGCACTCAGCAAGCGCTGCTGCGTATTCGTCAAAGCTTTCTTCTCGCGTCAGGTCAAGCGCAAACACGCGAGTCCGCACGCCAATTTCAGCTTCGAGCGATTCTAAACGCTCCCGCCGGCGGGCAATAACCCATATTTCGTCGAATTTCTCCCACTTAGGAAGCTGTAAAGCAAACTCGCGCCCCATACCGGAGCTTGCACCGGTTATAACGGCAATTTTCATGTATTTAATCTCCCAAAATTATCATTTTGCTGTAATTATATCACAAAATTTACGTGATACGCCGTTTTATATCGTTTTCAGCGCGCACAAAGCATTATGTCTATGCTATAATAACCAAAAACAGATGGAAAGTATCTTTTGTTATGCTGATTATCCCACGAGATTTTTACCTTTTACCTGCAACTGAGGTTGCTCCTGCCCTATGCGGCAAGCTCCTTTGTGTGAAAAGTGAAGATGGAAGTATCATTCGGCGCAGAATCACGGAAACTGAATGTTATTACGGCGAGGAGGACACCGCCTGCCATGCCCACCGAGGTATGACAGAGCGCACCCGAACCCTTTACCTTGAGGGGGGTGTGGCGTACGTTTACCTTTGCTACGGGATACACAACCTTTTCAATATTGTCACAGGTCCTGCCGGTCATCCCGAAGCCGTTTTAATACGCGGTGTTGAAGGCGCACCCGGTCCCGGCCTTTTAACGCGCGCGCTCGGCATAACACGCAATCACAACGGGGTGTCGCTTGTTGACTCAGGCATCATTTGGTGTGAGGACGACGGATACCGTCCCGATAAAATTGAAGCGTCGCCCCGCATCGGTATCGACTACGCTGCTGAAGCCGACCGCCTGCGCCCGTGGCGTTTTACTATAAGATAATTTACTCTACGATAATTATATATGAGGTGATATAAAAGTGAATCCGATAGAGCTGATCGGTCATAAACCCGTCTTTTTCTGCGGTGCTATGGGTACAATGCTTCAATCGCGCGGGCTCGGCGCCGGTCTTTCGTCAGACGCGTGGACACTGACGCATCCGGAGGAGGTTTACGCCGTACACAAAGCGTACCTTGACGCCGGCTGCGACATGATAAAAACCAATACATTTTCGACAAACCGCCTGCGCCGTGCTGATTATGCCGAAGCTGTCCGCGCCGCATGCGAGATAGCTCGCCGCGCCGCTCTTGACGCAGGGGGCGGGCGCGCCGTTTGCCTTGACATAGGACCGACGGGGCGTCTTCTTGCGCCGATGGGCGACCTCCCCTTTGAGGAAGCTGTCTCCGTTTTCGCCGATGTTGTTGTTGCTGGGCGTGATTATTGTGACGCTATCCTCATTGAAACGATGACGGATTTATATGAAATAAAAGCAGCCGTCATCGCAGCAAAGGAAAATAGCTCTTTGCCGATCTTTGTGACGATGACAATTGATGAAAACGGGCGGCTTCTCACCGGTGCCGACATTCCGACAGCAGTTGCTGTGCTTGAAGGGCTTGGCGTCACCGCTCTCGGTTTAAACTGCGGGCTCGGCCCGCTTGAGATGGAAAAACACATTCCAGCATTGCTTGAAGCCGCATCTGTTCCCGTTATCGTCAACCCGAATGCCGGTATGCCACATGACGTCGACGGGCGCGCCGTTTACAACATCACACCAGATGTTTTTGCTGCGTCTGTAAAGCGCATGATGTCAGCCGGTGTCGCCGTTGCCGGCGGTTGCTGCGGGACTACGCCGGAATTTTTACGTCAGACAGTTGCCTCCTGCCGCGATATCAAGCTAACCCCGCCCACGAAGAAAAATGATACCGTTGTCACCTCATATTCGCGGCGCGTTGTCATAGGCGGCGATAGTGGCACAGTTATAATCGGCGAACGAATCAACCCGACCGGCAAGCCGAAGCTGAAAGCTGCGCTGCGGGCGAGGGACTATTCAACAATCACGCAAATCGCCCTCGAGGAGCGTGATGCGGGCGCTCACATACTTGATGTAAACGCGGGGCTGCCCGATATAGATGAAACCGCCGCGCTCACAGCCATTGTAGGTGAAATACAGGCAACGCTTGACCTGCCGCTGCAGCTTGACAGCGCAAACGCCGATGCTCTTGCCGCCGCAATGCGCATATATAACGGCAAACCGCTTGTCAACTCCGTTTCCGGTAGGCGCGATGTTATGGACGCTATTTTCCCGCTCGTTAAAAAGTATGGTGGTGTCGTTGTGGGCCTTACGCTTGACGAAAACGGCATACCGGACACAGCGGAAGGTCGCGCGGAAATCGCCGGCCGCATTATAAAAACGGCGGCGGAGTACGGTATTGATAAAAAGGACATCATCATCGACACTTTAACGATGGCAGTCGCCGCAGACCCCGCTGCCGCCGCCGTGACGCTCGATGCTTTATCGCTTGTCAGGGAGAGGTACGGTGTTCCAACTGTGCTCGGGGTGTCAAATGTTTCGTTCGGTCTGCCTTCACGTGATACTGTAAACGCTGCGTTTTTCACCCTTGCTATGGAACATGGTCTGTCCGCTGCTATCATGAACCCGCAAAGCGATATTATGTTAGGCGCTTACCATGCATATAGGCTGCTTCATGCTCTTGACCCCGGCGCCGCCGCTTATACGGCATACGCCGCCGCGCATCCGGCAGTGCAGACACTGCAAACTTCAACAGCAAAAGCACAAGTGGCGAAAAGTCAGTCAGTTACTGCTCAAAAATCACAGAAAACGCTCAAGGACGCCATCATAAACGGCCTTATCACCGACGCAGGAGCACTCGCTGCCGAGGCTGTTTCATCAATGCTGGCAATGGACGTTATAAACGGTGAGATAATACCGGCGCTTGAAGAAGTCGGCCGTGGTTTTGAGTCAAACAAGATATTCCTGCCCCAGCTTATGCGTAGCGCCGACGCCGCAAAAGCTGCTTTTGACGCTGTAAAAGCCGCTATTGTTAAAAGCGATGTCAGCGGCGGCAATTCAGGCAACGTTATCGTACTCGCCACCGTAAGAGGTGATGTTCACGATATTGGTAAAAACATTGTCCGCGTACTGCTTGAAAGCCACGGATATGATGTCGTCGACCTCGGGCGCGACGTTCCCGCTGAAGATATCGTCGCCGCTATAAAGCGTACAGGCGCGCGTCTTGCCGGACTTTCCGCCCTGACAACAGCCACCGTCGCGTCAATGGAAAAAACTATTGCCGAAATTAAAAAGGCAGTGCCCGGGTGCCTTGTGATGGTCGGCGGAGCCGTCCTCACAGAAACCGTAGCGCGTAAAATCGGCGCTGACTTCTACGGTGCCGACGCAACCGACGCCGTCAAAATCGCAGGCGATGTTTATAAACGGTAATACGATTGCGAAGCCAAGCAAATAGCTTGGCTTTTTGTTTTTTAGTAGACACCAGAGGGCTCCGCCCTCTGATGGAGAAGAACGTCAGGGGACGCTGTCCCCTGAACCCCTGCTTCTTTCTTTAGGAAAGAAAGAAGCAAAGAACCATAACATTATGTCGGGATTCCAAAGGGGCATGGCCCCTTTGGTGGGGTTTCCAAGGGGTGAAACCCCTTGGTATATCATTACAAAAGAAGCCAAGCTTAATTCACTAAGCTTGGCTTCTTAATTTTGCACTATTTATTGCTATCACACTGCGGGCTTGTCGCCGCGGTCGAGAGTAATGACTATTTTACGGTCGTTATCGACGCCTATTGAATGTGTTGAGACGCCGTCGATGCCTTGTATTTCAGAGTGGATGATTCTGCGTTCGTATGGATTCATCGGCTCAAGGGTGATACTTCTTTTATATTTGAGAACGCGAGCCGCCATTCTGCGGGCAAGGGCGCGAAGCGTTTCCTCGCGCTTTTTTCTGTAGTTCTCAACGTCGATTGTCACCTTGGTGTATTGCTTCTTTGTGCCATCTTCATCGACCGGCGCACGTCTGTTGGCGGCAAGGTTTGCTATATACTGAAGAGCGTCGAGTGTTTCGCCGTGGTGACCGATGAGAACCCCGGCATCTTTGCCTGTGATTTCAATTTTATGCTCGCCTTCTGCGCCATTTGAAGCGACGGCTGTTGCCTTGAGACCGATTGAGCGTATAAGCATATTTACAAGCTCAAGAGCCGGATCTTCATCCGGGACTGTATAAATGACTTTGATTTTTGCCGGTGAGCTGCCTATGCCAAGTATACCTTTTTTGGGAAACTCGAGGATCTCGTATTCAATGTTTTCGCTCATTTTTTCGCCGAGCTGTTCTGCGGCGTTGGCCATAGCCTCATCAATTGTCTTTCCCGTTACGATAAGTTCTTTTTTCATTACGGTAAGCGCTCCGTTTTTATTTATTCTCCGGAGCCGTCCTCCTCTCCAGAAGAGCCACCGCTGTTTTTGCTTGTTGTGCTGCTGTTGGCATTATCGCGCTTCAGCGGTGCTGTCTCGATGATGGACGGCTTGTTTTTGTCTTGTTCCTTTTTACCAGTGTTAACTGCGGCGGGGACTGCGGTCTCTTGATCGTCGTCATCCTCGTCTATCCTATGGAGAGAGCGTACCTTTGGCCTGTTAGGATCGGCAGTTCTCTTCGATGGTGGACGCTTTTTGCCAAGATATTCACGTTCTGCTGCCTTAAGCTCTTCCTCGGTGAAATGAGGAAGAGGATAAATTTTTGCAAGGGCAACCTGCTGTATGAGCGCAAGAATATTGCGGTATATCCAGTAAAGGCCGATAGCAGCCGGTACGATGTAGGCAAAATAAACGCTCATCAGGGGCATCATCCACTCCATAATTTTCATAGAAGCCTGAGTGGACTGGTCTGTGTCCGGTCTGTAAGTGATTTTTTTTGTTATTGTCTGAGACACGAACATAGCGACAAACGTCAGCACCGGGATGAGCATAATCCAGCTGAAAATTGACTTGCTGCTCGGTGCCGCCGAAAGATCGATAGCCCCGTTGAAAACCGTTAAGTCAGGCATTCCAGCGATATCGGAAGCTGAAAGGGTCGGAATTGACGGGATGTTTGTTATTGAATGTTCTTTGATATATGAAATAATGTTGATTTCTTCGTATCCGACGGTTGGCGTGACGCCTGCTGATTTTACAAAAGCCTTAAGCGCAGCAATTGTAGATGTGCTGAAGCGGCAGATATAAGTCAGCGGATTCTTTACGACGGCGAAAAGGGCGAAGATAATCGGAAGCTGTAAAAGAAGCGGCAAACATCCGCTGGCGGGATTGAACTGCTCCTCTTGATAAAGAGCTAAAATTTCTTCATTAACCTTCCGCTTTGTAACGGCGTCGTTGCGCCCGGCATATTTTTTGCGTATCGCAAGCTCCTTCGGACGAAGGCGGGCTTGTTTTATGCTGTTTTTCTGCTGCTTGATACCAAGCGGCAAAAGAATTAACTGCATGATGATAGCAAAAAGAAGAAGGGCAAGCGCATAGTTACCAGTTATAGAGTAGCATATGCGAATGATGAAACCCATCGGAATAAGGAGAATGTCCGTCAGCTTAAAACCGCGTCCGGAATCTTCCTCAACATTGATGGTATCCGTTCCTGTTCCCGTGCCCGTATCAGTGCCGGTATTTGTTCCACTGTCGGTTGCCATATCTGCTTGTGTAGTATTGCCATCTGTTGTAACGCCTTCGGTTTCTGCAGAAATTATTACTGCAAAAGATAATGCAATGAGCAAAACGGCAAATGTGACCGCAATCAGCTTATTGAATGAAGCAAAAAGCGCTGTGTTTTTCCTTTTAATACGCATCCTTTTTCCTTTACCGACAAATGTGTCGGTGTTTCTTTTTGATGTTTATTGTTGATTGTTAATTTTTCGACGGGCAGAGCCGTCGCTTGTCCGCGGCCTTCGATTCATACCCCCCGGGCCGCCGCACTCGCCGGGGGAACGGGCATGTCCTTTTCAAATTTAATTATCATTTAATGTATTATGCACCATACCCGTACGAATTAAATACTCTTCTGATTAAAGACGCATCGCACCCCATTAAAATACCTTGCTTACATGTCACCTTGGCTGCTTTTATCGTCATTCGGCGTGTCGGGTTTATCGCTTCTTTTGCTTTTTTTCTCGGGAACGGGGTCAATTCCACCTTTGCAAAAGGGATTACATCGTAAAATACGCCAGATGGCAAGAAGCGTCCCGATAAAAAACCCGCGTTTTTCAATTGCTTCTATCGCATACTCAGAACATGTGGGCACAAAGCGGCAGCTTGGCCTTGATTTAAGCGGCGATATATAGCGTTGATAAAGGCGTATTAAGCAAACGGTAACCTTTTTCATTGCTCTTTTGCCTTATTTGAGCCATCGGCGCCATCAGCTTCCTCGACGTCGCGCGTGTTTTCAGAGCTTATTTTGTCAAGGTCGCTTATAGTGCTTTCGTTAACTGAAAAGTGGACGGTTTCGTCCGTTTTTTCACCCGTATTTTCACTGATTTTAACATCGGCGTCAGAAGAAGAGGTTTCACCGCGCAATAAAAGCCCGAGAGCATCAAACGATGTAGCAAGATCGGCTGCCACCACGGGAGTTTTTGCCTTTGCTGCCGCGTCGCGGGCAACAATAATGATGATATAACCACCCTTGACGCCATATTTGGTGTCGACGGCGCGATAAGCTTCGCGAAGCACGCGTTTAATCCTGTTTCGGACAACGGCTCCGCCGCGTTTCTTTGTGACAGTCAAGCCAAGCCTGCTTACCGCCGTGTTTTTAGGGTACCTGTCGCGCAACGCGTAAACAACGGCGTAACGGCCGGTGTGTTTTTTGCCTTTTGAGTAAGCGGCGGAGAAAAGTTTATTCTCACATACCGCGGGGTATTTCATATCCGGCCTCTTTTTCTTTTTTTGATACACTTATTTTGTGCTTTTTTTCTATACCGTAATAAAACCGAAAACCCTCCTTCCAGCCAGCGGCAACCTATTGCCGATCGGGCGGCGGCGGGTCTTTTAAAATCTTATCGGTTTTATCAATAGGAGAGCCGGGCTCTGCCTTTCGCGCGTCTTCTCTTGAGTACCTTGCGTCCGTTTGCCGTGCTCATTCTCTTCATGAAGCCATGCTCCCTCTGCCGCTGGAGCTTTTTCGGCTGGTATGTTCTCTTCACCTCGCTGCACCTCCTCCGTAAAAAAATCCGGCGGTGCGCTTTGCTTTTTGCAAGCGCAAAAAAATAGCTCACCCCGGGCGTGCATAACGACATCATTTATTATACACGGACTTTTTCTTTATTGTCAAGTGTTATTTAGTATAGTGTATGACACTTTGTGCGGCCTTTTATGCTTGTGTTAATTTTTAGTTATGAGAATAGTATTGTTTTACTCCTCACATGCGTATATACGAAATTCTACCTATATATCATTAGTATATCTGCTTCGTGTCATAATACAAGACGACTGTAAATTTTTTTGTTGGTATGTTCTTATACGCTTGCAGATTGTTATGATAATAATGTTGTAGTTTTCATTTTTCTGCTCGGGAATAATTAAATGGCTATGTAAATATTTATGATGAAGGTTTTGTTTATGTTGACGCTATGTAGATAATAAGTTGTCTTTATTGACACAGGAGATAGTTCATAGTAATATTGTTGAGGTGGACGAGAGTTTCGTAAGTCATAATAGTAATTTCACTCAATCCTTTACGTTGTGAAATTAATATTTGAGGAGATAAATATATGATCCCGTCACAGACAATTGTTTACGCACTCTCATTCATCGTCGTTGGTATCAGCGATAGGAGGATATTTGCTCGGCAACATCATAAGCGGTCTTTTCCTTGCTATGTTCATGTCGAACTCGGGCGGCCTGTGGGACAACTCGAAGAAATATGTTGAGGCTGGCAACGAGGGCGGTAAAGGCTCGGATGCTCACAAAGCTGCCGTTGTCGGCGACACCGTAGGTGACCCCTTCAAGGATACGGCCGGTCCTTCAATTAACACTCAAATTACGGTTGTTTCGCTTGTTGCCTCGCTTCTTTCAGCACTCTTTGCTTCATTCTCGATTCTCGGATAAGGAATTAAAAAATACCCGCCTTTTGCGGGCTACATAACAAGAAAATAATCGGAGCATAAAAACGGATGGCAATATTATACGAAAACCTTCTCAATATTACGTGGCAGATGGTTGTGATGTGGATAATCGGCGGCGTTCTCATCTACCTTGCCATTGCAAAGGATATGGAGCCGTCACTTCTCCTGCCAATAGGTTTCGGCACGATATTAGTTAACCTGCCGATGACAGGCGCTGTTGAGCCGTTAGGACAGCTTTTCGACGCCGGTATAGCGACAGAACTTTTCCCGCTGATTCTTTTTATAGGAATAGGGGCGATGTGTGATTTCAGCCCGCTGCTCTCGAATCCAAAGCTTATGCTGTTCGGTGCGGCGGCACAGTTCGGTATCTTCTTCACTCTTTGCCTTGCATCCGTTTTCTTTGATCTTAGAGATGCGGCTTCAATTGCTATCATCGGCGCTGCCGATGGCCCGACATCAATTGTCGTCGCCATGAAGCTTGGCTCAAAATATCTTGGCCCGATAATGGTTGCTGCGTATTCATACATGTCCCTTGTGCCGATCATTCAGCCGCCGGTAATTAAGCTTCTGACGACTAAAAAAGAACGTATGATACGTATGGAATACGTTGAGCGCAAAGTGTCGCGTAAGACGCGTATTCTTTTCCCGATAATAATTACTGCGATAGCGGGTCTTATAGCGCCGGCTTCCGTTGCACTCGTAGGCTTTTTGATGTTCGGAAACCTGATCCGCGAATGTGGTGTGCTTAACTCCCTTTCGGAAACGGCTCAGAAGGTGCTTGCAAACCTGATAACGATATTCCTCGGTATTACAATAGCAATGCGCATGCAGGCCGACGAGTTCCTTTCATATCAGACGCTTCTTATAATCGGTCTCGGTCTTATCGCGTTTATTTTCGATACCGCAGGCGGTGTTCTGTTTGCAAAGTTTATGAACTTATTCCTCAAGCCGGGCAAGAAGATAAACCCGATGATCGGTGCGGCAGGCATTTCCGCCTTCCCGATGTCAGGACGCGTCATACACAAGATGGCGCTGAAAGAGGATAAGGAAAACTTCATCTTGATGCAAGCGATGGGTGTTAACGCCTCCGGACAGATAGCATCTGTTATCGCGGGCGGACTTATCCTGAGCTTCTTCTCGAACTTGATTGTGGGAGGTTAAAACAGTGCTAAACTTTCTTAGGGGCGCTATGCTTGCTGTGGAGCCGATGAATTTTGTCGCAAACCTCAAATATATGGGGCTTGGTATGCTTGGCATCTTCATCGTCATGGGAGTTATAATCGGTGTTACATTGCTGACTAACACCATCTTTTCCCGTGGGGATGAAGAAGAGGAAGATAATTAGACAATATTAAAACTAAATAAATATCCCCGCTAAAATGGCAAGATATTTACCTGCCATTTTAGCGGGGGTTTTATCATATAAAACTTTAATTCGGTGTCTTGTTTTAACCAAGTGCGACGTCGAGAAGCATCATCAGAGCAAATCCGAGGGCGGCACCGATTGTGCCGACGTTTGAATGATCGCCTGCTTGTGCTTCGGGAATCAGCTCCTCGACGACGACATAAATCATAGCACCTGCTGCAAACGAAAGAACATATGGTAAAATCGGAAGCATTATCGGGGTCAAGGCAATCGTCAGAAGTGCGCCAATCGGCTCGACAATACCTGATGCCGCGCCGTAGAGGAAAGCGCGGTTTTTTGAAATCCCGTTTCCCGTCATGGGGACCGACAGTACAGCGCCCTCAGGGAAATTCTGTATGGCTATGCCGATTGAAAGCGCAAAGGCGGCAGTCGTGGGAATTGATGCGTCTTTTGATATGAGACCTGCAAAAACAACACCGGTTGCCATGCCTTCAGGTATATTGTGCAGGGTTACGGCAAGAAACAGCATGGCGTTTTTACCGAGGGATGATTTTTTGCCCTCCGGTATATCGGTGTCTCTATGTAAATGCGGGATGATGTAGTCAAGAAGGAGTAAAAAGCCAACACCGACAAGGAATCCTACTACTGCGGGAATCCACTCAATGACACCCGACGTCTCTGCCATATCAATTGCGGGTAACAGAAGAGACCAGACTGATGCCGCTATCATAACACCGGATGCAAAACCAAGCATAAGACGGCGCAAAAAGTCGCTCATCTCTCCTCGTATGAAATAAACCATGGCAGCACCGAGTGCCGTACCGGCGAACGGAATGAGAAGTCCTACGGCGACATTTAAAAAATCAGACATAATGTTTGTGTTTACCCCTCCGTTTTACCAATTGCGGCACGTTTTATGGCATCAAACGTTTCCCTGCTTATGTCATGTTCGATTTTACATGCATCAGCAGCGGCAATGTCGTGAGGTACACCAAGCGAAACGAGGAAATCGGTCAGGAGGGTGTGACGCTCGTACATTGACTCGGCGACATCCCGGCCAAGATCCGTTAATTTAATGTAACCGTCATCGTCAGAGATGATATAACCGCCTTTTTTCAAAAGCCCAAGAGCACGGCTGACGCTTGGCTTTGAATATCCCATATACTCGCCGATATCAATGGCTCGGACATGGGCGCTTTTTTTTGAAAGTATATATATCGTTTCAAGGTACATTTCGCCCGATTCCTGTATATGCATACTGTCATAACCTCCCCCGACATTTCTTTCTTTTCATATTATCACACAAACTCATGATAAGCAACCCCTGTACTTTTTAATGCAAATGATATACATATTTATTGCTCTGCCGTTATATTGCTAAATGTTTTTCTCTGTAAAAAGCGAAGAATTGAGCAATATAACATTTTTAATAAAACGTGTTGACAAATATCCCATATGGAAGTATTATATTTATAGTTAGCATATGCTAACTGAGATTTTTTGCACAGTCGGAAAGCACGTACAAGGATTGATTATGTGATTACGATGCACCTGATAATAAAAAATACCGCCTATTAAAACTATTTGAAATGAAAACATGAGAAACAACAAAACAAAGTGTTCTTTTGAATCAAGGGGTTGTTATTAGCGACATCATAACGTGTGTCGGCAGAAAAAACGGTGATTTTATTGAAAATATCAAAAAAAGAACCCCTATGGCTTTTAATTATCAAATTTTCTAATAAATATAGCGCAATGTAAATATAAAGGGAGGTTTCGCATGCAGACAATGACTTTGAGGGAGGTTAAGGTTGGTAAGACTGTTAAGGTGCTGAAGCTGAAAGGCGAGGGCGCCGTTAAACGTCGTATCATGGATATGGGTATAACAAAAGGTGTTGAGATATATGTCCGGCGTGTCGCTCCATTCGGCGATCCTATCGAAGTAACTGTTCGCGGCTACGAACTTTCCCTTCGTAAGGCAGATGCCGAAATGGTAGAGGTTGAATAAAGGCACTTGCCTATAAGTTTTTGGGTGCCATACGGCCCCATATTTTTAAACCATGCGGTTAGCGGATGCTAACTAAAGACAAAAGAGGATGATACATTGTATGGGCATAAGAATAGCCCTTGCGGGCAATCCAAACAGCGGAAAAACAACACTGTTTAATGTTTTGACAGGCTCAAACCAGTATGTAGGAAACTGGCCGGGCGTTACAGTTGAGAAAAAAGAGGGAACGATAAAAAAATATCCGGATGTCACCGTAATTGACCTCCCCGGTATATATTCACTTTCCCCTTATACGCTCGAAGAGGTCGTTTCGCGCGACTTTCTTGTCGGCGAGCGTCCGGATGTTATATTAAATATTGTTGATGGTACAAATATTGAGCGGAATCTTTATCTCACAACACAACTGATGGAGCTTGGAATTCCTGTCGTTGTTGCTGTGAATATGATGGACATTGTGCGAAAAAACGGCGATGAAATAAAAATAGATGCTCTGTCAAAATCGCTTGGCTGTCGTATCGTTGAAATATCGGCTTTAAGAGGAACCGGAATAAACGAAGCGGTTGATGCTGCGATAGATGCTGCTACTGCCGGTGTGAAGCCGACTCCTGCTCATACATTCAGCGGTGTTGTTGAACATGCTCTTGCACACATTGAGGAAGCAGCTCTTCACGATATGCCATCAGAGCAGCAAAGATGGTATGCTATCAAACTTTTTGAGCGTGACAAAAAAGTTATCGAACAACTGAAACTTTCGGATGAAGTTATAGCACATATAGAAGAAGACATACGCGCGGCGGAAACTGAGCTTGACGATGATTCCGAGAGCATAATAACAAACGAACGCTACATATATATATCTAACATACTTAAAAACTCATATAAAAAGAAAAATGCAGGAAAACTGTCGACATCTGAGAAAATCGACAGGATAGTGACAAACCGCTTTCTTGCGCTGCCGATATTTGCTCTCGTTATGGTTGCGGTATATTATATAGCGGTTACTTCTGTCGGCACGATTGTCACAGACTTTACAAACGAAGTGCTCTTCGGCAAGTGGATTATGCCCGGTGTTGCATCACTTCTTAAATCAGCAGGTGCAGCCGATTGGGTAATATCGCTTGTCGTGGACGGCATAATAGGTGGTATTTCGGCGCCGATTGGCTTTGCTCCCCAAATGGCAGTCCTGTTTTTTCTCCTTTCGTTCCTTGAAGACTGCGGTTATATGGCGCGTGTTGCCTTCATAATGGATAAACTCTTCCGTCGCTTCGGGCTTTCCGGCAAGAGCTTCATTCCGCTTCTTGTGTCATCAGGATGTGGTGTCCCCGGAATTATGGCGACAAGAACGATTGAGAACGAAAAAGACCGTCGTCTGACAATGATAACGACGACGATGATACCATGCGGGGCAAAACTTCCTGTTATCGCGCTGATTGCAGGCGCTATAATGGGCGGTTCGTGGTGGATGGCACCTTTAATGTACTTTGTCGGTATCGCCGGTGTTATCGTATCGTGTGTGATACTTAAAAAGACAAAAATGTTCTCCGGTGATCCTGCGCCGTTTATAATGGAGCTTCCGCAGTACCATCTTCCCAGCATAAAAAACATGCTTATTCACGTCTGGGACCGCGTCTGGCACTTCCTTAAGAAAGCGGGAACTGTTCTTTTCCTCTGCTGTGTTGTCATGTGGCTTCTTGTTACACTCGGTTTTGAGGATGGGAAGTTTGGCATAGTTGCTCAGGAAAACAGCATTATGTCCATAATCGGTGGCGTTATTTCGCCGATATTCATACCGCTCGGATTTGGATTCTGGCAGGCGGTGGCGGCATCACTCTCCGGCTTTTTTGCAAAGGAAGCAGTTGTTTCGACGATAGCGATATTTGTAGGACTTGTCGATCTTGGCCAGGAGGACCCGGAGCTTTGGGGGGCTGTCATGGCTCTTTTCCCAAGCGCTGTCGCAGCCGTTTCATTCCTTGTGTTTAACCTGCTCAACTCACCGTGTATAGCTGCTGTAACGACGCTCAGCCGTGAAATGAACAGCCGCAAGTGGACGGTATTTGCGTTAGTTTATCAGAATGTGTTTGCTTATGTCGTGTCCCTTATGATTTATCAGTTTGGCTCTATAATAACGGGTGACGTTTCGTTTGGCATTGGCACCGTCGGTGCAATTATTGTACTGTCGGTGATGGTTTACCTTATATTCAGAAAAGCGCCTATTAAAAGGATGTCAGCAAAAAAGAGCAATCCTGCCCGTGCTTCGTGACAAAGTAACAGAAGAAAATTTTGATTTAATATAATATAAATGAAAACAAGCAAAGGAGGGCCGTTTGATGCTTGCGTTTATAGTGGATAATATCGCGACGATTGCTGTATGCCTGATCCTTACCGGAATTGCCGGTGCAATAATAGCGCGCATGGTAATCGATCGTAAAAAAGGCGTCTCCTCCTGCGGATGCGGGTGCAGCTCATGCCCAATGAGCAGCGCCTGCCACCAAAAGAAGTGAACGAGAACGAAAAATCGAATAAATTAAAATGAGGCTCTGTATCGCGTACAGAGCCTCATTTCATTAAATATACGTTACAGAATTGCAGTCTCGCTGACTTCATATGCAAATATAATAAAATGTAAAAAAGTGCACGCGAATGTTTTTAAAATAGTCGGCTATTTGATTTATTTTCGTGCATTTAAAGCCGCACAATCGTAAAATATAAGAAAAATCCTAATTTTTAAGTAAAATGTGTCGCAAGAAAAGCCGGTGTATTATTAAACAGTGTTTAATATTAAAGTTATATTACATATTGTAAAACTACTTGAAAATGACTTGTGACATTGTGTATTATGATAACGCAGGGAAATTATGCCGGATTAGCTTTCCCGCCGGAAACGGAGGAAAAGCGGACCGAAGCATGTTTTCCCGTATAAATAATAAATAACGAGGAGAAGGACAAAATGAGAAATCTGAAAAAATTTCTCGCGCTGCTTCTGGCTGTTATGATGGTAGCAACCTCTGCGGTCATTGCTTCCGCGGAAGAAGCCACCGATTATACAGAAGCCGCTGAAGTTCTTGTCAGTACTGGCGTACTAAAAGGCTATACTGATGGAGATCTTCATCTTGAGGACGATGTACAGCGCTATCAGATGGCTCTGTTCATCGCACGCATGATGACAGGTGATGTCAATGACACACTGTGGTCCAATATTAACACCACATCGTTCACTGACATCGGCAAGCTCTCACAGTATGTCGGAGCTATTTCCTTTGTAACGGGAGAAGGCGTTATCAAGGGAAGAAGCGAGACAATATTTGACCCCTATGCACAGATTACATACCAGGAAGCCGTAACGATGCTCGTCCGCGCTCTTGGCTATACAAATCTGTCATACCCCTACGGCTTCATTCAGGCTGCCAATAAGATTGGTCTGACGAGCGGCATTGAGGGTGTTGAATGGGCTGAACCGCTTACACGCGGCGAAGTCGCTCAACTTCTCTACAATACGATCAAGTTCGTTTCCGATTTCGGCACCGGCGACGGAAGCTATGCTTATGAAGGCGATCACTTTGAAAAGTTTGACACCTTTGCAATTGTCGACGCTTACATAGCTGACTACAACGCTGAAGCAGGTTATGTAAAGTTCTCAAGTGGCGATCAGGCTACATTTGAGAAACTCGGTATCGAAGAGCCCAGCGACGAAATCCTTGGCTCTTGGTATGAGCTCTTCATGCTCGAAGACAAAGTCATCAAGATCGATGCTTGCGAAGTTGTCGATGCTGAGGCTGACTCCTACATGGATCCCGCAGGTGAAGAGATCGATGAAGAAGATCTTGATGATGACTATGTAGTCGTCACTGTTTACGAAACCCGCGAAAACGGCAAGGTCGGTGTTGTTAAGGTTTCATCCTACATAGCTGGCGAGGCTCCTGCTATTGGATATACCTATACAGCCGGTCAGAAGTCAACAAAAGTTGATGTTGCTCTTGAGTGGGAAACATATCGCGTTGTTTCTCTTAAGGATGGCAAGGCTGCCCTTAAGGTTGACGGCGATAAGGAATCCAAAACTTACACATATGATTATGGCACGACGCTCAACGGCATAAAGACAGCTGAAGAGATTGAAGCTGTTCTCACAGAAGCTCTGAAGGTTGGCGGTGTTGTCAGCGTAGTTATTTACGAAGACACCATCATCGACGCTCAGGCCGGCGAAGTTGAGAACCCCATAATCCTTATTCTTGATCTCAATACACTTCTTGAGATCGTAGGCGAGGATGATGAGTGCACAGGCTTTATCGGCGTTGATGCTTACTCCGATGCTTTCGAGGGCAAGCTTTCCATTGAGATTAGCGCAATCTCTGGTGATGGCTTCAGCTACGATTATAACAAAGTATTTGATCCCAATGCTGATGACGATATAGCTCTCCAGAAGGCTATCCAGAAGGCTATTGTTGCAATTAACAATAACGGTAAGTACATCTTCACAGGTACGAAGGACCAGTTCGGTAAGTGGACACTTAAGGAAGCTCCGCTCTATTACGGTAACCTCAAATTCACAAACGAAATTGGTGGATCTGAGATTGATATTCTTCCTGAAGACTACAATCAGGTAGGCGGAAGCACAGAGAAGTGGACACTTGATCCGAGCAAGACAACTACTTCATCTGTCTTCTACAACTTCGACCCCTCAAAGAAGACTAAAGAGGAAGCTCTCACAGGTAAGAAATATAAACTTCACAAGGATGTAACCTATTACATCATCGAAAATGGCAAGATCAATATCTTTGTCGGTCAGCCCGAATATGGAGATGTACTGTCTGGTCTGTTTGTATATCCGACAATAGTAAGCGATAACGACACTGTTATCGTTGTTGCCACCAAAGACAACACTGTTGTAGCTCCGGAGCAGTATGTCGTATCTGATGGTGTTTACGGCAGATGGACACGTAAATATGAGGACAATAAGTACGTATATTACTACAAACTCTATGGCCTTGTTGATTATGCAACAGATGAGAATATAGTTCTCGAGTGGAAGACAACAGACCGTAGTGACCTCGACATTCTTGAGGATATGGTTGAGGCTCTCAACGATAAGATCAGCGAAGACCTCCTCTACATCATCGATTATAACTATGATGATTATTTTCCAGATGATAAATATGATGGCATCGGAGCTATTGACCTTGTCGAGATGACATTAGCCGATTACTGGGAAGACTATGATGTTTACCCGTTCTCTTGTGCTAATTTCCCCGGCTATGGAGCAATCAGTATATCCCTGTCTATGGTCGGAGAGGCATTAGACTTTGATCCTGTAAAAGTAAAGAAAATCGTCATAGTTGATGATATGGCAGATGGTCTTCTCTATGATGTCGGATTTGACTTTGATGAAAAGACCGGTTACCTCTATGTATATCCGACAGAAGTTGGTGCTAAGGTCTCCTATGATCTGAAGGATAGCAAACCCTACTACAAAATTCACGAAATATTCTATGACGGTTATGATAGAGAACTGAAACACCTCGATCCTGATGATAATGATGGATATGACTTCTACGTCCGCTATGGTCATAAGCTTGAAATAGAAGAGCTTGCGAAGATAGAGACTATACAAACGGGTTTTGAAGCCCCAAATGATACATATAATGGCCCGTTCTATACTATCGGCGCTAACCCCGAGAAGAAGATCAACGGTAAGTTCTATATCTCCAAGGGCGCTGGCGAGTCTGCTACTGTTGAGTTCGCTATGACAGGCGGCGAAGTAACCGTCGAGTATAAAGAGGCTGTGAAAGAAACAGAAGCTGTTCCCAGCTATGCTAAAGCAGAGTACGCTAAATCAGGTGAGGATCCAGGTAAGTATAAAGACTATTGGACTGAGCACAAGCAGTGGATCAAAGATATGTATAACAACAACGGTATAGTGGATAAGACACTCTACAAGTATGTAGCAGCTCCGTCCGACATTGATAACTTTGATGTATTCTATCAGCGCATAGTTCCGAAGCTCACAGGTAACTCTGACGGTGAGATAAACTTTATCAATTATAGGATTGAAACCGTTGAGGTTGAAAACTGGGACATTGTTTCTCCGATTGACTTAATCATCACGGGATACAACAACCTTGAAGATGCTACCGGCAGCAAGCGCATATTCACTGCCGACGAGAAGAGCTATATTAAATACAGCTTTACTGGTGGGAACCCCGACGGTATCGATGGTATAGTGTATGCATATGGCAAGATAGTTGATCAAGCTGGCAATACTATTGATGATCCTGCAGCTGAAGGAGTAGTATATGCTAAGTTCGTACAGTGCACGGAATCTGAGTATGCTGCTCAGTTTGACGGTGACACAAGAAAGACTGACACTGATGGTAATAAGGGATACAAAGCATATGCAATTTCCTTCAAAGCGGATCTCATTAGCTTTAATGTAACAAGCTCCGCTGGTAAGAGTGCGACATTCAATATCAACCTTATCAAGGCTTATGATAAGACATCGGATGGCAAGTATATACTCATTGACTACAACAATAATATTGTAGTTGGTGCACGTGTTGCCACAACAAGCGTAACGCTTGAGGGCACCGAATACAAGCCTGGTACACCGAAGGTTGAATTCAACAAAGGTAAGGCTGCAAAGTACGAATACGTTGTTGAAAAACAGTAACGTATATCTACAGCTTTAAAACAAAAACCCCCGCGCGTATGCGCGGGGGTTTTTCATATGATTGATATTCTATCCTCGTTATTACATATCAGCCGATGAACATCTGTGTCCAATAGTTGCCGTCTGCGACGTAACCGACGCCGATTTTCGTAAAGTTTTTATTGAGAATATTTGCGCGATGGCCTTCCGAGTTCATCCATCCTTTGACGACGGCAGCCGGGCTTGAGTAGCCCTTTGCTATATTTTCACCGGCATAGCGATACGACAGCCCGAATTTCTTCATCATATCGAAGGGCGAGCCGTATGTCGGGCTCGTATGAGAGAAGTAACCACGATCTCTCATGTCCTGCGATTTGTAGCGTGCTACACGGGACAGCTCCCAATCCATTTTAAGAGCGGGAAGCCCGTATTTTGCGCGCTCAGCGTTTACAAGGCTGACAACCTGCGATTCTAAATCAAGTACTTTTGAATCAATCGAAGGTATGTACACTGTATCGCCGGGATATATAAGATTGGGATTCTTTATCTGAGGATTTGCGCTGATTATTTCAGAAACGCCAATCTCATGCTTAACAGCTATCTTCCAGAGCGAATCACCTGCGACAACCTTATAGGTCGTGTATGAGGAATTTGCTGCAGAAATTGCCGGAACAAGACAAAATGCAGCAAATATTGCGGAAATCGCAATCGCGATCAATCTGTTTCTTCTTTTCATGTTTTCACCTTCCTTTCGCCGGGGGGCACGGATGCCGGCTTTGGCGGTGTGTTAACAGAAGAAAAAAGATTACAGCACCGCGCCAGCTCCGGACGCGTTTCACTTTACGCGCCTGCCGCCGCCTTGCATGTATATGTTAACGTTTTTATACGTCCGCGTCAAATGTAAGTGCCGGCAGCATTGGACATACGCGCCACACAATAAGGCGCAGATTGACAGTCTGCCCATTGTGTTGTAAAATAATGAGTGTAAATATTACTGCGGAGGTATAAAAATGCCGCATCGGTTGAAATTAACGTTTATTTTTACAATAATTTTATTATTTATAATAGCTGCTGTATCATTCGGATGCACAGATAAAGGCTATAATACGGAAACTGATACTGAGGGTAAATCAAATATAGATACAACGGCGGACACAGATGAATCCGTCGTTGAAACAGACCCAATAAACGGTAAGGAGTTAGATAAACCAATGGAGCTTGAAAATGTGAAAACAATAAAGATTGATACAGCGGCTGAACATCAGACGATTGAGAGCTTTGGCGCAAGTGGTGCCTGGTGGGCACAGTATGTAGGTGATTGGACCGATCTTACATCTGACGGGATGGAAGTTCGTGAATATATAGCACAGCTTTTATTTGATAAGGAAAAGGGCATAGGCTTAACGGCATATCGTTATAATATCGGCGGCGGCAGCCGGGGGAGTTCAAAAAGCAACATTTCGGACCCGTGGAGACGTGCTTATTCTTTTGAAGTTGAGCCGGGCGTATATGACTGGAACCGTGATGCGGCAGCCGTATGGTTCATGAGACGTGCTGTCGAGCTTGGTGTTGAAGAAGTAATAATGTTTGTAAATAGCCCGCTTGAGCGGCTTACAGTTAGCGGAATGGCGCACGCAAGCCCGTCCCAAAAGGATTTTTCAAACCTCCCACGTGAAAATTACGAAGCATTTGCAGACTATGTTCTTGATGTAGCCGAGCATTTTAAGGCGGAAGGGTTGCCTATTAAGTTTATTTCGCCAATCAACGAACCTCAGTGGGACTGGACCGGAGGTCAGGAGGGCTGTCACTACGATGCAAACGAAGTTGTCGCACTTCTCAAAGTGTTTATTGAGAAAATAGAGAAGCGGCCGGGGCTTGAAGGTGTTGAAATCAGCGCGCCCGAGGGCGGTGAGTGGCAAAAGGAAACATCGAACATTTGCCGCGTTATGCTGGCTGATGAGACACTTCGTTCTTACTTCACAACGCTTGATAACCATTCATACTGGACCGACGCCGCAGCTAAAAAGAGCTTTGCTGAATATTTCAAGAGCCGTTATCCGTACCTGAAATTCAGAATGAGCGAATGGTGCGAGATGGTCAACGGCCGGGATTTGACAATCGATTCCGCGCTCAATCTTGCGCAGCAGATATATGAAGATATGACGATTCTTGACGTCGTATCGTGGCAGTACTGGATAGCTGTAAGCTGCTATGACTACCGTGACGGTTTAATATATGTCGATAATACAACACATAAGGTCAGCATACCTAAACGTCTGTGGGCGATGGGCAATTACAGCAGGTTTATTGATCCGGGATATATCCGTGTCGAGTCAAAGTCTGTCGCCGGTCTTTCCTGCTCCGCTTATAAGGGTGTTAACGAAGATGGAGAGGACGAGCTGGTTATAGTGTTTGTCAATAAACAGACAAAACCGGTAAACGTTGATTTTTCGGGGTTTGATACGTCAGCATATAACCGTATTTCCGTGAATGTTACGGATAAAACGAGAAATCTTGAGGAAATCTTCTACGGAAAGTACTCGGCTGATGTTGCAATTGAGATTCCAAGACAATCAATAACGACTGTTGTTATCAGCTCACACGGCGAGTGATAGTATTAAAATAGAAAAGGCGCCTTTTGTGTAAAAAAATCATATAACAAATAACAAAAAGCCAAGCTTTTCTTCTGTTAAGCTTGGCTTTCGCTTTTTATATAAGTTTTTTAGTATTTTACTATTTTATTATAATATAATCATAAGCTTCTCGTAGGTATGTGGTATGTGAGAATAAGCTTCTAACAGCTTTATTTCTTACATATTTTTTAATATATCGGCGGTTTCGTATATATCGCCGGCGCCCATTACTATTATTGTATCACCGGCATGCGCGTTTGCTGCGGCAAAGCGGGCGGCCCGGACAAATTCATCCTTTGGCGGATGAGGGAAAAAGTCGTTTGTGGGGGAGTTTTGAGCATGTGATGTGGGATTGAAAGTGTAAACAGCGCTGTCAGGATGATTTTTTTGTATTGCGCCTGTGTATACAGCATTGCCGCCGGCCTCGTTTACGGCATCCGCCAGCCGCTCAGAGCTGATGCCGCTGTCGTTTGTTTCGCGGGCTGCATATATATCGGCAAGAATGACCTCATCAGCGATGGAAAGAGCGCTGGCAAAGCCATCGAAAAGAGCTGCCGTGCGTGAATATGTATGAGGCTGATATATGCAGATGATTTTGCCGCCGGCGGTTTTTGCCGCTTCAAGCGTCACTTTTATTTCAGTCGGGTGATGAGCATAATCGAGGAAAATATCAGCGCCGGAGGACGTTTTCCCGACAAACTCCATACGGCGGGCGGCGCCGCGGAAGGCTTCAAGACCACGCTTTATATCTCGCATGCTGATACCGGCGGCGCGACAAGCAGCGGCAGCAGCAACTGCATCGCGGACATTGTGCAACCCGCCCTCAGAAAGCCGTATAGCGGCAGCAAAGGCGCCGTTTTCATAAAGTAAAAACTCGGCGGCGCGTGGAAGAAGCGTAATTTTATCAGCGTAATAATTGTATTCGCTGTGATATACAACATCCGTATCAAGAGATGTGCCGAATTTTATTAGGCGGCATCCGGAACCGCGGCAGGCATCGCGTACGTTTTCGTCGCTCCAGTTGACGATGGCAACACCGTCTGCGGCAGCCGATATTGACATATAGCGACGAAACGATTCTTTGATTTGAGGTATGCTTTTAAAGTAATCAGGGTGATCCATGTCGATATTGAGCACGACAGCGATGTTCGGATAAAATGAAAGAAACGAATCCTTGTACTCACATGCCTCAAAAAGAAAATACTTATTCTCGCCTGCGTGATATGAACGCCCGAGAGCAGGCAAAACGGCACCGGATGAGATTGTAGGATCAACTCCCGCTTCAAGAAGAATGGAAGCTATCATGCTTGTAACTGTGCTTTTGCCATGCATCCCCGATACACCGATTCTATAGACGGCATCCTTCATCAGCCAGCCGAGAAAATCGGCACGTGATATACGCGGTATGCCCATGCGGGCAGCTTCTGTATATTCCGGATTGTCACACGGGATTGAAACTGTGTAAATCAAGGCATCAGCGCCTGCTACGTTTTCTTTTGAGTGAGTATGATAAACCTTTATGCCGTCTTCGGTGAGAGCTTTTGTGACAGGTGACGGGGAACGATCAGAGCCCGAAACAATAAACCCCCGGGAAGCTGCTATGACAGCAAGAGAGCACATATTGATTCCGCCGATACCAACAAAGAATAATTTTTTTGCACCGGCAAGCATACGGTCAATTTTTTCAGCGCCATAGCGTGTATTTTCTGTATTCAAATTCGAAGCCTCCCGCAATAGTAACGTAAGTGTCAGTTTAATTAATTATATACCAACTAATATGTCAGTGCCTTAATTAAGAGTAATTATTCACATATACAAATTATAACAAAAAAATGATAATTCAATTTAACAAAATTATATAAAATTTATAAATTAATCGTTATTTATTTTAAATATATTAATAAACGGAACATATAATAATCACATCAAAAATAAGCCGCAAAACTATACTGAAAAGCGGTATTATCGACTTCATTAGCGCTGAATGCGCAAGGGAATAGGCATATGGTGATTACGGATATTAAAATCAGAAAAATGTTCAACGACAAACCGATGAAAGCAATTGTATCGGTTACTCTTGACGGACAACTCGCTGTACATGATATTAAAGTTATCAGTGCACGCGAGAAATATTTCATTGTGATGCCGTCGCGGAAGAATCCAGATGGCACATATCGTGACATCGTTCACCCGATTAATTCTGCTTTCCGTGCCGAGCTTGAATCTGCCGTGATTAAGGCATATCAGGAAGCACTTGAAGCTCAGGCTCAAGGCGATGATGAGAATGCCGACAGTGAGGGCGAAGCACAAGACGAAGCAAGTGAAAACAGCGGCGAACAGTCCGAATAAAAAATATAAAAGCAGTTTATAAACATATTATATTTAATAAGTAATAAAGCTGCTTTGTATAAAAAATGAACATTTAAATGCCGGGCAATAAAAGCCTGGCATTTTTCATTGCGAGAATTTACTTATCAAATGTTTTTATATAGCATATGGTGAGAGGAAAAGTAAAAAATCACAACAGTCTGATAAAATGTTAAAAGCGACATATGCATCGTCGCTCGACTATTTACTGTGAAAAATCATTCTTGAGTCGATGAAACCGACGGGATCGGAAACCTGCCTCTTTATTATATATGAAAAAAAGAGGAAGAAGTGTGAATGAGAACTGTGTCCCCGCATTTTTCAATATAACGAAAAATGCGGGGATCATTTTTTCATTGGTACGTCCGGTATGGATAATGCGTTTACTTAATATTACTTATATTCCGGCATCCAGCCGCCTACATGGTGTACTTCGTAAAGTTCGTCACACATGGCGACAATATCGTCGATTGAAAGCTCGGCAGCAGTATGCGGATCAAGCATAGCAGCCTGATAAATAGCTTCCTTCTTGCGTGTCACGGCTGCTTCTATCGTCAGAAGTTGCGTGTTTATGTTTGTCATGTTCATCGCGGCAAGAACAGTCGGGAGCGGGCCATTTTTCGTCGGCTGAATGCCAAGCTTATTGCAAAGGCAGGCTACCTCAACGCATGCTTCACGCGGCAGATTGTCAATAAGCCCGTCGTTCAAGACGTTTCCGCCAATTTTATAAGGAACATCCGTCGTCAAAGCTTCCATTATATATGACGCATATTCCATCGTGCGTCTGTGCGAAACATTACCTGACACATACTTCTCGCGGTCAGATTTCCACCACTTAATCTGGTTTATGCAGCGGCGCGGGTACTCATCGAGAGGTATGCGGTAGCGTTCGATAAGTTCCGGGTACTTTGATTTTATAAAGAAGGGATTGTATTCAGCATTATGTTCGCTTGATTCCGTGCAGTAATAACCGAATCTGCGTATGTATTCAAGCCGCACAAGGTCATAGAAATCGGGTTTCCCGTTTTCAAGTATTTCACATGCGCGGCGGCGTATTTCGGGGTATAAGTCGTTGCCATCGGCATCTTCAATCTCAAGAAGCCATGCCATGTGGTTGATACCGGCTATACGTTCCTTGATTGGCTCCTTTGCCTGAATTCCAAGCTCATGTAAAAGTCCACGTGAGCAGACCTGTACGCTGTGGCAAAGGCCGACAGTTTTAACTTTCGTGTAACGAAGCATGTAGCCGGTTAAAATAGCCATCGGGTTTGTATAGTTGAGTAAAAGAGCGCGGGGGCATACATCTTCTATATCGCGCGCAAAATCCTCCATGACGGGGATTGTACGCAGCGCTCTGAAAATACCGCCTATGCCAAGTGTGTCTGCTATCGTTTGACGCAGGCCGTATTTTTTGGGTATTTCAAAATCCGTTATCGTGCAAGGGTCGTATCCGCCAACCTGTATTGCGTTTACAACAAAGTCAGCATCGGCAAGCGCAGCACGGCGCTCATTAACACCGAGGTACTTCGCAACGGTTGCGCGTCCTTCGTTGATGTTTTTGTTGAGGGATGTGACCATGATGTATGATTCTTCAAGACGCTCGGGGTCAATGTCGTAAAGGGCAATTTCAGCGTCACGAAGCGCCGATGTCAACATAACGTCGCCGAGGACGTTTTTCGCGAATACAGTGCTGCCAGCACCCATAAAAGCAATTTTTACCATAATTCTGCTCCCGTAACCTTTTTCGTGTCTTTTGTCTTTTTTTGCACGTTCAACGCGCAATTTTTTAACTTTTGATATAGCGACTATGGTTTGATTATACCAACGGCAACTACTAAAGTCAATTGTCCGGCTTGCTTCTACATTTTAAGTTATTAAATATAAAAGTATAGAACTCATTTGAATCTTTTAAGCCTTAGTGCGTTTGTAACGACGGATACGGAGCTGAAGCTCATGGCAGCGGCGGCAAACATTGGGTTAAGAAGCGGGCCGCCGAAGGCATAAAGAAGACCTGCGGCGATTGGGATACCGATGACGTTGTATCCGAACGCCCAGAAAAGGTTTTCCTTAATGTTTCGTATTGTTTTACGGCTAAGGCGAATGGCAGTCGGCACATCGCGGAGGTCGGAGTGCATGAGAACTATGTCGGCTGACTCCATGGCAACGTCGGTTCCGGAGCCGATTGCTATGCCGATGTTTGCTGTGGCAAGAGCGGGTGCGTCGTTTATGCCGTCACCCACCATAGCTGTGATTTTACCGAGGGAGCGGAGTTTTTCGACCTCCCGTGCCTTGTCTTCCGGTAAAACTTCGGAGAGGACGTGCTCAATCCCGGCCGCTTTTGCAATTGCGGCAGCTGTTTTGGCGTTGTCGCCCGTCATCATAATGACATCTATCCCCATATCGCGTATAGTGGCGATAGCTTCACGGCTGCCGGGTTTTATTGTGTCCGCAACGGCGACAATTCCGAGTAAAGTGCCGCCAAAAGCAACAAACATCGGCGTTTTCCCTTCATCAGCGAGCCGTTCGGCGTCCAAGTCAAGTTCGTTTGTTGCAATACCGCTTTCATCCATGAGACGTTTGTTTCCCACAAGCACTGTTTTACCGTCAAGTGTAACGCGGATTCCGCGGCCGGTGAGCGATTCAAATCCTTCAGTATTAAATAAAGGGAGCGATTTTTCAGCGGCAGCCTGTACGATGGCTCGTCCGAGCGGATGTTCGGATGACGCTTCGGCGGATGCAGCAATGCGGAGCACATAATCAGCGCCGGAGAAGCCATCAGGGGCGGTGTCTGCTGATTCTTTTGCTAAAATAATGTCGGTGACAGACGGTTTACCTTCTGTGACAGTACCTGTTTTATCAAGAACTATGGTATTTACCTTGTGTGCAATCTCAAGTGCCTCGCCGCTCTTGATTAAAATGCCTTTTTCGGCGCCTTTGCCGGTCGCAACCATGATAGCTGTAGGTGTTGCAAGCCCGAGAGCGCATGGACATGCAATAACGAGCACGGAGATGAATATTGTCAGCGCAAATTGAAGGTCATAGCCCGACACAAAGTACCAAATGACACCGGCAACAACGGCTATTATGCACACGACCGGGATAAAATATCCGGAAACGACATCGGCAAGGCGGGCAATCGGCGCTTTTTTACCCTGTGCATCCTCGACAAATTTTATTATCTGGGACAGTGCCGTGTCAGCGCCGACTTTTTCCGCGCGTATGTGAATAGCGCCTGTTGTGTTGACGGTTGCGGCGTAAACGGCATCCCCCGGCATCTTGTCGGTGGGAACGCTCTCGCCCGTAAGCATTGATTCATCAACGGCTGTTGAGCCGTCTATGACTGTACCGTCAACGGGTATTTTTTCACCGGGGCGTACGGCAATTATATCGCCGACCTCGACATCATCAATTGATATATCCCGCTCGACCCCTCCTACAACAACATGCGCAATCTTCGGCGCAAGCCCCATCAGCTTTTTTATTGCGTCGCCGGTGCGACCTTTTGATAATGCTTCAAGCGATTTGCCGAGCATAATGAGCGTGATGATAACGCCTGCCGATTCAAAGTAAAGGGCGTCGACGGCCATGTGATCGCCATTTATAATGAGAATTGTGCTGTAAATGCTATACACAATCGCCGCTGTCGTGCCAAGCGCGACGAGTGAGTCCATGTTTGGTGAGCCGCGCAGGAGCGATTTAAATCCGACAACATAGAATTTATATCCGGCAGCGACAATTGGCGTCACAAGTAAAAGCTCTGTTAGGGCATACCTGAGCGGATGCTCCATCGGCATAAGGGATGCGGGGAATGGCAAATGAATAAAAGATATCATCGGTGCCATTGCGATATATAAAAGCGGGACTGCAAAAACTGCGGCTACTGTGAACTTTGTCCACATAATGCGCAACTCTCGCTTTTTTCTGCGCTCGCGCTCCTCAGCTTCGTGCCCTGCGTCCGTTGACGGATCACCAAGCTCATACCCTGCAGCGGACACAGCACGACGCATATCTGATATGCGAACGGATGCGGGATTATATGAAACAGTTGCCTTTTCTGTCGCAAGGTTTACTGATGCTGTGATAACGCCGGGCAAGCCTTTAAGAGTCTTTTCAACGCGGGCGGAGCAGGCGGCGCAAGTCATACCGCGTACGGGAAGCGTGACGGTTTTAACTCCGTTTTCGCTTGATTGACCATTAGGAGAATCGGGTGTTTTATCACTGGAACCACTGCTGCGTACAACAGCGGAATAACCGGCACGGCTGACAGCCGCTTCTATGTCGGATGTTGTAACTACATCAGCGTCGAAATCTACGGTGAGAGTTTCTGCGGCTAAATTGACAGCCGCATCATCGACACCATGAAGCGAACGAACAGCTTTTTCAATTCGTGCGGCACACGCGGCGCACGACATTCCGTTTATGTCAAATGTTCTTTTTTCTTTCATTTTTAATATAATACCAATCCTATAAAAGCGGCTCTGTTTTTTACGCAGAGTGCTTATTTATGGTTACAGTTTACATTGAATGAATTGATATGTCAATATCCTATCAAAAAGATAGTAATTGCAGCATAAAAAATGCTCATGATTAGTATGAATGAAATTCTTGATAATACCCGCCGGCCGTGGTAAAATAAGCTATTAAGTATGAATAAAAGACGAATATATTATATGTTCTAAAATGAAAAACAAAACATATACAGAATCGGCACACGAAGGTAAGAAAACTATCGTTGTAAAAATCGGAACAAGCTCGCTGACGGAGTCCGACGGACGCCTTTCATCAACGAAGGTGCGCTCGCTTTCGCGGCAGCTTGCGGGTCTTTATAAAAAAGGGCATCATGTGATACTTGTAACGTCCGGCGCAATAGCAGCAGGGTATCCGCTGCTTGGATACCACGAGCGGCCGACATCCGTTCCGGCAAAACAGGCTTCGGCGGCAGTCGGTCAGGGGCTTTTGATGGAGGAGTATTCGCGTTATTTGTCCGAAGAGGGGATTGTCGCAGCGCAGCTTCTTTTGACGCGCGACGATTTTTCCGACAAACGCCGCTATAAAAACGCGTTCAACGCGCTTGAGGTGCTTCTTGCGCGCGGAGCGCTGCCGATTATAAATGAAAACGACACGGTATCAATTGAGGAGCTCCGGTTTGGCGACAATGATAAGCTTTCGGCACAGCTTGCCGCTATGGTGCATGCAGACCTCTTAATACTTGTTACAGACACGGACGGGCTTTATACGGCCAACCCGCGGGAAGATGAGAACGCAAGGCACATTCCCGTAATTGAGTGTATAACACCTGAGATTGAAGCTATGGCAAGCGGTGCCGGCACGCGCAACGGCACGGGTGGTATGGCGACAAAAATAGCTGCGGCAAAATTAGCGACACAGGCGGGTGTCGCCGTTGCGATATGCAACGGGAGCGATGACGATGTTATCGCTCGCGTTATAGAGGGCAGTGTAAAGCATACGCTTATAAAACCGCACGGCAGCATGAAGACGCGGCTTCAGTGGATGGCTTTTTACGCGCCGACGCGCGGCTCGGTTATTATTGACGCGGGCGCGCGAACAGCACTCTGCTGTCAAAAACGCAGCCTTTTGCCCGCGGGTATACGAAGAATTGAAGGCGATTTTGCCGCCAGCGACATAGTAAAGGTATATGATGAGGATGGCGTATGCCTTGGTCGCGGGCGCGTGAACTTTTCTGCAGAAGAAGTTGCAAAAATCGCCGGTATGGCAACGGGTGAGGTTGAAAAAATCTTTCCGGGTCGCAAGCCTGAGGTTATACATCGTGACGACTGGGTGTGCGAGCTTGAGCCGGATGATGAATATGAAAACAATATGACAACAACAGCAAGCGTGACGTAAGTATTATGCAGGAGGGGAAAAGACAGCGATGAAAACGATTAAGGAAAGTGCAAGTGCGGCAAAAGCGGCATCTGCTGAAGTTGCGCATTTAAGTACCGATACAAAAAATGCAGCACTTCTGACTATGGCGGAAGCTCTTGTGGAGGATAAGGAAAAAATAATCGCCGCAAACGCTCGTGATATGAAAGCGGCAAAAGAGCGTGGCACCTCTGATGCGCTCCTTGACAGACTTGCGCTGAACGAAAAAAGAATCGCCGATATGGCGGAAGGAATTCGTCAAATAGCTGCGCTGCCGGATCCTGTGGGCGAGATAATTGATAGCTGGGTGACAGCTGACGGGTTGCGCATCAAAAAAGTCCGCGTACCGATGGGTGTCATCGGAATCATATATGAAGCGCGCCCGAACGTGACAGCGGACGCTGCAGCCCTTGCCTTCAAAGCGGGAAGCTCAATACTTTTACGCGGCAGCGCATCGGCATATGAATCAAACGCTGCTATTGTCAGCTCTTTGCGCCGCGCGCTTACATCACACGGCATATGCCCCGACGCTGTGTGCCTTGTTGAAGACAACAACCGCGAAGCAGTTTCCGAGATGTTGCGGATGCGCGAGTACATCGACGTTATAATTCCGCGCGGCGGCGCGTCGCTAATTAAAAATGCTGTCGAAAACTCAACCGTTCCCGTTATTGAAACGGGAGTCGGCAACTGCCACGTTTATGTTGACGAATCAGCGGACTATGATATGGCAGAAAATATTGTTGTAAACGCAAAAACGCAGCGCCCCGGCGTATGTAACGCGGCGGAAACGCTGCTTGTTCATAAAAAATGGGCGGAGAAGTATCTCGGCCGGTTGCTTTCAAAGCTTGTGTCGCTTGGCGTTGAGCTTCACGGCGATGAAATATCAAGGTCCTTTTGTGACGCTGTCATCCCAGCGACGGATGACGACTGGGCGGAGGAGTATCTTTCGCTTAAAATGGCTGTGCGCGTCGTTGATGATGTCAGGGAAGCTGTCGCTCATATAAACAAATACGGAACAAAGCATACGGAGTGCATTGTCACATCATCACCGGAAAGTGAGGTTGCAAAATACTTTAAAGAGACGGTAGACGCTGCAGCCGTCAATGTCAACGCATCGACCCGGTTTACAGACGGGTTTATGTACGGCTTTGGCGCGGAGATTGGCATAAGTACGCAAAAGCTACATGCCCGCGGTCCGATGGGACTTCGCGAAATTACAAGCTACAAGTATATAGTCGAGGGCGACGGTCAGATAAGAAAGTAAAAAAATAAGCGGTGTTTATATTAGTCGGGTGGTGAGTAATACTTTAACTATAAAAAGAACCTGTCAGGAAGCATTTTAGCTTTTGGCAGGTTTTTATGTTAAAGACAAGCTGAAGCGGGAATGTAATAGCAGAACAACATAAAACGAATAATATTTTCGTATGGCGCTATGCGAAACTCATTTATCATATGATTGGGTAAACTTTTAATATTGCGTTTTAAATATGATAGCATATTTATGTGATACTGTTGTCATATGAAAGTTGTTTTCATCAATTGCAAATGAAAAAGTGTATTACCACGCGGGTAATACACCTTTTTTGGCGGAGGGAAAGGGATTCGAACCCTTGTGTGGTTGCCCACAAACGGTTTTCAAGACCGCCTCGTTATGACCGCTTCGATATCCCTCCGTATATGAGTGCTACAGAACCGGCTTGCGGTGCGAGCAGTATAATAATAGCACGAGAGGGGCATGTTTGTCAACAGAAAATGAATGGGAGTGTGTGATATCTATAATCAACTTTTCTCATCTTAAACAAACAATATATGAAAAAATATATTATAAAACGACTTCCCTTATTGCGAAGCACCATATCATATGATATACTGATAATGTCAAACGGCTCCCGTTAAGGAGATATTAAAAATATGAATAGCGAATCCCGCGTCAAAAAAATAGTCGCGGAATATTTGATTTTGACGATATCGACCGCTGTGATGGTGGTGGGGATTTATATTTTCCGGTTTCCCAATCACTTCACGTTTGGAGGTCTCACCGGTCTTTCGATTGTTCTTTCCGCCGTTACAAGCTTTCACGCATCGACTATCATCTTGGGTATCAATATTATCCTTATGATAATCGGATTTTTGGTGCTTGGACGTGCGTTTACGATAAAAAGCGTTTATGTTACGCTTCTTTACTCAGTTTTAATTTCTGTTTTAGAGCGTGTATGGCCGCTTAATGCACCACTAACCGATGAGCCGATATTAGAGCTTGTATTTGCTGTGCTGATACCGGCGGCTGCATCGGCCGTAATATTCAACTTTGGCGCGTCAAGCGGTGGCACCGATATAGTTGCTATGATACTCCGTAAGTATACAAGCTTAAATATCGGTGTCAGCCTGCTCATTGTCGATTTTATTATTGTAACAAGCGCATGCTTTGTGTTTGATATAAAAACGGGCCTTTTCTCGTTCTGTGGAATGCTTGCGAAGTCACTTGCAATTGACAATATAATTGAAAGTGTTAATCAGTGTAAATGTTTTAACGTTATTTGCACGCAGCCGGAGCCGATATGCCGTTACATCTGCGACACTTTACACCGTGACGCAACAGTTTATGAGGCAAAAGGCGCTTTCACCGGTCAGAAGAAAATGGTCGTGATGACAGCAATGAAGCGCTGGCAAGCAATGCAGCTCCGAAATTTCATCAAAAAAACCGATCCCGGTGCGTTTATACTGATATCAAACACAAGCGAGATTATAGGCAAGGGTTTCCACGGCGTAATTTAAAGAGGAAACACTCAGTTTTAACGGATAACAAAAAATTAGCATAAATACAGAGGGGGCGAGGTTATATGGAAATGTTCCGGCTGCCGGAATATGTCCGCCGCGCCCTTTTTTTGCTTGAAGAAGCAGGGTACGAAGCGTATGTTGTCGGCGGTTGCGTGCGCGATTTGTATATGGGTGTCGAGCCGCATGATTATGATATAACAACGTCAGCGATGCCGGAGGAAGTAAAAGATGTTTTCAGCGGTGAGCGGATAGTCGAAACGGGAATTCGCCACGGCACCGTCACGCTTGTCGTGGATGACGGCACAATTGAGATAACGACATACAGAGTGGACGGAGAGTATTCAGACAAGCGGCGGCCGGACAATGTTACGTTCACACGGAAACTTGCCGACGACCTTTGCCGGCGCGATTTTACGATGAATGCTATGGCATACAGCCCGCAGCGCGGCCTTGTCGATATATTCGGCGGGCGTGAGCATATCGATAAAGGGCTTATTGTTTGCGTCGGTGACGCACGAGAACGCTTTCGCGAGGATGCTTTGCGTATACTGCGCGCACTACGTTTCGCCTCTCGCCTTAATTTTAAGATTGAAAAGTCGGCTACAAAAGCAATAAACGAGGAAAAGTCGCTTCTCAGGTTCGTTTCGGCGGAGAGGATTTACGCGGAGCTTACAAGAATTATCATGGGTAGCTCCGCCGCGCAGATATTGCTTGATTATAAAGACGTGATTTTAACCGTCCTGCCGGAGCTGTCGGCACTTGCACCAAATGATTATATCCGTGCGGCGCGCGCTGCCGGCTTGGCTGATGGTGACCTTTATGTCCGTCTTGCTCTTTTCATGCGTGACATAGGAGCTGATGTTGCAGCGGCCGCACTGCGCCGCCTGAAAGCAGATGGTGCGGCAATAACAAAGACATCGCTTCTTATAAAGCATTATAATAAGGGACTTTTTGATAATAAGCAAAAGATAAAGCTGCTTTTACGGCAGATATCGAACGATGATGCGCGCCGTCTTGCCAGTATGCTTGCATCAGACACTGCTGTTGGCGACGAATCGCGCGGGACAAAAGAGGTGTCCGAGTATGCCCTTCGCACAATCGATGAGATTGAAACGTCGGGTGAATGTGTCCGTATAAGCGACCTTGCCATCAGCGGCAGCGATATTATCGCAGCAGGTGTACCGGAGGGTAAACGGGTTGGTGAGATATTGACGCGTTTACTCGACCTTGTGTCAAGTGGGGCTATCAACAATGAACGTAGCGCACTTATAAGCGCTGTTCAGGAGTTAATTTCAAGCGATATATCAGTGTAGTCAGTATGCGGGTGAGCGCTGGGATTGTCCTGATAAAGAAGATAGCGACGGGGCACCGCTCCGGACCTCGCGCAAAGAACAAAATAAAGCCAAGCTTTTCTTTGAGCTTGGCTTTTACAGTTTGCCGGGATTCCAAAGGGGCATGGCCCCTTTGGTAGGGGTGTGGGGGTGAAACCCCCACGTCCGTTTGTAGCAATCTAAAGACAGCACATTACATAAATTCCACATGAATTATTATTCAATACCACCAAAAACACCCGCAAAATGTCGAATTATCTTGTTGCTTTATGCGACATTTGCTATAATTTATTTACGGCATGTTCAATTTATGATGGTGCAAAGGACAAAATCTATGAAATCAAAGCTGAAAAAGCCCATTTTTTTCATCGCCGTGCTATTTTTTGCAACTGTTATTCTTGGTTGCGCGGCCGGTGGTGATACTTCAGAATATACCGTTAAAGTTATACTCACCGAAACTGAAAATTTAACGGTCAAAAGTGAAAATCCTGTTTATGTAAAAGCGGGTGAAGACGCTGTTTTTGAGGTTGATATCCCCGAGGATATGAAAATTGACGCAATCACTGAGGGGGCAAGCTACGAAGACGGTAAAATCATCATCCGGGGTGTTATTTTTCCTGAGACAGTAAATGTAAAGGTTAGAAAAAAGCTAAAATGCACATATAGTTTTATGTCGACAGAGGGAGGAACTGTCGAATCAAGTCTAAAAAAGGGAAGTTATGAGGAGGATACGCCGGTCACAGTTAAGGCAAAGCCCCGCAAAGGTATTGTGTTCATAGGGTGGTCATTTGGTAAACCGATTTCTGCCGGTGGAAATTTGGTAAGCATTGATAGTGAGTACACATTCATGCTTGAAAAAAACACGACTGTCTACGCTAATTATCTTAGCAAAAACGAGTCGCTTATCATATACCATGCAAATGGTGGCGTGACGTCCGACGGCGGCGATGTATTCTACGATGTAATATCGGATGATTATCATTTTTACCCGAATACTCTCTCCGAAGAGGATGTGTTTGAACGGGATGGCTACATCCTCTATGGATATAACACGAAGGCGGACGGCACGGGAAAGTATTACGGCTGCGGCTGGAACGTCGTGCCGGAGAACAACGGAAACCTTGAGGAGCTCTGGTGCATGTGGGCGGAGGTTTCGCCTGAATCTGATTTTGAGTATGAAAACTCCGGCAAGGGCGTAAAAATCACAAAGTATAAGGGCAACGCATCAGTGATTGTCGTGCCTGAGAAGCTCGGCGGCAAAAAAGTCACGTCAATCGGCTCAAAAGCTTTCAATGGCTGCACGGCAGAGAAGATAATACTGTCAAAATATATAACAGACGTCAGCAATTCTGCATTCAATAGCTGCAAATTCAAAACGCTTTATATGTTTGATGGTATTGTAAAAATAAGGGACGAGTCCTTCCGGGATTGCGATGAGTTCAGTACGCTCATTGTAAACGCATGCCAGTCACCGAAATACCAAAAATCAAATCATGGCACGTACTGCATCAAGTTTGAACGCCTTGTATATGCACATCAAAACGGACTAAAAAAGCTTGTTTTCTTCGGCGGCTCAAATGCAACGTATGGTATATTGTCGGAGCAGCTTGAAAAGGGTCTTGACGGTGAATACTACATCATCGACTATGGCCAGCATTATGAAACATGCGGCATGTTCTTCCTTGACCTTGCATCAAACTTCGTTTCAGAGGGCGATATAGTTATTCTTTGTCCTGAGCCGAACGAATGGCAGATGGGGACAAACAAGTGGTCAAGCATTATGTGGCAGTTCTTCGAGGGGGCGTATGAACAGCTTCAGTATATAGATATAAGGGACTATAAACAGGTGTTTAATTCATTTTCGGAGTTCAACAATACCCGCCAGTTCATGCAGGAAACGACCTACCTCGACTACTGGAACGGAATAAATCGCTACGGTGATAACGATTGGTTTAAACCCGGGCAGTATGACGGATTTATGGGCTCCCAGGGTACATATGGGCTTGATACGAAAGTAATAAACGCAGATAATTTAAACTATGCACTTGATAAAATCCTTGAGCGCGGTGCTAAGACATATATGTCGTTCTCAAGCATAAATGTCAAAGGTCTGACAGAGCGTGGGCAGACTGAGAAGCAGCAAGCGACATATGTATCATATATTGACAAAAACCTCCATGTAACGAGGATATCAGAGATAGCCGACTATATCTTCCCCGGCAGATATATGTATGACACGAACTTCCACTTGTCGACGGAAGGTACAAAATTAAGAACCGAACGGATGATTAACGATATTAAAGCACAGCTTGCAAAAGAAGCGTCGCGGTGACGCAGAAGGGGTGATAGATAAGATATGGAGGTTGTTTTTGAAAATATAATACCGATTGCAGCATTTCTGCTTTGCTCTGTTATCCTTTTCATCCTTGAGCGGCTGTTATCTGCGAAGGCTGTTTTTGCGGCTGTAAATGTAGTGCTGAATATCGGACTTATCGTATTTTTAATGTTTTGTGGTGCGAGCGGCAGGGAGCTTCTCTTCATGCTGCTCCTGATTGGGTCGGCAAGTATAGCCGTATCACGGCTTAGAGGAAGGAGAAGCGGAAAATGACGTTTACATCAGTTGGATTTCTGGCGTTTTTCGCTGCTGTTCTCATCATATATTATTTTGTTCCGAAAAAATACGCGTGGATTCCGCTTTTTGTATCGAGCCTTCTTTTCTACATAAGCTGGGGTGCGACATTTTTACCGCTTTTGCTTGGCACAATAGTGCTGTCGTATTTTGCGGCACTGAAAATAGGTGCTGAGACAAACGCAAAGCGCAAAAAACTTTATCTGACCCTTTCAATTATTATAATTGCCGGCTGCCTTGTCTTCTTTAAATATTATAATTTCCTTGCCTTATCCGTCGGAGGGGTACTTTCGAAGATTGGTCTGCCGGCAGATGACATCACGCTGCGCCTTTTGATGCCCGCAGGCATATCATTTTACACGTTTACAACGCTGTCGTACTTAATTGATGTCTATCGTGGCACCATAAAGCCTGAGGTGCACTTCGGGTATTATGCACTTTATGTATCATACTTCCCGCACATCATGTCAGGCCCGATAGCACGCGCCGGCAAGCTGATACCGCAGTTTAAAGCCGAGCGCCGCTTTGATCGTGATGGCTTCCTTGACGGGTTGGGAATAGCGCTTGTCGGCTTTTTTAAGAAAATAGCCGTAGCCGACGTCATAGCCGTTTATGTTAATGCTGTTTATAACGAGCCGGATGAAGCAAACGGACTTAGCGTTATCCTTGCTACAATTCTTTATGCTGTGCAGATATATTGCGACTTCTCAGGTTATACGGACATAGCAATCGGCTGTGCGCGTATGATGGGCATTGAGCTCTTGCAGAACTTCAATTTACCGTATTCAGCTGTAAGCATTAAGGATTTCTGGGCGCGCTGGCATATCAGTCTTTCAACATGGTTCCGTGATTATATCTATATCCCGCTTGGCGGCAATCGCCGCGGAAAGCTGCGCAAGCATATTAATGTTATGATTGTTTTCCTTGTCTCAGGGCTCTGGCACGGAGCTGATTGGACGTTTGTCATCTGGGGCGCTCTTCACGGGGTATATCAGATAATAGGCGATATAACGAAGGGGGCGCGCGATGCTCTTTATGCAAAGCTTGGCGCCGATGTAAACGGCAAGCCTGTTCGCGCTATACGCCGTACGGTAACATCTTTGCTTGTTTCATTTGCGTGGATGTTCTTCTGCGCCGACAGTTTTACTGACATCGGCATACTGATTCGCCGTATGTTCACATCATGGGGAGTTGGAGCCGATTATTTAAAGCAGACGTTTACATTGATGGATCTTGACCTGACAGGTGCGCTGACAATAGCGCTTGCGATATTCATTCTTTATTTCCTCGATCACACACCTGCCCGCGAGCTGTTTATACCGGTACGTAATGATAAGCGCAGCGAAAAAATATCCGGACGAGCAAAAGAGCCTCTCAATGTTCCGGCACCTGCTCTTGCTGTCGCCGGCAGCGGGAAAGCTGATTTTAGCGGAAAAGCAGAAGCTAATAGGCAATCAGATGATGTGGCCTTACTGAAGGACGAACAGTTGCCGCAAGCGGACGTAGCATTTGACAGGTACACGGTTGGCGCGATGTTTACAGCAGCTTGCCGCTGTGCTCGTATAGTGTGGATTATCATTGCTGCTGCAATGGTGATGTCGGCGGGCGGCACGGAAAGCTCCTTCATATACGTGCAGTTCTGACGGGGAGGCGATAAAAAATATGAAAAAAAGAGCATACAGAGTATTCTTCATAGTGCTTGCCGCCGTCATCGTTTTACCGCTCATAGCAGCAATTAGTATTTGCTTTGCTATCCCGCCGCAGTACAGCGAAACATATCTCGGTGAGCTTGCGGCAAAGTATGAACGATTAAAAGATACTGATGGAGCGAAGATTATACTCATCGGAGGCAGCAACCTTGCCTTTGGTGTTGACAGCGCGACGATTGAGGAGTATATGGACATGCCGGTTGTCAACTTCGGCCTTTATGCAACGCTTGGCACGAAGTTGATGCTCGACCTATCAAAAGCTAACATTAATAAGGGAGACATTATAGTTGTTTGCCCGGAGATGGACCCGCAGACACTGTCGCTTTATTTTAATGCAGAGGCTGCATGGCAGGCAGCAGACAGCGACTATTCGATGCTGCTGCATGTTGGAAAAGACAATGCGGGGGAAATGTTCGGCGGCTTTTGGGATTACGCTACAGCTAAAATAGGTTATTTTACGGGGGAGGGGCTTTCACCAACGGGTATATATACAAAAGCTGCCTTCAACGAATATGGAGATATTTCATACGAGCGCCCGTACAACACAATGGCGCTTGGCTATGACCCGAATACACCGATTTCGCTCAAACCCGATATTGTCGACGACGAGTTTATCGAATACCTGAACAAATATACAGAGTATGCGAAAAGGCGCGGTGCAACTGTGTACTTTAGTTTCCCGCCGATGAATGAGGCGGCAGTCGAGGGGACGGATGATAAATCACTCAGCGAGTTTTACGGGTATCTTTCCGGCAAGCTTGACTGTGAGGTAATATCTGACCCGAGAGATTATATTATTGATGCGGGGTATTTTTACGACAGCAACTACCACTTAAATGACGCCGGCGTTCCGATACGGACAATGCGCCTTGTAGAAGACCTATACCGTGCCGAGAACATATACGAAGCGGTCGAGGTTGTGTATCCCGACATTCCGGAACCTCCCGCATCAAACGAAGGCGGAGGATCTGATATAGGCAAAGAATTCACAGAAACGCCGTCCGATATGTTCACATACGAGGAGTTTGCGACAGGCCTGACAGTCACCGGCGTTAAAGGCGAAGCTGTCGGCTATGACACAATTGTCATCCCGCGCAAGCATGAAGGTAAAGCAGTTCTTGCTATTTCAGCCGGAGCGTTTAAAAATTGCACAAACATGAAAACGCTCGTTATTTTCGATAACATCATTCAGCTCTACGATGGTATGCTGTCAGGTTGTAAGACTGTAACGGACATATACCTTTATAATAAGGACTGCACGAAAATATCAATCGGCACGCAGCTTTTGTCCGGTGCTCCGAAGGATGTCGTTATACGTGTACCGTATGAATCGTTCGGAAATTATGCTGCTGACTATTTCTGGAGTGTTTATGCCGGGAAACTCGGCGTCATCAGTATGCCTGACGAAAATTAACGCCATGCTCAAAGGGGCAGGAGGTATGCTTGAGCTTATCGTAAAACCCCAAAATTTTTAGAGAAGTATATGATAAAACAAAGCCATGCTTTTTTAGCCTGGCTTTGTTTTGTGTAGATGTAAATTAATGTTTTGCCATGACCGCGAGATACGGTTTTACACATATATAGTGGTAAAAGTGGTAAGCATAATCTTGAAATGCAGGGGGCTTGTTAATTTAGCGAGTAGTTGGTATAATAGAATAGTTGCAAATTTTATTTTCGCGGGTATTTGCCGCTTCTATTAGCTGTTAAGCAAATAATACGAGAGGTGAAAAGGATGAATCAAACAGTAAGCAAAGAACAAAAAACTTTTACCATTATAAAGGAACACCTCATCGTAAGAAAGCGACAATGTAATAACCGCGGAAAAACCGAATTACATAGCTCCTCACCGCAATATGCTACATCTGGAGCTGTCGCATGAAAACATTACGTGTATTAAAAGAAGTTTTTATATCATCGCTCCCGCTCGCAGCAATAATTATTATTGTTTGCGTATTCATGGCGCCGCTTGACAACCCTTTTGATTATGTAAAACTTACTGTCGGTTACGTCTCCGTTGTTGTAGGGCAGGCACTATTCCTTGTGGGCCTTGATTTGAGCATATTGCCTATTGGCAAGCTTGTTGGTGAATCGCTTATTCGATTCAAAAAGGTATATCTGATTATTTCATTTGGCATTGTATTCGGTTTGCTCGCAACAGTTGCAGAGCCGGCTCTGTCCGTGCTTGCGCGTCAGACGCATATGATATTTGAGCCTGTCAGTGAGACGCTTTTCATATGGATTATGGGCACGGGCATAGGCTTATTTGTAGGGCTCGCTTTATATCGCATTATTAAAGACATTGATATCAGGATCTTATTTACCGTATTATATATAATCATTTTCGTAATGGCAATTTTCGTCCCTGCAGAATTTATAGCGCTGTCCTTTGACGGGAGCGGCGCTACGACAGGGGATGTATCTGTTCCGTTCATACTTGCGCTTGGCCTTGGTGTATCAGCAACGCTTTCAAGGCGCAAGACGAATGACGATATATTTGGAATAATAGGTCTTGCATCGGCAGGTCCGATAATATCGCTTTTCATATACGGCATAATTTTGAGAATAGCTCACGGCGGTAATCTGCCGCCGGCGGGAGTTTACGATCCCGGTGCCGCAGAGGATTTTGCAAGTATCATAACCGGAAATCTTGGCGGGGTTGCCCTTGCTCTTTTCCCGGTTGTGATTGTGTTCATACCGATGCAGATTTTCCTAATTAAATTTCCGCGCCGTGAGTTTATCAGGATTCTTCTTGGTACGGTTCCTGTTTATATTGGCCTTTTGATATTTTTATCGGGAATAGATTTCGGATTTGCTTTTGCAGGCGAATATATTGGCGAAGTATTTCTTGACCCTGCACGTCCACCGGTGTTCCGTTGGTTGCTGCTCGTTGTCGGGTTCATATTAGGTGCGGCAATAACGCTGTCGGAGCCTGCCGTCACAGTTCTTGGAGAGCAGCTTGAGGATATTTCTAACGGTCACATACGTAAAATGACAATAAGGATGACGCTTGCCATCGGAATTGGCTTCGCTTCCGTTTTATCCATTATAAAAATCATAACACAGGTTAATATTCTATACTTCTTAGCGCCGCTGTATGCTATTTCTCTTATAATGATGAAATTCACCCCACCGCTTTTTGTAGGGCTTGCATTCGATTCCGGCGGCGTGTCAGGCGGTGCGCTGACAAGTGCTTTCCTAACACCACTGACGCTTGGCATAGCGCAGGCTGTGGCACATAATGCCGGCTCCGAAGCGCAGTCAATTTTGACAAACGGATTCGGTATTATAGCTTTCATCTCAGTAACGCCGCTGATTGCTGTACAGGCGCTTGGCATAGCATATGATTGGAAGCTGAAGCGTTCAGAGAGCCTCAAGGCAGAGGAAGAACTTGCAGGTCTCGGCGAACTTTCGTCATATGGCAAGGAATTCATGACATCTGATGATACTATCACAGAAACTATTATCGATGTTGACGTGGACAGCGACAACAATATCGCAAGCGACAGCGAAAACGATAGTACAAGCGATATTGACAGCGATAATAGTAATAGTGATAATAATGGTGATAGTGAAAATGGCGGTACCCGTGAGGGTACGCGTGAACAAATCGAGGACGGCGATATAAAAGATTCCAATACTATGTCGCCGGAGGAGAAAACTGAATGAAAAACGAAGAGCAACAGACTCAAAATAACCAGAATATCAACCAGAACAACCAGAATCTAAGCCACAAGGTATATTATCTTGTCATAATAGCCGGCAGAAAGCAGAAAAATGCACTTCTAACAATGCTTACGGAAGTAGGTGCGCCGCTAATAAACACATTATACGGCCGTGGCACTGTTAAAACAGGGTATCTTATGAATCTGCTCGGCATTGTGTCGGAAGAAAATAAGGTTGTTATAACAAGCGTTATGACAGATGTTAAAACGGACACTGTCATGAATACGCTGGTAGAAAAATTCGGATTCGATAAACCAAACACCGGTATAGCATTTGCCGTGCCGGTCAATGGGTTGTCGTATTGAGGACGGAGGGGCAAACAATAAAATGGAAGAACAAATCGGTAAAGTAAGGGTTGTTTATATAATAGTAAACGCAGGTCATGCTGATGAGGTCACTGAAATAATAAGGTCTGCCGGCGCCGGCGGCGCGACGATAATGAACGCTCGCGGAGAGGGTGCGCTCCATGAAGTTTTCATGGGCATAACGGTTGATGCGGAAAAGGAAATAATTCTTTGTGTCGCCCCTGATAAAATAGCGGACCAGGTGATGAGCGCCGTTAAAGAGCGGGCAGGTATTAAAACTCCTGCGCATGGCGTATGTTTTTCAATGCCTGTTGACCGCGTTGTGGGCATGAATTTAATCCCCGCAAAGCCAACAGAAAAAGAAGAGCACAATGCATAGTGAGTGAAAAGCATAATTGAAAGCGTGGGTAATAATATATCATTTCGATGAAAAATTCATCAAACACCAAGGCACACATTGAAACAGAGCGCAAGTTCCTCATAAGGATGCCATCACACGACATTCTTGACGCTTGTGAGGGCAGCTGTATCGTCCAGACATACATTACACCGGAAAATGACGAGGGGACAACTGACAGAATACGCTCCCGCACACCAATAGGGGGTGGAGAAACAATATATACGCGCACAAAAAAACAGCGCATCAGCGATTTAAGCAGCTATGAAGAAGAGGTAATCATATCAAAAGACGAATATGATGCGCTGCTAACCCGGCGTATTCCGAGCCTTACGGATATTGTAAAGGAACGGTATCTTTTGCCATATGAAGGCTTAATATTTGAGATAGACATTCACCCGTTCTGGCGTGACCGCGCTATCATGGAAGTAGAGCTGCCGGAGGAAGATTTTTCGTTTGAGATACCCCCGGGGATTGATGTCATACGCGAGGTAACGGGAGATGGCAGATATAAGAATAAATCTCTTGCAAAGTCCGTTCCGTATGACGAGATTTAATAGATTTAAGGTGGCATTTCCTGTACCCCTCAAAGAGCAATAAAGTAAAATATAAACAATAATAAAACGGCACCATATAAGCAAAAAAAATATGGTGCCGGTTATTCTAATATGAATTTGATTTACGTTTTTGTGTTTATACTGTATTTATTGCATGACAAAGTACATCATCACGCAAATACCTTTACAGTCAAAAAGGGCACATCATGAGAGTGCTTTTATCAGATTGGAGAACCATTTCCAGAATTCTGCCCCGGCATCGCGGAAAACGTAAGCAAGTAAAATTGCCGCAATTGCGCATATTGTGACGAGTATCATGACAAGTATCATGTAACCGAAGGCAAAATTGCGCTTTGCAAGCTTGTTTGCAGTTGATGCATATATAATAGCTATAAAAAATCCGATTACAGGGATTGAAAAGAGCACCATCATCCATGTATATGCGGCGGGTGAAATCGGTGCGTAATATGACTTCGGTGCCGGGCACATATCGGAATATGCGCTGTACTGAAGGCGGGCTGTTTTGATATCGGCTGAACGCCTTATCGGCTGCGGTTGTTCATATTCAGGTATATCGGCGGGTGTCGCGTCAGGTGTGTACATTATTGAGCGTGGGGAAGCATTAACCGGTGCGGCTGCGGGCGCAGGAGTCGTGGCGTCGTCCGATGATGATACGGCTGAAGGCGGTGTCATTTCGTCTGTTGTAGGAGAGTTTGTGTTTAAATCATTATCCATGACACCAGAAGATTCATTTTCAGCAGTATTTATTATGTTATCATTTGTCATAACGTCCTTACTTCCTTTACACGATTGTTATATTTCATCACTGTAGCAATTATTACACAGATATGAAGCTTTGTAAACATATAATCTGTCGAACATTAAAAATAATAACCATTCGTTCGAAAAACATTGACATGGTGGCATGTTATATTGTATAATTAGCGTACCGGAGGGATATCGGCTCCTTCGGTGTACAAACTATCACATGGAGAAGTACTCAAGAGGCCGAAGAGGCGCCCCTGCTAAGGGTGTAGGTCGGGATTACCGACGCGAGAGTTCAAATCTCTCCTTCTCCGTAACAGACGCTATATAAAGGAAGGCATCCTTATGTAGCGTCTTTTTTTGCTTGATTGACGCACAAGATGTTAACCTAAATATTATAGAAAAATATCCTGCATTTTCTTCGTTAAAAAATACAGGACACTTAATTTTATTTAAATTAAATATTATTGAATATATGGCACAGGAGAGGACAGCTATCTAAAATAAATTATAAATATATTAGCGGCGGGGTGAAGATAAAATGATAGAAACAAAACGTCTTATATTGAGGGAGATGACGGAAGATGATTTTGACGCTCTTTATGTAGTGTTAGCTGATAAAGATGTGATGCAGTATTATCCGTATACTTTTAATGAGGTGAAGGTAAGAGAGTGGATAAATAGAAATATTGAAAGATATAAAATATTCGGCTTCGGGCTGTGGGCTGTATGCATCAAAGAAACGGGTGAGGTGATTGGCGATTGCGGCCTTACAATGCAGCTAATCGGCGGGCAAATCAAGCCTGAGATAGGCTATCACATAAGAAAAGACTGTCAGAGAAAAGGATATGCAAAGGAAGCAGTTGCTACCGTGAGGGACTGGACTTTTGAAAACACGCCTTTCAATATTATCTATTCGTATATGAAATATACAAATATACCGTCATGTATGACGGCAATGTCCTTTGGCTGTAAGCTCGTCGATGAATTTGAGGACGAGATAAATGGAATAACGAAGGTGTACGCAATAACACGTGACGAATGGATGAAATGTAAGTTTTAAATGTTTATTCTCCGACAAAATGTATCCCGTATTATGTTTGCCAAACTGCCTGAGTGTTTTCTTCAGCGGTAATGCTTCATTGATGGGCGCTGTTATAATATAAAAACCGCTTAAACTTTGAGGTTTAAGCGGTTTTTTCTCGGAGTGACAGGACTTGAACCTGCGGCCTGATGGTCCCAAACCACCCGCTCTACCAGCTGAGCCACACCCCGGTGAGGTTTTTGATTTTACAGTTGCTTTATAGCTGCCATTTTCATGTTATGCAGTGGTAAAAATTGTTACCACATTAAAAAGACAGCAGACTAAAATAAGCAGGTCGTTAATAGACATTTGCATTAAAAAGCGGGTGACGGGAATCGAACCCGCGTAGTCAGCTTGGGAAGCTGATATTCTACCATTGAACTACACCCGCATTTTACCCTATAAAGCGTGATTAATTATAGCAAAGTGAGTTGTCTTTGTCAACATAAAAACTTTTGCTATAAAAGTGAGGAGTTTGATTTTTCTTGTCAATGCTTGTATTTAACGAGAGCGTAAAATAATTGCTTTGTATGCATGGTAATAACTAATATCAGGCGAAATATTGTCAGCGAGCCATAAAGTGCCTATAGTTTATTTTTGTTATTTGCACAAAATAAAAGTGTGGGAAAATATTATATAAAACAAAAAATTTCATTTCCCGTTGTGGTGCCGGACGGGAGTATGGAATACGATTATTATAAAAGCAGTGTGTATGCGGCATCGAAGGCGGGGAGCGCACATATTGCAACACAAAGCAATAAACTGAGGGGAGATTTAAATGATAAAAGCAAAAACAGAAAAGTGTATGGCAGGAATATAAGGGCGGAAAGGAGGGGAAGAAATACAGCTTTAGTTTTTGCTTTTGCCATAGTTTTCACTACTGTATCAGCTGTTTTAGCTGGTGCTGCAATATGGTACCGAAACATAGCGGCATCTGAAAAAAAGTTGCGTTTTTCACATGACGATAACAGCAAAAAATCAGCGCTACTGGACTTTGCCTTATATGTGGCGGAGTTAAAAAACGGGCTTTTATCGCTCGGTGGGGTGGGTGATGGTGCTGTTGAGTTGAGTTCGGATGATGGCACTTCGAATTTTGTTTATACAGCTACCAAAACTCTTGCCGCCGCTCGCTGTGCTGAAGCTGCTCTATACCGCTTGGGCATATCAGATGCGGGGCCTGCTTATGCCGCCGCCGACGGCATAGCCGTATATCTGCGAGATTGTGCTGCTGCTATTTTGTCAGCATGTTCATCATATAACGCCGGTGCGGTATCTTTAGGAGGTGATAATTTCACAGCTCTTGCAAGGTATGCGGAGATATTGAGCAGTACTCTTGACAAAGCTGTATCGGATTTCATGCGGGACGAGAGCGGGGTGAGTGATGTTTCCTCAAAAGATAAGCATCAATCGGCAAATGAAGTTGTTGGCAGTCTTTATGCTGAGTTTGCGGACTATCGTGCGTTGAACATAGTAGAGGGCAGCGATAAAAATTCAGGTATAGAGACATATTCTTTGCTTCGTGAATACCCTGAGGTGTCGGAGGAAGAAGCAAGGCGCATTGCGTCAAAGCTGATAGGCGGAGGGGCTACACTTTCCCTGGCAGTGAACCATACGTTTCCTCTTGTATATACTTTTTATTGTGAGAACGCATGCGCTGATGTGACGCGGATGGGGGGATTTCTCATCCGTATGACGGTGTATCGAGACGGGAATCTTTCGTATCGCAGTGAGGGGGAGTGCCGTGCTGCTGCTGAAAAGTTCCTAAAACGTGCTAAAATCAGTGGGTTAAGTGTGCTTCGGTGTGAAAAAATAAACGATGATAATGAATATTTATACGTCTTTACTGTGCCGGGAAAGAGCGAGGACGATGGCGCTGTCTATATAACGGTCAGCACATCCGGCGCACGTGTCTCAAGATTTGACGCAACGGAATACTATAAATTTGCCATGCCATAACGAGCATATAAAATGAAAAATGAGCTCAGGTGGAGGAAGGAGGGGTGTATTCCGGGCAAAAAAGAGGTAAAAATGCGCCTTATTTACACCGATGACGGATAAATTTCATCAAAATCCTTGAATTTGGGGATGTTTGGTGATATAATGCTTCAATGCAAACGGGGAAAAATGTAAGCCGCCCATACGCGGCATGATATGCTCCCCGGAAAGGCGGGACATTACCGTGAGAAATGATTACGAAAAACACAAGAACGAAAAATTTTACATTACAACAGCGATAGCTTATGCATCGAGGAAGCCTCATTTTGGTAACACCTATGAGGTTATAATGACGGACGCCATTGCCCGTTTCCGCCGCCAGATAGGGTGCGATGTTTTCTTCTGCACCGGAACAGATGAGCATGGCGAAAAGATTGAAAAGCTTGCGGGTGAGGCAGGCGTGACTCCGAAGGAGCACGTTGACAGAGTAGCCGGTGAAGTAAAGGCTATCTGGGATCTCATGGGCGCAAGTTATGACTATTTCATCCGGACAACTGATGATTACCACGAAGCCGCAGTACAGCATATGTTTCGCAAGATGTACGAGCGCGGTGATATATATAAAGGCTATTACGAAGGCTGGTACTGCGTACCGGACGAGAGCTTTTTCACCGATACGCAGATAGTAGATGGCAAGTGCCCCGAATGCGGACGTCCGGTTGAGCGCGCCCGCGAGGAAGCATACTTCTTCCGCATGAGCAAATATGCCGACAGGCTTATTCGCTATATTGAGGAGCACCCTGACTTCATTGAGCCGGAAGCGCGCCGGCGCGAGATGCTTAACAACTTCCTTCTGCCGGGGCTTCAGGATTTATGCGTATCCCGCTCATCGTTCAAGTGGGGTATTCCTGTCGAATTTGACCCGGGTCATGTCGTCTACGTGTGGCTTGATGCGCTTTCAAACTATATAACGGCGCTCGGCTATGATCCTGATAAAGAAGAGCAGCCTGATCTGTTCAAAAAGTATTGGCCGGCTGATGTTCACATCATTGGTAAAGATATAGTGCGGTTCCATGCTATTTACTGGCCGATATTCCTAATGTCACTTGACCTGCCGCTGCCGAAAAAGATTTTCGGGCATCCGTGGTTTAACTTCGGTGCCGATAAGATGTCGAAATCCCGCGGCAATATTATATACGCGGATGAGATGGCAGAAAAAATAGGCGTCGACGGGGTTCGCTACTATGCGCTTGCCGAAATGCCGTATGCTTCTGATGGAAGCATCACGTGGGAAAGTGTTATATCACGTTATAACTCCGACCTTGCAAACAATCTCGGCAACCTGGTGAGCCGTACGCTCGCCATGACGCAGAAATATTTCGACGGTATTGTTCCCGAACCGGGTGCGGAAGAGGGCACAGATGCCGAACTTAAGGCCATGGCATCTGATGCTGTTGACAGTGTTTACTATAACATGTGCTCATACCATATAGCCGACGCACTCGAGAGCATTTTCGCTTTTCTGCGCCGCGTAAACAAATATATCGATGAAACGACACCGTGGGTTCTTGCAAAAGACGAAGGAGCCGGACGAAATCGTCTTGCCACAGTCATTTATAACCTGCTTGAGAGCATAAGAATAGCAGCGGTACTGCTTTTACCGTTCATCCCGTCGTCGGCAGAGAGCATACTTGAGCAGCTCGGGACTGATGTGCGCGATTATGACACGCTTGAGACGTTTGGCGGTCTTCGTGCGGGTGGACATATCGGGACACCGAAGACACTTTTCGCTCGTATTGATGAAGAAAAGTTCCTTGCTGAAATAAGAGCGGCTAAAGAAGCTGAGGAAAAAGAGGAAAAGCCAACTTGTGAAAAGCCGGAGGGGGTCGCTCAGATTTCGATTGATGATTTTATGGGCGTTGAGCTTCGCACGGCGCAAGTAATCGAATGTGAGCCTATCCCGAAAGCTAAAAAGCTACTAAAACTCACGCTTGATCTTGGTTATGAGAAAAGGCAAGTAGTTTCCGGCATTGCAAAGTGGTATAAGCCGGAGGACCTAATTGGTAAAAAGGTCATTGTTGTTGCAAATTTAAAACCCGCCACACTGTGCGGTGTTGAGAGCAACGGCATGATACTTGCATCCGGTGAGGAAACGGTTCGCGTTGTGTTCTTATCACCTGATACTCCGCTTGGGGAGCGAGTAAGGTGAGAAGCATTATAACCGATACGGCGGCAGAATTTGTAAAAGAGCAAGTGAATATTAGTATAGATTCACAGAAAAGCTCCGCTTATGATGCGCCGACAGGTGATTCTTGTGCGACTGAGACAACATTTGTGTTTTTCGACGCACACGCTCACTACGATGACGCTCGTTTTGACGATGAATACGAGGGCGGGGCGATAGCCGCTCTTCGTGATTCATTCAAGGTGGGAGTCACTGCTGTTGTAAACGCAGGCGTAACGATAGAGTCAAGCCGGGCATTAGCAGAGTTTGTGCGGAGTTTTTCAGGTGATACAAAGGTTCCGCGAATGTACGCGACAGCCGGGATACATCCGACCGAGACCGGCTCATACGAGAGTCTTCCTGACGCAATGACAGAGCTCGAGACCCTTTTAGCCACAGGTAATTATATTGCCGTCGGCGAGGTCGGGCTTGATTATCATTATCCGGACACGGACAGGGAAAAGCAGATATCACTTTTTCGTGCGCAGCTTGAGCTTGCAAGGCATTTTAAGCTTCCTGCGGTTATACACGACAGGGAAGCGCATGGCGATGTGTTTGATATTTTGCGCGAATTCCCGGATGTTAAGTGCCTTCTGCACTGTTTCAGTGGAAGCGCGGAGCAGGCAAGGCAGTACGCAAAACTTGGCAGATATTTTTCATTTGGCGGCGTCTTGACGTACAAAAACGCAGCTAAAACGAGAGAAGCGGCAGCAGCCGTTCCGTCCGAGCTGATTCTTTTAGAAACGGACTGTCCGTATCTTGCTCCGTCGCCATACAGGGGAAAGATAAACTATTCAGGTTATATGATGTTCATAGCACAGGCTCTGGGCGAGGTGCGGGGAATCTCGGCGTATGAAGCTGCAAAGCTTGCGCACGATAATGCTACTGCTTTCTACGGACTATTATCATCGTAGTGCTGAATGACACCGTTAGCGTCCGGACTTGCCGACAACAAAGCAAAGAAAGGAGCGGCTTTTTTGTATGCGACTTACACCGCTATCCAAAAAGTACGCAAAAAAACACGACAGCTTCAGTTTAAATATGTTCGTTGCTGTCGTTTCCGCTGTTGCCATAATATTTGTGGCATCATATCTTGCAGGAGCTCAGTTTAGAAGCGGAGATATCCCCAGTGTTGGGATTTCCGATGATATATCATCTGATGATGCGGATGACGACTTGCGCGGCCCGGATTCATATGCCGATAGCGATTATAGTTATGATGATAATTTAGATGTTATCGACAATGAATCCGGGGCAAAGGATGATTTAACTGGTAATACAACTGGCGTCAGTGACGAAGATATTTCCTATGAGGAAATAGATAACAGTTTTCCTCATCTGTCGTATCCGGATGGGGAACCTGGCCTTGAAGGCAGATATGAAGAACTTGCGGATAAAATAAAGAATAGCGAAACGACTATATTAATAGAAAACAGCGAGACGAGCGAAAAGGAGCCGGAGACAACCGAAGCGCCGCCTGAAACGACAAAACCGGCGCCTGAAACGACACGTCCTGCACCCGAGACAACATCTCCTCCTGAAACGACGACCCCGCCCCAGAATAATTCAAATAACGGCAAAAAAGATAACAATACATCCGTAGTTTACATAAACGGAGAAAAGCAAGATTTTAGTGCCGTTAATGTCGGCGGTGTTATATTTGTACCGTTTAAGGCGTTTGCGTTAGCTCTTGACCCATCGCTTAAGTTTAGCTGGAACAGTGATACCCGTACGCTCACGGCAAAAGCTTCGAACGACATGATGAACATTTCGGTCGGAGATGGCGACTGTTATGTTCAGGCAAACGGACGGTATTTTTATACTAAAAAGAATATTTACATTGATAAAAATGATTTGATTATGGCACCGGCAGAACTTGTTGCCAAAGCATTTTTGGCATCGTATTCGGTGTCGGACGGTAAAGTTAATGTAGGGGCATCAGAAGGCTATATTGAAAAAGGTGAAAGTTACTACAATTCGGACAATCTGTACTGGCTCTCGCGTATAATATACGCGGAATCAGGAAATGAGCCTATGAATGGAAAGCTTGCTGTCGGAGCTGTCATTATAAATAGAACGAAAAACAGCAATTTCCCGAACACTATAAAAGATGTTATTTTTGATAACAGCGACGGGATTCAATTTATGCCGGCGTATTCAGGCTCGATATATAACGAGCCTAACACCGACAGTATAATAGCAGCAAAAATGTGTCTTGAAGGGTATATTATTGATAAAACTATTCTGTATTTTTCGATAAGCGGCTCAAATAGCTGGGCATCAAGAAACCGTCCATTTGTTTTTACTATCAGCGGGCATGATTTTTATGCTTAAATGAGAAAATGAGAAAATAAGATAAGTGATAATAGAAATAAACAAAAAAACCGGGGTTCCGATTGGAACCCCGGACTTTATTTGTCCGTCTAAGCAAAAAGAAATATTCAAATTCAATAGCGGTTATTTTCACCCGCTTTATTGAATGGTTGTTGGCAGCAGCGGTATTCCGGTGTTTTCTTTTTGCTTTCTTATTTTACTGAAGACTGTTGAGAGCCTTTGTAAAGTTGCTCTTTTTACGTGCGGCGGCATTCTTGTGTATAATGCCACGCGCTGCGGCACGGTCAAGCTTCTTAACCGTTTCGCGATATAATTCAGCCGCGGCGTTCTTGTCGCCGGCAGCAAGTGCAGCTTTAAATTTCTTAATAGAAGTGTGCAGGGCGGACTTATACATCCTGTTCCTGAGGTTCTTCTTCTCGCTGACGAGCACGCGTTTCTTTGCAGATTTAATGTTTGGCACCTGAGTTTCACCTCCTTGACGCTTATTACGCTTCACAAAAATGCTCTGCGCGGCGCCTGAGAGGTGCGCGCCGTGCGATAAGTTTCAGCCTGAGTATATATAATATCACGATTTCAGAAGAATATCAAGGACTTTTTTGCGTTTTTCTCATTTTCTCTTGAAAAAATGAAGCTGCTGTGGGCGAAAAAAGATAAAATTTACAAAAAGTTTACAAGTAAAAAATATGTAAATAATCATAATGATAAATGTAAACTTATGAAAAAGAGGCTGAAAAACCAAAATATTTTATAAATCCCGTTGACAATATGGCGCATAGATGTTAAAATTATAAACTGCGCTGTATTTGCGATTTTTTGTATCATTAAAAAATATAATAACTATTTATTCGGCTTATATACAGCCAAATATACAGTGGGGCGGACATAAGTCCGCAGCTTTTGAAGGAGTGTCAGGAAGATGGTAAAACCGGTAAAGCTCGGGAAAAACGTGAGAATGAGTTTTTCGAAAATCGATGAGGCACTTGAAATGCCAAACCTCATCGAGGTTCAGAAAAAATCGTTCCGCTGGTTTTTGGACGAGGGGCTGATGGAAGTTCTTCGCGATATATCCCCGATAACCGATTACTCCGGCAACCTGCTTATCGATTTTGTGTCATACAGCATTGACTCAAAACCGAAGTATTCTGTCGAGGAATGCAAAGAGCATGATGCCAATTACGCGGCACCACTCAAGGTTAACGTACGCCTTACAAACAAGCAGACTGGTGAAGTGAAGCAGTCCGAGATTTACATGGGTGATTTCCCGCTCATGACGGAGAAGGGTACGTTCGTCATTAATGGTGCTGAACGTGTTATTGTTTCACAAATAGTCCGCTCCCCGGGAATATATTACGATTCAACCATTGACAAAACGGGAAAGCGTTTGTTCACAGCTCAGGTCATTCCATACCGCGGTGTCTGGCTTGAATACGAGACCGACGTAAACGATGTCCTCTATGTGCGTGTTGACAAAAACCGCAAGTTGCCGATTACAGTACTTATACGCGCTCTGGGCATCGAAACGGAGCGGGATATTCTGGAGTTCTTCGGTGAGGAGCCAAAGCTCATAGCTTCCCTTGCCAAGGACGAGCTTACAAGACAAGCGGCTGAGAACAATACATCCGAGGGTGAAGAAGCGCTGAAGGAAATATATAAGCGCCTGCGTCCGGGTGAACCCGCTATCGTTGAAAGCGCGCAGTCGCTTATAAACAACATGTTCTTCGATCCGAAGCGTTATGATCTTGCGCCTGTCGGACGCTATAAATTCGATAAAAAGCTTGCGCTTGCAAGCCGCATTAAAGGCCACAAGCTCTCGCGGCCTGCCGTAAGCCCGCTGACGGGTGAAGTTATTGCCGAGCCCGGCGTTTATCTTTCCCTTGATGATGCAATGAAGATTGAAAACGCGTGCATCACCGAGGTTTATGTCGAGAGCGAAGACGGAAACGAGGTCAAGGTATTTTCTAACGGTGCCGTTGATCCCGTAAATGTCCTCGGTTATTCCCTTGAAGATTGCGGCGTCAGGGAAAAGTGCAGTTTTGCTGTCCTTCGTGAAATTATTGAGGAAGCGGGGGGCGATGAAAAGACAATCCGCGAGCTTGCACGCCGCCGTATAGATGAGCTTTGCCCGAGACATATAACAAAAGATGATATTTTTGCTTCTATAAATTATATTATATGCTTGTCACATGACATAGGCTCGACTGACGATATCGACCATCTCGGCAACCGCCGCCTGCGTTGCGTTGGTGAGCTTCTTCAAAACCAGCTTCGCATTGGTTTTTCGAGAATGGATAAAATTGTCAAGGAGCGCATGACGATTACGGACAACGAGACGCTCACACCGCAGATGCTTATAAACATCCGTCCGGTTGTCACAGCGATTCGTGAGTTCTTTGGCTCGTCACCGCTCTCGCAGTTCATGGATCAGGCAAACCCCTTAGCCGAGTTAACACACAAACGCCGTGTGTCGGCACTCGGTCCTGGTGGTCTTTCGCGTGACCGCGCTTCCTTTGACGTCCGCGATGTCCACTACACACACTACGGAAGAATGTGTCCGATAGAAACGCCTGAAGGACCAAACATCGGACTTATATCATATCTTGCAACATATGCACGCATAAACGATTACGGCTTCATTGAGGCACCGTATCGCCGCGTTGATAAGGCAACGGGTACTGTGACGAATGAAATCGTCTACATGACAGCCGATGTTGAAGACAACTACATCATTGCTCAGGCAAACGAGCCGCTTGACGAAAACAACAGGTTTATAAACCGTCGCGTAGCTGCTCGTGACCGTTCGGAAATCATTGAGGTTCCGCGCGAAAAGGTTGACTTCATGGATGTATCACCGAAAATGGTGGTTTCAGTTGCAACGGCAATGATTCCGTTCCTTGAAAACGACGACAACTCCCGTGCTCTCATGGGTTCGAACATGCAGAAGCAGGCTGTTCCGCTTCTGACGACGGAATCTCCAATCGTCGGCACAGGTATGGAATACAAAGCGGCGATGGATTCAGGTGTTGTCGTTCTGGCAGACGCAGATGGGTATGTTGAGCGCGTTACTGCTGACGAAATAACGGTTCGTGGTGACGATGGCTTGAAACGCGTCTACCATCTGACGAAGTTTAAGCGTTCGAACCAGGGAACGTGCATCAACCAGCGCCCGATTGTCTCCGTTGGTGACCGCGTTGAGCGCGGTGACTGCATAGCTGACGGTCAGTCGACGTCCAATGGGGAAATATCCCTCGGAAAGAACGTTCTCGTCGGCTTCATGTCATGGGAAGGTTATAACTACGAGGACGCCGTTCTCTTAAATGAGCGGCTTGTACGTGACGATGTTTACACATCGATTCACATTGAAGAATATTCACACGAAGCCCGCGAGACAAAACTCGGTCCGGAAGAAATTACGCGTGAAATACCGAACGTCGGTGAGGATGCGCTGAAGGATTTAACTCCCGACGGTATCGTTAAAATAGGCACGGAGGTTCGTGCCGGAGACATCCTCGTCGGTAAGGTAACGCCGAAGGGCGAAACTGAACTGACGGCAGAGGAACGCCTGTTGCGTGCTATATTTGGAGAAAAGGCGCGTGAAGTGCGTGACACCTCTCTCCGCTTACCGCATGGCGAATCGGGCACAGTAATTGATGTTCGCGTATTCTCGCGAGAAAACAACGACGAGTTGGCGCCCGGCGTCATTAAGGTTGTGCGTGTTTATATAGCACAAAAACGTAAGATTTCTGTTGGTGACAAGATGGCAGGACGCCACGGTAACAAGGGCGTTGTATCATGCATACTTCCGCCGGAAGATATGCCGTTCCTTGCGGATGGTACACCGCTTGACATAGTGCTCAACCCGCTTGGCGTTCCGTCACGAATGAATATAGGTCAGATTCTTGAGGTTCACCTTGGCATTGCCGCGAAGAAGCTCGGATGGAAGGTGATGACCCCTGTTTTCGACGGTGCAAACGAAAAAGACATTATCGAATGTATGCGTCTGGCAGGCATGAGCCGTTTGCCGCTGAGCAATGAAAACGTCGACGGCAAGCCGCTTTACGAGCTTATTATAGATGACAACGGCAAGGAAGACTTGCGTGAACTCACAGCTGCTGAAAAAGCTGATAAAGATTATATAAATAAACTGCGTGCGGAAGGCAAGCTGCGTATCGTCGACGGAAAGACGATACTATACGATGGCCGTACGGGTGAGCCTTTTGACAACCCCGTAACAGTGGGTATCATGTACTACCTCAAGCTGCATCACCTTGTCGATGATAAGATTCACGCTCGTTCGACAGGTCCATATTCGCTGATAACGCAGCAGCCGCTCGGAGGAAAAGCTCAGTTTGGCGGACAGCGCTTTGGCGAAATGGAGGTTTGGGCGCTTGAGGCATACGGTGCGGCTTATACGCTTCAGGAGATATTGACAGTTAAGAGCGACGACGTCACAGGCCGCGTAAAGACGTATGAAGCGATAGTCAAGGGGCAGAACATCCCGACACCTGGCGTTCCTGAATCTTTCAAAGTTCTTGTCAAGGAACTGCAGGCACTGGCGCTTGATGTACGCGTTCTCGACCGTGATGGTCGCGAAATAGAACTTTCGGAGATAAGTGATGACGGAGATGGGCCGGAAGTTGTATCCGATGTAAGCGAAAGCGACGTTGGAGAAGCCGTCGAGCCGGATGACTATTCAGCATCTTCTGGTGAAGATGAGATGGAAGAAGAAGACGACGACTCCTTCGATTTCGATATTGGTGACGCCGGTTTCGGTATCGAGGACGATCTCTCAAGCGACGACGATGATGATAGTGAATACATTTGATTGACCCGCGACTCCGGCAAATCGATAACTTGGAAGGGATATATAAATGGAACGTAATGCATTCGATTCTATAAAGATTGGTCTTGCGTCCCCCGACATGATAAGAAGCTGGTCACATGGCGAGGTCAAGAAGCCCGAAACTATAAACTACAGAACTCTCAAAGCAGAGCGCGACGGTCTTTTCTGCGAGCGCATATTCGGACCGACGAAGGACGGCGAGTGCCTTTGCGGTAAATATAAGCGCATGCGCTATAAGGGCAAAGTGTGCGAAAAGTGCGGCGTTGAGGTAACGACGAAGAAAGTACGCCGTGAGCGAATGGGGCACATTGAGCTTGCGGCTCCTGTTTCGCACATTTGGTATTTCCGCGCGATACCTTCACGCATGGGGCTAATGCTCGATATATCGCCGCGTCAGCTTGAGAAAGTTCTTTACTTTGCGAGCTATATTGTAATAGATCCAGGCAACACGCCACTTGAGAAAAAAGAGCTTCTTTCGGAGAGCAAATACCGCGAATACTACGAAAAATACGAAAACGATTTTACTGTTGGCATGGGAGCCGAAGCAATAAAGAAGCTCCTTGCCGAAATTGACGTGGAAGCGCTTTCACGTGAGCTGAAAAATGAACTTCAGACGGCGACCGGTCAGAAGAAGGTCAGAATTATCAAGCGTCTTGAAGTCGTCGAGGCTTTCCGCAAATCCGGCAACCGTCCGGAGTGGATGATACTTGATGTTATACCTGTCCTGCCGCCGGAAATCCGTCCGATGGTTCAGCTTGACGGTGGACGCTTTGCTTCCTCAGACTTAAACGATCTTTACCGCCGTGTAATCAACCGCAATAACCGTTTGAAAAAGCTCCTTGAAATGCATACGCCGGATATCATTATCCGCAACGAAAAGCGTATGCTTCAGGAGGCTGTCGATGCATTAATCGACAACGGCCGACGCGGTAAGCCCGTTACAGGACCTTCAAACCGCCCGCTTAAGAGCCTCTCTGAGATGCTCCGCGGTAAGCAGGGGCGTTTCCGCCAGAACCTGCTTGGTAAGCGCGTTGACTATTCGGGACGCTCGGTTATCGTTGTAGGTCCTACACTGAAGATATATCAGTGCGGTCTGCCTAAAGAAATGGCGCTTGAGCTCTTCAAACCGTTTGTTATGAAGCGGCTTGTTGAGACGCAGAAGGCTTCAAATATAAAGGAAGCTAAAAAGAAGGTTGACCGTGTTCATCCGGAGGTTTGGGATGCGCTTGAAAACGTAATACGCGAGCATCCCGTGCTTCTCAACCGTGCTCCGACGCTCCACCGCCTGTCGATTCAGGCGTTTGAACCGGTGCTCGTTGAAGGTAAGGCAATAAAGCTTCACCCGCTCGTATGTAAGGCGTTTAACGCCGACTTTGACGGCGACCAGATGCCGATACACGTTCCGCTTTCAGCGGAAGCACAGGCGGAAGCACGTTTCCTCATGCTTTCGGCAAACAACCTCTTGAAACCGGCTGATGGACGCGCCGTTACCGTCCCGTCACAGGACATGGTTCTCGGCTGCTACTATTTAACGATGGACTATGCCGGCGAACCCGGAGAGGGACACGTTTACCGTGACTTTGACGAAGCTCTCATGGCCTACGAAAACGGCTTGCTCGGGCTTCATGCACCGATTAAAGTGCGCGTGGAGCGCGAAATTGACGGACAGGTTAAGTCAAAGATAATTGATGCGACGCTCGGACGGCTCATTTTCAACCGTGCAATACCTCAGGATCTTGGTTTTGTTGACAGAAGCGATCCTGAACGTGCCTTTGACCTTGAAATTACTGAGCCGACGACAACAAAAATCCTCTCTGCAATCGTTGATGCCTGCATTAAACGCCACGGATTTGCAATGACGGCAGGTGTTCTTGACGAAATCAAGAGCATGGGCTTTAAATACTCGACGCGCGGAGCAATCTCTATTTCGATGGCCGATATAATCATACCGGAGGAGAAATATACGCTTATTGCCGCCGCCGAGAAGAAGGTTGAAGAGATCAACCGTCACTTTAGCCGAGGCGAGCTGTCTGAAGAAGAGCGTTATAGCAACGTTATTAATATATGGGAGCAGACGACAAAGGATGTCGTTGAAGCTCTCCAGGCCAATTTTGACAGTCACAACTCAATTAAGATGATGATTGACTCCGGAGCTCGTGGTACGATGACGCAGATGCGTCAGCTCGCCGGTATGCGCGGACTTATGTTCTCAACAACCGGTAAGACGATGGAGCTTCCGATTAAATCAAACTTCCGTGAAGGTCTTAACATCCTTGAATACTTCATGGCCGCCCGTGGTGCACGTAAGTCACTTTCAGACACGGCGCTTCGTACGGCTGACTCCGGTTACCTGACGCGTCGTCTTGTCGACGTCGCACAGGATGTCATTATCCGCGAGGAAGACTGCGGCTCACGCAAGGGAATCTGGCTGTCCGACATTAAGGATGGCGAAGAAATGATTGAGCCGCTCAAGGATCGTCTCTTTGGAAGATATACGATTGGCGATGTTAAAGATCCTGTGACAGGCGAAGTCATAGTTCCGGACGATACGATGATATGCGAAGATGAAGTTAAGAAGATTTTATCTCGCGGTATAGACAGAGTATACGTCCGTTCGGTGCTTCACTGTAATACCAGACATGGCGTCTGCTCCAAGTGCTATGGTGCCGACCTTGCGTTTGGAACGCCGGTTAATGTCGGTGAGGCTGTCGGTATAATAGCTGCCCAGTCTATCGGCGAGCCCGGTACACAGCTCACGATGAGAACGTTCCACACGGGTGGTGTTGCCGGTTCAGATATTACACAAGGTCTGCCGCGTGTTGAAGACCTCTTTGAGGCGCGCAAGCCTAAAAAGCCGGCAGTTGTTACAGAATATGATGGCGTTGTGTCAATCAGTGAGGATAAGAAACTGCATACTGTCATGATTACAACAGATGACGGCGAAGTTATGTCTTATGTCGTCCCGTTCGGCATGAACCTTATTGTATCTGATGGAGACCGTGTAACTCGCGGTCAGCCGCTGACCGAAGGTTACCTGAACCCGAACGACATCGTACGGATAAATGGCCTTGATGCGGTATATGACTATATTATCCGCGAGGTACAGAAGGTTTACCGTATGCAGTCAGTTGACATAAACGACAAGCATATCGAGGTCATAACACGTCAGATGACTCGCAAGGTAAGGGTGGAGGACCCGGGTGACACATCGCTTCTCACGGGTACACTCGTCAGCCATAACGAGTTTGATGACGAAAACGCCGAAATACGTCGCCGCGTTGCAGCAGGTGAAATAGGGCTCCGTGAAGCTACATGCACGCCTGTACTGCTCGGCATAACAAAAGCTTCGCTTATGACAGATTCCTTCCTGTCTGCGGCGTCGTTCCAGGAAACGACGAAGGTTCTGACTGAGGCCGCGATAAACGGTAAGGTTGACCATCTGCTCGGACTTAAAGAAAACGTCATCATAGGTAAGCTCATTCCTGCAGGCACGGGCATGGAGCGTTACCGCAATGTTGAGATTGAGCGTACTGACTCAAGCTCAGACACAATGCTTAACCTGCTTGCAGGTGCACACCATGATGTTGACAATGGCCAGAAGAATGATAATAACGACCGTTATGGCGTTGCAACTGACTTGAATAAAAACTTCTGGACCACATCAGATGACGAAAATAGTTCAGAAGAACAAACAAACGAAAGTTACGACGATAATTACGAAGACGCTGATACAAGCGATGATGATACAGACGTCGAGGAGTAAAAGCAACTCCCGCAATCTCAACATATAAAGCAAAGCGGGAACGTCAGAGCCCGAACGGGCTCTGACGTTTAAACTTGATGTAATAAGGCAAATCTATATTATGTATTGCAATTGTGCAAAGTGCAGAATATTAGAGGTGAAAATAATGCGCCTTGACAAAAAATAAGGCTTGCTTTATAATGTAGATTGCGTATTTGCGGTCAGATGTTTTTTATGCCGTTTATGACCGCAATATTTAATATTTAACATTTAATTTCGCATACTCAGCGGCTTACGGCGCCGTAAGCTGCTCGTGTATATAAACATTTTTGTTACTATGAAAAGAAGGAGGAATTAAATGCCAACCTTTAACCAGCTCGTCAGACAGGGACGCAAGGCTAAGACGTATAAGTCGAAGGCACCGATGCTCCAGACGCGCATAAACACGCTGAAGAATCGCACAGTTTACAAGAGCTCACCTCAGATGCGTGGCGTATGCGTAAAGGTTACGACAAAGACACCGAAGAAGCCGAACTCAGCTCTTCGTAAGGTTGCAAGAGTCCGTCTTACAAATGGACTTGAAACAACAGTCTATATTCCGGGTATCGGTCATAACTTGCAGGAACACTCGGTTGTTCTGATACGCGGCGGCCGTGTTCGCGATCTCCCGGGCGTACGTTACCACATTATCCGTGGTACGCTTGACGCACAGGGCGTAGCAAACCGCAACCAGGGGCGCTCAAAGTACGGCGCTAAAAAACCGAAAAATAAATAATTATTTACTGATAATTCAGTAAATCGGACGGATTTATTTTTTCTGTCCAAAGAAGCCTGTGTTCTGCCGATGAAACGTAGTAACAGAAATGTTTATATGTATATAGATCTGATATATGCATATGTACGCGTCTGACCGGCATGACACTTGCGGAAAATATATTTTTCGAGTACCTGTGATAACATTATTATAATGAAGGAGGGAAGAATAGTGCCAAGAAGAGGTCAGATTTCCAAGAGGGAAGTCACGCCCGATCCGCTTTATAATTCGCAGCTTGTAACAAAACTGATAAATAAAGTGATGCTTGATGGCAAAAAAGGCGTGGCGCAGAAGATCGTTTACGATGCTTTTGCTATAATAGAAGCAAAGATGAACGAGAACCCGCTCAAGGTATTTGAGGAAGCTCTTGACAACGTGATGCCTTTGCTTGAAGTAAAGGCACGCCGTGTAGGCGGATCCACGTATCAGGTGCCGATAGATGTCCGCGCTGAGCGCCGTCAAACACTTGGTCTCCGCTGGATCGTTAATTACGCAAGAATGCGTAGCGAGCGGGGAATGGCGGCGAAATTAGCGGCTGAAATCATGGACGCCAAGAATAGCATGGGCGGAGCTTTCAAGAAGAAAGAAGACACCCACAAAATGGCGGAGGCAAACAAAGCCTTTGCACACTATCGTTATTAATAAAAAGGACGACGCAATTTTCACACTGACAAGGGCTTCACGTGGGCGCCCGCGTGAAACGGAGGGTCACGGCATCCCGCCGGCAGCCGGTCATGTACGTCCTATGAAAGGAGCATAACCGTATGCCGAGGGAATATTCACTCGAGAATACGAGAAACATTGGTATCATGGCTCATATCGACGCCGGAAAAACGACGACGACTGAGCGAATACTATTTTATACTGGTGAAACACACAAATTAGGCGAAGTCCATGAGGGCGCAGCCACAATGGACTGGATGGAACAGGAACAGGAGCGTGGCATAACGATTACATCCGCCGCGACTACTTGTTTTTGGCGCCGGAACAGAATAAACATTATTGATACTCCAGGTCACGTAGACTTTACAGTCGAGGTTGAGCGTTCGCTTCGTGTACTTGATGGTGCCGTCACAGTTTTCTGTGCTAAGGGCGGCGTTGAACCGCAATCGGAGACGGTATGGCATCAGGCAAGCAAGTATAACGTACCGCGCCTGGCTTACATCAATAAGATGGACATCACCGGTGCTAATTTCTATCACGTTATCGATATGATGCGTGAGCGTCTTAAGACAAATCCCGTTCCGATTCAGTTGCCGATAGGAAGCGAGAGCGATTTCAAGGGAATCATCGACCTTATCGATATGGACGCCGTAATGTATTACGACGATCTTGGCAAGGATATGAGAGTCGAGCCGATACCGGAGGACATGCGTGAGCTTGCCGAGGAGTATCGTGCGAAGATGATCGAGGCTGTTGCTGAGGCCGACGATGTTCTCTTTGAAAAGTTCTGCAACGAAGAAGATATTACAACGGAAGAAATTAAGGCAGCTATTCGCAAGGAGACAATAGCAAATAAAATTGTTCCTGTTACCTGTGGTTCTTCTTATAAGAACAAAGGTGTGCAGAAGCTGCTTGATGCTATTGTCGACTATCTGCCATCTCCACTTGATATTCCACCAGTCCGCGGTATCAATCCGGAAACCGGAGAAGAAGAAGAACGTCCGGCGGACGACAATGCACCTTTTTCGGCGCTTGCATTTAAAATTGTGACTGACCCGTATGTCGGAAAACTTTGCTTCTTCCGAGTATATTCGGGCAAGATAAACTCTGGTAGCATTGCATATAACTCAAGCAAGCGTGTGAAAGAGCGTTTTGCTCGTCTTCTTCAGATGCACAGCAATGACCGAAAGGATATTGATTGCTGTTATTCCGGTGATATTGCAGCTATAATTGGAACAAAGAATACGACGACCGGCGATACTTTCTGTGACGAATCACACCCAATTGTACTTGAATCAATGGAGTTCCCGGATCCTGTTATCCGTGTCGCCATTGAGCCTAAGACAAAAGCCGGTGCCGACAAGATGATGATAGCCTTGAGTAAGCTTGCAGAAGAGGACCCCACATTCCGCACATATACGGACGATGAAACGGGCCAGACAATTATTGCTGGAATGGGTGAGCTTCATCTTGAGATTATCGTAGATAGGCTTCTTCGCGAGTTTAAGGTTGAGGCAAATGTCGGCAAGCCGCAGGTTGCGTACAGGGAAACAATTCGCCGTACAGCAACAGAAGATTACAAGTACGCACGTCAGACAGGTGGTCATGGTCAATACGGCCATGTTAAGATTACAATAGAACCTAACGAGCCAGGCAAGGGCTTTGAGTTCGTCGATGTGACGACCGGCGGTGTTATACCGAAGGAATATATCAAGTCAGTCGAAGAAGGTATACGCAGCGCTATGCAGGCGGGTACGCTTGCAGGTTATCCTGTCGTTGATGTTAAAGTCACGCTTATTGACGGTTCGTATCACGAAGTTGACAGCTCCGACATGGCATTCAAGATATGCTCATCTATTGCTTTCAAGGAAGCCATGAAGAAAGCTGACCCTGTCTTAACAGAGCCTATAATGAAGGTTGTTGTTACAACACCTGACGAATATCTTGGCGATATTATCGGTGATATCAACAGCCGTCGCGGACAGATAGTTAATATAGAAGCAACACCGTCAGCCCAGCAAATAACAGCGATGGTGCCGCTTGCATCAATGTTCGGATATGCTACAGCTCTGCGCTCATGCTCGCAGGGGCGTGCCGTATATACAATGGAGCCAGATCACTTCGCAGAAGTTCCAAAATCAATTTCAGATGAAATTATATCAACTCGAAAGTAACGAGAACGAGAAAAGAAACAGAAAAAATAATTAAAATATTAACTAAAAATCAGGAGGGACAAAACCACCATGGCAAAGCAAAAATTCGAAAGAACCAAACCGCATGTCAATATAGGCACAATCGGCCACGTTGACCACGGTAAAACGACGCTTACCGCCGCTATTACGAAAGTCCTTTCTCTCGAAAATGATAAAGTCGAATTCTTGGCATATGACCAGATCGACAACGCTCCCGAGGAAAAGGCTCGCGGTATTACAATCAACACCCGTCACGTTGAGTACGAGACAAAGAATCGCCACTACGCCCATGTTGACTGCCCTGGTCACGCCGACTACGTAAAGAACATGATCACAGGTGCTGCTCAGATGGACGGTGCTATCCTCGTTGTTGCAGCTCCCGATGGCGCTATGCAGCAGACACGTGAGCACATTCTTCTTGCGCGTCAGGTTGGCGTTCCCGCTATCGTTGTTTTCATGAATAAGACAGACCTTGTTGACGACCCAGAGCTTCAGGATCTCGTTGAGATGGAAGTTCGCGATCTTCTTACACAGTATGACTTCCCGGGCGACGAAACTCCTTTCATTCGTGGTTCTGCACGTATGGCTCTTGAAAGCACATCTAAGGATCCGAATGCTCCGGAATATCAGTGCATCCATGAGCTCATGAAGGCTGTTGACGAGTATATCCCGACGCCTGAACGTAAGGCTGATCTCCCGTTCCTTATGCCGGTTGAGGACGTTTTCTCCATCACCGGTCGTGGAACAGTTGCTACGGGTAGAGTTGAGCGTGGTACTGTTAAAATGGGTGATACAGTTGAAATCGTTGGTATCAAGGAAACTCGTTCAACGGTTATCACGGGCGTTGAAATGTTCCGTAAGCTTCTTGATTACGCTGAAGCCGGCGACAACGTAGGTCTTCTGCTTCGCGGTATAGACAAGAAAGGCATTGAACGCGGCCAGGTTCTTTGCAAGCCAGGTTCAATTCATCCGCACACAAAATTCATAGGACAGGTTTACGTTCTTACTGAGAAGGAAGGCGGACGTCAGAAGCCGTTCTTCGCAGGATATCGTCCGCAGTTCTATTTCAGAACAACGGACGTTACCGGTGTTATCAATCTTCCGCCGGACGTAGAAATGTGCCGTCCTGGTGACAACGTCAATATGATAGTCGAGCTTATTACTCCCATCGCTATTGAAAAGGGTCTGCGTTTCGCTATCCGTGAGGGTGGTAGAACGGTTGGATCCGGTGTTGTTACAGAGATCATCGACAAATAATTTTGCCCAGCGCAAAATATGTAACATATACGGGAGTCGACTGGCTCCCGTATATGTGTATATATGAGTTATTTGAAGACTAAAATGAATATAGTATATTCAACACGGTTATAAAGACGTAGCGTAGATAAGGAAAAGAATATGATTAATGCAAGTAAAAAGCGTGTTAGTCTCCGTACAATAGCTAAAATCGGTATATTGGCAGCTGTTTCTTTCGTTTTAATGTTTATTGAGGTTGTTGTATTTCCGGCGGTGCCGTTTTATAAGCTTGACATCAGCCAGAGCGTCGTCATGATTGGTGGATTCGCGCTGGGGCCTGTTGCTGCTGTTATAATCAATTTTATAAAAAGTCTTTTACATCTGACAGTCTCAAGTTCTGCAGGTGTAGGTGAGATTGCCGATTTTATTACAGGAATATGTTTAACTGTTCCGGCTGCTATAATATATAAACGTAAGAAAACACGCGGCAGGGCACTAATTGGTATGGGTGTCGGCATTATAACAATGACAATAGCGGCTGTATTAGCAAACTACTACATACTGCTGCCGTTTTTCTCTGCAATGTTCAATATTGATATTGCCAATATAGTGGCAATGGGTACGAAAATGTTTCCTTCTGTCGACACGGTCTTTGAATTTTTACTGCTTTGCACAGCTCCTTTTAATATTATTAAGGGCATTGTCTGCTCTTTTGTTTGCTATTTGCTTTATAAGCGTGTCTCAAAAGTGCTTCATGTGTGAATATAATTGTCTGATGTTGTAGTATATACATTTGACGTATGTAATATCAGCATTGAGCGTTTATTTTATAAAAAAGAAATTTTGGGATAGATTAGTTCAATCAAGATAACTTAATACAAGCTTGTCAAGAAGTAGTAATTTGTATATTTGTAACAATAAAGAGCGGAGAGAATTATACAAAAATTGAATCAAAAAATTAAAAAAAGGGGTTGACAGGACAGGAGGGTGATGATATACTAGTAAAG
>ENA-UPSA01000061-UPSA01000061.1-bioreactor-metagenome-genome-assembly--contig:-NODE-61-length-166071-cov-9.842232_pt1 | contig 166071 bp, 159 predicted proteins | sample MGYA00238183_ERZ773288 | MGnify/ENA primary metagenome ERZ773288 (study PRJEB29028, sample SAMN07631243) | bioreactor metagenome | isolation source: Switchgrass digestor | place: USA: Dartmouth... | reverse complement strand
ACAACTCTCTACATCAGGTATAATTGCTTTTATAACGTTTATCGCTGGATTTGGGTACAATATAATCTATGATTAAACCAAGAATAGTTCTGAGCAGATGCTTTCTAAAACCTGTAAGATATGATGGTAGAATTATTCATGATGAATTCGTGGAAAAACTGAAAGATTTTGTTGAAGTTGTTGATTTATGTCCTGAATGTGATATTGGACTTGGAGTTCCACGTTCAAAAATTATTCTCGTAAAAAACAATAACTCAAAAAAACTCATCCAGCCAGACACTGATAAAGATTTAACAGAACAAATGTTTAATTATATTGATAGAACGATCAAAAATCTCAACCAGATTGATGGATTTCTGTTAAAAAGCAAATCTCCTTCATGTGCCGTGGGTTCAGCAAAACTTTATTTTAAAGGAATGGTGTGTGGCAAAACATACGGATTTTTTGCAGAGGCATCAAAAACTCATTTTCCTTACTTACCTATTGAAGATGAAGGAACGTTGAAAAATAATGATGTAAGATTCCACTTTCTTGTAAGGATCTTTGCTTTTGCTGAGTTAAAACAAATACATAAAAATATTTCAATCTCATCCCTGATAGATTTTCACTCAAAATACAAATATCTTCTTATGACATACAGTCAAAAGTCTCTTAAAGAACTTGGAAGAATTGTGGCTGATGCATCTATGAATACCAACGAAAAGTTTAATAGATACAGCAAAATATTCTATCAAACATTAAAAAAGAAAACATCACGTGGTAGACATCTAAATAGTTTAATGCATATTTCAGGGCATCTGTCAGAACAGCTCAATCATGAAGAAAAAAGAGAGATTCTTGATTTAATTGAGAAATATAAAAATAATTTCATAGAACTCAAAGTAATAATAAAACTTTTCAGAAACATGGCATATAGTTCTAGAAATAGTTATATCTTAAATCAAAAATATCTGAATCCGTTTCCAGATGAAATTGATATATAAAGAATCATCGAATTATGTGCAATGTATCTTGACAGGACTTACCTTGCGTAAACAGCTTCTATACGAGAGTGAGTGTCCTGAGGACCTTTTGCTTCAGAAATGATTGTAAACCAAAGCCAATATGCAAATACACCGCCACCTGAACCGCTGCCTATAACTCTTTCCTTCCCAAAACCAGTCTTAAATGCTCCTCTACCTCCATAACATACCTGAATATCGTTATCAAAAGTGCCACTTGTATTTTCTAACTTAAATTTTAACTGTATGCTATCACAAACTCCAGCGATTACATCTCCATTTAATGCTTTAGAATACATTTCAAATACTTTTGTAGCTATTCCATAATGCACTCCGCCTGCTGCTGCATCCCGAATTGATGCATATGTTTTTATGGTTTGAGAAGAACCAAAAAGTTTTGTAAGAGCAAAATAAAGACCTGCAAGAGCAAGCAATGCAAAAAGTGCAATAAGTATTGCTGAAATGAGAGCAATACCTGACTGATTTACTGATAGTTTCTTAAAGCTATATCCTGTTCTATAACTTTCCATCTATACCACCTTCCTGTATCATTCCACCATGAATTATCTATTGCTGGCCCTCCAGCACAATTATCACTAAAGTTTGGAGGAGCAGTAACACTATCCTGTCTTACACCAATCTGAAGCACCATACAGAGGCGCAAAAGCTTAACTTTTTTAAGCTCAATATCTGACGAATCAAATGTATCCTGATAAATAATCGAACCTCCTTGAACCATTCCAGCACGAATTCTGAAGTTTAATACACACGAAACAATAGGCTCTGCATTATAACCATTAGACCCTGAAGTTCCAAGAGTTTTAATAAGGTTATATATTTTTTGTTTGTTATTTGCTGGAGCACACTCTTTTGGTAATTTATTGTCTGTCAGATAATAACTAACCATAAATGCTTGAGGATAATTATATCTGTCATCATTAGTAGCATAAAATGCCAATCCTGTCATGCCACTTAAATCACTGCATAAAGAATCTATACATTGATCCTGCTGTGTTATGATTTCTTTACTTACTGGATCCAAAACAATATACCATGCAGATGGAAACTGACAGTCCTGTCCCATAAAATTTTTACTCTTAATTGTTAGACTTCCATTGGTTAATGCTGCCCAGCATCCTGATAACGTTTCCTGTCTTGCAGCAACAGATGGAAAAGTCAAAGTATCTCCGGTCAAACTATTTGATGTAATTGATGTTAAAGTTAAATTATCATTATCAATTCCAAACCCTGCAGCTTCAATATCTTTTACAATCTGGCTAATAAGAACTGCTGCATCCTGCTCCTGCTTTGCAACAAAATGTCTGGTAGCATTTTCTCTGGCTATAAACTTATAAGCAGAAAGAATTCCTCCTGCAAGAATTCCCATTATAGCAATAACAATTAAAATCTCAATTATTGAATAACCTTTTTGTTTGACAAAAATTTTCACTGAACTTATTCGTATTATCATTTTTTTTCCTTAATAACAATCGCAGTGATAATTTTATAATCATTTGTAAACGGCTCAAAATACCATACCATAACTAATGCTGATTTGCCTGCTTCTCTGCCATAATCATCTGTAAGCCTTGCAATATTTATAGCAGAGTATATACGTCTATCAGAAAATCCTTCATAAGTGCATATGGGAAGATCAGTTGGGCAATAGCTACCTCTACAGCTACATAACGCATTTACAGTATCCGCTGAAGGATAAAGTCTTAAATTTGACGACAGAGAACCAAGTGGATTTGTAACAGTTGGTGTTCCGGGGCTATAAAAATCAACCTCATCTTGAAAAAAACTACAATTAGTAGAACTGCATTGAATACTTTCCCATGAACTGTTATTTGCATATAGTATCGATTGAGTACCGCTGTCTTCACTTACATATGGAAGACTTTCAATATAATTTGTCATATGCTGTGCTATCTCTGTTGCTCTGTCTTTCATTTTTGCCCTTATAGAGAACTTATTATACTCAAGAACTCCTTTTAAAAATCCAAGCATAACAATGAGAACAATCAACATGGCAACAATTAACTCAATAAGCGTAAATCCTTTGTTATTCAATTTTTATTCTTCCATATTTTGAAATATTTACAATTTTCTGCGAACCCAGATTGTTTGTAAGTGTTATACCGTCCATACCCAGTCCGCAATTATTACTTAAGGGATATCCTCTCCTGTCAAAAACGCTTATAACCCTTTTTGTAGAAGAAATACCTGAAATAAAAGACTTTGCCTCCACAATAGTGTCGTTGTCAAAAGTACAATTACCATTATTGTCTATAAAAATCGTATAGTTATTAACATTGATAACAATTCCATGAGGTTGTTTTGCAATGGATTGAGATTTTATCCATCCCAGTTCATCAGCAAGCATATTTGTCTGCCTCATAAGCTCTCGACCTGCTTTATATTTTGTATATTCAGATACTCCGACATACATAAGGATTGATAAAATTGCTATAGTTATTAACAGTTCAAGAATGCTGAATCCTGCTACTTTTCTATCCATGATATAAATTTTCCCTGAACTAAAAATGACGGATTAAATAACTGAGTAATTGATCCAGAAGATGTCTGAATAATTAACTTTCCAGTTGACAGAGTTTGAAATGGTTGTCCTAACGGTGGAACACCCTGTGCAATTATTTGATTAATAACTATTGTACTTTGTGGCTCATTCAAAAAAGTATAATAGAATGAAATATATCTTGTTTTCCCTGAATATTCACATATACCTCCTGGAGGGATAAAAACCAGGCTATTTACCATTTCTGTATAAACAAATGGTTGAGAAATTATTGCTTCGCCGCTCAATCCATAATACCATCCATTTGTAACATTAACAGTATTACTAAGCTGGGTTTGATTATAAGTAATGTCTGTTAAAGCACACCCACTTTGATCACATATACATTCTTTTTCAGTTAAATAAGGTACAGTAGTCGCAGTAGAAAGTACAGATGCTACATTAATCAAGTCATTTTTTGTAAAAGCGGAACCTGTTGTGTTCCAATATGGGTCTTTATATCCTATTAGATAATTTGTATAAGGAATACTTTTGTCATCGTTATTCAAAAACTTACCGGTTCCAAAATATACCCATACATTATTGGAGACATCCATAGTAAAAGCAGGAGCTGCAAAAACCGGTGGTTGATAATTACCAGTTTTAAACGTAGAAAGGTCCACAGCGTTTTGAATATCAGAATTTTGCAGACCAGTTATTGTTTTATAACCAGTTCCACTTTTTAAAGATATTCTATAAAAATTCCCCCATACAGGATTATTTGTACTCTTACCATATACTCCAAAATAAATAGTATCATCTTGATAGTCATCATCTACATCAATATTATTTATATCTCCCACTGCTACCGTAGCAGAACCTGTCTTTAAAGTTAAATTGTTGTCTAAAGAGCCTGTCTTTAAATTATAAAAATAAATTTTTGCAGTATTTAAATAGCTAGAACCATCAGGATCTGAAGGACCTGTTCCTAACACAACATACCAGGTACCATTTGTACTGCTATCTCCAAGCCTTACAATAGATGGGAACGAAGTTGTAAGAGTGCTATCTGGTAAAGATTGTTCCCATAAAAGAGTTGGATAATTGGATGAACCATTCATCCAATCAGTAAGGTCTAATACAAAAATTGAAGAACTGTAAACCCTTCCAGATCCCAGATCAATTTTTTTACCTCCGAAACCCATTACCCCAACCAGAAGTGTTCTCCAGCTTGATTGTGATTTTGTATCTCCAGAATTTCCATTAATTGAAGCATCAAATACCATAGTTCTATAATCAACAGTTGGAACATGACAGTAGTCATTATGACCATACCATATCAGATAAGGAATGGCATTCTTAGGGATAAATGCCCATTCTTCTTGTCCAATTTTGTCTGTTCCAGTATCGTTTGGTGCATTTTGAAGTTTTGCGGGATATTCAGGATCTGTCTGATTAACAACTGTTCCAACTCTGAATGCATGAAGCATTCCATCATTTGCACCAACAAAAGAAAAGCTTGCTCGAGCTTTGTAATTAGAATCAGTTATATATGATAAATAAGTTGTATCTCCATAACGCAAATGATAATAATTTAGTGGTTTATCTGAACTAACAGAAGGGGTCGAATTAATTATATCCCCGAGTTTCCAGGTGGTTGACTGATCATTTCCACAGAAAGATTTTATATTAAGCTCTCTTGGCCTTTGTACATAAGGAAGAGAGTTACAAGAAGAATCTTTTGGATTATCTCCACTAATATATCTTATTATACATTTTGCTTTATTAGAATCTATTGTAGAATCAATAAGAGCCCAGATTCCACTAAAATATGCTGCGGTATCATTAGAAACCTCATTTGAACTAAAAATATTAGCCAATGTGCCATCTTTATTAAATAATATTGTCCTATCTTTATTGTCTCTTTTTGCCAGCACACATCCGCTATTAAAAACTGAAACAGCTTGATCTATTGAAACAGCATCACCAGCAGTACATACATTAACATCGGTAATTTTTGCAACTTTACTATCTCCTGCAGAGTCAACAAAAAACTGTATAATTAAGTCTAAACTATTAGTTGCAAGATCAAGGATTTGATTTGCGATAGTGTCTTCTCTTATATGACCTGTTAAATCAATCCAGAAGCTTCGCAAAAATCCAAGCCATCCTATCTCTGTTCCGTCATCTTTCAAATATTTTGGATAAAAATAGGGCTGAATTATAAGACTGGATATTTCTGTTCTTGATGCAAGCGTTGCAACAGTAGAACCCGATGATACTCTTCTTAGGATATCAAATAAGGCATTCCTTATAGCATCTTTTATCTCCGAGGCATCTGAGGCGGAATAGAAAGTATCAGGTTTTCCATCATTGTCTTTATCCCAGTCAATCGATGAAGCAGGAAGCTCAGTACAAGAACTGCCTTTAGCACAATTTGAACTAGAACAACAATCATCTATAGGACCGCACTTTTTAGTTGGATAGCCATTTAAGTTATCAGGCCAATTTTTGCTTCTATTAAATGATCCATACATTGCAACATTTTTAAGCGATTTTTCTCCAGAACCTCCGAGCCATAATCCTATTCCATAGACAGCTTCAACATAAGAATCGACCTTTGTTTTAGAGTTTGTGAATCCTTTTTTATGAAGCCAGTACGCTGGCACAACAGGATCTGCTGAGTTAGACTCGTATCCAGTATCTATTGTACAAGTGGATTTTCCACCACCATAATTCCACTGTCCATCTGTAAGAAGGATTACAAAATTTTTTGCACATGGAACAGATTTAAATTCACTACCACTACAGACTCCGTCTTGATTTTCGTCAAAACACTGATACATTGGATTTTTCCATTGATCTCCATTGCCCTGTTGAGGGGTAAAGCCATTATATTTAGGCGTGTTTTGAGCAAAATAGTTATAAGCATCCCATAATGCTGGAGCAGTTGGTGTTCCACCGTTGGGAGATTCATAATTTATTGTTGAAATTAAATTTTTATATGGATTAACTCCATCAAAATTGGAACTTGAAGTAAAATCACCAATATAAACTTTATTATCTCTAACATCCGTATCACTAAAAAACATTACACCAAGTCTTGGTTGCAGACTTAATTTTTTAAATTGCATGGCTAAACTATCATTAATTCTATTCCATGGAACTCGTACTATTTGTCCTGATTCTGAGTCAAGAGTACAACCATAGCCATCACAATGTAAATTAGCGTTTGGTTGTCCGTAAAGCTCTGGATCACATTTTTTTGGATCCCTATTATTACATGAAGTTAATCTTCCTCCTGTTATTGCCCATCTAACAAGATCAACTCTTCTCATATAATGAAAATTAAGACATGCACCCTTGTATTGATTTTTTTTATCTATACTACTTGCTCTTTTAGGACAAGTTGTAACACTTCCAGTAGTTACTTCCCAGTATCTTTGTGTTGAATTATATTTATAAATCTTATCAGGTTCAAAGTATCCTTCTTCTGTCCCTTTGTATGTCCATCCACATCCAGAGTTTGAATTACAGCAACCTGTCCTATCACTCTCAGGATTATAAGCACACCATAACATTGAACCACTTACATCTATTACAAATAATACATTTGGCGCAGCGATCTGACCAATTGAAGGAGGTACATAACAGTAATCAGACATCACGGTTGATCCTATAGAAGGCGTTTCTTTTATCAAAAATGAAACAATAAACAATATAATTAAATATACGAGTTTCTTCATAATAACCTCAATTTAAATCTAAAAGAGGCGTTGTTATGCTGTGAGTCTTAAAATTATCGCAGTGATTTGAATCAATTGCAAAATCAAATGTTTTATTGATAAGTAATTGTTTTGGTAAACCTTTTTGAGTTATAAATTCTCTTACGCCTTTACATGAACTATTAATCACATCAATTTTTATTTTGCCTGTATCAGGCTCATAGTTAATTACAGTACCTGTAAGATACAGTTCATCAACAGCCAAAAGCATAGCTGGAAGAAAGATAACAGTAATTAATATTAAAGCTTCTTTCATGTTTTATATTCTACTCGATCACAATTCAAAAAATCGTGAGAATTCTGTGAGCGAAAGATTGATTTATAAAAACAATTTACAATAAAACGCCATCATCTCTTTTGAAAGTCTATCAGAGCTAGAAAATGGTCAGTCTTTGCACGATATTTGAAATTCAATCCAATTTTTTTTGATAAAAAATTCACTATTTGAAGACCAACGCCAGCACCTTTACTGACATCTGAGATGTCATTCCTTATTGCAATGGCATTATTAAAGATCTTGATATGAACCTTACTGTCTGCATATTTAAAGCTGTTGTCAAGCAGTAAAAAAATTATTGTTTCAAAAGTTTCAGGGTTTGTTTCTAAAAAAACATCTCTTGCAGTTATTCTGACTGTTTGTTCTGTATAAAACTTTGAAACAGTATTTAATAACATCTGTTTCACATTGACCTTTTCTCTGTTTTTTGAAAGAAAAGGCAGTTTTTTTATTGTATCCATTGTCTTTTTTATCTCGTCGTTTAAAAGATTACACTGACTGCAAAGTCTATCAAAAATTGCTTGGTCTGGTTTTATTTTCAATATCTCTATATTTGTTTTTATTACAGAGATAAAGTTGCCTATTTTATGGGAAAGAACAAAAATAAGCAGTGTCAGAAAGTCCTCTGTTTCCCTTTCCTTTTTAACCATTACAATTAAAACTCTGTAGAAAAGAAAAAGTAAAATCAATACAAGTATAGACTCCCATATGAGCAGAGTTTTTGAATACTCTTTTAAGCGTTGATAAGCATAGCTTCTGTCCATCATGAGTTCATTTTGGTAGTTTTTTATATGAGCAGGTAATGGATAGGTCTTATTTAGTTTGAGAATTTCTTGATAGACCGCGATGATTTCTTTTTCATTTCTCTGTTGCTGTTCGATAAAAAAATATAAGGTTACAAAGTTTATGACTGTAAGTGCAGTAACCACTGCTACAACAAGGGTTATAAAAAGTCTTGTCTGAAAACTCAAATTAATCTGTATCCTCTTCCTTTATAAGTCTGTATTGAATCTGGTGGCAGTATTTTTCTAAGCTCCTTTATATAGGTTCTTACTATCTCATCTCCCACTGCCTTACCTGACCAGACATAATTAAGAATTGTTTCTGTATCAACAATATCTCTTCTTTTTTTAATAAGAAGAATGAGTAAATCCCATGCGGTTTTTGAGATTTTTATTTCTTCATCACCCTTTTTAATTGTTTTTGCATCAGTATTTATGGTTAGATCTCCTATTGTAATAATACTGTCTATGCGTTTTCTTTTACTTAACGCCTTTATCCTTAGAATGAGTTCCTTTGGTTCAAATGGTTTGGTAAGATAATCATCTGCTCCTCTTTGAAAGCAAATTTCTTTATCCTTTAAAGAATTTTTAGCAGTTAATACCAGAATTAGTGTTTTTATCCCTTGACTTCGAATCAAAGAAATAATATCTTCTCCTCGACTGAAACTCAAAATAAGATCAAGAACTATTACATCAAAATCATAAACTTTTAACAGGTTATTAATGTTTCTTTCATCCCATAACCAGACTGTTTCTATTTTATTAAGCTCAAAATAATTTTTAAGAGACCGTCCGAGTTCTTTATCATCTTCTATTAAAAGAATTTTCATAACTTGAATAATACAATAAAATAGCTGATTTTTCAATAAAGATACGATCAGTAGGTGTGTTAAAAATATTTTGAATGGTTATAAAAAAACAGGGAGCATACCATATAGTATGCTCCCTGTTTGAATACAAAAAAGAATTTTAATACATATCAGGTGATGGCATTGGAGGCTGTTTCTTTTCTTCTTCTGGAATTTCAGCCACGATAACCTCAGTTGTAAGCATTAAGCCTGCCACGGAGGCAGCATTCTGAAGTGCTGTTCTTGTAACTTTTGTTGGATCGATGATGCCTGCTTCCATCATATCAACAAATTTTTCCTGATAGGCATCATATCCATAGTTAATATTTTTATTTTCTTTAACTTTTTCAACAATCAATGTTGCTTCCACTCCAGCATTTGCTATAATCTGCTTTATTGGTTCTTCAAGAGCTTTTTTAACTATATCAGCTCCAAGTTGCTGGTCCTGATTTTCGAATTTAATTTTTTCTAAAACTTTCTGGCATCTAAGGAGTGCCACACCACCGCCAGGAACAATTCCCTCTTCAACGGCGGCTCTTGTTGCATTGAGAGCATCCTCAACTCTGGCTTTCTTTTCCTTCATCTCAGCTTCGGTGGCTGCGCCAACATTTATTCTTGCCACACCACCTGCAAGCTTTGCAAGACGCTCCTGAAGTTTTTCACGGTCATAATCAGATGTGGTTTCTTCAATCTGAACCTTTATCTGCTTAATTCTTGCCTGAATTTTCTGAGGATCTCCAGCTCCTTCAACAATTGTTGTGTTATCTTTGTCAATAATTATTTTCTTTGCTCTTCCGAGGTCCTCAACTTTTACATTTTCAAGTTTTAAACCTATATCCTCTGAAATGACTGTTCCACCTGTAAGAATTGCAATATCTTCAAGCATGGCTTTTCTTCTATCGCCAAATCCAGGAGCCTTTACCGCACATACCTGAAGAACTCCTCTGAGTTTGTTTACAACCAGAGTTGCCAGTGCTTCACCCTCAACATCTTCTGCAATGATGAGAAGAGGTCTGCCCATTCTTGCAATCTGCTCAAGAATCGGGAGCAAATCCTTCATGGTCGAAATTTTCTTGTCATGTATCAAAATATAGGCATCCTCGAGAATGCATTCAAGACGCTCTGGATCTGTAATGAAGTATGGTGAAATGTATCCTCTGTCAAACTGCATTCCCTCTACAATATCAAGGGTTGTAGCCATTCCTTTTGCTTCTTCAACAGTGATTACACCGTCTTTGCCAACTTTATCCATTGCCTCAGCAATAAGTTCGCCTATTGAAGGATCATTGTTTGCAGAGATTGTTCCAACCTGTGCAATCTCTTTTTTGTCTACAACTGGCTTTGAAATCTTTTTTAGCTCCTCAACAACAGCCTCAACAGCTTTATCAATCCCTCTTTTTAAATCCATTGAATTAGCGCCGGCTGAGACATATTTAAGTCCTTCCTTGTAAATTGCATATGCCAGAACAGTTGCTGTGGTTGTTCCATCACCTGCAACATCACTTGTTTTTGAAGCAACTTCCCTGACAAGCTGAGCGCCCATATTTTCAAATGGCTCTTTGAGGTCTATCTCTTTAGCAACAGTAACCCCATCTTTCGTTACATTGGGAGAACCGAATTTTCTTTCAATTACTACATTTCTTCCCCTTGGTCCTAATGTTGCCTTTACAGCATCCGTAAGAACTGTAATACCTTTAAGAATTGATTGTCTTGCTGCATCACCGAATATTAATTGCTTTGCTGCCATATCATCCCCTCCTTTTATTTTTGTATTATTCCGAGTATTTCTTCTTCTTTAATAATTAAATACTCTACATCATCAATCTTGATTTTTGAACCTGCATATTTGTCAAAAAGAACTGTGTCACCCGCTTTCACCTCTTTTACTTCAGAACCAACTTCCATAACCGTTCCTTTTTGAGGCTTCTCCTTTGCCACATCTGGAACATAAATTCCTCCAGGTGTTTTCTCAAGCTCTTCAGATGCGAATTTTACGACTACTCTGTCTTTGAGTGGTTTAATCTTCATATGCGCCCTCCTTTTTTATTTTTTAGTGTTTTAAATTATTAGCAACTCACTCTATCGAGTGCTAATATAACCTGAAATTAAAAATATGAGCAAGAGCAAATAATATAATATATCTTCTATTTTTGCTGATTTTTGACAAATATATTCAATTTTTGTTGATTTTTGCTTTTTAATTTGCTTTAAGACGAATTTTTCTTGTAATATCCGCCATAATAAGTTTTTTAGATAACACACTGCAAAATTCCTCAAAAAAATCTCTCTGAAAAGTAGTTGTTTTTTCAGAATTAAAAATAGGGATAACCATTCATTTAACATCGGTAAAGGTAAATTTAATAAATGAAAGTCATCAGAATAGGTGCCAGCGTCCCACATGGAGCATACAAGATGAAGGGTATATATATACTAATCACCAACTATAATAAAAAGGTATATCAAAAAGCAACAAAAATTAAAGACTCATATTCCCGATGAACTCTATTTATCTATTTAGATACTTTAAAGTTGGAGTTTCTGCTAACGTTTCAAGCATAAAAAACCTTTTTGCAAAGCAAAAATTTGGATGAGTTAGAAAGCACGTAGCTTTTATGCTGTGTTATATGCCGTGTGGCTATTTCTTGTTTCCCCTTGCTTCCTCAAATTCAAGCAACTTTGGGGCATTGAGATTTAAAGAAAACTTCTTGATGCGCTTTTCTGCTAATCTTACATATGTTTCATTTATGTCGTATCCTATATAATGACGGCTTGTTTTTATTGAAGCAATTGCTGTCTGACCACTCCCCATAAATGGATCCAAAACAACTTCCTTCTCAAAAGTATATAACTGAATTAACCTATAAGGTAACCCTACTGGGAAAGGTGCAGGATGACCGACTTTTTTGCTGACTCTGCGGCAAATGTCCAGACGCTTTTAGTAAATTCAAGAAATTCTTCTTTGGAAATTGTCGTCTTCCTTTTTAGATTCCCTCTTAAGTACATACCTTTAGAAAAGACTAAAATATATTCGTGGATGTCTCTCAATGTTGGATTTTTAGCAGAAATCCAACTACCCCATGCAGTTGAAGAACTGCCACTGAAAGCTTTATTCCAGATAATTTCACCGCGCATTAAAAATCCCAAATCAATCATATCCTCAACAATAAAAGCATGGAGAGGAATGTATGGTTTTCTCCCTAGATTAGCAACATTTATGCAAACCCTACCACCTGGGACAAGAACTCTTTTAACTTCACCCCATACCCTTTTCAAAAATTCCCTATACTCATTTAAAGTAAGGTTCTCATCATACTCCTTCCCCACATTATAAGGCGGCGAAGTAACCATTAGATGAATGCTATTATCTGGTAGCTCTTCCATCTTTTCGCTTGATTTACAAAAAATCTTGTCCAGATACTGAGACAGAATTGAGTTTTCTGTATAGTTTACAAGTTCTTCTTTGGGCAACCCTTCATATAATCTGCTCGTATAAAAGGGGGGTAGAATCGTGATTGATTCTTCCTGGGGAGCCGAATGCACTTGTTTCCGTCCCATTTTTTTCCGATAGCTTCTCATTTAGTCCTCCATCCAGAGATCAACCTATCTTTTATAGGAATTAAACTCAATCTTTATTTTTTGTCAATTTATTACGATTTTTCTGGAAATACTATCTTTAACTAAATCCGATAATGCTTCTTTAGTAATTTCGACGCCTCTTGGATTTGTTCCGGGTTTTGGAAGTTTAATATAGTTTTCTCTGCCTATTCTATCAAAAAGCCTCTTTTGAACCTCTAACGGAATGTAATAAAATCCCCCAACATCGTTCCAGTTGATTTGAACAAGCAAAATATCAAATTAGGGTAATAACTTTCACGAAATTCTTTTGCCTTTTGAGCATCAACAGTCCATATCAGTTTGACACCACCAAAACTTTTACCTGTAATTGTTTTAATTGATACTGGTTCACTAAATAATTTTGCATCTACCTCTGGCTCGGTTATAGGAATTTCAACCTCCACGTTTGCCTCGCCGAATTTATAAATAAGCAAAGCTACGATTATCCTTTCTCGAACTGATCCGACTTCCATTCCAGTCTTGCCTGCTCTTGAACTCTCTAACCCTGCAAGTTGGAACAAGTAAGGTAAACGTCTTTTTATCTTCTCCACCAGTTTTTCATCCTCGAATATTTCTATCAGGTGGTTGGACATTCTTTATTCCTTCATTTCCCTATAGGCGAAATGGCGTATAACGTTCTGAGGTTAAAAGAAGTTACCGAAGGCAATTTGAAGAAATTTTTGATTTCCACTTTATCCACTGTTAGGCGAGTTAGATAGCACCGAACGACCAACACAAAACAGAGCAGCAAAGAGAGGGCTTCAATCTTGATCATTTATATCCCTCCACATATACGCTAACCACATATCCTTCAAGAGATTCATCTTTGTCTAAACCATTTAAAATAGCTCTGCCTACTGGGTCGTTTGTGTTAGGGTCTATGCAGGCATAAGATTTCTTTATTGTAATTTTTAACTCCTTTAATCCAGATGCTTCTACAATCTTTTTATACTCGTCAATAAGTATTGCTCCTCCAATGCAAGCTACATATGCTTCAATACTCTCTTGAATTTTCTTAGGAAGTTCTTTTTTAAGAGCGATATCAGAAATTGCTATTCTTCCACCTGGCTTTAAAACCCTATAAACCTCTTGAAAGACTCTTGGCTTATCCGCCGATAGGTTGATGACACAGTTACTTATAACAACATCAACCGAGTTGTCTCCTACAGGTAGATTTTCAATCTCGCCAAGTCTAAACTCAACATTTTTAGCCCCATTCTTTTTTGCGTTCTCTTTTGCTTTCTCAATCATTTCTGGTGTCATATCCACCCCGATGACTTTACCATTTGACCCAACCTTGCTTGCTGCCAGAAAACAATCAAAACCAGCACCTGAGCCAAGGTCAAGTACAACCTCTCCTTCTTTGAGGCTGGCTAAAGCTGTAGGGTTTCCACAACTGAGAGCCAGGTTAGCTTCATCAGGAATAGCTTGCAATTCTTCTTCTGAATAGCCAATAGATTTAGCAAATTCTCTGATATCTAGTCCGCAATTGCAACACCCACAACCTTTTTGCTTTTGAGCAATCTTTCTGTAGGCTTCTCTTACGTTTTTTTGTATTTTCATCTTATCCATTTTAGCGCTTCTTAATTATTTATTATATCACTATGATTCCTAATGTCAATAGTGCAAAATTCCTCAAAAAATATCTCTGAAAAGTAGTTGTTTTTTCAGAAATAGAAAAAACAATCAAAAAAATATAAAATTTAACAATATATAGCCTTAAATGTATTTCAAATAACCCACAGAGTAATCCTCAAAGCAAAAGAGTATAAATCTCAAAAAACTAGTATTCCAATACTTGATATAGAGATATGAACTTTGCCAGATAATATGATTTTAATAGACTGTGGCTTTTTCCATTTAAAGAAAGATATTCCCTGCATGCTTTTAAATATATTTTATTAAAAAATATTAGCATATTGATCTTGTTCTCAAAATGGGAAAATATTACTGGAATTGCAATTGATTTCTGGTATAACATAACTGAATGGATGAGCTTGTAAAAGAATATGTGATTGATTTTTTTACAAAAAGGCTGAATCACTTTAAGAATTCTCCTGAGTCTGTCGGATGGACGAAAAAAGGTCAAACACTGCGGTATGAAGCGATTTTAAAATTTATAAATCCAAATTGCAAAACAATTCTTGATTTTGGATGTGGCAAAGGAGATTTTTATTCTTTTTTGAAAGAAAAAGGGATGGAATGTAACTATACAGGCATAGACATAAATCCTTCACTTATAGAGTTTGCGAAACAAAACTATCCAGAAGCAGAATTTTATACAATGGATATTGAAAATGAGCCTCTTACTAAAACATTTGATTATATAATCTCCATCGGAGTTTTTAATCTGTTAGTTCAGACAGCAAAAGAAACAGCTAAAAAATGCATTAAAACGCTTTTTAATCACACAAATGAAAAGCTCATCTTTACATGCCTTAACCGTCGTTCAAAGCATAAAGACATAGGTTTAGTTTATTTCGATATAGAAGAGCTTATAAATATCGCCTTAGAAATCACCCCGGAATTTAATATTTTAGATGACGTAGTAGAAAGCGATTTATTTTTGATTTTATATAAATAAGTTTCAATCCCAGAACTTCATTAAATTGAAAACTTATAAATTATAGATGTTATACATTCTGAACAGCATGCCATAGTAATCCCTTTTAGATGCTTTCTTCTTTCCTACTCTCATACGTTCAACTACTCCTTTTGTTGTAAATTTATTTTTTATCTTCCAATACGCATCTGTGGAATATGTACTGGAGCAACTGGCTGTATGCGAATCAGTTCTATCTGCATTGAAGGAACATAGCGAGAAACAACAGGATAGTTGTAATATGGATAACTGTAATTGTAGTAAAAGCCGCAGTTTGATTCTGCAAACATACAGCAATCAACATTGCAAAGCACACAAGAGGCCGTTCAAAGTTTTGCAATAATTAATCACTTAAACAAACAGCTCAGGAGTAAACCTCTTTATGAATTTAGAGTATTTTTAATTGCCTTTTTCTGAATTGCAATCAAAATTTATTAAAAAACTTTCTGGGTTTCCCAGCTCCTTGAGGAGGGCCAACGAGTCCATCTTCTTCAAGTAAATCCATAATTCTTGCAGCTCGATTATAACCGATTTTAAATTTCCTCTGAATAAGTGATATGGATATCTCTCCAGCCTGAGATGCATATTCAATGACTTCATCATATAGACTGTCTCTTTCAACTCCATTGGTTCTACCATTTTCTTTCTTTTCTACAGGCACCTGAATTGATTCAAACATTGAGTAATCAGGACTACCCTGACTGCGAAGATAGTCATTAACAGCTTTTACCTCTTCATCACTTACAAATGCTCCATGAACTCTTATTATCTTTACTCCTGACACCATAAAAAGCATATCACCCATCCCGAGTAGTTTCTCAGCACCCTGTGAATCAAGAATTGTACGGGAGTCAATGCGAGATGAGACCTGAAATGCAATCCTTGCTGGAAAGTTTGCTTTGATTATACCTGTTATTACATCAACGCTTGGACGCTGAGTTGCAACAACAAGATGAATCCCTGATGCCCTTGCCATCTGAGCAATTCGAGTAACTGATTGTTCAACCTCTGTTGGTGCTGTAAACATCAAATCAGCAAATTCATCAATAAATACAACAATATATGGAATTTTTTCCTCAATTGATACGGATTTATTGAAGCTATCAATATTTCTAAAACCATTAGATGCAAATAACTTATATCGTCTTTCCATCTCTACAATTACTTTTTTCAAAGCCTCTGAAGCTTCCTTAGGGTCAGTTATAACAGGATACATTAAATGGGGAATGTTTTCATATGTTGAAAGTTCAAGAAGTTTTGGATCAATAAGCAGAAGTCTTACATCATGTGGAGTTGCTTTGTAAAGAAGACTGAGTATCATAGTGTTCAGACAAACACTTTTACCAGAACCTGTTGCACCAGCAACAAGCAGATGAGGCATTTTTGCAAGGTCTGTTATAACAGGATTGCCATATATGTCTTTACCAAGAGCTAAAGTTAAATAGGATGAACTCTGCTGAAACTTATCTGATGCAATAATTTCTCCGAGTCTTACAATATGACGCTTTTTATTGGGAACTTCAATGCCTATTGCTGACTTTCCAGGTATTGGATATATTCTTATGCTCTGGGCTTTAAGAGATAAAGCAAGTTCATCACTCAGAGCTATAATCTTACTCAATTTAATTCCGCTTGCTGGCTCAAATTCATACATTGTAACAACAGGGCCAGGATGAACCTCTTTTATTGAACCATGTATTCCAAACTCTGAAAATCTGCTTTCAATACTGCGAGCAGATGCAATAATCTCCTCCTTTGAAATGCTGTCTTCAGTTTTTTCAATCTTAAGCAAAGAAAGTGGTGGCATCATAAAACCCTTATTTTCGGATACAATTTTGTGATTGGTGTTAACAAATCTTTCATTAGTATGTTTATCCCTTACAACATTGATATTCTCTTTTTCAGGTTCTTCAGATTTTGAAAGTTTGACAACTTTTATTTCCTCAGATGGTTTTTTGGTTACGGATTTATCATGCGATTCTTTTTCTTTTTTCTTTAAAATTTCAGGTCTCAGCAAAATTATTGATGCCACTAAAACAGCTGACCACAAAATATAAGTTCCTGAAACTGATATAATTTTTTCGCTAACATCAAATACTATGCATGAAAATCCATTGGGAATTTTCTTGTACGTTTCAAGAGATTTCCGTAATGGTTCAAGCATTACTGCAATAGAAAAAAGCATAACTATAATCAACGGAATCTTTGAAAATAACAAAACTTTCCCAGAGAAAATCCTTAATCCCCAGAATATGAAAAATAAAGGGATTAAAAATCCAGCAATACCAAATATACTTAGCAGTATATCAGAGATATATGCACCTGCTATTCCTCCATAGTTTTCAGGCTGTGATTTTGTATAAGTGAGAAAGGACGGGTCAAGGAAGTTATAACTTATAAAACTTATTAAAAGATAAATAGCAAAAGCTATAAGCAATATGGCTTTAAATACTGCCTTTGCTGATAAATTGAATGAATGCTGATCTTTTAAATTTTTTCTATAATTTGCTCTTGCAGTCATTACTTAAAGAAATATAACAGAAAAATCATAACTCCTAAAAGCCATCTGTAGTAAATGAAGATATTTAAAGGGTATTTTCGTAAAAAACTCAGCATAAACTTAATCGCCAGGGTTCCTGTTATAGCAGCAGAGATAACTCCTACAAAAAAAAGTGAATAATCATAGGAGTGGCTCATTTTTATTGATTTATAAAAATCAAATGATGCTGCACCAGCAATTGCAGGAGTTGAAAGCAAAAACGAAAATTTTGCAGCATAATCTCTTTTAAGTCCTTTAAATAGCCCTGCTGTAATTGTTATTCCTGAACGAGATACTCCTGGAATAAGAGCAAAAGCCTGAGCAGTACCAATTATTACAGCATCCCAGAAACTAACTGAATCTCTCTGCCTTTTTCCAATTTTTTCAGCTAAAAGCATGAAAGCTCCGATAAATATAAGAGTAAACGCAATAATCAGCGGATTTCTGAGAGTTGTTTCTATAATGTCATGAAAAGCTAATCCAGCTAAAACTGCAGGAATTGTTCCAATAACTATGTATACAAGCAACGTTCTGTCTTTAAATAAAATCTCAAGCCAGTCTTTCCAGAAACAGAAAACAAGTGACAGAAGAGTACCAAGATGTACTGCAATATCAAAACTAAGAGAGTTTAACTCTCCAGTCCAGCCAAAAATCCATGGTGTAATTACAAGATGAGCAGTACTGCTCACTGGTAAAAACTCTGTAATTCCCTGAATAATGCCTAAAATCAATGCCTGAAAAAAATTATCCATACGCAGACTCCTATCAGTATTATTGATATTCCATTTTATTACTTCGATAATAGATAATACTTTAAAAAATTAAACTTAGTACATTTTCTTAATTATCAAGAAGATTCATTTTACAGCATTTGAAGGAGCCACGATAACCAGAATATATGAACTGGAGTTTAAAAGTCTGTCAGCAACTTTTTTTATATCTTTGGCAGTTATTTTTTCAATATATTCTGGATATTTCTTTATATAATCATCTCCAAGATTGTAGAACTCAATAACAGGTAAAAATTCGCTTATTTTTTTCATTGTATCAATTCTTAATGGAAAGCTGCCTATGAGAAATGCTTTTGCCTCTTTTAATTCTTCATCGGTTACTCCATTTTCCCTCATTTTCTTAAGTTCCTTAACTATCATTCCTACAACATTATCTGTATTTTCAGCTTTAGTCTTAACCTCTACATAAAAGGAGCCTGGTAATAAATACGGTTTGAACGTACTGTAAATTGAATAAGCAAGGCCATGTTCTTCTCTAATATATTTTGCAAGTCTTGATGTAAGTCCGCCTCCACCAAGAATATAATTCATCACACTCACAGCATAAAAATCAGGGTCTTTTCTGGAAATTCCTTCAAACCCAAGAACAATTGTTGATTGCGTTAAATCATCTCTTTTTATAAAAATCTTGCTTGGTTCGGTTCTTTTAGAAAAGACTGGAGGATTTAAATTTCTCTCCTTACGATTACCATTCCACTGTGCTATAGGCTTATTAATTAATTCTTTTAATTCATCTTCCTTAATATCACCAACAACTGAAAAAATCATGCCATCTGGTTTATATAAATTCTCATAAAAACTTACAATATCCTGTCTGGTTATATCTTTGAGTTTGTCAGGTTCTCCTTCGATCGGTCTTCCGTAAGGATGTTGTCCAAAAAGCTGTTTAAGGAAAGTTTTATGTGCAATAAATGAAGGATCTTCTTCCATCTGTTTTAATGATTTTTCAAGTATGGATATTTCTTTTTTTAATTCATCTTCAGGGAACGAAGGATGCATGAGAATATCTAAAAATAAATTCAGAGCCTCATTCAGATGTCTCTTTGTTGTTGATAGCGTAAGCATAGTATAGTCATGCGTGATGTTTTTCTCAATTGAAATTGCTAAAAAGTCTATCTCCTCTTCAATTTGCCTTGCAGTAAGTCTCTGCGTTCCGTGAGTTAGCATATGGGCTGTAAGATAAGCAACCGAAGGCTTTGATTCATCCAGCACAGAGGCTGGAATAAGCACAGATACATAGACAATTGGGATATTCTCCCTCTGAAGATATTTAATTTTTGTGCCATTCTGTAATTGAAATGTTTTAAAATCCATTGTTTCAGCTCCTACAAGAGAGTTGTTAAAAAACAAACAAAAAAAGCCAAAAACAATAAAAATAAGAAATTTAAAGCTAACCGGTTTAAAAGTTTTCCTGTGTAAAACAATGTGACAAGAATTTAAACTTTTTTTAAAGAAGAGTTGTATATTCATCTGGGTAAAAGCACTCCAATACTCAGGTTATTAAAATTGAAATATTTTTTTGTTACATTCTGAACATCTTCTGATTGAACTTTTATTATCTCTTCTCTGTATCTATCAATCATTTTCCAGTCTCCAAGAATTTCAAACCTACCAAGATATAGAGCATATCCAAAAACAGAGTCCTGATTAAAAAGAAAAGAAGCTTCAACCTGATTTTTTGCCTTTTCAATCTCTTTTTCAGAAGGTTGTTCATTCTTTATCCTGTCAATTTCTTCTTCTATAATTTTTCTTACCTCATCAATTTTCTCAACATCCTTTAAAGATGCAACAATGAAAAACAAAAATCCATCTCTGCTTAATGGTGAATTGCCGGTTGACACATCAACTACCAGAGCTTTTTCAATGACAAGTTTTCTGTAAAGCCTGGAACTTTTTCCTTCTCCCATTATAGTGCTCAATACTTCAAGAGACAAGCTGTCCTTCTGTGGATATGCAGGAACTTTATAAGCCATAACAAGCATTGGCAGATGTGTTTGCTTTTTTAAAATTACTCTTCTTTCTCCGTACTGTTCAGGTTCGTAAAGATTCTTTCTCGGTGGATTAATTTTACATGAAGGAATATTTTCAAATTTTTCTTTTATCTGCCCTATAACTTCTTTTTGTTTTATATCTCCCGCAACAATTATAAACGCATTGTTTGGGCAGTAGTATTCATTATAGTAGTTTTTTACATCATCAAGAGTAATTGACTGAATATCTTCTATCCATCCAATTACAGGTTTCCTGTACGAATGATTTTTAAAGGCTACACTTATAACTTCTTCAAACATCAAACTTTCAGGATCATCATCATATCTCTGTCTTCTTTCTTCAAGAACAATTTTCTTTTCCAGTTCAAAATCTTCTGGAAGCAGGAGTAAATTTGCCATTCTATCTGCTTCAAGAGAAATGGATGTCTGTATCTTAGATGGAGAAAGTTTCTGAAAATAAACAGTATAATCTTTGGTTGTAAAGGCATTATCAATTCCACCCTGTGATTGAATGATTTTTGAAAAAACATTTCCCGGATAATTCCTACTTCCTCTGAACATTAGATGTTCAAGTAGATGGCTTATGCCTGACTTGCCCTCTGCTTCATCCATAGAACCTACTTTATACCATACCTGAAAAGTTGAAACAGGAGAGGAATGATCCTCGATAAAAATTATTTTAAGTCCATTTTTTAAAACCTTTTCTTTAACCTCACAGAACGCCATAGATGGAAATATTAAAATAAAAATAAAAAATATTACAATCGCGGTTTTTTTCATTTTAAACCGAATTTTTCTGAAATTTCTCGGATTGTCTCTTTTAAAGGTCCTAAATCAGAAGACTTGACCACATAGGCATCTGATGCCCATATAGAAAAGTCATCTCTGTAATCATACGCAGTAAGCATAATTACAGGTACATTGGGATTCTTTTGCTTTAGCTGTCTTAAAACCTGAATTCCATCCATATCTGGCATCATTATATCAAGAGTTACAATATCTGGTTTATGGGTTTCAAAAAGCTCTATGGCTTCTCGTCCTGAGTTTGCTGTAATAACTTCATATCCCTCATCCTCAAGTTCAGCTTTATATAGCATCAGTATATTTTTTTCATCATCAACTGCTAGAATTTTCATTGTTTCCTCCTTCTTCTTTATATGCTGGAAAATAAATTTTGAAGGTTGTACCTCTATCAACCTCACTTTCCACTTTAATTATACCACCATGATCCTCAATAATTCTTTTTGAAATAGCTAACCCAAGTCCAGTTCCATTGGTTTTTGTTGTAAAAAAAGGATCAAAAATTCTTTTTAAATTTTCTTTCTTTATTCCATGTCCTGTATCGCTGACTTCAATAACGAAGTATTCTTTTTCAGTGATTGCTCTACTTGATGGCAACCTATCAGGTCTCTTTATTTTTAAAGTAATTATCCCATTATCTGTAGCATCATTTGCATTTAAAATTAAATTTAACAGGACTTCTTTTAATTTATCATAGTTACCATGTACCATAAAATCTTCTTCCACATTAACTATCAATTTGTTGTTATGTTCTTTTAACGTAGCTTCAAATAAATTAACAACATTATCAACTAGGTCTTTAATTTTAAATTTTTCTCTATCCATAGAGTATGGTCTTACAAAACTTAAAATTTCATTTAGAATTCGTTCAAGCCTTTTAACCTCTTCTATAATAATTTTTACATATTCCTTGGTCTTCCCTTCTTCTAATTCTTTGTCAAGTCTTTTTGCAAAACCACCTATAGACAGAAGAGGATTTCTTATTTCATGAGCAACCTTGGCAGCTAATTCTCCAAGAGAAGCCATTTTTTCCATTATTAGAATTTTTTCCTTTAAACTTCTGAATTCGGTTATATCTTTTGCTACATTTATGGTCCCTGCCAGATTACCATTTTTATCAAATATAGGAGAACTTGAAATAAGATAAACTCCGTCAAGATAGTCTTCCTCAATCTCTCCAACCATAGCTTTACCAGTTTCCATAGCTTTTCTGTGAGGGCATTCCGTTAAAGGATGCTGGGTTTTATGAATAAGTTGAAAGCATTTCTTATCAATCACATCTTTTTTGGATATTCCAAGTTTATCCAAAAAAGATTTATTAGCCTTTTTTATTGAATAATTATCATCAGTGTAATAAATCAGATCTGTAATTGAATTAAAAAGCATTTCAAGCTCTTTTTCTGCTTTTTCTATTTTCTCAAATATCCATGCATTTTCAATAGCACCTGCAACATGGTCTGCAAACCCTTTTAAAAAGTTTATGTCCTGGTCTGTAATTGGTTTTCTTGTATACATATTGTCAACCCATACTGTTCCTATGGCTCTATCCTTTGAAATAAGAGGAACCACTGCATAGGCAGAACTTCCAAGTTGTTGAATTATAACAGGGTCTGCCTCTTCTTCATGAACATCTTTTATATTAAAAGTTTTCTTTTCCTTGACCGCTCTTACAATTGGTGTATTTTCATTAAGTGAAATGGAAATATTTCTGCACATTCTTTCAAGAAAACTATCTTCCACAAACTCCTTTCTGCTTAATTCATTAAGAACCTCATGTAGAGTTTTCTTTTCCTGAGCCATACTTGACCAAATCTGCCATGCTTCTTCATAACTTGAAGGACCAACAGCCATCACTCCTTTTAGGGAATTTGTCTCTTCGTTTACAAGAAAAAGAACAGCTCTATTAAACCCAAGCCCTTCTCCCATTGTGATTACTGTAAGTATTATCCTTAAAAGCTTATTTAACTCCAGCGTGCTTCTCACAGCTGAACTTATAAATAAAATTTTCGTAAGTTCTTCGTTTCTTCTTATCAGGTCTTTTTCGAGTTTTTTCTTTTCTGTAATATCTCTTACTATTCTGCTAATGCCTATTATTTCGCCATAGGCATTCTTTATTGGTGAAAAAGTGGTACTTACTTCAATGAGTTTCCCATCTTTGGTTAATCCAACAGTTTCTATATCTTTTAAAGTTTCTCCATGAGTAACTTTTTCAAGATAAAATCTTTCTACTTCCCGTAAAAAATCAGGGATAACAGGTAAAGGTGTTCCGATTACTTCTTCTTTTTTATAGCCAAATATATTTTCCGCTCCCATGTTCCATGCTGTAACAATATTATTCAAATCAGTAGCTACGATGGCATCTGCTGAACTATGAATCAGACTTTCAAGATAACTTTTAAGTTCATCTATCTGTTCTATTGCCTTTTTATTTTCAATTTCTTTTTCCTGAAGCTCTTTAAGCCTTAACGCTTTGAGAATAATCAAAGATGCCAGTCCTGAAAAAAGCTCTCCAAGCTCTGCATCTTCAGCAGTAAACTCAGCAAAACCATGATCAGAGTTAATTTTATTATAAACAAGGACTGTTCCAAAAATTTCCTCCTGCACTTTCAAAGGAATGCATATTGCTGAATATGCCGGGATGTCAAGATCCTTTCCTTCAAGTTGATCTCTGTTAAATATTTTTGCTTTGCCATCCTTGATAACTTCTCCGCATATTCCCTGATCGACACTCATAGTGGTTTTGTCTGACTCGATGTTATATGTCGCTACAATATGTAAATCTTCTCCTTTAACAAATCTGATAACACCTCCTGTACCATTTATTAATTCAGTAATGTGATAGATAAGTCTTTCAAGAAGTAGTTCTATATCTTCTGAAGTTTCAAGCAGTCGTATTAATTCATAAAGTGCGTGTCTTTCTCGCATTAACCCACAATTATTCCTTCATAAAGTTTTATGTATTCCTTACATGATTTTGTCCATGAAAAATCTCTGCTCATTGCATTGTAAATCATATGGTTCAGTTTTGCTTTATCTGAATAAATATCAAGAAATCTATGAACTCCAACCTTAAGAGCCTCAGCACTGTATTCATTAAGCAGAAAACCTGTAACTTCGTCTTCAACTGTATCTGCAAGCCCTCCTGTTTTTCTGCAGATTGGTATTGTTCCATATCTCATTGCAATTATTTGACTCAATCCACATGGCTCATATTTTGAAGGTACTAATAAAGCATCTGCTCCTGCATAAATTTTATGTGCCAGGGATTCATCAAATCCGACGAAAGTAAAAATTTTTGATGGGTAACTTTGTTGCAGTTCCTTAACTTTTTCTTCATAATAATATTCTCCTGTTCCTTCAATTACAAAATTTACTCCTGTCACGATTAAATCTGGTATTGTGTCCACAATAATATCTATACCTTTTTGATAAACCATTCTTCCGACAAAGGCAATCAAAGGATCTTCTATTGAACATTCTATCCCTGTTATATCTATCAAATGTTTTTTATTTTCTTGCTTATCTTCTAGATTTTGTATGCTGTATTGTTTAATGATGAATGAATCTTTTTGAGGATTCCATATTTTGTAATCAACTCCATTGATAATTCCTCTAAGACTTCCCTGCCTTTTTCTTAAGACTCCATCAAGTCCAAAACCATACTCAGGATTCAGAATTTCTTTAGCATATGTAGGACTTACAGTGGTAATAATATCAGCACTGAAAAGGCCACCTTTAAGAAAGCTTACCATCCCGTAAAATTCAAGCCCGTCAATATGAAACATCTCCAAACCAAAACCTGTTACTTCAAGCTTTTCACGAGGGAAAACACCCTGATATCCAAGATTGTGAACTGTTAATACGTTTTTTGTTTTCTCAAAACAGGAACATTCTCTGTAGTGCGTTGTAAGATAAAGAGGAATAAGGGCTGTATGCCAGTCATGAGAGTGAATGATATCAAAATTTAAATTCATAGCCTTGCATACTTCAAGCACTGCTCTTGAGAAAAAAACAAATCGTTCTGCATTATCAATATACTCTCCAGAGTTAGTTCCATAAAGATGTTCCCTGTCAAAGAACTCATTATGCTCAATAAAAAATAAATTGCCATGCTTTGAAGGTTCAACTATCAAATTATCATCAACATCAACAGAAACCCTGGCTGATCTGACAGCACCAAAACGGATATCAAAACCAATTGGAACTCCATAACTTATTTCTGAATCCATAACAACATTGTAAAAATTGTCTCTCGTTGTTCGATAAAATGGCAGAAAAAGTGAAACATCTATACCAGCCTTAATAAACTCCTTAAATAATGCACCAACAACATCACCGAGCCCTCCAGTTTTTGAAAAAGGAAAAGCTTCTGCTGAAACCAATGCCACTTTCATACTTTTGCCTCTCTCATAAATTTAGCAGCTTCTTCAGGAGGTGTAGGATTGATAAAAAACCCTGAGCCCCACTCAAATCCTGCAGTTTTTGTTAGCTTCGGTATAATTTCAATATGCCAGTGATAGTAATCATTAATCTCATTCTGGAAAGGAGATGTATGCAATACATAATTGTACGGTGGAAATTCAAGCACTGTGTCAAGTTTTTTAAGCGTAGTCTGTAAAGCATCTGCAAGAAGACCGAAACTTTTGCCTTGCGGTTCAAAGTACGATTCATGACTTTTAGGCAATATCCATATCTCAAATGGCTCTCGTGGAGCAAATGGAGATAAAACAATATAACTTTCATTTTGATAGATAACTCTTTTGTCAGACTCTAGTTCCTGAGCAATTATGTCACAGAATATACATCTATCTCTCAATTCAAAATATTTTTTAGCTGAATTCATTTCCTCATTAACAATATGGGGCACTATTGGTAAAGCAATTAACTGACTGTGAGTATGTTCAATAGATGCACCTGCGGGCTCACCTTCATTTTTGAAAACCAATACATATTTAAATCTCACATCTTTTTTTAGATCCGTAATTCTCAAATAGTAAGCCCATAATACATCTTCAACAGCTTTTAATGGAAGAGTGGAAAGAGAAGCTAGATGGTCTGGAGTTTCAATAATAACTTCATGAGCACCTATGCCATTCATTTTGTCATAAACTCCTTCTCCTCTTTTATTGAGGTCTCCATGAATCTGTAACGCTGGAAACTTATTTGGCACAACTCTTAATGTCCATCCAGGTGTGTTTGGAGCTGTATTTGGTGGTCTAAACGAAATTATCTCTTGCGGAGCAGTATATTCATTACCAGGACAAAAAGGGCAGAAGCCTTTCAGTTTCCTTTTCTGACTTACAGATGTAAAATCTGAAGGTCTTTTACCTCTTTCAACTGCTATTATTACCCATCGTCCCGAAATTGGATCTCTTCTTAACTCAGGCATGAACTCCTCCAATTAATAAATTCAATTCTAATTTAGTATAATTATACCATTGTGGCAAGACTTTTTCATTATAAGATAGTAAATGACGCCTTCGGAGACCCTTGTGTTTTAATAAAACTCTTAAGAGAAAGAAGATCTTTATTGCTGGATGTCGGTGATATAAGAAAAATTCCTTTCAATGAGATTCTTAAAGTAAGTGATATATTTGTCAGTCACACTCATATTGACCATTTTATAGGCTTTGACCAGGTAATACGAGCAGTTTTAAGAAGACCAGAACCTCTCAGGGTTTACGGACCTGAAAACATAATTGAATGCGTTCAGGGAAAACTTAAAGGCTATACATGGAACCTCATTTCAGATTATCCATTAACAATTGAAGTTTTCGCAATTGGCGAAAAGGAAATAAAAATAGCGAAATTCAGAGCTAATGAACGATTTGAAATTAGACTAATGCCAGCTGTGTTTATAGAAAACAATATAATCCTTCAAGAACCTCTTTTTAGAGTTAAAGCACTGGTTCTATCTCATGGGATACCTGTTATTGCTTACAGCATTGAAGAGGATTTTCATATAAATATAGACAAAGTAGAACTTGAAAAATCAGGACTTAAGATAGGTCCATGGCTTGGTGAGCTTAAAAAGCTTATAAAACTGTATTATAACTATGATCCAGTAAAGATACTTAAACCGAGAGATCCCGAAACCACAGTTGAAGTAAATACACCAGTGGGCAAAGTTAAGATTGAAGAGCTTTTTCATATTTTGAAAATTACTAAAGGTGAAAAAATCTCTTATGTCATAGATGTGGCTCCGATTGAAGAGAATATTCAGAAAGTAATTGATTTTGTTAAAGGTTCAGATATTTTATTCTGTGAAGCTTATTTTCTCAGTAAGGATAAAGACAGAGCAATTGAGCGAAATCATTTAACTGCAGAAACCACAGGGAAAATTGCAAAAGATGCAGATGTTAAAGAAGTTGTAATTATTCATATATCTCCAAAATACATAGCAAATCCTCAAGAAGTTTACAAAGAGGTGGAACTATCAAGATCAGGCGTTTTACAGCAAGGCTAATTATTTTTATTTTAGTTTTAATCACTTCTATCACGCTCATCATAAGCAGTTATCTAATGTACAAAAATGCTGAAACAGCCACGCTGGAAGCATTAAAAATGCAGGCAATAGGCATTACTGTAACCCTGCACAGTTTTCTGCAGGCTTCGGATATCGAAAAGATTAAAAAACAGGAAAGCACGATCTTTTCAGAAATTTTACTTGATGAAAGATGGGAAGGTATTGCTTTTGTTGCTCTTTATAGTATGGATGGCACAATCATTCTTCATTCAAATCCAGCACTGATGGGTAAAAAAATTGAAAAAATAACTGCTACATTTAATAACAACGCTCCCTATTATCATTTTGTTACACTCGGCACTGGAGAAAGAGTGTTTGTCTCTGACTCAAAGATGATAATTCATAAAAAACCTTATATTTTAAGGGTAGCGCTTCATACCTATCCTGCTGAAGCTGTTCTTAGAACTGCAAAAATGCATGTTATGTTTATGATTGGATCAGCAATATTGATAATTTCTGGAGGACTCTTTTCAATTATGCTTTTAAGTAAAGTTGAAAAAATGCAGGATAAAATAAGAGAACTCGAAAACCTTTCAATGTTGTCAAGAGTTTTAGCTCATGAAATAAGAAATCCTCTTGGAAGTATAAAGGGATTCGCCCAGTATCTTACAAAAAAGATTTCTGATGCTTCTTTGAAAGAATATCTGAATATAATTGTAAAAGAAAGTATTAGACTTGAAAGACTTACAGATGAACTCTCTCAATACGCAAATCCACAAAAATTTAATATAAATGAAATTAATCTAAAAGAAGTTTTACATGAAATCAGCCTGCCTTTTGTTAATCAGAATAAAGAAATCGAATTTTCAGTAGCTGCAGATGATATTTATGTTAAAACCGATGCAGATAAATTAAAGCAGATTCTAAACAATATCATTCAAAATGCTGTTGATGCAGTATCTGAAGCCAGAGAAAAAAAAGTTACTATAACTGCAGAAAAAATCAATGGTAAAATAAAGATTGAGATAGCAGATACAGGTGCTGGTATGGATGAAAATATTTTAAATAGGGCAATAGAGCCATTCTTTACAACAAAGTCCAAAGGTTCCGGTCTTGGTCTTGCAATTGTAAAGAAGTTATGCGACTTTTTAAAAATTGAGTTAGAGATCAAAAGCAAAAAGGGAGAAGGAACAAAAGTATGTCTCAGAATGCCAGAATATCAATAGTTGAGGATGACGCATCATTTGCTTCGTTTCTTAAAACTATCCTCGCAGATGAAGAATATTCTGTGCAGATATTTAATGACCCTGAACTGGCATTGAAAGAGATCAATAAATTTTCTCCGCATCTTGTAATTACAGATTTAAAAATGCCGAAAATGAACGGAATAAAGTTCATTGAGAAAGCAAAAGATATTCTTCCTGATACAGAATTTATTGTAATCACAGCTTTTGGAACAATTCCTTCTGCTGTTGAAGCAATGAAAAAAGGAGCCATAGACTATATTACAAAACCCCTTTCTTCGCCTGAAGAGTTTCTGGAAGCTATAAAGAAAATTTTGAATAAAAAATCAATGATTAAGTTTTCTGATAATAAAACGCATGATATTCCTCCTTTTGAGATTCTTTTTGCAGGCATTGAAGAAGTCTATAAAATGATAAAAGATGTGGCAAAAACTGACACCACTTTAATACTCTATGGTGAAACAGGAACAGGGAAATCAGCAATTGCAAAGGCTATTCATCAGATAAGTAACAGAAAAGGAGCATTTGTTGAAATAAACTGTGCATCAATTCCTGAAGCTCTGATTGAGTCCGAGCTTTTTGGATATGAAAAAGGAGCTTTTTCAGGAGCAATAAAACAAAAACCAGGAAGAATTGAGCTTGCTCATGATGGAACACTTTTTCTTGATGAAATTGGTGAGTTAACTCCTTCAATTCAGGCCAAATTTCTGAGAGTGTTGCAGGACAAAAGCTTTGAAAGAGTTGGCGGTCTTGAAACAATTAAAACTAACGCAAGATTTATAACAGCCACAAACAGAGATTTAAAACAGATGGTTAAAGAAGGAAAATTCAGAGAAGACCTTTACTTCAGACTTAATGTTTTTCCAATCTTTATTCCTCCATTAAGAGATCGAAAACATTATATACCAAAAATCGCTGAGTATCTAGTGAAAACTATCTCAAGAAAAGTTGGCAGGGAGGACAAAAAATTAAGTAAAAATTCTCTTGAAATTCTTAAAACCTACTCTTTCCCTGGAAATATCCGTGAACTTGAAAACATGCTTGAAAGGGCAATTATTCTGGCAAAAGATGATGAGATAGAAATAAAAGTCGATAGCACCTTAGAGTTAGAGGGAAACGATCTAAGAGCCATTGAAAAAAAAGCAATTGTTGATGCGCTAAAAAAAACTAATGGAAATAAAAAGAAAGCTTCTGAACTTCTGAGAATATCTTTAAGAACCCTTTACTATAAAATTAAAGAATACAACTTAGAATAGTTGTTTAAGTTTCTATGACTCATCCTTCCAGCCATATTTACCTATTAATGGAACAAAAGCAACCGGAATAAGATAATGCCGTTCAAGCTCATTTCCCTTTTTAATTGCTTTGAGCATATACTGTGAATATCTTTCACCCACAGGTGCAACAACTATTCCTCCTTCTTTTAGTTGTTCAACAAGCGGAGGAGGAATCTCCGGAGTGGCTGCGGTTATAATGATTCTGTCAAATGGAGCTTCCTCGGGAACTCCTTCAGTGCCATCTCTGATATAAACTTTTATATTTTTATATCCAAGTCTTTCAAATCTGTTTCGTGATTCCTCTGCAAGTTGTAAAACTCTTTCAACAGTATGAACTTCTCTTGCAAGTTCAGCAAGAATTGCAGCCTGATACCCCGAACCCGTTCCAATCTCTAAAACTTTTTCATCTCCCTTAAGCTCGAGAAGTTCTGTCATTAACGCAACTATGTATGGCTGAGAAATTGTCTGACCATGACCAATTGGCAGAGCTCTATCATCATAAGCATCATCAATTATATTTTCAGGGACAAAAAGATGTCTTGGAAGTTTTTTCATCACCTCTATTACACGTTTATCTCGTATGCCTCTTTCAAGTATCTGAGTCTCAACCATCAATTCTCTTAAATGTTTATATTTATCCATAGCGTTTCAATATCTCTCTTGCTACCAGAATGCCAGATACTGACGCCTGAATCAAGCCTCTTGATACCCCTGCTCCATCTCCTGCTGCGAAAAGGTTTTCTATCTCTGTTTCAAGATTTTCTGTAAGCTTTAACCTCATACTGTAAAGCTTTATCTCGACTCCATAAAGAAGCGTATGGTTAGAGTTTATTCCAGGCAAGACCTTATCAAGAGCTTCAAGCATCTCAATTATATTTACAAGATAACGATAGGGCAAAACAAAACTGAGATCTCCTGGTGTTACATCTTTCAGCGTTGGTTGAATGGGATTTTTCATTATTCTTTCACGAGTTGACCTTCTTCCCTTTTTAAGGTCTCCAAGTCTCTGTATTAAAACTCCATGGCCAAGAAAATTTGCCAGTCTTGCAATGCTCTGTCCATAAAGAATTGGCTCACGGAATGGCTCTGTAAAATATGTGCTTGAAAGTATGGCAAAATTTGTATTGTCTGTTTTTTTATCTGCATAGCTGTGTCCGTTAACTGTCCATATCCCATTTATATTTTCTCTTACAACTTCTCCATAGGGGTTAACACAAAATGTTCTCGTGGCATCGTCGAAAGTTTTTGAGTAATATATAAACTTTGGTTCATAACAAATCCGTGTGAGGTCCTCCATAATTGATGCGGCAACTTCCACTCTCACACCTACATCAACAGGATTTAATTCAGTGTTTAGCTTTAGCTTCTTTGTTTCCTGCTGAAGCCAGTGACTTCCAACTCTTCCAGGTGCGAGTACAACACATTTTGCATTGATTTTTCTTCCATCATTAAGTACAACGCCACCTACCCTATTGTCTTTTATAAGAATTCTATCTACAGACAGATTAAACAGGATGTGAACGTTTTTTGATATATCTTCTTTTAAGGCTCTCAAAACTTCAGTACATCTTTCTGTGCCTATATGTCTTATTTTAGATGGAATAAAAGCAATACCGTTTTTTGTTGCCACACTTTTTATTTTTTTTACAATTTCTGGAGCTGGTTCGTACAGTTTCTCTGGAGCTCCATATTTAACGTAAATTTTATCAACATAATCTATCAACTTAATTAGAGTGTCTCTACTGATATATTTTGTAAGAAAACCACCTATATCAGGTGAAAGATTCAGCTTTCCATCACTGAACGCACCTGCACCACCCCATCCACTTAAAATGTCACAAACAGGACAGTGAGCACACTTTCCTGAGGTTTGCATTGGACACTGTCTTTTTTCAATATCTTTTCCCTTCTCAACAATTAAAACTTTGAGGTCAGATTTTGAAGTTACCTCTAAAGCTGCAAATATACCTGCAGGTCCTGCTCCGATAATAATAATATCATAGTTATTCTTCAATGCCATGTTTTTTAAGATAATCTAATGCATTATAGTTAGTTAAATCAATGTGAAGCGGGGTTACTGAAACATAATTGTCCATCACAGCCTGGATGTCTGTTCCCTCCATTTTGTGCCATGAAACGATTCCTCCTCCAATCCAGAACTGTTTTTCTCCCCATGGCGAAAAAATCTCATGAATTGAGTTTTCATAAGACCTTTTACCCTGCTTTGTTACCTTGATTCCTTTAATCTCCTGTAGAGTTTTATTGGGTACATTAACATTTAAGAGAGTTTCTTGAGGAAGTTTTTTTTCAAGGATAAACTTTGCAATTTTAAGTGCGTAGGTAGAAGCTGTTTCATACTTAAAAGGTCTTTCTCCAACAAGTGAAACCGCAAATGAAGGAATTCCAAGAATAGTTCCTTCCATAGCAGCTGAAACAGTACCTGAATATGTAATATCTTCTCCAAGATTTGCTCCTTTGTTGATTCCCGAAATAATAAGATCAGGGTCTCGAGGTAGAATTTTTTTCACTCCCACAACAATGCAATCTGTTGGAGTCCCATTCACACTAAAGCAATTTTCTTTTATCAAGTCCACTTTTAATGGTCTGTGCATTGTGAGAGCATGACTCACAGCAGAACGATCTCTGTCTGGCGCAACTATGACTGTTTCTCCCAGATCTTTTAAAGCAAAAAACAGACTCTGAATACCCATCGAGAAAAAGCCATCATCATTGGTAACGAGTATTAATGGCATTATTTATTCCTCAATAAAATATAATCAGCAATACTGAGTAGTCTCTGCCTGTACTGAGAATCTGGAAATATCTCCAGTGACTGTTTTGCTCTTTCTATATAATTTTTTGCTATTTCCATTGATGAATCAATGCATTTGTATGTTTCTAAATAATTTAGAATACCGACAAGACTCTGTTCTGAGAAATCTTCGGATTTTATTATTTTTATAACATCCTCTTTTTCGTTAGCTTTTCTTAAAAGCTCAATAAGTGGAAGTGTAATTTTACCTTCCATCAAATCTTTACCGAGTTTTTTACCAAGCTCGGATTCATTGGCTACATAATCAAGAATATCATCAAGCATCTGAAATGCAATACCAATATAATGTCCAAAATCAGTTAATGCCTGAACTTTTTCTGCTGGAAGTTCAGCAAGAAGCCCGGCAATCCGGCACGCAGCACTAATAAGCCCCGCTGTTTTACCTGTTATTATCTTTATATATTCATCAAATGTTATGGATGGATCTCCTGTTTTCATTAGTTGAAGGATTTCTCCCTCAGCCATTAAAGATGTTGCTTTAGATAGAGCTTCCATTATTTGAAGACTTTCCTGCGCTACTGATACATGCAGAGCTTTTGCATAAAGATAATCCCCAAGAAGTACAACCACCTGATTGCCCCATACTTTGTTTGCAGCAGTTTTACCTCTTCTGAGCTCTGCCTCATCAACTACATCATCATGAAGAAGGCTTGCTGTATGAAGAGCTTCAATCACTGCAGCAAGTACGACTCTCTTATGTCCTCTGTAACCTGCGAGATCTGAGCTAAGAAGTAAAAAAAGTGGACGAAGCCGTTTCCCTCCGGAGTTTATAATATACGCTCCAATTGTTGGTATAAGAAGTGCCTCTGATTTAAAAATCTTTGTAAGCTCTTTTTCTACTTCTTTAAGTTCCACTTCATATTCTTTAAACGTATCATTAAGATTCACAGTCTAACCCTCAATTTTTGCAATTTATCATCACTATTAATGTATTTAATATGTTTTGGTAAAAATACACCCTTTTCAGTAATTATTGCTGTAACATACTTTGCTGGTGTTACATCAAAGGCAAGATTTATTACCTTAACTCCCTGAGGAGCTATCCTGACACCTCTGATGGTTGTCACCTCATCAGAACTTCTTTCTTCAATTGGAATCATATCTCCAGATGGGATTGAAAGATCAATGCTTGAGGTGGGTGCAGCAATATAAAATGGAATTTTATTTTCCTTGCTAAGAACAGCCAGAGAATATGTGCCAATCTTGTTTGCCACATCTCCATTTTGTACTGTTCTATCTGTTCCTACAATTACAAAGTCAACCATATCTTTTGTTAGTAAAACGCCCGCTGTATTATCTGCAATAAGAGTGACATCTATGCCAGCCTCTGAAAGCTCAAAAACAGTAATACGAGCACCCTGCAGTAAAGGTCTTGTTTCGCATGCAATAACTTTAAACTTGATTCCTTTTTGCTTGGCAAGATACATTCCTGCGGTTGCTGTTCCAAATCCACCTGTTGCCAGGCTTCCCGCATTACAATAAGTCATAACCGTACATCCATCTTTAAAAAGAGGCAAACTGTATTCACCAATAGTTCTGTTTATCTCAATATCTTCCTGGTGTATTTTCAATGCTTCCTCTACAATAAGTCCCTTAAGCTCGGAAACTGATAGATTCAGATTATTAATTATTAAAGTTTTCATCCTTTCAACTGCCCATTTTATATTTACAGCAGTTGGTCTTGTTTTTATAAGTCTCTGAAATACTGTATTAAGTTCATCAAGAAGTTTTTTGCCTGATAAAGCCTGTGATTTATATGAAGTAACTGCCACAGAAAACGCGGCTGCAATACCTATTGCCGGTGCACCTCTGATTGCGAGATTCTCAATTGCTCTGGCTATTTCTTCATAATGAGTACATTTTAAATACTCAATTTTTTCAGGTAAAAGCCTCTGGTCAAGGATATAAACTATGCCATTTTCCCACCTTATTGATTGAAGCATAGGCATATTATAACAGTTTTTGACAGGCTAAATCTTTTAATGTAGCTGAATCCATAGCTGTATATTCAAAGTGCCTACAAATTGTTAATTATTTATGACAATGTTTTCATTTTTCTTTGTTATAAAATAAAGTTAATACCTAATTTAATCTATCATTCAAAACGCTTGTGCAAAAGAAAATACAAAAAGGGGCAGATTTTTTAAAAACCTGCCCCTTTGCCTGACTAGTAAAATATTACTCTATTATCTGTTTTTGTCCATATTTGTCAAACACAGCTTTTTCCTTAACAGTTGTGGCGATTTTGTAAAGTATGGTAAGAATAAAAAATCCCAGAGACCAGACTCCAAGTGCAATTAAAGCTTCCTGTAATGTAGGCCAGTACTCAAAAACTCTCTCAAAAGGATTTGGTATAAATCCTCCAACTACGAGGCTAAGACCTTTTTCAAGCCACATGCCAAGAAATGTTGCCAGAGCTCCTATGGCAAGGGTAACTTCCCATTTTCTTAATGGAGGTGTTACCAAAATAATTGTTCCTATGGCAACAAGTACAACACATACTTTCATTACAGGCACGAGTTTAGTAAAGCCTTCCAATCCAGAAAATAAATATGTTATAGGAGCCATATGTCCTGGAATACTGCTATAAAATGCTGTAAAAACTTCAAAAACATAAAAAAGAATAGTTGCAATTAAAAAATACGCTGAGGTTTTTGCAAGACTTTGAATAGCTTCTTTTCCAGGATCAAACTTCGTGAATTTTCGTATTATCATACAGAGCAATACAAGAAGAGCAGGTCCAGAGGCAAAAGCTGAAGATAGAAATTTTGCAGCCATAATTGCTGTTAGCCAGTAATGCCTTCCAGGCAAACCCTGATAGAGAAATGCTGTAACTATATGGATTGACGGTGCCCAGCAAATAGCAATATAAAGAAATGGTTTAATCCAGGTTGGAGGTGGAGCACTCTTTCTTTCAGATCCAAGAACAACCCATCCGCAGAGAAGATTTAAAATTAAATAACCACTCAATACAACCATATCAAAAAACATAACCGAGTTCGGAGTTGGATGCAGAAGTACGTTCATAACTCTCATAGGTTGTCCGAGGTCAACAAAAATAAAAAGCATGCACATTAACACAGCAGGGATAGCAAGAAATTCACCAATTACGGCAATCCTGCCATATTTTTTCCAGTTATGAAAATAATAAGGCAAAACAACTGTAACAGCAGATGCAGCAACACCGACAAGAAAAGTAAACTGACCTATATAAAATCCCCATGAAACATCTCTGCTCATGCCAGTAATACCCAAACCAACCTGAAACTGATTTAAATAAGCAATAAAACCTATGCCAATAAGAACAAGTAAGAAACATACCCAAGTCCAGTATCTTTTACTTCCTTTCAATGCATATTCAAGCATCTATCATCCTCCCTAAATTAGATAATATACACATGGATTTGTTCCAAGTTCTGGCTTTCTTCTTATGGCATAATTAGTTGCAAGAATTTTTCTGATTTCAGAATTAGGATCTGCAAGATCGCCATACATAATAGCTCCGTTAGAAACCTCTACACATGCTGGAGGTTTCCCAATTTCCAGTCTTTCACAGCATAACGTACATTTTTCTACAACTCCTTTCATTCTTGTAGGATATTCACTGTTTTCTTCTTTTATGAAAGGCCGCGGATCTCTCCAGTTAAAACTTCTTGCGCCAAATGGACATGCTGCCATACAATATCTACAACCAATACATCTATGCATATCCATCATCACAATACCATCTTTTCTTTTAAATGTTGCTTTAGTAGGACAAACTCTTACACAAGCAGGATTATCACAGTGATTACAGAGGACAAGAACAGGCAAATTTTTCATTTGTTCTGGCATATAGGGATACTCCATTTCATAGAATGCATGCTCAAAAGTCTCTTTCCATATCCATTTAATCTCTTCTTTTTGCATAGCGATTTGAGGAACATTATGTATACTATGACATACCCGGATACAGTCATTTATTATTTTTTCATCAAGTTTCTTTAAATCAATAACAATAGCCCATCTCTGTGCAGTTAGTGTGTTCGGGAGTATTTTATATTTTTCAACAGCTGCTTCAATATGTTTTTTAGTTACAACTTCAAACATTGATAAACCTGTCAATCCAAAAAGAGCGCCAAGTCCTGCCATCTTTAAAAACTTTCTTCTGTCTATATCGTTCATCGTTTTGCCTCCTTCTGGTTTTGTTCCTTTGGCTGGATATGACAATCCCAACAATAGGGTGTTTCCTCTGCAAAAGTATGGCATTCATCGCAAAACTTAGATTTATTTGAATGACATTTCATACAGGTATTTTGCAAGCTTATTGTGTAAGTTTTGCCCGTGCTACTTACATACACTCTGTGACCAGATCTTATAGCCTCATCTCTCCACTCATTAAGAAGTTGAAAGTGTTTTGTTCTCATAAATTCTTTTGACTCAATACATTTTTTTTCTGCATCGGACAACTTTTGTATTTCAGGAGTGTCAATCCGGGGTTCGGGTTTTATATAGGCCTTGCCGATGCTCATCGTAAAAGGCAGAGTCACTATAACTACAAAAACAACCAATCCAGTAATTATTTTCCATCCATCATACATTTTATTATTCCTCCTTTCCAGGTAGTGGCTCCATCCTTAAATTCATTGTTCTTTCTTTTTCTCCCTTCATGATCATAGCATTTGCAACAAGTTCAGTAACACCTGTAACTCTCACTCCGGGAACCCAGTAATCCATAAGAGGTGGTAGAGCAGCTCTGTCTATGGCGCATATATTTGCCAGCATATTTACACCAAACTTTTCATGAACATACCTTACTGCATTTGCCCTTGGAAATCCTCCCCTCATTCTGAGCTCCATAATTTCTCCTGCATTCAATCCAGCACCGCTTCCACAGCAAAAAGTCTTTTCTCTTATTGTTTCATCAGGCATATCATAAAAGTGATTGCAGACATTTTTAATTATATATCGTGGCTCCTCAAGAAGTCCCATTCCTCTTGATGGATTGCAGGAATCATGAAATGTAACTACCAGATTGTCATTTCTTGATTTATCAAATTTGAGTACACCATGTTTGATAAGATCAGCTGTAAATTCACTGATATGGACAATTTTATTCGATTTAGCATTTTCAAATTTTGTTCCTGTAATAGGAGATACCGGCTCTTCAAGAAAGTCTACAGGTCCATACCATGTATTATGATACTGATGCCAGACTCTCCACATATGGCCACATTCACCACCGATTATCCATTTAACTTTAAGCCGCTTTGCCTCTTCATATATTTTGCTATGAAGTCTTTTTGCCATTTCCAGAGAAGTAAAAAATCCAAAGTTTCCACCTTCTGATGCAAAAGTGCTCCACGTATAGTCAAGTCCTAGTTCATGAAAAAGCATCATATAACCCATACAGTTATAAATTCCAGGATCAGCAAAAAGGTCTCCTGATGGTGTGATGAATAGAATTTCAGCACCTTTTTTATTGATTGGTGGTTCAATTTTAATTCCTGTTATGTCTTCTATATCATTGCACATGAACTCAAGAGTTGATTTCATGGTATGAGGCTCTATACCAAGATGATTGCCAGTCCTGTAACAGTTTGCCACAGGTCCAGATATCCAGTTTGTGTTCAGGCCAAGCAAATTAAGCAGTTCTCGTGCTATAATTGTAATTTCAGCTGTATCAATTCCATATGGACAGAACAGAGAGCATCTTCTGCATTCAGTACATTGATAAAAATAGTACCACAGTTCTTTTAATACATCTAAATCAAGGTCTCTAGCTCCACCGTATTTACCAAATATTTTTCCACCTGTTGTAAAATATTTTCTGTAAACAGATCGTAACAGCTCCGCCCTTAAAACAGGCATATTTTTAGGATCTCCTGTTCCGATAAAATAATGACATTTATCAGCACAAGCACCACATCTGACACAGATATCCATAAAAACATGAAACGTCCTGAAGCGTTCAAGTCTTTGCTTTATGCCTTCAATCACTATTTTTTTCCAGTCCTCTGGAAGCTTCCAGTCAGGATCTGTTACATTGAAATCTCTCGCATTTGGAAAATTTACATATTCGAGGTTTTTGCCCTGAGCTCCATAACAGTAAAAACCTGGCTTAAATTCTACTGGCAACATATCCATCCATTTTCTGGATGGCATCTGTTTTAAATTAACGGTTCCTATTAATTCTTCTGGTCTTGGTAGTGCCATAATCATTACTCCTTTTCTACTGGTATTCCAGCTTTTTTCATTTTTTCTCTAAACTCATCTTCATATTCTTCATAATGCCTATGCTTAACTGGATACTCCCATGGATTAACATGCATCTTCATCCTGTTGTTATTTGCCAAATTTCTGGTAGGACTCAAGAAAACTCCACCCATATGCATCAGTTTGCTGAATGAAAAATATGCAAAAAGAACGCTTACAAGAAAAAGGTGAATATAAAATATACTTCCTATGCCTTCAGGCACAGATGGATTAAGATAAATCAATCCCAGTGCTAGTTCTTTTATGCTAACGATATCAACCCTTACGAAATATCTCATCAATATGCCCGTTGTGATAATTCCAAGAATCAGGAAAAGAGGAAAATAGTCTGAAGGAAGGGATACATATCTAACCTGAACATTAAAAATTCTTCTTCCAAGTAGATAAAGAATAGCACATGCTATAAATATATCAGTGATAAACAGAAGTGGAGAGCCTATCTGCAAGAAAGAATCAAGCGAAGCTAACATGGAAATACACCATGGTGTTTTAACAGCGAAAAATCTCAGATGTCTTAAAAGGATAACCAGAAAGGAATAATGGAAAGTTAATGCTCCCAACCATAACCATTTGTTTGAACCAATATAAAGCTTTCCATTCATCATTTCAGATTTTGCATTTCTAAAGAGACTTCTGAACATAAAAACTTCAAAAAACATCCTGAGCAAAACGCCCCAGCCTGTTGAAGGATTGTCAATTTTATTCTGCTTAATCCAGGGAAGAGAAAACTGTTGTCCAGCTGTTGTCGGTATTCTGTATGGAACCGGAGATTTTCCCCATTTAATAATCCTTACAACAAAACCTACAATAAATATTATTAATGCAACATAGGGGAATACTACAGCAAAAAGAGGTTGCAACCCTGAAATACTACTACCAATATAAGCAAAAATTATTAACCCCATCACAATTAAAAAGGCTGATATTAGACCCATCTCACCCTACCTCTCTTTAATAATTTTTTTATTTTTGCACAGTTTCATCTTTTTCATCGTTAATTTCTGAAACAATATTCCACTTTTTAAGAACCCACCATGTTCTATCAATTAATTCCTTAGATTTAAGATCATAGATTTTCTCTCTATATTTCATAAAGATATCAAAAGCTATAAGAGCAAGAGAGTCTATCCTGGAAAGGTAATCCATAAGCTGAAACAAATCCACATCGCTGTACAATTCATCATATATTGCTTTTTTAAGCAAAAAAATGAATCCCACAGCCTGAGAAGGAGTAAAATCCTGAACTGCTCTTATACGTATAATTTCTTCAATAGAGGAAACAAAACTTTCTAAAGATTCATCAGCAATCAGGTTATCAACTATCTTTTGAATACTTTGATAAATATTATAGCCAACAGGGTTGGTAAATTGTTCATGCTTTCCCTTTAAAAAGGAGATCCCTCCTTCTGGATAAGTTGAGATAGTCAGATTAAAAGCTTTGTCGATGATAGCTTGCCTTTTCTTTGAAAAGACGCTATTTATTTCCAATGTATTCTCCTATTTATAAAAAGTTTTGCATCTGATAGAGTCAGGGTTATAACATAATCAACCCGCTCTTTTTCAAAAAAGATGAAGGGGCAGATTTCTGCCCCTTCAATTAGATAAATTATACGCATCCTGTTGGTTTTGGAAGCCCTGCGTATCTACATGCTTGTTTTGCAGGACCATCTGGGAAAAGACCATAAAGATATTTTGTGTTTCCTTTCTCAGGTCCGAACATTTTAGCCATTTCTTTGACAAGTATTTTAATCATTGGAGCAATCTGATATTTCTGATAGTAATCTCTCAAAAAGTTAATAACCTCCCAATGTTGCTCTGTTAGCGTAAGCCCATCCTGTTGAGCCATGTACTCAGCTAACTCAGGTGTCCACTCATCAAGGTTTTTAAGATATCCATCCTCATCAATCTCAATCTGCTTTCCCTTAAATTCAATGTACGGCATTGTAGAACCTCCTTCTTAGTTTTTTGCAAATATTTTAACTTTTTGGGAATAATAATGCAAGTCTATATTTGCATTTTTTATTTTTAAAGTAAAAAATTTTAAAGTATGACAATTTTTAAAGTCAAATAAGTTTAGCTTATAAACTTATAAAAATTTTTCGGCTTCATTAACTTTTAGTTTTATCGTTTTCCCGTTATCATACATGGAAATGGTTATTTGTTTGATTTCTTCGGGCAACTCATAATCACATGTGGTGCGTTTCATTAGCAAGGTAGATAATCCTTTTATATCATCATTTTTATGTCTGGAAAAATTTTCAAGTTCCTGACAGTTAATTTTTATATAATTGGACAGATTAACTTTTTTGGATAATTTTAAAATACCTCTGAGGACGCTCTCAATAAAACTCTCTTCCTCCCTTTGAGACCACAAAATAGGTATTATGTCTTCAAAAAGCGAGGGATTGGCATATATAATTTCGCCTATTAATTCTGCCGAACGCCATCCTATAGCACCAGATTCATCAGTCATCGACCAGAGGAGTTTTCTTATAGTGTTTCTCAGGGTTTCTATGTCTCCTGCCTCAATGTATGCTTTTGCAACATGTCCCATTGCCTCTATTGCTTTCCAGGATATAAGATTTTCTTTATCATACGAAAGAGAGATCAACCAGCCAATAGAATTTTTATTCTGAAGTGCTAATTTTTCTATTTTTTCAAAATCTCTATTTTCAATGAGAGCAATAAAATCCTTTTTTGTTATTTTGATATTATCCTCCACAACGAGTCTTTCACCTCCTGGCAGAGCTTTTATGAAAAAAAGCCTCCCGTTGAAAGGCCAGCTTTTTATATAAACATACTGATGAGTTCTATAATCGTAGTCTCTTTCTCTGATCTCAAAGTTTACTCCTAATTCTATATTTTCTATCCCCTCTGGAGAAGCAAGTAGCATAGCATCAACTAAAGCATCTCCCTGATTATGTCCTGTTGGTTCGCAAACATAAATTGCTCCGCACTCGCATTTTCCAGATATAACTTCTCCTATTTCTGTCATTGTCTGCTGAGGAGGCATAATTATCCTGCCACAGAAAAGACATGTTGGTAGTTCTTTACGCATTTTTAATCTCCCTGTAATTTTTTGCTATCTTTAAAATTCCCTTTATCCACTCCTCACATCCAATTGCATGAACATGAACATAAGTGCCAAGAGTATTTTTAAAACAGGCTCCATCCTGCTTTTCGACTATCCCTTCTCCTCTTAACATTGTAAAGCACATATGTGGTAATTCATCATAATCTATTACCCTTGAATAATGAAATTCATGCCCTTTTATTTCGATATCCTTTTCATAAAAGGGACTATCCTCGTTTACTTTAGCCATAACATATCCATGTGCCTGTGGTTTTTTAAACATCTTTAATTTAAAAGGAAAAATGCCTGCCATTGAAAACTCTCCTTCATCAGTGGTTAAACTCTTGCAAAGATACATTAGTCCACCACATTCAGCATATACTGGCAGTCCCTTCTGCGCATTTTCCTTTATATTTTTAATTAAGTCAACATTTTCGGATAAAGGCTTAATATTGGTTTCAGGAAAACCTCCTCCAATATATAAAGCATCGATTTCAGGCAAGGCTTTATTTTCAAGAGAGTTAATTAAAACAATTTCTGCTCCGTATTTTTTTAGCTCTTCCAGATTCTCTTCATAGTAAAACTGAAACACTCTGTCTCTTATAACACCAATTTTTACTCCTTCACCATTAATATATGGTTTTGTATCATCAAAAATATATGATATTGGAGGAGCGTCTCTTGCTATTTTTAAAATTTTTTCTATATCTAGATAATCAGCTGCTCTATATATAAAATCCTCAGTTTCTTTTTTCATCTCCTGTTCCTGATGAGGAGTAAGGCCCATGTGCCTTTCGGGCATTTTTATATCTTTGAATCGCGGAATTGATCCAACAATCTCAATATTACAGTATCTTTTTATTGATTCTTTGATGATTTTTTCATGTCTTGCATTTGCAACCTGATTAAGGACAACTCCATTCAGATAGACATCTCTGTCGAAATTTACAAATCCCTGAATAATCGCAGCAACAGAGCGTGTAATTTTCGTGCAGTCAACAACTAAAATTACAGGACATTTAAGTAGCTTTGCAAGTTCTGAAGTTGCCACTGTACCTTCTATATCCATTCCGTCATAAAGCCCTCTGTTTCCCTCAATAACAGAGATATCTCCTTCTGATCTCTCAATAAATGAGCGAATCACTTTATTTGGAGAAATCATATATGTATCAAGGTTATAGCATGGATTTCCTGAAAAAAGAGAAAGCCAGCCGCTATCTATGTAGTCAGGACCTTTTTTAAAAGCAATAACATTTAATCCTTTTTCCCTCAAAAGTGAAAGAATGGCTAAAGTTACAGTTGTTTTTCCTGCACCACCTCTGATACCTGCTATAAGTATTCTGGGATACATTTGACAATAGTTTCTACGCTAAAGTATCATGAAAATCTATGTATTTTCAAGATATAATTTTCACACTCAATAAATACTGGGCAGAAAAAGAATGCGTTATACTTCAACCATATGATATTGAAGTTGGAGCGGGAACATTTCACACTGCAACATTTTTCAAAGTTCTTGGAAATGAACCATGGAACACAGGTTATGTTCAACCATGCAGAAGACCAACAGATGGTCGATATGGAGAAAATCCTAACAGACTTGGTCAGTATTATCAATATCAGGTCATCCTTAAGCCATCTCCTGAAGATTCTCAGGAACTCTACATAAAAAGCCTTCAAGCACTTGGTATAGAGCCTTCAAAGCATGATATAAGATTTGTTGAAGATGACTGGGAATCTCCCTCTCTTGGTGCATGGGGACTTGGATGGGAAGTATGGCTTGATGGAATGGAAATAACCCAGTTTACATATTTCCAGCAGGTTGGTGGTATTGATTTAAATCCAATTTCTGTTGAGATAACTTACGGACTTGAACGAATTGCAATGTATTTACAGGAAGTAGAAAATGTTTTCGATATAAAATGGAACAAATATCTAAGCTACGGAGATATTCATCATGAAAGAGAAGTAGAGTTTTCATATTTCAACTTTGACCATTCGGACCATTCAGTGATTAGAAAACATTTTGATGATTTTGAAAAGCAATCTAAAACTATGCTCCAGATAGGTTTGATCCTGCCTGCATATGAGTTCTGTTTAAAGTGTTCTCATATGTTTAATTTACTTGACGCAAGAGGAGTTCTTTCAGTAGCAGAGAGAACAAATTATATTGGAAGAGTAAGAACACTTGCAAAAGCCTGTGCAGAGGCTTATCTGAAAAAGAGGGATAATAATGGCTAATCTGCTTTTTGAAATAGGAGTTGAAGAGATTCCTGCAAGATTTATTCCATCAACTATTTCTCAATTAGAAGAAAACTTCAAAAGAATTTTCGAGGAATACAGGATTAACTTTGAAAAACCAAAGGTATATGCAACACCAAGAAGACTCACCATTAAAGCAAAAATATCTCAACAGCAGACAACTCAGGAAAAATTAATATGGGGACCTCCTGCTCATGTCGCATTTGATAAAAATGGGAATCCCGATGCACCAGCCCTTGCATTTGCAAAAGCACAGGGTATTGAAGTTTCTGAGTTACAGATTAAACAGAAAGGCAAGGGAAACTATGTATGTGCTGTCATAAAAGAGAAAGGTAAAAATACAGAGGAAGTTTTGCATGAGGTTCTTAAAAGTCTTTTCTTTTCATTAACTTTTCCAAAAATGATGCGCTGGGGTAATGGCCACCTCAAGTTTGTAAGGCCAGTAAGATGGCTTCTGGCTTTATATGAGGATAGGGTCATTGAATTCGAAATAGATGGAATCAAAAGTGATTGTAAAACTTCTGGGCACAGATTTCTTGCCGAAAACCCTCTAACTATATCAAAAATAAACGAATACGAGAATCATCTTGAAAAAGCTTTTGTTATAGTTGATCAGGAAAAGCGAAAGGAAACTATTGTTAATCAAGCTATTAAGTGTGCAGAAAAAATAAGCTGCACAGTTTTACTGGATGACAGTCTGGTTGAGGAAGTAAACTATCTTGTTGAGTTTCCGGATACTGTACTCTGTGTATTTTCTGATCAGTATCTTTCGCTACCAGAAGAATTACTCATTACAGTAATGAAGGATCATCAGAGATATTTTGCAGTTATCGATTCATCAGGAAGACTTAACAATCACTTTATTGTTGTGAGCAACACATCTTTAGAAAACAGAGAAAATGTAAGAAGGGGTGCAGAACGGGTTATAAGAGCAAGATTTGAGGATGCCAGATTTTATTATAAAGAAGATCTAAAAAATGGAATAGAAAGACTTCTTGAGGCAACAAAAGGCATTGTTTATCATAAAAAGCTTGGAAGTCTTTATGATAAAACCATTAGAATTATCAATATAGCTACAAAGTTATCACAAAAGCTTTTACCTGAAAAAACTGAACTTATAAGGCTTGCTTCAAAATACTGTAAAGCTGACCTTGCAAGTGGGGTTGTTAGAGAATTTCCTGAGTTACAGGGCATTATGGGAGGATATTATGTCAGGGCTGCTAATTTACCAGATGAAGTAGCTCAAGCAATTAATGAACACTATCTCCCTAAGACATTCCAGGATAAAGTTCCATCTTCAGATGCAGGTTGTATTATAAGCATTGCAGATAAGCTTGACCATATTGCATCATTTTTTTACCTTGAGGAACTTCCTACTGGAACAGAGGATCCTTTTGGATTAAGAAGAGCTGCCAATGGAATAATTGCAATACTTTTAAAGAAAAAATATTCAATAAGCATCAAAGACGTTGTTGATATGATAGATGAATTAATTGATGAGGAAACAAAAAAAAGAATTGCAAGTTTTATAGCGCAGAGGCTAGAGAGTTATTTAGAAACCTCTGGATATGATGTAAACATGATAAAAACAGTAAATGACTTTATTTTAAATCGACCTGTATATGAGATTAAAAATAGAATTCAGGCAGTAAAGTTATTCCAGAAAGATGAAGAATTTGAAAGTTTTTTCCTCGCTGTAAAGAGAGTTTCAAATATCATTAAAGATTATGAAAAAATTGAGCTTAATCCAGAGCTTTTTATTACAGAAGAAGAAAAAGAGTTATATAAAGTAATGTTGAAAAATAGAGAAACGATTACAATTTATTTAAAACATGAGCAGTTTTTGGAAGCTTTAAATCATTTAAATCAACTCACTCCTGTAATAAATAATTTTTTTGACAGAGTCCTTGTTATGGACAAAAATGAACATATCAAAAGAAATCGCATTGCATTAATTCAGGAGTTGTCGGAATTATTGAAATCAGTTGCAGACATTTCAAAGCTTTACTAATTGTTGTATTATATATGTATGAAAAAAATTAAAAACCCCGCATTAAAAAACATTCTCTGGAGGCAAAAATGCATTTCAAAACTATTTTTCTGATTATTTTTTGCATTTTACTTGTAGCTGGCTGCGCTGAAAGGAAAATTTATATGCCAGGAGGGCAAACAGGTGCTGAAGGAATTACATCAAAGCAAGAACAAAAAGCCGAGGTTGAAGAGACAAAGCCTTCTGAAGAAGAAAGTTTATCATCCGCTCAAATGTCAGAGCTAATTAAAAAGCTTCAGGAGCAAATAGGGGATATTCATTTTGATTTTGATAAATACGATATAAAACAAGAGGACATTCCGACATTAAAACAAGTAGCTAAAACACTTCAAAAATATTCAAAACTGAAAGTTATCATTGAAGGACACTGTGACGAAAAAGGCACTAATGAATATAATTTTGCACTGGGTCAAAAAAGAGCAAACGCTGCCAAACAGTATTTAATAAATCTTGGAGTTATGTCTTCAAGGATAGACATAATAAGTTATGGTGAGGAAAAACCTTTATGCATGGAACATACCGAAGAATGCTGGCAGAAAAATAGAAGAGCACATTTTGTATTTATTGAGGAGGCCAGATGAAAAAGGGAATTAGCCTTATATTTGCTGGATTTGCATCAATAGCTTTGTTTGGTTGTGTAACCACCGGAGAATTTGATCAGATGAAATCAGATATTGCAAAACTTTATGTGGAAAATAGTGAACTGAGAAAAGAGATTTCTGAACTTAAAACAAGGGTTGATAATCTTTCTTCTGATCTTAACACAACAGTTGCGTTAAAAGAAGGACAACTTACACTTATTGCTCAGACACAGGATTATGTGAAAGAGCTTCAGATTCTTAAAGGAAAATTTGAGGAAAGCTCCTATAATAATGAAAAAAGATTCAAAGAACTAAATGATAAAATAACAGAATTACAGGCAAAACTTACTCCATCTGCTCCACCAGTCGAGAAACAGGAACCTGTACAACCTCCTAAAGAAACATTAAAGGATCCAAAACAACTTTATGATGATGCTCATATTGATATAAAAAATAAAAATTTTACATCTGCCAGAGAAAAATTTCAGGAAATAATTAAAAATGATCCAGATTTTGAACTTGTTCCAAATGCCTATTTCTGGATTGGAGAAACTTATTATGGCGAGAAAAAATATGAAGATGCTATTCTTTCTTATGAGGAGTTTCTTAAAAGATATCCAAAACATGATAAGGCACCAGGAGCACTTCTTAAGGAAGGGATGGCATTTTTAGAGTTAAAGGATAAAAAAACCGCAAAAGTAGTTTTTGAAAGAGTAATTGAAAAATATCCTCAATCCAAGGAAGCCACAATTGCCCAACAGAAAATAGTAGAAATACTTAAAAGTATGAATACTGGAACTAAATCAACACCGAAGAAAACCACAACAAAGAAAAAAAGAAAATGAAAGACCAATATAACAGAGAAATAAACTATTTAAGGGTTTCTATTACCGATAGATGCAATTTAAGATGTATCTACTGTATGCCTGAAGAAGGCATAAAACAAATACTGTCTCATCAAGAAATTCTCACTTATGAAGAAATTTTAAGAGTTATAAATATTGCAGTCACTCTTGGAACATCTAAAGTAAGGATCACAGGTGGAGAGCCACTGGTAAGAAAAGGAGTTGTTGGATTCATCGAAAAACTGGCAAAGATTGATGGAATCAATGATATAGGGATAACCACAAATGGAGTGCTGCTCAAAAGCTATGCAAAAGATCTTTTTGAAGCAGGATTAAAAAGACTGAATATAAGTCTTGACTCGCTTGATGAAAAAAAATTTAGTATGATAACAAGATTTGGTCATTTAAAAGATGTCCTTGAAGGAATTGAAAAAGCTAATGAGATTGGCTTTACACCAATAAAAATCAATGTTGTTGTAATGAGAGGAATTAATGATAATGAAATAGAAAAGTTTGCTCAATGGAGCAAAGAAGTGCCTTATCAGATTAGATTTATAGAATTTATGCCTCTTGGAGGATTAAAGCTCTGGAGTAAAGAGCTTTTTGTATCCTCAGATGAAATTAAATCCAGAATACAAACCACAGTAGGAAACTTAATTTCGGTTCAGGTAAAAAAATCTGGTCCTGCTGAGTATTTCATGTTGCAAGAAGCAAAAGGACTTCTCGGATTTATAAGCCCTATGACAACTCATATGTGTGCAAGATGCAACAGGCTCAGACTTACAGCAGATGGAAAACTCAGAGCATGTCTTTTTTCGGATAAAGAGATTGATTTAAAAAAGCATTTAAGAGCTGCTTCATCGGATAAAGAAATTAGAAAAATTCTTATAAAAACAATTCATTCAAAACCTCAAGCCATGTCAGAATATATAAAACCTCTACGCCCCATGTCAACAATAGGAGGTTGATTGTTTTTTGAATTTCATGTTTTTTAAGATTAGTTTCTAACAATTTTTTATAACCTATACACATGGAAAAGAATATGGAAATACAAAGACAGTTTAAAATAAAGTATAAAAAAAAATGGATTGATGATCTTGCTGTATTCTGGAGACTTATTAAAAAACATAGATTGAGATTTCTTATAGCAATGATCTGCAGTATTGCTATATCAGGGACAAATGGAGCTATTGCATGGTCTGTTAAACCAGCAATGGACCAGATTTTTGTTAAGAAATCATCAGAGTATCTTTATCTCATTTTAATTGCTGTTGTAATTCTTTTTGCCCTTCGAGGACTTTTTACATTTTTTAATAACTATCTTATGAGTTCTATCGGTGCAAATATTGTAAAGAGCGTACGAGAGGCTGTTTACGATAAGCTTCTAAGGCTTCCTTTTTCATTTTTTTGCAGAGATAGCTCTGGCAATATTATTTCAAAATTACTTAATGATATTGACCTCCTTAACAATACCGTGTCATATACAATAAAAAACTTCATCGTTGAAGGACTTACAGTGGTTGTGCTTGCTGGTGTTGCATTTTATCGCAAATGGGACCTTGCTTTGCTTTCCTTTGTTGTTATTCCTTTAATGGTTTATGTAATGACAAAGCTTGGAAAAAGAATGAAAGATATAGGAATGAAAACTCGTTTAAGAATTGCCCGAGTCACAACACTTCTTCATGAGGCATTGCATGGAATAAAGATTATTAAGGCATTCACAATGGAAGATGACATGATTAATAGATACAGGAAAGCTCTTAATGAGCACTACAGAAATATAATGCGGGAAGTGAAAAACGAAGAATTCACAAGCTTAATAACTGAAATTATTGCAGGAGTTGGTGTAGCAATGATACTTTTTTATGGTGGCTGGCTTGTAGTCAATGATAAAATTTCATCTGGAGACTTTTTTTCTTTCGCAACCGCTGTTATGCTTATGTACACACCGCTTAAAAGACTTACAAGAGTGAATGCCTTATTTCAGAGGGGAAGAAATGTTGTTGAAAGATTGAGAGAAATCATATTTGTAAACCATGAAGCAGAAGAAGGAATTAAAAAAGAGATTAAAGGGCATATCACCTTTAAAAATGTTTCATTTAAATACCCTGTTTCAAAAGACTATGCATTGAAAAATATTAATCTTGATATAAAACCTGGAGAAACAGTTGCAATAGTTGGCCCTTCTGGAGCAGGCAAAAGCACAATAGCAGACCTAGTAGCTGGATTCTGGTATCCAACTGAAGGAGAGATTTTAATTGATGGAATAAGCACAAAGCAGTATTCTCTACATACCTTGCGTTCTCAGATAGCCCTTGTTACACAGGATATAGTTCTATTCAATGATACAGTTATGAATAATATAAAATTTGGAAATATTTCTTCAACTGATAAAGAAGCCATAGAAGCTGCAAAAATGGCAGATGCTCATGATTTTATCATGAATCTTCCAGATGGTTATAATTCTATAGTTGGTGAAAAAGGAATTTTACTTTCAGGTGGACAAAAACAGAGAATTACCATAGCAAGAGCAATTTTAAGAAAACCTAAAATTTTACTACTTGATGAAGCAACTGCATCTCTTGACACAGAATCAGAAGAAAAAATTCAACGGGCACTCGAACAAATGATAAAAGGCAGAACAACCATAGTAATTGCTCACCGACTCTCAACAATAAAAAGAGCTGACAAAATTATTGTCATGGATAAAGGAAGAATAATTGAACAGGGAACACATGAAGAGCTTCTGTCTCGTGGAGGACTATACAGTGAGTTATGGCATCTTCAGTTTACAGAAGCTTCATCTTCTTAAATCTTCTGTGAAACCAGTAATATTGCTCAGGATGTTGCATTATAATACTCTCAAGAAGTGAATTATATTGCTCAATATATTCAACAATATTTTTATCGTCAGACATATTTATTGATTGATAAACTTTTATTTTATATATATTTTCTTGCCTTGTAATGAAAACAGGAATAATAGGACACATCTTTCTTAAAGCAATCAAAAAAGCACCTTTCTGACATTGTACAAGCTTACCAAAAAACCTTGCATAAACTCCTCTTCTTGACTGATCAGCAAGTATAAAAACAATCATATTTTTATTTAATGCCTTTATTATTTCCTTCGGAACTTCTCTGTCAGAATGAAATGGAATTGGATAAATTTTATAAGAACTGATAAGCCTGTAAAGAAAACCCTCCGGAAGATATTTCCCCTCTTTAAAAAGAACAGCCACAGGATATCCTTTTTCTGCAAGCCATGCAAGCATTACAGGAATGTTTCCAACATGGGCACTCAAAGCAATCACTCCTTTTCCCTGTTTCAATGCATTATCAAGATGTTCAAGGCCTGCGGCAACTGCCCAGTGAGACAGCAGCTCCTTTTTTTTTACAATAAACGCAACTTCAAGAGCAATTGAAATCACTTCCTGAAGAAATTTTTTTAAAATATCTTTTAATTCTTGTTCATTATATTTATTTTCAAAAGCAATTTTAAGATTATCTAATGTAATAGATTTACGTGACCATGGCAGACGATATAAAATAGTTGCTATGATTTTTGAAATTTTAGGGAGTTGTTGTTTCCTCAACAACTTTCCAAGCCAGAAAAAGAGCCTGAGCCCGCCTTTAAAAACAATATGTTTAAATAAAGATTTCATGAAGTCTAAAAAATAATTATAATATCCTTATCCAGGAATTACAAGAATTAAAAATGGAGGACATATGATAAACTGGGCACATGCTTTAAATATAAACTCCTTTCCGGATAAACCAGAAAAGCTAAAGGTTGAGCAGACTCATATATCGTATGTTTTTATTGACCGGTTTGTTTACAAAATAAAAAAGCCTGTAAATTTTGGCTTTCTTGATTATACGACTCTTGAAAAAAGAAAATTTTTCTGTGAAAAAGAGATTGAACTGAACAGTAGGCTATGTCCTGATATCTATCTCGGAGTTGTGCCTATTTCAGAGACAAAATATGGCTATAAAGTTGAAAACAGTGAAAATCCTGTTGAGTATGCTGTAAAGATGAAAAGACTTCCGGAAGAAGGAATGATGCAAAACATATTGAACCAGGATGCTCTAACGAAAAAACATATTGATTTGATTGTTGATATTTTAGTTTCATTTTACAAATCAGCAAAAACAGGTACTGGAGTTAATGAATATGGCTCAATAGATACTGTTTCGTTTAACACTGAAGAAAACTTTGCACAGACAGAGAAATTTGTTGGCAAAGCTTTAAATAAATGGAGATATAATGCAATCATCAACTGGACCAGAACTTTTATTAAGAAGAATGCCTCAATTTTTCATAGTCGCATAAAAGAAGGTTATATTCGTGAAGGACATGGAGACCTTTATTCTGCCAATATATGTTTTGACAATCTTAAAAAAGTTTATATATTTGACTGTGTTGAGTTTAATGAAAGATTCAGATGCGGAGATGTGGCAGGTGACATAGCTTTTTTAAGTATGGACCTTGACTTTCACGGTTATTGGGAGCTTTCAAAATATTTTATAGAAAGCTACATTGAAAGATCAGGAGATAGAGGTTTAATTAAAGTTCTTAATTTTTACAAATGTTACCGTGCCTATGTAAGAGGTAAAATTGCCTGTTTTACATCTGAAGATTCATCATTAACAGACGAAACAAGACAAAAGGAACTTGAACAAGCTCAGAGATATTTTGACCTTGCCTGTATTTACAGTGGTTTCAAACCCCGGATTTTTGTGGTTTTTGGCTTTTCAGGAACAGGAAAGTCAACAATTGCAAGAGAATTAAAGAATCACACTCTTTCTAACTTGATTGCATCAGATATTGTAAGGAAAAACCTTGCCGGACTGCCTCCAGAGGAGCATAAATATGAACCATTTGAACAGGGAATTTACACTCAGGATTTTACTGATAAAACGTATAAAAAAATGATAGACCTTGCTAAAGAAGAGTCAAAAAAAGGAAGAGATGTTATTCTTGATGCCACATTTCTTAAAAAACACCACAGAGAGCTGGTCATGACAGAACTTTGTTTAGCAGATATTTACTGGATCTGGAGTACAGCAGAAGACAGTGTCATAAAGGAAAGATTTAAAAAAAGAGCATTAGATCCGGATATTTCAGACGCGAGGTGGGAAATTTATTTAGCTCAAAAGAAACGATTTGAAGAACCAATCGAAATTTCTTCCGAAAAACTTATAAAAATTGATACAACCAAAAAAATTGAAACTCTGATTGAAACTATAACAACCAGAGTTTATAAATAGAAGTATCTGCTCTTAGAGACAAACTTATATTTTATAGATTCAGGCTCTTTCCAGTAAATACATTGACCTCAAGAGGAACTTTTAAATTAAAATCTTTCATTTCATTCTGAACAATGTCAATTACTCTTCCTAGTAATTGTTCTTTAACCTCAAGCACTATTTCATCATGAATCTGTAAAATAATCTTTGCATTCAGCATTTCCTGCCTGATTCTATTATGAATTTTTACCATTGCGATTTTTATGATATCTGCTGCAGTTCCCTGCACTCTTGCATTCACAGCAATTCTTTCTGCCTGTGATCTGAGAAATTGATTTTGACTGTTAATTTCAGAGACAGGTCTAATTCTTCCAAAAAGTGTTTTTACATAGCCATTTTCCTTTGCAAATGCGATGCTTTCTTCAATAAAATTTTTTACCTGTGGATATCTCAAAAAATAAAGATCAATCAGCTCCTGAGCCTTTTCATAGGGAATTTTTATCGATTCAGAAAGTCCAAATGGGCTTATTCCGTATGAAATACCAAAATTCACTGTTTTGGCAATTCTTCGCTGTTCCTCAGTAACATCATTTTCATTAACTGAAAAAATCTCAGATGCCGTGGCATTATGAATATCTTTACCCTCCTTAAATGCTCTGATTAAAGCAGGATCTTCACTAAGATGAGCCAGAAGTCTCAGTTCAATCTGAGAATAGTCAGCACTTACAAACAAAAAGCCATCTTCAGGAACAAAAACTTCTCGTAAAAGCTGAGCCCACTGTCCTTTTACAGGAATATTCTGAAGATTTGGTTCGCTGCTAACAATTCTTCCTGTTCCAGCCACTGTTTGAGACCATTTTGTATGTATTCTACTGGTTGCGGGATTTATGTGATCTTTTAAGGGTAAAAGATATCCTGTTAAAAGTTTATTCAGCGTACGATAGTTAATCACTTCTTGTGGTAGTTCATGCTGTACAGAAAGTTCTTCAAGAACCTCCATCTCAGTTGAACGTGCCTTTTTACCTCTTTTTCTGGTTTTAAGCCCTAGTTTATCATATAAAACCTCTGAAAGCTGTTTTGGGGAGTTAATGTTAAACTCAGATCCAGCGAGTCCATAAATTTTTTCTCTGAGGTTGTCAAGCTCAAAAGATATCTGCTTTGTGAGAGCCTCAAGTTTGTCAATATCAATTTTTATACCGGCTTCTTCCATCTCAAAAAGAACATCTATCAAAGGCATCTCAATATCAAAATAAAGTCTATCAAGCTCTTTTTCTTTCAGTTCTCTATGTAGTTTTTCGTAAAGTTCAAACATTATCAAATTGGAAGATTCTAGACTGTCGTAGAGCTTCCCAAGAAACTCAAGTGTAATTTCATTGAAATTGTATTTTCCTCTATTTGGATTTATCAAATAAGCTGCTATCATAATATCAAAGTAAGGAGAAGAGAGTTTCATGCCTGCATGTTTAAGTTTTTTTAATATCTCTTTTGCATTATATATAATCTTCAATGCATCTGAAGATAAAATTTTGTTCACTTTAGAATCCTGTAAAGCTACTTCGTAGATATCTCCATTAATTCCTATATTTATCGTATAATTATCTTTTGAGTTGATTACTTTTGAAGTTGTCTTAAAAATATCCGTTTTATTCTCCGTAAGAGTTAACGTGAATATTCCTTTTTCATTTATTTTTTCTAAAATCAGTTCAATCCCTGCTTTTATTGTTGTTATAACATCAGAGGTTCTAATTTCATTGTTTTTAGTCACAACCTCTCTTAAAAGTGTGCTGAACTCAAATTCCTGAAACAGTTGTGTGAGTTTGTCATTATCCTGCTCCTTTATTTTAATGTCATCGATTTGTAGTTTGATTGGAGCATCACTCTTCAATGCTACAAGTTCCCTGCTAAATTTTAGAGAATCTATATTTTTTCTGATAAGTTCAGCTACCCTTGCAGGCTTGATTATGTCAAGATTTTTCAATATAGCTTCAACAGAACCATATCTCTTCATAAGCTCTGCTGCGGTTTTTTCTCCGATACCCTTAACTCCGGGAATATTATCAATACTATCCCCTGTAAGGGCCATGAAATCGTTGAGTTTTTCTGGAGGAATTCCGTATTTTTTAATTACATAGTCTCTATTAATGATAAGGTTACTGAATGGATCATATATTTTTACATTATCAGAAACAAGCTGAAGCATATCCTTGTCAAGACTGACAATAAAAATATTGTTAGTAATTGATTGGTTATTGAGATTTAACACTACTGTAGCTATAATATCATCAGCTTCATAGCCGGGAATTTCAATCCTTTTTATACCAAAAGCATCAATAATTTTTTTTATTTGCTCAAGTTGAATCGGTAAATCCCTGGGTGTTTCAGGCCTTGTTATTTTATAATCCTCATACACTATATGCCTTTTTGTAGGATGAGGGCTATCAAAAGCAATGAGTAGATACTGAACATCCTTTTCCTTAAGAAGTTTGAGAAGCATTCTTATAAATCCATAGATTGCATTGGTTGGAAAGCCTCTGGATGTGCTCAAAGCCTTTATAGCGTGATAGGCTCTGTAAACAAAACAACTTCCATCTAAAAGATAAATTTCATCCATATCTTTAAGATACCACGAAAATGAATATGCTGTCTTTTTTCAGTTTTTTGATTTATAATTAAAAAATCAATCAACAAATTGAGGTGGATGCAGTGGCAGATATAGAATTTTTAAAAGATAAAGCAAGACAACTAAGGATTGAAATTGTTAAAATGCTCACTGAAGCAGGATCTGGACATACAGGAGGAAGTCTTTCTGCAGCGGATATTGTAACTGCTCTTTATTTTTATAAAATGAAACACGACCCACGAAACCCTAGATGGAAAGAACGTGACAGATTTGTTCTTTCAAAGGGACATGCTGCACCGGTGCTTTATGCAGTTCTTGCATTATCAGGGTATTTTGATAAGTCATTACTTGGAAGTTTACGAAGGCTTAATTCACCTCTTCAGGGACATCCATGCTGTAAAAGCATTCCAGGCATTGAGGTTTCCACTGGTTCACTTGGTCAGGGGCTTTCTGTTGCAAATGGAATAGCTCTTGGATTGAGGCTTGATAGGATTTCATCAAGAGTTTACTGCCTATTAGGAGATGGAGAAATTCAGGAAGGTCAGATTTGGGAAGCTGCCATGACTGCTTCTCATTATAAAATAGATAATCTCTGTGCAATAGTTGACCATAATAATTTGCAAATTGATGGATATTGTTCAGATGTTATGAATGTTGAACCAATAGAAGATAAATTTAAAGCTTTTGGATGGAATGTTTTTACAATTGATGGACATGATATGTATGAAATTATTAATGCTCTTGATGAAGCTGAAAGGATAAAAGAAAAGCCCACAATGATTGTGGCAAATACTGTGAAAGGTAAAGGAGTTTCTATATTTGAAGGCAAAGTTCAATATCATGGGATGGCTCCCACCCATGAAGAGCTTGAGATTGCACTTAAGGAGTTAAAAAATGGGCAAAACTGAATCTATTTGCAGTTTGAGTAATTTATCCGAATTCTACGGAAAAGATATGGCAACAAGAGATGCTTATGGGATTACCCTCGTTGAACTGGGAAAGAAAAATCCTGACATAGTTGTTCTTGATGCTGATCTCAGCTGTTCAACAAAGACAGCAAAGTTTGCAAAAGTCTTTCCTGATAGATTCTTTAATATGGGGATCTCTGAACAGGATATGATTGGAACAGCAGCTGGACTGGCTCTAACTGGAAAAATTCCCTTTGCATCAACATTTGCAATATTTGCAACCGGTAGAGCATGGGAACAGATAAGACAGACTGTTTGCTACTCAAATGCAAATGTAAAAGTTGTTGCAACACATGGAGGAATTACAGTTGGAGAGGATGGTGCAACTCATCAGGCATTAGAGGATATTGCTCTCATGCGTGTTATTCCGGGAATGAGTGTTATTGTGCCTTCAGATGCATATGAAACTGCTCAGAGTATTGTAAAAGCATCAGAATATTATGGTCCGGTGTATATAAGGCTTGGTAGAGCTAAAGTTCAGGCGGTAATGCCTGAAGATTACAGATTTCAGATTGGTAAAGCTTACATATTTAGAATTGGTAAAGATGCAAACATAGTTGCCAATGGATTGATGGTTTCAGAAGCACTGAAAGCAGCTGAAATCTTACGTGAAGGTGGCATTGATACAGGTGTGGCAAACTTTTCATCAGTAAAGCCACTTGATGAGGATGCGTTATTTAAAACTGCAAAATCTTCAAAATTAGTCATAACAGCAGAAGAACATTCAATAATTGGAGGGCTTGGTTCTGCTGTCAGTGAATTTTTGGCTGAAAACCATCCTATTGCTGTAAAAAGAATCGGGATAAGTGATAGTTTTGGATGTTCTGGCCCATCAAAAGAATTGCTTAAATTCTATGGGCTTACAGCTGAAAATATAGTTAAAATAGTTAAAGAGTTTTTTAAAAAATGATAACTTTTTCAGGAGTTTTTAAGTATTATAGCTCAGTAGCGGTTTTACAGGATCTTTCTTTTAATATAGAAAAAGGAGAGCTTGTTTTTATAACAGGTCCTTCTGGAGCAGGCAAAACAACACTTCTTAAATTAATCTTTGGAAGCGAAGTCCCTGATGAAGGGACAATAAAAGTTGAAAACTTTGACCTTTCAAATATTAAACATTCAGAGATACCTTTTTTAAGAAGGATCGTAAGTTTTGTATTTCAGGATTTCAGGTTAAGGCAGGACCTTACAGTATTTGACAATATAGCCCTCCCACTCAGGGTTATTGGTGAAAAAGAGAAAGATATAAGACAGAGAGTGCTTGATGCTCTGAAAGATGTTGCCTTAAGATCAAAGGCAGACAACCTTGTTAGAACTCTCTCTGGTGGAGAGCAACAGAAGGTTGCAATAGCACGAGCAATCATTATAAATCCTCATATAGTTCTTGCAGATGAGCCAACAGGTAACCTTGATCCAGAGGCTTCACAGGATATTATGGCTCTTTTTAAAAGAATAAATGCCAAAGGATGCAGTGTTGTTATTGCGACACATAATTCAGAACTTTTTAAAAATACACATTACAGAGTTTTTAGTTTAAAAGAAGGGAAAATTATACAATGAAAAGACATATTATATCTGCAATGAAGGGATTATGGATTAATAGATGGTCAACTTTGCTGTCAATGCTCAGTATTGGAATATGTTTTTTTATTGTGACAGGAGTTTCTCTACTTCTTTACAATCTTGAGTTATTTACAAAGAAGCTTTCAACAAAAGCCGCTATTGTTATTTATTTAAAAGATGGAATAAGTGAATCTGAAATTTCTTCTATAACTGATCAACTAAAAAAATCTGGAGTTTTTTCTAGATTGCAGTATATTTCAAAAGATGAAGCGTTAAAAGAAATGAAAAATATTATTGATCCCTCGATGATACAACTCATTGGATATAATCCTTTATCTGATACAATAGAGGCTTTTATAAAAGAAGAAAGTTTGCAAAATATCGAAGAAGTAATAAAAAAAATTAAAGGATTTGGAAGTGTTGATGATATTTACTATCCAGCTAAAATTATAAATGGATTAAAAATAATAAAAGTAACTTTATGGAATTTTGCTTTAGTCGTATTCTGTTTTCTTTTACTTGCTGTTTTATTTATAATTTATGCTACTGTAAAAAGTTTTTACTGGAAAAAAACAGAAGAAATTGAAATCTTAAAACTTCTCGGTGCAACTCCTTCATATATAAGATTTCCATTTTTAATCGAAGGCGGAATTCTCGGTCTTGGAGGAGCTTTGTTTGCAACTATTTTAATGACAGTAGTATATTTTGTTATACATTCAAGAAGTTTTTCAGAATTTCTGCCTGCTATTACTACTGTAGCATTTCCTTTAGAGATTTTCTGTGTCTTGCCATTGTTTGGTATATTTTTTGGAATGTTTTCTTCATTTTTTGCACTTGGAAGAATAAAATATCAATAGCAATGCTGAAAAAAATAACAATTGCAATAGGTATGTTTTTTATTATTTTAAGTTCTGTGAGCCAGGCTGCTCCACCCAGAGAGGAGTTAAAACAGATCAAAAAAGAGCTTAATGTTCACAAAAAGAAACTACAGGAAACAAAGAAGATTGAACAGAATGTTATTGAAGATTTAAAAAAAGTTTCAAAAGATATTAATATAATAGAAAAAAAAATAAAAAATCATAGAGCAAAAATAAAAAATCTTCAATTAAAAATTGCTGAAACAGAAAAAGGGATAAAAAGTTATAGTAATCAACTTGAAGCAAGGAAAAGTTATCTTTTAAGTAGAATAAAAGCAATGCAGAGAATGCATAATCAACCAGATCCTCTTTTAATCATTTTAATGCAAGAGGATACTACAAAAGCATTGCGCTTAGTAAAAAATACTCAAAAAATTATTAATATTGATAAAAAACTTATAGACCAGTATCAAGCAGAGCTCAATAGTTTGATTATGCAACAAACAGAATTGCAGAGGCTTTATGCATCTTTAAAACAGGAGGAACAAGCACTCAAAAAAGCAGAGTATGATCAAAAACAGAAACAAAGAGAAAGAGAAATTTTACTAGCTAAAGTAAGACAGAATAAAGCTATGTACGAGAAAAAAATAGCTGAACTTGAAAACAATGCAAAAAGACTTACCAGACTTCTTCAACAAACCGAACAAAAAGAAAAAAAGAAAGGTAAATCTGGTTCTTTACCAGAAAGTGGGTTTACTCAAAAAAGAGGAACTCTTATATGGCCTGTAAATGGGCAGATTGTTGTTCATTATGGAAGTCAGAAAGATCCAGTGTTTAATGTTCCAATGTTCAGAAGCGGAATTTATATACAGGCTTCTCCTGGCACCAGTGTAAAAGCATCTGCTGAAGGTAAAGTTGTTTATGCAAACTATTTCAAAGGATATGAAAACCTTGTTATAATAAGTCATGGCGATGGATATTACACAGTATATGGAAATCTTGGCTCGATGAGCGTAAGAGAAGGTTCTTATGTGAAAACAGGTCAAGTGGTGGGTACAGTAAGCGAAAAATCAAATATAGATACCACAGCTGTTTATTTTGAAGTAAGATATAGAGGTAAACCACTCAATCCAGAACAGTGGTTAAGAAGATAAAAGGGAGGAGAATATATAACAATGAAGAAAAAAATTACAATTTTTTCATTAATGTTCGTTATCACTGTCATGGGAATAATGATAGGACGATGGTCAGCTGCTCAAAGCACAGATGCAATTTATCAAGATTTACGTAGTTTCACAGAAGTTTTTACCACAATAAAAAAGAACTATGTAGAAGAAGTTAATCCTCAAGAACTCATTCGTTCTGCCATAAAGGGAATGGTAAATTCTCTTGACCCTCATTCTGCTTATTTACCACCCGAGGCTTTTAAAGAATTTCAAACAGAGACCAAAGGAGAATTCGGAGGAATAGGTATTCAGATTGGGATAAAAGATGGAGTGCTCACAGTAATTGCTCCAATTGAAGACACTCCTGCATGGAAAGCAGGAATTAAAGCAGGCGATAAAATAATAAAAATTGACGGAACATTAACAAAAGATATGAATATTAATGATGCTGTCTCAAAAATGCGTGGACCAAAAGGAAAAGCTGTCACTCTTACAATCCAGAGAGATGAATGGAAACAACTAAAAGACATAACAATCGTAAGAGATATTATTAAAATCAAAAGTGTTAAATACAGAATGATTGATAAGGAAATAGGATATATAAAATTGGTACAGTTTCAGGAAGGCACAGCTCAGGACCTTGCAGAAGCATTAAAGAGTCTTAAAGATTCAGGAATGCAAAGCCTTATTCTTGATTTAAGAAATAATCCTGGTGGGCTTCTTCAAAGTGCTGTTGATGTTTCTGAGCAGTTTTTACCTCCAAAACATCTTGTTGTATCAATCCAGGGACGAGTTGGTGAAAAAATGCAGTATTATACAGAACAACTGCGACCGTCATACACTGATATTCCAATGATTGTTCTTGTAAATCAGGGTTCTGCTTCAGCATCGGAAATAGTTGCCGGAGCTTTGCAGGACTGGGGAAGAGCATTGATTCTAGGAGTTCAAACATTTGGTAAGGGTTCTGTTCAGAGTCTTATTCCGCTTAGTGATGGTTCAGCATTAAAACTTACAACAGCAAAATACTATACACCAAAAGGAAAAAGTATCCATGCAGTTGGAATAATACCTGACATTGTAGTTAAGCTTGAAAGCAAAAATGGCAAAGAAGTGCCTGTTATAAGGGAGAAGGATCTTGAAGAGCATTTAAAAGGAGAAAAAGTTGAACCGCAGGAAAAAGCACCACAGGAAGTTGATGAAAAAGATGATACTCAGCTACAGAGAGGTGTTGATATTTTAAAAAGCTGGAAAATAATGGAAAAATTGAAAAAAGCAGCATAGACCCTACTACATCGAATTAAAATAGAGTGATAGAGTGAATTTCTTATTGTATCCTTAATTGTAAAGGAAGTTTCATTTTCTGTTAAAATATTTTGTTTGGTCTTTATATTTTATTTTTGAGGGTTTTAAATGAAAATTGAGGTCTTTGACATTCCGTTAGAAGGACTTAATATTGAGCTGGAAGACACTCCAAAGATAGATGGAGTAACAATTACACAGCCTTTTAAGGCAATATTAAGTCTGGACAAAAAAGGGCTAGAAGTATTAGTAAAAGGAATTATTACTGGAGAAATTGAACTTGAATGTAGCAGATGTTTGAAAGATTATAAAATGCAAATAAAAACTCTTATTGAACTAAATTATCATCCAATAGAAGAATTGAATAGAGAGGAACTGGTTGAACTGAAAAGAGACGAAATGGATGTTGATTTTTATAGGGAAGGACTAATTGATACAGATGATATAATTCGTGACCAGATATTGCTTAATATCCCGATGAAACCTTTATGTTCTGAAGATTGTAAAGGCTTATGTCCAATATGTGGTACAGATTTGAATAAATTTGAGTGTCAATGCGAGGTTAAAGAAATTGATCCAAGAATGGCAGTATTACAATCACTTTTAAGGAGGATGAAAAAATATGGCTAATCCAAGGCATCGTCATACCCCATCTAAAAGAGATAAAAGAAGGGCTAACTGGAAAATAACAGCGCCTAACTTGGTTCTTTGTCATGATTGCAAAGAACCAAAGCTATCTCATAGGGTATGTCCTAATTGCGGGTCTTACAAAGGCAGGAAAATTCTAGAGATTGAAGAGTAAATTAAAAAATGTTACGAATTGCTGTAGATGCAATGGGGGGCGATTTTGCCCCCGATGTTAATGTTCTTGGTGCTTATGAAGTGGCGGTTGATCAGGATGTTGAGATTATTCTTGTAGGTGATGAACAAAAAATAAAGAGTTTTTTAACTGATAAAAAAGAACTAAAAGGTAATATTATCATTTTTCATACAGAAGATACAATTAAAATGGATGAAAATGTATCTTCTGCTATCCGAAGACGAAATACTTCCATGAGAATAGCCGTGCAGCTTGTCAGAGATGGCAAAGCTGATGCTGTTATAAGCGCAGGTCATTCTGGTGCAATGATGGCTTTAAGTTATCTTCTGCTTGGCAAACTGCCTGATGTTGAACGTCCTGCGATTGCCGCTGTTATGCCCTGTCTGAAGGGACATTTTATTTTACTTGATGCAGGTGCTAATGTAGACTGCAAACCAGAACATCTTCTCCAGTTTGCATTTATGGGAGATGCGTATCATAAAGCACTATTTGGGACACAATCTCCCAGAATTGCCCTTCTGAGCATTGGCGAAGAGGGTTCAAAGGGAAATGAACTTACAAAAGAAGCTTTCAAGCTACTTCAGGCAACAAATTTAAATTTTACAGGCAATATTGAGGGAAAGGATATATTTTTCGGTTTAGCAGATGTTGTTGTATGTGATGGTTTTGTAGGCAATATCGTTTTGAAAGTTGGCGAAGGACTTGCAGATGCTCTGATGAAGATGCTTAAAAGAGAGGTTGCAGATGTAATAACTGGAAAAATTGGTTATATGATGATAAAACCAGCTATACGAAGTTTCAAAAAAAAGATTGATTATTCAGAATACGGTGGTGCATTATTACTAGGAATTAACGGCACGTCTCTAATATGTCATGGAAGATCTTCAGCTAAAGCAATTAAAAATGCTATACAGGTTGCTGTAAAAATGGCAACCAAACAGATATATAAAAACATCTCTGAAAACTTAAATTATTATACCGGGGGAAATTAATGAATGCCAGAATAGTATCAACAGGCTCTTATGTTCCTGAAAACGTCTTGACAAATCATGATCTTGAAAAAATGGTTGAAACAACAGATGAATGGATTATAGAGAGAACAGGAATAAAAGAAAGACGAATTGCTTCTCCTCATCAGGCAACAAGTGACCTCGCCTATGAAGCTGCAACAAAAGCTTTAAAAAATGCCAATTTAACCGCAGATGACCTGGATTTAATAGTGGTTGCAACTGTAACCCCTGATATGCTAACTCCATCCTGTGGATGTGTTTTACAGATGAAACTCGGAGCAACACATGCGGTGGCTTTTGACATAAATGGAGCATGCACAGGCTTCATTTATGCTCTATCTATTGCTGAAAAATTTATAAGAACAGGAGCATCCCGAAGAGCACTGGTTGTTGGTGCTGAAATACTTTCAAGATTTACAGACTGGACAGACAGAACAACGTGTGTTCTTCTTGCTGATGGAGCTGGAGCTGTTATTCTTGAGCCTTCTGAAAATGATGAAGGTATCAGAATAATAGACATTTTCTCAGATGGAACAATGTGGGATTTTATTCATATGCCTGCAGGAGGATCAAAAATTCCTGTTACTGAAGACGCAATAAAACAAAGACTTAATTTTATAAAAATGCGAGGTAATGAGACATTCAAAGTGGCAGTTAAAACACTTGAAGAAATTGTTGAAACCACACTCAAGAAAGGCGGAATAACTTCTTCCCAATTGGGTCTTTTAATTCCCCATCAGGCAAATATAAGGATTATTCAGGCAATGGCAAAAAGGCTTGAGTTGTCAATGGAAAAGGTGAAGATTAATATTCAAAAATATGGAAATACTTCATCTGCGTCAATACCAATTGCTCTGGACGAAGCTGTCAGAGAAGGCAAACTAAAACAGGGTGACTATGTGATGCTTGCAGCATTCGGTGCAGGGCTTACATGGGGGAGTGCTTTAATTAAGTGGTAAAACAGCAATAGAACCTTATTTTCATTTTTTATTCTGAGCAGAAGACTACTGTAAGTCTTTTTTTTTGCTGTCCTTGATTTTTTTATATCTACTTATATGCCATTTTCTTAAGAGTCGTTCAATTTTATTCTTAAATAACCATACTGTTGCCATTACAATAATTGCAATGCCTGTGAGGGTAATAAAGTTTTTATACTCATGATGTCTCAGATAACTTCCTCCAAGTGAAAGCAAAACTGTGCCCAAAAGTCTTCCAACTCCTGCAATTACTGTGAATTCTAAAAGAGAAAGCCTGCTCAACCCTAGAAAATAGCTTAGATAATCTTTTGGAAATCCAGGGATTAAAAACAGAAAAAATACTAAAAAAGCACCTTTATGATGTAAAAGATAATCAAATTTATTAAGAACCACTGGATCAGCAACTTTCTCAACAAAAGGTCTGCCAAATACTCTGCCAAGAATAAAGGCAAGCATTGAACCAATGGTAAGTCCTATAGTTGATAAAATAATGCCACCAACTGTTCCATATAGATAACCACCAAGTAATCCTGTAACTTCACCTGGAATTGGAGCAGCAATTACCTGAAAAGCCTGAAGAAGTACAAAACCAACTATGCCTGCAGGACCAAGTGATTGAATAAAATTTTTAAGTTTTTCTTCATTGAGAAAAAATTCAATAATACCCATTTCGTAGGAGACAAAAACAATTAAAGCAATAAGCACTGCCAGAGCGAAAACTCTGAGCAGTGCTTTAAAAGCTGGTTTATTTTTTACCACCAGATAATTTCTCCAAAAATGGGGTTATTAAATCAATTGGAAGAGGGAAAAGAATTGTTGAATTTTTCTCAGAAGCAATTTCTTTCAGAGTCTGAAGATATCTCAATTGGATTGCTGCTGGTTCAGAAGAAATAATTCTCGCTGCTTCTGTAAGTTTTTCAGCTGCCTGAAGTTCTCCTTCTGCATGAATGATTTTTGCTCTACGTTCTCTTTCAGCTTCTGCTTGCCTTGCCATTGCTCTCAGCATTTCCTGTGGCAGGTCAACATTCTTAACCTCCACTGCTGTTACCTTAATTCCCCATGGTTCTGTCTGGGAGTCAATAACCTTTTGAAGTTCTGCATTAATCTGGTCACGATTTGTCAATAAATCCTGAAGTTCGCTCTGTCCAAGAATGCTTCTGAGAGTTGTCTGAGCAATCTGACTTGTTGCATAGTAAAAGTCTTCAACCGCTGTAATAGCTTTAATGGGATCAACTGGCCTAAAATATACAACAGCATTAACCTTAACAGAGACATTATCTTTTGTAATAATATCCTGTGCAGGAACATCCATTGTCACAATTCTCAGGCTTATTTTAACCAGCTTATCAATAACAGGCCATATAAGGATAAGCCCCGGGCCCTTAACCGGGATTATTCTACCAAGCCTGAATACAACACCTCTTTCATATTCTTTAAGAATTTTAATTGCACTGCTCATAATATAAATTGCTAAAAAAATTACTACTATGAACGTCAACAAAGATGTTTCAACAAACATAGCTCCTCCACGTTTAAACTTTGAATCTGCCTATGGCAGCATTTAACTCTCCACCCAATCTTGCAATATCCGATGCTGTCTGAGCTGACTGATCCACTGCTACTGAGATTTCTTTTGAACCCTCTGCTATACCTCCTATATCCTGTGTTATATGGTCTGTCACGGATGACATCTCCTCTGTTGCACTGGCTATCTGTTGTATCATGCTCTGCAGTTCCTGTGCTTTGTTGAGTATCTGTGTGAGTGTATTTGCTGCTTTCTCTGACAGTTCTACTCCACTTGCCACTTTCTTTGTCGCATCTTCCATTGACTGTTCAGCAACATTTACCTCTGTCTGTATCCCTCTTATCATATCCGCTATCTCATCTGTTGCTTTTGCCGTTCTCTCCGCAAGTTTCCTCACTTCGTCTGCTACTACTGCAAATCCTCTTCCCTGCTCCCCAGCCCTTGCCGCCTCTATCGCTGCATTTAATGCAAGTAGATTCGTCTGATCTGCTATGTCTTTTATCACTGTCACTATATCGCCTATTTGACGTGAACGCTCTCCAAGATCATTCACTATACCGGATAGTTTATTTACTGAGTCTTCTATTACTTTTATCTCTCCTGCTGTGTTTATGGTCATATCTTTTCCTTCTTTTGCTACATTCGCTGTGGTGACACTTACTTCTGCTATGTTTGATGCATTCTTTGCTATGTCAACAACTGTCTGAGACATCTCTTCTGCTGCTGATGCTATTTGACTAGCTCTCTCTGTCTGGGATTTTAGATTTCTCGATATCTCTTCTGTTGTGGCACTTAGCTGTTCTGATGATGATGCAAGAGAACTTGATATTGTCTTTGATTGCCCAATTAGATTTTTAATGCTTGAAATTGCCTGTGTTAATGAATTTGAAATCACTCCTATTTCATCTTTGCTTTCAGCTTTTATCTCAACTGTCAGATCTCCCTGACCTATTCTTTCAATTGCGTCTTTTAGCTCAGCAACCGGTTTACTAATGGAACGAGAGATAAGGGTAGCAAATAAAGCTCCAACAATTAAACCTGAAACTGTCAGTATAACAACTGTTACTATCTCTTTTTTAATAACATTATTCATTTCATTCAGACTTGCATTTAATCCTTTTCTCTGAAAAATAACTTCTTCATCAAGAGTCTTTTCTAGTTTCGCAATTCTTGGATTTACTTCTTTATAGTACAGAGCTATTGCCTCTTGTTTTTTCCCAGCCATTACAAGTTCGACTACTTGATTGTTGTAATGTGCTGCATCTTTCAATGCTTCTTCTATATTTTGTAAAAGTGTCATTCCTTCCTTAGTATATGTTGCCTTCTTTATTGCCTCGATCAGTTCTTTATATTTGGCTCTGTTTTCTTCAATTGATTTTTTAGCCTCTTCTTTCTTTTTCATATCATCAATAATTAACATATCCCTCACTGAAGAAAAAATTGCTATCGCAGCCCGTCTTATTCCAACTGAATTGTTTACTTTCTCAATTCTTTCGTCAATATCTGTAGCATCCTTTTTGATAATACCCAGTTGTATGACTGTTACACCACCAAAAATTAAGAGAAGAAAAATTAATACTCCAAAACCAACGATGAGTTTTTTACCAATTGTGAGATTTTTAAACATCCTCAGCCCCCCCTCCTTGTTTTAGTTTTTAATGTTGAAATTCAGGCATTAGTTGCTAAATTATAGCATATTTCTTCAATGAACAAAACAAAATCTCTTTTATTTACGGATTAATTTCAATAATGACTACAACGATACAGATAAACTACAATATAAAATAACTAAAAGTGGAGGAGGAGTATTATGGAATGCAAGATTGAACGAAACAGAAAAATATGTACATGTAGTTATGAAGGCTGTGAAAAAAATGGCATATGTTGTGATTGTATTGCCTACCACAGGAAAAGACGAGAACTTCCTGCATGTTACTTTACACCAGAAGTCGAGGCTACATATGACAGAAGTATTGAAAGATTCATAGCAATGTATCAAAAGAAGGACTGATTTCTTCTAAAATAACACCGGCTGCGTCATTGATTTTTTTTGCTAAATCAACTCTTGCTATTTTTATACCTGCAATTGACGAATATCTTCGGCAGGTAAATACTGTTATACATCTGTTTGAATAAATAGCTTTACCTGCAACATTGTAATCATGTCCTCTTATAAAGCAGGATGCATTGTAAGTTTTTAAAAAATGAATAAGCTGATCTTCTGTGAATTTGGGAATTCCAAATCCTCGAAACATGGGAGATATATCAGCATCAGACCATAGTATATCTATGATTAAATCCTGTCTTGATTTATCATTAATCTCCTGCCCATGAAGAGGAAATCCTGCATGGGATGCTATAACTCCATTGGTTGTTTTTATCATCAATGGCATTTCTTTAAAAAGAAGTACCGCAGCATTGTGAATGTTTGTTCCAAATTTTCCAAATATTTCTATAAGTTCTCGGTCAAACGCATAGGGATAGCAAAAAACTGAATAGTGAGCTTCATGGTTACCCTTTAAAAGAAAAACTCTATCAGGAACGTTTATTTTAAGCAAGCATAAGTAAAGAAGATTATAAAGAGACCCTTCAGGTTCAGGCTCTCTGTCAATATAATCTCCGAGAAATATCAGATATTGTTCATTTTTATTGGTGAGAAACTTTTTTATAATATGTTTTGTGGTTGAAAAATCTCCATGAGTATCTCCTGCAAACACTGCTTCACCTTCAAAATAGTTAAGTTTCACATATGGAGGTTCGTGTTTAAGAATTTCTGTTGTTGCTTCAAAGACTTCAATAATTCCATTGGAATCCAATTTTTCTAACAAATCTGGATTATATAGAGCCTCCAAGAGCATTTATTAACTCCCTGTTATTTGTCTCAGATGCTATCTGGATTATAAAGTTTTTTGCCTCTGGTGTATCTATCTCTTTTAATGCATTAACAATAGCTATTTTCACTGCCATACTTTTTTCGGACAAGAAAGCCTCTTTCAGATACTTTGTAGACTCAGGCATCCTGAGCTTTCCAAGGGACCGAGCTGCGGCTTCTCGAACCAGGAGTTCAGGGTCTTTTAAACCCTCTTTCAGAACTTCAATTAATCTCATTTCTGGTTTAAAATTTCCCAGTGCATCTGCTAAATAAGATTTTAAAGCAGGACAGTCACGATGAAAGAAATAATCCTGAAACCTGTCTAATAAAGCTTTCTTAGCCTGAGAAGTTCCAATACTTCCAAGAAGTTTTATTGCTCTGAGTCTATATCTCCAGTGATATTTTCCAGTATCTGTAAAGTTTATAACAGTGGATACCATCTCAGGATTTTTAAATTTTTCTATAAAAGCAGGATCAGATACCTTTTCGCTCCATTGAGGAGTATCCAGTTCTTTAAATAGATCATCCATTGTATAGGCATGTACAAGATTAAGAGGAAAAAGAATTAATAACAGAAAAACTATTTTTAAAAAGCTTCTCATAAAATCCTCCAGAAGTAATAAATGAAATTAATTATATTTGTTTATAATATAAAATTATGAAATGGAAAAAAGAAAGAGAAGAAATCGTAAAGTACGCAAAACAAATATATAAAAAAGGCTTTGTTACAGCAAATAGCGGTAATATAAGTTTGAGAGCGGGAGATGAACTTATTTTAATTACTCCAGGTTCCAAATCCTACGAAAAACTTAAATCCTCTGATATTGTTGAGATTAATTTTGAAGGGAATATAATAGATGGACATAAAAAGCCCTCGTCTGAATACAAACTTCATGTTGAAATTTACAAATCAAGAAAAGATGTCAATGCAGTAATTCATACCCATTCGATTTTTGCCTGCACAATGGCAGCTTTAAATCTATCTCTTCCTGTCATTCTGGATGAACAAAAAGAGTTTCTTGGAGGAGAAATCAGTGTTGCAAATTATGCTCCTTCAGGTACTGATGATCTTGCAATTGCATCTGTTAAAGCATTGGCAGATAAAAAAGCTGTTTTTTTATCAAAACATGGCGCTGTAACAGTTGGCCAGAATATCAATGAAGCATTTTCCATATCGGCACTTCTTGAAAAGCTCTGTCAGATTTATCTGTTCATAGTTTTAATTCAGAAACAGATTTAGCATTTTTCAAGATAGTTTAATATGTAATCTCTTACCGCATCTTCAAGAGAAAATGTTGAGTTATTATAACCTGCTGATTTCAGCTTGGTCATTTCAGCTTTTGTAAAATATTGATATTTATTTTTGATTTCTTCAGGCATATCAATATATTCAATTTCAGGCTGCATTCCAAGAGCAGAAAAAACAGCATTTGCCAGATCATTCCATGAACGTGCAATTCCTGTTCCAACATTAAAGATTCCATTTAATTCCGTTTTTTCAAGAAAAAATATAGTCATTTCAACAGCATCTTTAACATAAATAAAATCCCTCAATTGTTCGCCATCTTTATATAGAGTATTATAGGATTTAAAGAGTTTTATTTTTTTGTCTTTTTTTATCTGCTCGTAGGCTTTAAGCACCATACTTCTCATTTCACCTTTATGCCATTCTCCTGGACCGTAAACATTAAAATATTTTAACCCAACTATTTTATCAAGAAATCCATTTTTTAATGCCCATAAATCAAATATCTGCTTGGAGTATCCATAGGCATTTAAAGGCCTTAACAGAGGAATGAGAGCGTGCTCGTCAGAGAAACCCCGCGATCCATCACCATAGGTTGCTGCACTTGATGCATATATAAATCTGACATTATTTGCAAGGCAGTATTTCGCCAGCTCCTTTGTATAATTATAGTTGTTTTCTATTAGAAATTCCACATCTTTTTCAGTTGTACTGCTTCTTGCACCAAGATGTATTATTGCTCGGAATGACTTGGCAAAAGTTTCATTTTTTATCATTTCAATAAATTTATTTTTGTGAACGTAATCTTCAAAGGAAAGTTCGACTAAGTTTTTCCATTTTTCAGATGAATTTAAATTATCAACCACAATAATTTTTTCTTCTCCACGTTCATTGAGCCTTTTTATAACATTCGCTCCGATAAACCCAGCTCCGCCTGTAACAACTATATAGCTCAATTTAACCTCCGAAATATATTAGTTTTTTATTTTACCACATGACAATAAATAAAACCTGTTTGCTTTATTTATAACAAAGGCTTAAAAAATTTTTTGGAATGAATTTGAAAGAGACAGATTGAGCAATAAAAAAATGCCTGGCAGCGACCTACTTTCCCATGACCTCACGGTCATAGTATCATCGGCCTTGGCGGGCTTAACTTCCGTGTTCGGTATGGGAACGGGTGTTTCCCCGCCGGTATAGCCACCAGACAATTTAATATTAGCATAAGTTTCTAGAAAAATGCAAGACAAAATTCAATTAAATATAAAAATTAGAAAAATCAATGCATTCGTTCGTTAATTTATATATTTTTATCTTTTTGGAGTTTAAACAATAAACGAGGGTCCTCATTTTCCTTGAATCTGTTTAAATTCCTAAGTTCATTGATAATTTTTTCATCAGGAATTTTTTCTAAAACTGAAAAAATCAAAAATCTCTTGAATAAATCCGCATCATCAAGGCTATAAATGATCCATTTCCCATCTCTTCTCATTTTTACAAGTCCGGCATCTTTAAGCACTGAAAGATGAAAAGAAACCTTCGGCTGTATCATATTCAAAGCTGCCACAATCTCACATACACAAAGTTCATCTTTTGCAAGCAATTTGATAATCTTTAGACGTGTTTCATCAGATAATGCCTTAAAAATTTTTGCCAATTTTTCCATAAAATGAGAATAAAAAAATTTTTATATGTCTGTCAATCCGAAAACCCTAATTTTTATTTTAAAAACACCATACACTAATAATTTTTGTGTATATTAATTTTTTTCTAAAAAATCCTTTACTTTTTTAAAGTGACCATGTTATAAAAGATTAGCTGTGCATTTTGCAGAGTTTTTAGTACCTGCCATTAGGCAGGGAGAGAAAAAGGAGGTTTTAAGAAGTATGACTTTTGAAGGACGTGTTAAGTGGTTTAATGAGTCGAAGGGATTTGGGTTTATTCAGCAGGATGGCGGACAGGATGTCTTTGTCCATTACACTTCAATTAAAAGTGATGGATTTAAGACTCTAAAACAAGGCGACAGAGTTAAATTTGACGTTGTTGAGGGAGACCGCGGACCTAAAGCAGTTAATGTAGAAAAAATCTGACAACCTGAGGGGGGCGTCTTGCTCCCCTTTTAATAAACCTTCCATCAAATGCCTCTTCCAGAATGGGTAAAAACCCAATTAAAAGGAATAAAAACAACCCAAAAATATTTTAAACATCGCAATATTAATACTGTATGTGAAACATTAAGATGCCCAAACAGAACTGTCTGTTATAAGGAACAAGCAGCAACATTTATGATTCTTGGGAATATCTGTACGAGAGGATGCCGTTTTTGCAACGCAGAAAAAGGCAATCCTGCTTTTTCAGATAATAAAGAACCTGTAAGAATTGCTCATGCAGTAAATGATCTTTTATTAAAATATGTTGTCATAACATCTCCTACAAGAGACGACCTTGTTGATGGAGGTGCAGAACATTTTGCAAGCACAATAATGGAAATTAAAAAGCTCAATGATAATGTTCTGATTGAGGTTCTTGTACCAGATTTTCAAGGAAATAAAAGTTCTATTGAAAAAGTTGTTAATTCATGCATATCTGTTTTCGCTCATAATATAGAAACCGTACGGAAGCTTTACGGCCATGTAAGGAAAGCTGATTACTGTCGTTCATTAAAAGTTCTTGAATCTGCAAAAAAGATTAATTCTGAAATTATTACCAAATCAGGATTTATGTTAGGACTTGGAGAAACTATTGAAGAAGTACTACAGACTTTGCAGGATTTAAATAATGCTGGATGCGATATAGTTACAATAGGACAGTATCTGCAACCATCAAAAAGAGCATTACCTGTGGTAGAATATATAAAGTTAGAAGTATTTGAAGAGATTGCAAAGTTTGCTTTTAAAACAGGATTTAAAATAGTGTTGAGCGGACCTCTTGTTAGAAGCTCGACAAGAGCATATGAAATATATTCAGCACTGAAAGACGGAAAATATGGAAAATTTTGATTTTTTTCAATCCCGCAAAAATAGTTTTCGGTAAAGGGACAGAAAATAAAATTGGTGGTATTATTAAAAAATATATTGACAGAAATGTTAAAAAATGCAAATGATTAAATAAAAACTGGAGGGGAAAAATGTTTGATTTTCCAAGAATAAAAAGACTACCTCCCTATGTATTTGCTGTTGTAAATCAACTGAAAATGGAGTTAAGACGAAAAGGTGAAGATATTATAGATCTCGGCATGGGGAATCCTGATTTAGCTACACCAAAACATATAGTTGATAAACTCTGCGAGGCAGCAAAGCTTGCAAAAAATCACAGATACTCAGCCAGCAGAGGGATTACTCAACTAAGATGCGCAATTTCTGAGTGGTATAAGAGAAGATTTGATGTTGACATAGACCCTGAAACTGAAGCTGTTGTTACAATCGGTTCTAAAGAGGGATTGAGTCATTTATTGCTTGCGGCAATACAACCAGGTGATGTTGTGCTTACTCCATCTCCTGCATATCCAATTCACCCCTATGGTGCAATTATTGCGGGTGGAGATATTAGAACATTTAATATATGCCCGTGTACGGACTTTTTTTATGAGTTGGAACAGGTATATAAAAACTCATGGCCCAGACCAAAAATTTTAATAATTAACTTTCCACACAATCCGACAACAGCGGTAGTTGAAAATCTTGACTTCTTTAGAAAAGTTGTTGATTTTGCAAAGGAAAACAATATTATGGTTATTCATGACTTTGCATATGCTGATCTTGTTTTTGATGATTACAAAGCGCCAAGCTTTCTACAGGTTCCAGGAGCAAAGGATGTTGGAGTTGAGTTTTTCTCCATGACAAAAAGCTACTCAATGGCTGGCTGGAGAGTCGGTTTTTGCGTTGGAAATAAAGAGATTGTTGGAGCGCTGACAAAGATAAAAAGCTATCTTGACTATGGCATGTTTCAACCAATTCAGATTGCATCAATTGTTGCATTGAGAGGTCCTCAGGATTGTGTTGAAGAAATGAGAAAAACCTATGAACGAAGAAGAGATGTGCTCATCAGAGGACTTAATCAGGCTGGTTGGAAGATTGAACCCCCAAAAGCAACTATGTTTGTATGGGCAGAGATTCCAGAACCATTTAAAAAAATGGGATCACTTGAATTTTCAAAGTTTTTGATAAATGAAGCAAAGGTTGCGGTTTCTCCTGGAATTGGATTTGGTGAAGGTGGAGAAGGCTTTGTAAGAATTGCTCTTGTTGAAAATGAGCATAGAATCAGACAGGCAGTTAAGGGAATTAAAAAAGCACTAAATCTTGTACCTTCAGTAAAAAAAATAAGAAAAGTTAGTTAAAGGTAAAATATGAAACAGGTCAGAATTGGAATAATTGGATTTGGAACAGTTGGAACAGGAACAATAAAAATCCTTCTCAATCAGAGAGAGCTTATAAAAAAAAGAACAGGCATAGACCTGATTTTAAAAAAAGTTGCCGATAAAGACATTGAAAAACCACGAGAGATAACTCTTCCAAAAGAAATTCTAACAACAGACGCAATGGAACTTATTAAAAATCCTGAGATCGATATAGTTGTCGAGCTTATTGGAGGAATTCATCCGGCAAAAGATTTTATCATTGAAGCATTCAGAAATGGCAAACATGTTGTTACAGCTAACAAGGCGCTTTTAGCGGAGGAAGGTAATGATATATTTCTGGAAGCCAGACAGAAAGGTGTCAAGCTTGGCTTTGAAGCTTCTGTAGGTGGAGGAATACCAATAATTAAAGTGATGAGAGAAGGTCTTGTTGCAAATAAAATGCTTGCAATTTATGGAATAATAAATGGCACAACAAACTATATTTTTACAAAAATGACCGATGAAAAAATAGATTTTCAGGATGCTCTCAGACAGGCTCAGGATCTTGGGTATGCAGAAGCTGATCCAACGCTTGATATTGAAGGGATAGACTCAGCTCATAAGCTTACAATTTTAGCCTCCCTTGCCTATGGAATTCCATTGAGTTTCAATAAAGTCTATTGCGAGGGTATAACTAAAATAACTGCTCAGGATATAGCCTTTGCAGGAGAGTTTGGCTACAAAATTAAGCTTCTTGCAATAACCAAAATTCTCGATGGAGAGATTGAACTAAGAGTTCATCCAACAATGATTCCAGATAACTATTTAATCTCAAAAGTTGACAGTGTTTTCAATGCCATATATGTTGAAGGTGATAGTGTTGGACCAACTCTTTACTATGGAAGAGGAGCTGGAAGTATGCCAACAGGTTCAGCGGTTGTGGCAGATATAGTTGATATTGCAAAGGGTTCTGAAACTTTACCTGTTGATTTTTCAGAGAAGTATAATATTAAACCAGTTCAAGAAATCGAAAGCAGATATTATTTCAGGTTTACAGCTCTTGACAGTCCTGGAGTGCTTTCAAAAATTTCAGGAGTTTTTGGACAACACAATATAAGTATTGCATCAGTTATTCAAAAAGGGCGGTCAAAAGCTGGTGCTGTTCCTCTTGTGATTTTAACTCATAAAGCCAGAGAAAAAGATGTGCTGGATGCAGTTGATAAAATAGACAAATTACCCGTTGTTGCAGGGAAAAGTGTATTTATAAGAGTTGAGGGAGAGGAATACTAATTTTTTGAGATATCAAAGACATATTATACTTCCTCATATTGGTCTTGAAGGTCAGGAAAAATTAAAAAATTCAAAGGTTTTAATTGTAGGTGCGGGTGGTCTTGGAAGTGCTGTTTCTTATTATCTTACAGCGTCAGGGGTTGGCCACATTGGTATAGTTGATCCTGACACAGTTGAAATAAGTAATCTTCAAAGACAAATTCTTCATAATGAAGAGCGGATTGGAATGCCAAAGGCTATATCAGCCATGATAAGCCTTAAAAAACTTAACAGTGAAGTGGAAGTACTTCCATATCCAGATGAGATTAATTATAAAAATGCTCCAGATATAATCAAATTCTATGACCTTGTCGTTGCCTGCCCTGATAATTTCAGTACCAGGCTTATCTTAAATGACATCTGTTTAAAACTGCTTAAACCATTGGTGATGGGAGCTGTCGCAAAATTCGAAGGACATGTTTTTGATATAATACCCCCCTATGGTCCATGCTATAGATGCATATTTAATGAGGCAAAAGATGATATAGGGCAGGAGGGCATACTATCTCCTGTTGCCGGTGTAATCGGAGCTCTTCAGGCTGTTGAGTCAATCAAGCTCTTGCTTAAAATAGGTAAGCCACTTCATGAAAGAATGATCATTTATGATGCTTTAAAGGGATTTTTCAGGGAAGTAAAATTTGTAAAAAATCCAGCCTGTGAAATATGTCAAAAAAATGAAGATTAAAAAAGAAACCTATAATGAAATGATAGAGCATTGCAGAAATTGTTTACCATATGAGGCATGTGGAATTCTTGCGGGCAAGGACAATCTAGCCAGTATTATTTATAAGATAAAAAATGTTGAAATCTCGTCCATCAGTTACTTTATGGAACCAACTGAACAACTTAAGGCAATGAAAGATATAAGAAATAAGGGAATGGAAATGATGGCTATATTTCACAGTCATCCTTATGGTTCTGCCTATCCATCTCACAAGGACATAGAGCTTGTTTTTTATGATGTTTGCTATTTGATAGTTGCTTTTGAACCAGAGTTTGAAGTGAGATGTTTTAAGATAGAAAATAGAAATATTAACGAAGAAAAGTTAATTATCAAGTGATATGAAAATAAAAATAATTCACATTTTATTATTTAGTTCTCTTTTTTTTATCGGTGTTATTGGTGCTTATATATACTGGCTTTTTTCAGATCTGCCCGATATAAAAGCATTGGAGGGATACAGACCAAGTGAATCTTCCATTGTATATTCATCTGATGGTCAGGTTCTTACAGAGTTTTTCTATGAAAGAAGAACATTTGTTCCCTATTATGAAATACCTGATATTATTAAACGAGCATTTATTGCTGCAGAGGATGTGAGATTTTACAAACATCCCGGCGTTGATGTTATTGGAATCTTGCGTGCCCTTTATAGAGATATAAGATCACGAAGCATTGTTGAAGGTGGAAGTACAATTACACAGCAGCTTGCAAAAATGCTTTTCCTTAATCCTGAACGAAGCATAACGAGAAAATTAAAAGAAGCATTGCTTTCAATACAGATTGAGAAAAAGTATACAAAGGATGAAATACTCGGACTTTATCTGAATCAGGCTTACTTTGGTAACAGAGCATATGGAATAGCAGCTGCTGCTGAAACTTATTTCGGAAAATCCTTTAAAGAGCTTAAAATATCAGAAATTGCCCTTCTTGCATCCCTGCCAAAAGCTCCATCAGCTTATAATCCTTTTAAAAAACCTGATATAGTATTAAAACGAAGAAACATAATTTTACGAAAAATGCTTGAAGAGGGATTTATTACAAAGGAACAATACAATGAATCACTGAAAGAACCTCTGCCAGAACATCCTCACTGGAGAAAGTTCGAAGCTCCATATTTTGTTGAGGTGTTGAGGCAGGAACTTGAATCAAAATATGGAGACAAGCTTTACAAAGATGGATTAAGAATTTATGCAACAATTGATTATAACCTTCAAAAGAAAGCAGAGGAAGTTGTAACCAAAGGACTTGCTGAAATTCATAAAAGGACAAAACCTCAGGTTCAGGCAGCGTTAATTGCAATGGAACTTAAAACCGGTTATGTGAAAGCCCTTGTTGGAGGGAATGACTTCTGGGAAACTCAGTATAACAGAGTTTTTTCTCTGCGTCAGCCTGGTAGTGCTTTTAAGCCTTTTGTTTACGCTGTTGCTCTTATGGAGGGCTACAGCCCTGATGATTTAATTCTTGATACACCTGTGTCTTTTCCAGGGCCCGCAGCTAATAAAATATGGAGTCCTCGAAATTATAATAACGAATACTATGGAGAAGTTTCACTTCGCACAGCAATTGCTCGTTCTCTGAATGCTGCAACTGTGAGACTTGCTTCTCAGGTGGGAATAAAAAAAGTGGTTGAATTTGCTGAACAATGCGGACTCAGCACAAAAATTTACCCATATCTTTCAACTGCGCTCGGAGCTTCTGATATAAAACCAATAGAACTCACCCAGGCTTATTCAGTTTTTGCAACAGGGAAAAAAATAAAACCAATTTTTTATGAAAAAATTATAGATCACAATGGTGTGGTAATCGAAGAAAACAAGCCAGAAACTGAAACTATTCTGTCTGAAGAAATTGTTGAATCAATGCGTGAATTATTAAGAGAAGTTGTTTTATCAGGAACAGCACAAAGGGCAAAAGAACTGGATAGAGAAGTCTATGGAAAAACAGGAACAACCAATGATTTTTCAGATGCATGGTTTGTTGGTTTTGACAATTACTTACTTGTGAGTGTATGGGTTGGAAGAGATAATCATAAACCAATTGGTCCAAAAGAAGCTGGATCACGGACTGCACTTCCAATATGGATTGATTTTATGAAAGACGTGTATCCTCCTGAAGTTCTGAAGTAGTAATGTTAAAATAAACAATGGGTAAAATAATAACAATAGTTAATCAAAAAGGTGGTGTTGGTAAAACAACAACAGCTTTAAATCTTGGAGCCTGTCTCAGCATTGAAGGGAAAAAAGTTCTTCTTGTTGATTCAGATCCGCAGGGAAATCTCTCAACAGGAGCAGGCATAGAAAGGTCAGAACTTGAGTCCAGCCTTTATGACCTTTTTTTAGACTCTGCATCTATAGGTTCAGTTATCACTAAAACAGCTTTTGAAAATTTATGGATAATTCCATCAACAATAGACTTGGTTGGAGTTGAAGTTGAGCTCATACAGAAAGAAACACGAGAGTTTCTTTTAAGAAATATTTTAGTTCCAGTAGTTTCAGATTTTGATTATATTTTAATTGATGCGCCACCGTCTTTAGGACTTTTAACGCTTAACTGTCTTGTATCTGCAACCTCCATTCTCATTCCTGTGCAATGTGAGTATTATGCACTGGAAGGACTTGGATTACTTATAAAAACATTTGAACTTGTTAAAACCAAGCTGAATCCTCAACTTCAAATTCAAGGCATTCTTCTTACAATGTTTGACAGCAGAAACACGCTTTCGAAACAGGTTGCAGAGGAAGTAAGACGATTTTTCGGTAAAAAAGTTTATAATACAGTGATACCAAGAAATATTACTCTGGCAGAGGCTCCAAGTCATGGAAAACCAGCTGTTTTCTATGATATAAGGTCAAAGGGATCGCAGAGTTATTTAAGTTTTGCCATGGAGTTTTTAAATGAAGAAAGCACTCGGTAAAGGACTGGATGCATTAATTCCCAAAAAAGAAGACACTCTTATTGAGATTGGGATAGAACGAATACTTCCTGGTACATCTCAGCCAAGAACAGGTTTTAATGAGGGGTCATTAAAAGAGCTTGCACAATCAATTAAAGAGAAGGGAATTATACAGCCCATTGTTGTCTCAAGAGTTGGCGATGGAACATTCAGAATAATCGCTGGAGAACGTAGATGGAAGGCAGCTAAAATTGCAGGGCTTGAAAAAATTCCCGCTGTCATCAAAGATGTCTCCCCCAGAGAGGCAGTAGAGATTGCACTTATTGAAAATATTCAAAGAGAAGATCTGGACCCTGTAGAAACTGCTTCAGCTTTTGAAAGACTTCTAAGGGAATTTGATATAACTCAGGAGGAGTTATCAAAAAGGGTTGGAAAGGACAGGGCTACAATTGCAAATTATTTGAGGATACTTAAACTTCCTGAGGAAGCAAGAGAATATCTAAAAAATGGTAGTCTAACAGTCGGTCATGCAAAAGCGATACTGTCCATTGAAAACCCTCAAAGGCAACTTGAAGTTGCCAAAGTAGTGATAAAAAAATCTTTATCAGTCAGACAGACTGAGGAACTTGTAAAAAGAATGAGCAAACCTCAGGCAGTAAAAGCAAATACAGAGATCCCTGAGATCAAAGATCTTGAAGACAAGCTGATAAGTGAACTCGGAGCAAAGGTGAAGATTCTTCATAAAGGCAAAAAAGGTAAACTCGAGATATTTTACAACTCCCTCGATGAGCTTGATGGGATACTTCAGAGGATATTCAAAAAATCTTTCCTGGATTCATAACTTCCTTTGGATCAAATACTCTTTTGATTGCTTTCATAAGTTCAAGATGCTGTCTTGTTAACTGTATTTCAATATATGGCTTTTTTGTTATCCCGATTCCATGTTCTCCTGAAATAGCTCCTTCAAAACCAACTGTTAGCTCAAATATTTTTTTTGCAATCTCAAAGCCTTTCTGCCGACATTCCTCATCACCTTTGGTTACCAGAATATTTACATGAATATTGCCATCTCCTGCATGGCCAAAAGAAATAATTGGAATTCCAGAATTTTGAGAAAGTTCTTTAATACTTAAAAGCATTCTAGGAAGATTATCAATGGGAACAGTAATATCAATGTTGATTTTTTCTTTATCTTTCATCTTTAAAATGCATGGAGAAATACTTCGTCTTGCATGCCATAAGTTTTCCTTTGAATAGTAGTCTGTTGCAATCTGAGTTTCTCCTCTAAACTTCCTTGCTATATCAACTATTTTCTCAGCCTGCCTTTTAATTGAAGTGAGTTCTCCATCAACTTCAACAAGAAGTAGCGCCTCCACATCTGCTGGTAACCCGAGTTCTCTATTTTCTTCAATCATCCGAAGACATAAACTGTCGAGAAATTCAAGAGTTCTAGGGATAATTCCTGTTCCGATGGTTTTTGCAATAAACTCTCCTGCATCCAAAAGATTTTTAAAACCTATAAGAAGCGTGATGACCTCTTCAGGTTGTGGCAGAACTCTGAGACTTACCTTTGAAATTATGCCAAGTGTTCCCTCTGAACCAATAAAAAGCTCTTTTATTTCATATCCTACAACCCTCTTAACAGTTTTTCCACCTAAACTAAACACATTGCCGTTTGAAAGGATAACCTCGAGCTCCATTACATAGTTTCTTGTAACCCCATATTTTATAGCTCGTGGACCACCTGCATTTGTTGAAACATTTCCACCAATTGTGCAGTACTCAAGGGATGCAGGATCAGGTGGATAAAAAAGCTCATGAATTAAGAGTTCCTTCTGAAAATCTCCGTTTATCACTCCGGGCTCAACAGTTGCAATAAGGTTTCGGGTATTTATATCAAGTACATTGTTCATTCTTTCAAGACTGATAACAATGCTTCTTGAATTAACAGGAATAGTTCCTCCTGCCATGCCTGTTCCAGCACCTCTTGGAACAATTTTTAAACCTCTGTTTATTGCCCATCTTACAATTCTGACAATTTCTTCTGTATTTTTAGGCCAGGCAACAACTTCTGGAATTGTGCCCTTCCCATATGAAGCATCATAGCTGTAACAGACCAAATCTTCTTTTTCATCTGAAATATCAATACCATTAATTAAATTCAAATCTTTCACACATATACCTCTGCTTCACGTAATCCAAGAGAAATCACAGTTGATACCCCTTCCTCCTGCATCGTAACTCCATATATGTAATCTGCCAGTTCCATCATGAGTTTATTATGAGTAATAACCAGAAACTGAGTTTTATTGCTCAATGCTTTTATCATATTCCGGCATCTCAAAGTGTTTGGGTCATCAAGTGGTGAATCTATTTCATCGAGAATGCATACTGGAGAAGGACGAATTGAAAGACAGGCAAATATAAAAGCCAGTGCTGTAAGAGTTTTCTCCCCACCTGAAAGGAGATTTATATTATTGGTTTTTTTGCCAGGCAGTTGAACCTGTATCTCAATCTCTGACTCAAGAATATTGTTTTCATCAGTAAGAACCAGATCTGCTTTTCCGCCACCAAAAAGTTCACTAAACAGGCTATTAAACTTCTCTTTGAGCAAACTGAATGTTTGTCTCAGGTTTTTTCTTGTAAGTGAATTAATCTTCTTTATTGCTTCCTCAAGCTCCTCAATTGATGTCATGATATCTTTTTGCTGGATAATTAAAAAATCATATCTTTCTTTTACTTCTTCATACTCTCTCAGAATTTCAACATCTACAGGTCCTATTTCTTTAAGTTGAAGTGCAAGATGAGTAATTTTTTGTTTGATTGCTTGAAGATCTTCTGCTGGTTCAATATCTTCCTTAAGAATATCAATCCCGTAACGGTTATAAATCTCATTCCAGAGGTTTTCAAGTTTCAATTTTGTCTCTCCCATAATAGCTTTCTTTTCACCTGTTATTGTTGTAAGACTCTGTAATTCCTGGTTCAACTTCTGATAATCCTTATCAAGCTGATTGAGAGAATTTTTATTATTGTTAAACTCTGTCAGAAGAGTTGCCTTTTGTTCTTTTAGCCTTTGTATTTGTTCAGAAACAGTTCCAATTTGGCTGCTTTTTTCTTTTATTTCTACTTCAATTTGACTAATTCTTTTAGTGTTTTGCTCAATCTCATTTTGATTCCTTTTTTTTGTATTAGAATTTTTTTTTATCTCTTCATTAAGTCTGTCTATTTCACTTTTTTTGGCATTGAGTCTCTCTTTTATTGTGGACATACTCACTCTCTTCTGTGACAACTCTTCTTTGATTGCATTATGAAAGTTGGATGTCTCCGCCTGAAGATTTTTCAATTTTTCAATTTTTTCTTCGACATCAGCAATAGAATACGATATATACTCAATTTCTGACTGAGTCTTTGTTATTAATTCTTTATTCTGCTCAATCTCATTATTTAAAGCTTTTTCTTCGTTTTCCATGTATGTGATTTTCTTTTTTGTTGATTCTATCTCATTAAGACAATTTCTGTATCTGGCTTCTGTATGGATAATTTCTGTCCTGATTTGCGAAATCTTTTCTCTTTTGTTTTCAAGTTGTTTTATGAGTTCGTGTTTTTTAATCTTAATTTTTTCAATATCATTTCCGATGTTTTCAATTTGATAGAATATATCTAATTTTTCTCTATTTAGTTCTTCAAGCATTCTTTTTTTTACAAGAATACTTTCTCCTTTGCCTGTTTTAATAAACCCATCTGCAAAAAGCACTTCACCGTTCATTGTAATAAAAGAAGCATGCGGTAAAAATTTTTTAAGCTGTATAGCCTCTTTAAGGTCTTCAACAATCAAAACATTATCGAAAAAATTTTTGCTTATTCCATTTTCCTTGATTTTTACAAATTCCTTCAGATACTTTAATGGTCTCTCTGCCAGCATAAAATCATTAGAGCTGACAGTACTCTGAGAAATATTTTTCAGAAAAAAAATTTTTTTATTTCCTGTATCTTTGATTTCATCAATATTATCAACTACTATTGCTCTGAGTTTTTCATCAAAAAAACTCTCAATTAATTCCTCCATATCAGGAGTTACATCTATACATTCAAAAAAAAGTTTACATGTTCTGTCCTCTTCCCATATTTCTGACTCAAGTGCCTGTATTTTGCCATTTATAACAGCTTCAAACTGCTTTTTCTCAATAAGCAACTGTGCTTTTTCTTCCAATTCCTTTTCTAAACCTAGTATCTCTTGCTTTAGTTTGTCCATTTCTGAAGTTTCTGTTTGAAAATTTATGTTAAGACTTTGAATTTTTTCATTCCTCGCTTTAAGTTCTTTTTCAAAGGATATAATTTTTAGTTTTGTTTCTTTAATTTTTTGTTTGAGAATATTAGTTCTATTCTGTGCATTTTCAAAGGATTTTTTTATTGACTGATAGTGGTTTTTTTTATTTACAAGTTCAGTAGAAAGATTGAAAAGATTTTTTCTATCTTTTTCTAACTCTATCTCAACTTTTTCTAATTCTTTCTGAGACTCTAAAATTGTTTGTTCCTTATCAATTATTTCTTTTTGAAATACAGTTATGCTTCCCTCTATTTCACTACAAAGAGCTATAGAATCATTAAGTTGCTGTTGTATTTTTTCTATTTCAATGCTCAATGTGGAGTTTTCTTCTGTCAGCCTTACAATCTGCTCTCTTTTATTTTGTAGCTCCATGGAACAAAGAGCGATTTCTTTTTCTAATTTTGCCTTTTCAGCTTCAAATTGCCTTATCTGTCTGTCAACATCCTGGATGGAGATTTCCATTACTGATATCTGATTTTTTTGCTGACTGAGACTTCTTATAATTTTTTCAATTTTATCTTTAAGTTGTGCATGTTTCATTTCAAGGCTTTCAATTTCAGCATTGAAATTATTTAATTCATCAACAAAGCAGAGGGTTTCTTTTTTTGAAGCTCTTAGCTCTAAGTTTTTCAACTCTCCTGATATTTTCTTATACTTTTCAGCTTTTTTTGCCTGCCTTTCAAGCAGAGAAAGCTGTTTTCTGATTTCTCCGATAATGTCTTCAAGCCTCTGCAAGTTCTCTTTTGATGATTGTAGCTTTGTCTCAGCTTCTGTCTTTTTTAATTTATATATAGAAATTCCAGCACACTCTTCAAGAAGAGCCTTTCTCTGAGCAGGTCTTGTAAGAAGTTCATTTATTTTTATCTGATCAATTATTGCATATGTCCTTATATCAACTCCTTCAGAAACAAAAATTTCTTTTATATCTTTAAGACGAGAATGTTTTCCATTAATAATGAAATATGATTCTCCTGTTCTATAAAATCTTCTCTTTATTTCGATTTGTTCTTTTTCAGGTTCATTCCCATTCTCTGACTTCTTTTGAGTATCCAAAAGAATACTCACTTCAGCTATGCCTTTTTCTCTTTTTGAAGCTGAACCCTGGAAAACTACTTCTTCCATCTTTTCTCCTCTAAGGGTTCTTGGATTATGCTCTCCAAGAATCCATCTGAAGGCATCAACAATATTGCTTTTACCCGCTCCATTTGGTCCCACAAAGCAGGTTATTCCTTCATGTATCTCTATTTTCGTTCTTTCAGGAAAAGATTTAAAGCCGTTAAGCTCGATCCATCTTATCTGCATTTTATTATTTTATCTTATTTTTCATTTAAAAGCTTTAATGCTAGCATAAATTTTTTTTATTTGACCAAAAAACTATAACTATTTTACTGTGTATAGACATTAAAATTTATGGTATAATTCTAAAAAATCACAAGCAGGAGGAAGCTATGACGAAGAAGTATGAAACACCTTTATTGGATGAGCTTGAAAAGGGTCCTTTCCCGAGTTTCGTCACTGAAATCAAAAAAGCAGCTGCTAAAAACCCAATGGCTGCAGATGAACTTGGTCAGTTAGAAAAAAGTTTTAGAGACAAAGTAACCTACTGGAAGCATGGAGGAATTGTTGGTGTTAGAGGATACGGTGGAGGAGTTATTGGAAGATACTCACAATTAGCAGATGAGTTTCCAGGAGTTGCTCACTTTCACACAGTTCGTGTAAATCAGCCATCAGGATTATTTTATACTTCTGAGACAATCAGATTTATATGCGATCTATGGGACAAATATGGAAGCGGACTGACAAACTTCCATGGTTCAACAGGTGATATGGTTTTACTGGGAACAGTAACTGAAAATCTTGAACCTATTGCCACAGTTTTAAGCATTAATGGGTTTGATCTTGGCGGTTCAGGTTCTGCAATGAGAACTCCAAGCTGTTGTCTTGGCCCGGCAAGATGTGAATGGTCAATGATTGATACTCTTGATATTACATATGAGTTAACTCAGGAATTTCAGGACGAGCTTCACAGACCTCAATTTCCATATAAATTTAAATTTAAAATAGTTGGTTGTCCTGTTGATTGTAATGCTTCAATAGCCCGTGCAGACTGTTCTGTTATTGGAACATGGAGAGGAACAATTGAGATAGATCAGGATGCAGTAAAAGACTATGCTAAAAAAGGCATGAACATTCAGGAAGAAATAGTAAATATGTGCCCTGGACAGTGTATCAGTTATGATGGAAATACCCTTAAAATAAATAATTCAGACTGCCTACGTTGTATGCACTGCATAACCAGAATGCCTCATGCATTAAGACCAAATGGCGAGAAAGGTGCGACTATACTTATTGGTTCAAAAGCACCTTTTGTTATAGGCGCTACACTATCATGGGTAATAGTTCCATTTATGAAAATGGAGCCTCCTTATGATGAATTGAAAGACCTGACAAGAAAGATGTGGGATTGGTGGAATGAATATGGAAAGAACAGAGAAAGAATTGGAGAACTTATAATTCGTCGCGGAATGAGAGAATTCCTTGAAGTATGCGGACTTGAGCCAACACCTGAGATGGTTAAAGAACCAAGAAGAGATCCATTCTGGTTCTGGACAGAAGAAGACCTATCCAAAAAGCCATGGGAAACTTATATAAAATAACGAGAATAAAAGGAGGGAAAAATTATGCCTTATGTAATTCCTGATGTAGTTGATGTAAAACAAAGAAAAACAGATATAGGATGTCCACATTATAAGAATTTTTTACCACCGGTAATTCAGAAAAACTATGGTGACTGGAAAACGCATGAAATATTAAGCCCTGGCTTAATGGTTCATATAGCAAATTCTGGAGATAAAATCTGGACAGTAAGAGTTGCATCTCCAAGGATTCTAAGCACGGTTACATTAAGAGAGATTGCAGATATTGCTGAGAAGTACTGTGGTGGATATTTCAGATTTACGACAAGAAATAATATAGAATTTCTTGTTTCTGATGAAAGTAAAGTTCAGCCTCTAATTGATGAACTTAAAGCTAAAAAATACATGATAGGTGGAATTGGTTCAAGAATAAGCAATATTGTCCATACTCAGGGATGGGTTCACTGTCATTCTGCAGCAGTTGATGCTTCTGGATTGGTTAAATCTTTGATGGATGAACTTGCTGATTACTTTACAACAAAAGAAACACCAAATAAAGTAAGACTTGCTGTTGCATGCTGTACAAATATGTGTGGTGCAGTTCACTGCTCAGATATAGCTTTTGTTGGAATTCACAGAAAGCTTCCAAGAATAGACCATGATACTTTTAAAAACGTCTGTGAGCTTCCAACTACAATGGCTGCCTGCCCAACAGCAGCAATAACACCTGATCCAGCAAAAAAATCAGTTAAAATTAATCCTGAGAAATGTATGTACTGTGGTAACTGCTTTTCAGTATGCCCTGCATTGGAAATTGCTGACCCAGAGAATGACGGAGTTGCAATAGTGGTGGGTGGAAAGGTTGGTAACCTTAGAAGTCATCCAAAGTTTTCTAAACTTGCTATTCCATATTTACCAAATAATCCACCAAGATGGCCAGAAGTTGTCAAGGCAACAAAGATAATTCTTGATGCCTATATTGCAGGTGCCAGGAAGCATGAAAGAGTTGGTGAATGGATAGAGAGAATTGGGTGGGAGAAATTCTTTGCTGTAACAGGATTGCCATTTACATTCCAGCATATTGATGACTGGACAATTGCAAGAGAAACATTCAGAACTACAACACAGTTTAAATGGGTTAAATAATTAAGAATAAAATAAGGAGGGTAAGTATTACCCTCCTTATTAATTTTTTATGAAAGGAGAGGTTTTAAATGGACAAAGAGGAGCTTAAAAAACAGATTTATAATCTTATCAAAGAATCCGCAGGTAAAAAGAAATACAAACAAAATGATATTATTAAACATTTCAGACAGCAGGGATTAGCTGATGCTCAGATAAAAGAAGCAATCAGAGAACTCATTGACGCAGGAGATTTAATTTATACATACTTCGGTGGAAGTTACATAGAACTCGGAGAAAAACGCCAAGGCGCTTAATAAAGTTGTATTACAGCTATCTTAATAAAAAAGGAGGATTTTAATCCTCCTTTTTTATTATTTTTTCTAAGTTTGCTATAATTTACTCATGAATAAATTAGGTAATCTTGCAACAAAAATTGTCAAAAAATTATCAGAAAAAAATAAAACTCTTTCAATAGCTGAATCCTGTACAGGAGGATTTATAAGTTCCACAATTACAGATGTTCCGGGTGCAAGTAAAGTTTTTAGTGGTGGAGTTATTGTTTACGCCACAGAAATGAAAAAAAAGATTTTAAACATCAACGAAGAAGTCTTCAAATATGGAGTAATTTCGCTTCAAATGGCTGAAGCTATGTCTAATTCAATAAAACATATTACAGGCTCTGACTACTCAATTGCGACAACTGGAAATTTAGGTCCTGACACAATGGAGGGAAAACCAAAGGGACTTATTTACATAGCTGTTGCAACGCTAAAACAAAATTATACCATAGAATTAAATCTTGACAACGATAGACTTTCAAACAAAAAAGAAGCTACATTTAAGGCATTGAAACTTCTTGAAAAAATTTTGTAGATGAAAAAAATTCCTGAAGAAATAAAAAAAGAGATTGAAAAGCTTGTCAAAGAGCTAAACTATCATAACTATCGCTATTATGTTCTCGATAGCCCTGTTATCTCAGATGAAGAGTATGATATGATGCTAAGAAGACTCAAAGAACTTGAGGAACAATGGGGTTATATACTTCCTGACTCGCCAACACAGAGGGTTGGAGCAGCACCTTCAGAGAAATTTGAAAAGGTGGAACATCGTGAACCAATGCTTTCTCTTGATAATGCTTTTTCCATTGAAGAACTAAGAGAGTTTGACGCAAGGGTAAGGCGTCTTCTCGGAACAAATGAGTCTATTGAATACACTGTTGAACCCAAATATGATGGCCTTGCAGTTGAACTTTCCTACAAAAATGGACTTTTTTTTAAAGCAAGTACTCGTGGGGATGGATATGTCGGTGAAGATATTACTCAGAACATTAAAACGATAAAAGCAATTCCATTGAGAATTGAAGGAGTGGATAAAGTTCCTGATGAAATTGACATAAGAGGCGAAGTTTACATGAATATTGATGAGTTTGAAAGGATAAATAAAGAACGACAGAAACGCGGAGAGCCTGTTTTTGCAAACCCGAGAAATGCAGCATCAGGCTCTGTACGTCAACTTGATCCTTCTATCACAGCCAGCAGAAAACTTCATATGGCATGCTATGGAATTGGTTACTATGCTGGAATAGAAATTAAATCTCAATTTGATTTTATAGAATGGTTACGTAAAGCACGATTTCCTATTCCAGCATATATTAAAATTGCAAGAGGAGTTGATGAAGTAATAAATGCCATAAAAGAACTTGAAAAAATACGTCAGACATATCCTTTTGAAACTGATGGAGCAGTTGTTAAAGTCAACGATTTTGAGCTTCAGAAGCGTCTCGGAACAAAAACAAGAGAGCCAAGATGGGCAATTGCCTATAAATACCCGGCACATCAGGGTATCACAAGACTTATTGATATTTTACCCAGTGTTGGACGAACAGGAGTTATAACACCTGTTGCAATTCTTGAGCCTGTAAGAATTGGCGGAGTCACTGTATCAAAGTCTACACTTCACAACTGGGATGAGATAAAACGAAAGAATATCAAAATTGGAGACTACGTCATTGTTGAAAGAGCAGGTGAAGTAATTCCACATATAATCGGAGTTGTTGTTGATCGTAGAACAGGCAATGAAACTGAACCGGTGGCTCCAGCACACTGCCCAATATGCGGGGCAAAGATCGTTAGAGAACCAGGTGAGGTTGCTCTTAAATGCATTAACTTTAACTGTCCTGCACAGGTTGAAGAACGTATAAAGCATTTTGCATCAAGAAGAGCAATGAATATTGAAGGATTAGGAGATAAAACAGTATCACTTCTTCATGAGAGAGGACTAATAAAAAATTTTGTAGATATTTATAAACTACAACAAGATCACCTGAGAGATCTTCCAGGCTTTGCCGAACTTTCATCAAAAAAACTAATTGAAGCCATTGAGCGCAGTAAGAGAACAACTCTTGCCAGATTCATCTATGCTCTTGGAATCAGTCAGGTTGGCGAGTATGCTGCAAAACTTCTTGCTGAACATTTTAGAACAATTGAAGATCTGTACCATGTTAAGATGGAGCAACTTATTAAAATTCCACAGATTGGAGAAAAAACTGCCCGAGCAATTGAACAGTTCTTCAATAATGAAGAAAACCTTAAAGCTATTGATGAACTTAAACGAATGGGATTGACAGTTGACAATCCAGATTATCAGGAAAAAGAAAAACCTTTGCCCATTAAGGGTCTTACTTTTGTTATAACAGGAACGCTTCCAAGACCAAGACATGAAGTTCAGGAAATAATTGAACAAGCAGGAGGAAGGGTGTCATCGTCTGTTTCTAGAAACACTGACTATCTTGTTGTCGGAGAAGACCCTGGCAGCAAACTAACAAAAGCGCAGGAACTTGGAGTAAAAACAGTCTCATTTGAAGAACTTCTGAAACTTATCAGGCAGGATTAATTTGTATAGAATAAAAATTCTCTATCCAGGTAAAACAAAAATCAGGTTTATTAAAGAAGGTATAGAACACTATTTTAAGCTACTATATGCCTATGCGAAGATTGATATCATCGAACTTAAAGAAGCACATGGAGAAAGACAAAAGGTCATACAGGAAGAATCGAAAACCATACTAAATAGAGTAAAAAATGAATTTATTCTTCTTCATGAATCCGGTCAATTATTTAATTCTATAGAGTTTGCAAAATTAATAAAAAATAAATCATTTCATCAATTTGTTATTGGTGGAGCTTATGGAGTAAATAATGAAGTTTCTAATGCATCAGAATTAATAGTTTCCCTTTCACCATTAACATTTACTCACGAGCTGACAAGACTCATATTGCTTGAGCAGATTTACAGAGCAATGACAATTATTCATGGAAAAAGCTACCACTATTGAACTAAATATTCTCTACCAAGTGGCTTAGCCTCATCAATTAAAAGAATAGGAATATCTTCTCTCACTGGATAGTAAACATTGCATTTTATACAGACGAGCCTTTCTTTTTCCTGTTCATAAATTAAATCATTCTTGCATTTTGGACAAACTATAATTTCAAGCAATTCTTTATCAAGAGACATCTATAACCCTCCTTAACCTCTTAATCGCTTTTTCCTTACCCAAAATTTCTAAAACTTCGTATATTCCTGGACTTACAGTGCTTCCAGTTATTACAACTCTCACTGGTTGAGCTACTTGACCAAGCTTTAAATTTTTCTTATTCACCATGTCCATGAAAATCTTTTCAATATTTGGTTGAGTGAATTCATCAAGTGATGCAAGTTTCTCTGTAACCTCCTTAAGTATCGGAATTGAATCAGAGTTTATATACTTGGCTTTTGCCTTTAAATCAATATCAACATAATCAAGAAGATAATATCTCATAGCATGCGCAAGTTCTTTAAGGGTTCTACATCTTTCTTTGAGAGATTTTATGGCCTTACATGCCCAGCTTATATCCACTGATTCGTTTTCCTTTAAATACCCTTCTTTTATCAAAAAAGGTTTGACCTTTTCAAAAAGCATTGCTTCATCTGTAAGTTTGATATACTCACTGTTTAACCATAACAGTTTTTCAGGATTAAAAACAGCGTTTGCCTTTCCAACATTTTCCAGGCTGAAATATTTAATCAATTCCTCTCTTGTGAATATTTCCTGGTCACCATATGACCAACCCAGACGAACAAGATAATTAACAAGAGCCTCTGGAAGGTATCCCTCATCTCTGTAAGAAAGAACAGCCGTTGCTCCATGCCTTTTACTTAAACGTGATTTGTCAGCACCAAGAATCATTGGAATATGAGCAAAAGCAGGAAGTGCCATGCCAAGCGCATGATAAATATGGATCTGTTTTGGAGTGTTATTAAGATGATCCTCTCCTCTTATTACATGAGTAATTTTCATATCAAAGTCATCAACAACAACGCAGAAATTGTATGTGGGAGTTCCATCACTTCTTAGAATTACAAGGTCTTCAATCTCGCTATTTTTAAATATTACCCTGCCTTTAACAAGATCATCCACATATGTCTCTCCTTCAAAGGGCATTTTAAACCGAATTGCAAATGGTTTATCAAGAACTTCTGTTAGACTTCGACATCTACGATCATATCTTGGAGTTTTGCCTTCTTTTAAAGCCCTTTGCCTTCTTTCTTCAAGCTCCTGAGGAGTGCAGTAACAACGATATGCTTTGCCTTCTTCAAGAAGCTTATAAGCTATCTTCTGATATATTTCCATCCTATCAGTCTGTCTGAATGGTCCTTCATCCCAGTCAAGACCAAGCCATTTCAATGCCTCAATAATTGATTCAATATACTCTTCTGTTGAACGAGACCTGTCTGTATCTTCAATTCTCAAGATAAAGTTTCCATTGTTATGCCTTGCAAAAAGCCAGTTAAAAAGAGCAGTTCTTGCTCCTCCAATATGTAGATGTCCTGTTGGACTCGGTGCAAATCTAACTCTTACCACAATTCCTCCTGCTTTTATTCAATAATTAATCAAGAAATTAAAATATGTTTAATAACTTTAGTATATCACAGTAGTCTCAATTAATTAAGCAACGTAGCCTGCAAATACTAATAAATTTAGTCCATAACTTAATAGTACAACTAAACATCTGGCATATATCTTTCATAATAACGTGTTTGCTTAAAAATTCCTTCAAGGAAAATTTTTCCTATTAACAGGATGCACTAATATTTATGATTTCTTAATTTTTCAATAAATTATCATGATTAATTAATGGCATAAATATTGCTTTTTTAAATAGCATGTACAAAGGCATATACATATCAATGACTGGAATGATGATGAGGGAAAATGAACTTTCCTCTGTTGCAAACAATCTTGCAAACATCAACACTACAGGTTATAAAAGGCAGAGTTTTTCAAGCAAGCTTTATCCTCTTCTCTCAGGAAAACCTGCTGAGTTCAATGCTATTTATCATAATGCTCGTGCTCAGACATATTTTGGTGGACAGTATATTGATCTGTCTCAGGGTTCATTAAAGCAAACACGCAATCTTTTTGACTTTGCTATTCAGGGAGAGGGATTTTTTGCTGTAAGGCAAGGCAATCGCATTATATATACCAGAGAAGGTTCCTTTACAAAAGATAAAGAAAACTATCTAATTACACATGCTGGATTAAGGGTGCTTGATGAAAATAATAATCCAATAATACTTCCAATAGTTGATAAAGACAGAATTGAAGTAGGTCAAGATGGAAGTATTTTTGTTGATAACAACCTTGTTTCAAGACTAAAGCTCGTCAGGTTAAATAATGTAAAACATATCGGACAATCTCTTTATGAAGGACAAGAAGCAGGTCAAGCAACCGGACAAATTCTTCAGGGCTGGATAGAAAGTTCAAATATAAATCCAATGAATGAAATGGTTCAGATGATTCAGGCAATAAGAAATTTTGATTTAAGTCAAAGGCTAACTACTAATTTTGATCAACTTGCCCAGAGAGCTGTAAGTGAAATCGCAAGAATATAAAGGAGGCAAAAAATGTTAAGGTCACTTTTTACAGCAGCCACAGGAATGTATGCACAGCAGTTAAATCTTGATGTTATTTCTCATAATCTTGCAAATGTGAACACAACTGGCTACAAGAAAGGAAGAGCAGAGTTTCAGGACTTGCTCTATCAAAATGTTATTAATCCAGGTGCACCATCTGATGATGGAACTCAGTATCCAACAGGAATACAGGTTGGACTCGGTGTGAAACCTGTTGCAGTGGCAAAATTTTTTACACCTGGTGATTTAGTTAACACGAATAATGATCTTGATTGGGCTATTCAGGGAGATGGATTCTTTCAGACAACGCTGCCTGATGGAACAATCGCATATACAAGAGCAGGAAACTTTAGAATCGACAGAGATGGGAGGATTGTAACTAATGACGGTTATCCTCTTGAACCAAGCATCACTGTTCCAGAGGACGCAACAAAACTTACAGTTGGTGCTGACGGAACTGTTACAGTGCTTCAGCCTGGAACTGTTGCTCCAGTGGAAATTGGAAGAATTGAGCTTGCAAGATTTATTAATCCTGCAGGATTACAGGCAATTGGTAAAAATCTTTTTCTTGAAACAGATGCATCCGGAACACCTACAACAGGAACTCCGGGATTAGAAGGAAGAGGAACAATTGTTCAGGGTTTTTTAGAGATGTCAAATGTGAACATTGTTGAAGAACTTGCAAATATGATAATTGCCCAGAGAGCTTTTGATATTAATTCTAAAGCAGTGCAGACCTCTGATGAGATGTTACAGACCGTAGTAGCGCTTAAGAGGTAGCCATGAAATATTTTAATCTTTTTATTTTCACTATTTTATTATCACTGCTTTCAATCTCTACATCGCTTGCTTTCGATACTTCTATATTGGCAAACATGCTTGCCAGAGAGATAAAAAAGTCAGCTATCAACAAGGAAGTTCGGGTTGACCAGATCAAATTTATTGCATTTCAACCTCAAGAAAGCTGTCTTCCAGAAGATTTAAAAATCAGGGAAATAAAAAGACCAAGCTCCGTTGAATTCACCTTTAACTGCAATAAAAGACAGTATAGAGCAATTGCAAATTATGACATTTTGACTGTTATTTACGTTGCTCAAAAACCTCTAAGAAGAGGTGATACAATTAATGAAGACGATATTATAGGAATAAAGCAACCTGTAAGTAGAATTCCTTTCGGAGCTATTACCAATAAAGAGCTCATAATTGGTAAAGTTTTAAAAAGAACTCTTGCTCAGGGATTAATTATTAAAGAGGAGCATCTTTACCCTGGAATACCTGTTAAAAGAGGTAGCAAGGTTAATGTAATAATAAATAAAGGACAGGTCACAATAATGACAGAAGGTGTTCTTAAATCTGACGCAATAGTTGGAAGCAATGCCCGAGTCCGATGCCTTCAAACTGGCAAGGAAATTGTTGGGAAGTTAGTGGATAAAGATAAAGTGAGGGTATCGCTATGAAAAAATTATTATTAATTTTGCCTGTCTTCATCATATTTCTGTCAGCATGTTCAGAGCTTAAAGAAGTAAGAGACATTAAAAATGCTGGAATGCCACCAAAGTATTATCCAGAACCTCCTCAACAAGTCGCATCTGAAGGCTCTTTGTGGAGAAATAGTGCTTCTCTTTACGAAGACAATAAAGCTCGGAGGGTAAATGATTTAGTTACAATCATAATAAATGAGAGCACATCTGCTCAAAAAACAGCCTCAACAAATGCATCGAGGAACTCTTCAACAAACTATGGTCTTGATACATTTCTTGGTATGAATACAGATTTTAACATTCAGACATGGCCGCTTATAAACGGACTTTACAGAGGAACAAATGTTTTTTCTCCAAATATAAAAGGTTCTGCACTGAGTGATTTTAAAGGAGATGCTGACACAGAAAGAGCAGGAAAGATTACAGGAACCATTACTGCCAAAGTAGTAGAAGTTTTACCTAATAAAAATCTTGTTATTGAATCACGTAAAGAGGTTATAGTTAACAATGAAAAGGAAATACTGGTGCTCAGAGGCATTATAAGACCTGATGACATAAGTCAGAGCAATACAATTTTGAGTCAGTATGTTGCTGATGCTCAAATATATCTTGTTGGTGAAGGTACTCTGGGAGATAAGCAATCACAGGGATGGCTTGTAAGATTACTTGATAAAATATGGCCCTTTTAAACGGAGGCTGAAAATGATTGATAAAATAATAAAATCTATTTTTAGTCCAATAAATCTTACAATCACGATACTGATCATACTGTTATTTACAACCTCAGCTTTTGCTGAGAGAATTAAGGATATTGCAAACTGGGCAGGAGTACGAGAAAACGAACTTGTTGGATTCGGACTTGTGGTTGGTTTAAATGGAACAGGAGATAAAGATGGGACATATTTTTACCAGCCCATTGTTAATATGATGAAGAGAATGGGTATTACACTTAATGCCAGAGATTTAAAAGGTAAAGTTAAAAATGTTGCTGCAGTTATGGTCACAGCAAAATTGCCAACCAATGTAAAACCAGGTTCAAAGATAGATGTTCAGGTTTCATCAATTGGTGATGCAAAAAGTCTTCAGGGAGGAACTCTTCTGATGACTCCTCTTACAGGTCCAGATGGAGAAGTATATGCATTAGCCCAGGGTCCAATTTCAATTGGTGGATTTATTGTTGCAGGTCGTGGTGCACGGGCAATAAAAAATCACCAAAACGCTGGTTCTATTCCTGAAGGAGCTATTGTTGAAAAAACTGTTCCAGTTAATCTGAATGCAAAAAATGAGCTTCAGCTTCTATTACAATTTCCTGATATAACTACTGCCACCACAGTAGCTGATAAAATAAATCAAACTTTTCAATCAGGTGTTGCAAAAGCTATAGATTCTTCAACAATTTCAGTTAATGTTCCACCAAGATATAGAGGAAGTGTTCTTGATTTTATGACTGAGGTTGAAAAAATTGACGTAGTCACAGATCAACCAGCTCGTGTTGTAATTAATGAAAGAACAGGTACTGTTGTTATTGGCTCTCATGTCAAGATTGCTTCCACAGCTCTAGCTCATGGAGGTTTAACAATTACAATAAAAGAAACACCAGAGGTAGTTCAACCGCCTCCTTTAGCTCCTGAAAGAGCAAGAACAGAGATAGTCCCAAGAACAGAGGTTACAGTTGAAGAAAAGAAAGCCTCTCTGGTTGAGGTAGAAGGCTCAACAGTTGGAGAGCTTGTTAATGCACTGAATACTCTTGGAGTTACACCAAAAGATTTAATATCCATACTTCAGGCACTTAAAACAGCAGGGGCTCTTAAGGCTGATTTAGTGATAATGTAGGGAGGACATTATGACACAAATAACTCTGTCGCCAGCAAAACAGGAAACTTCTCCTCAGATAAAAGAGCTATCAAAAAAGATAGAAACACTTTTTCTGAGTGAACTTTTAAAAGTAATGTTTGAAAGCACGTCTCTGGCTAAAGAAAAGACAACCTCCACTTATATGACTGCTGTTATTCCTGAAGTTGCACAGATGATGGCTGAAAGAGATTTAGGAATTGGAAAATTTTTAACACAAAATCCGGCTTTTTTTAATAACATAGCAAAGAATCAAAAAATTGAACTAAATCCCTCTCAATCTAATGAACAAAAAATTGAAAAACCTTCAAAATTATCTTTAAATTTATCATCAAAGTTTTCTTCTTTACCTATTTCTGGAAAAATCACGTCATCATTTGGATTGAGAATAGATCCCATAGATGGGAAAGTAAAACATCATAATGGAGTTGATATAGCTGTTCCTACAAAAACAAAAATAAAGCCTGTTTCGTCTGGAAAAGTTATTTATTCAGGGTACAGCAAGGGATATGGAAACTGCATTATAATAGAGCATGATGACGGACTTCAGACTGTTTATGCTCACAACTCAAAGAATCTTGTTAAAACTGGAGATACAGTTAGTCCTGATAAAACAATTGCTCTTTCAGGTTCAACTGGAAGGACCACAGGTCCTCATCTTCATTTTGAAGTTCGCAAAAATGGGAAACCTATAAACCCAATGGCTATGATAAATAATTTAGAAAAATCGTCGATTTCATAAATATAAACTATCAAAAAGGAGGTGTTTAAAATGATAGGAGGACCAGTAAGAATAGATGGAATTATACCAAATACGCAGATAGCTCCTGAAAAATCTCAAGGAAAGACATCTGAAAAAAGGGAAGAAGTCCTAACAAAAGACCAGGTTACAGTTTCTGAATCAGCAAAAAATATATCAAGACTTATGGTTGAAACAAGCAATATTCCAGATATAAGAGCAGATAAAGTTGAAGAGCTAAAAAATGCTATAAATTCAGGAACTTATGAAGTTAAAGGAAGCGAAGTTGCAGGGAAAATAATAAAGGAGGCGCTAATTGACAAGCTTGCATAAAGAGCTTGTGAACATTCTTGAAAAAGAAAAAGCTCTGCTTGGCAATCTGTACAGCATTGTTTCAGAAGAGAGAGACGCTATTGTTGGACTTAAATCTGCAGAGCTTGAAAGAATACTCAGAGATAAGGAACAGGCTCTTGTGAAACTGTCTTTGTGGGAGGAAGAAAGAGAGAAACTTCTTAAAAAACATGGACTGAATGGTAGCTGTCTTTCTGAAATTTTAAAAAATGCTGATAATGAGGAGTCTGATGAAATATCCCGGCTTCAAGAACTGTATAAGAATATGAAAACTCTGCTTTGTGCAATTGCTGAAATTCAGAAGATAAACGAACAACTCATTGATCGCTCAATTGTGCATATTGGAACAGCAGTGAAATTTCTTGAAAGTTTCGGGATAACTGCCAGACAGAACTTCTCCAAGGAGGTATAGAATGGGGCTTACAGCTCTTTTTGATATTGGAAAATCTGGAATATTAACCTATCAAAAGGCACTGGAAGTGACCTCTCACAATATAGCGAACGCAGCAACTGATGGATACACAAGACAAGATGTTATACTTCAAAATATTACATCAGGGATAGTAAGCACTTCAGGAGTTTCAGGTAGTGGAGTAAAGATTATAGATATTCAGAGAATGTATGACTCCTTTATAGATCTGCAGCTCAAGACTGAAAGTTCCAATCTTACATACTGGAATGTTTTTCAGAATGGGATGCTAACGCTTGAAAATATTTTCAATGAAGCCTCTGATGATTCAATGGGCAATTTAATAAATGACTTTTTTAATGCCTGGCAGGAACTCAGCCAAAATCCTTCAGGAACAACTGAACGGAATTTGCTCCTCGATAAAGCAGATTATCTTACAAAACGAATTAAGATTTCCTATCAATCTTTAATTGAAGAGAGAGACGAAATCTACAAAGATACGCAGAACCTTGTTGATCAGGCCAATCAATATATTGATCAGATAAATGCGCTTAATGAAAAAATTGCGGCAAATCCTGGTGCCCTCGATGCAAAAGATCAGAGAGACAATCTTGTTAAACAACTCAACGACATTGTCAAAATTACATACTTTGAAGACAACTTCGGAAGATACTCTATTTTAGTAGGTGGAATGCCTCTTGTTGATGGAGGGAAAGCTTACCAGTTAAGTGTAGGACTTGATAACAACACTCAAAATATGAAGTTCAGTCTTCAAATGGGTTCAAGTAATGTTGATGTTACAACTTTAATCCAGGGTGGGAAACTAAAAGCCGGGATTGATTTAAGAGATAATGTAATTCCAGAGTATATGAATAAACTTAATATGTTTGTTTTTGACTTAACAGAAGCAATTAATGAACAACATAGATCAGGTTATGGTCTTGATGGTTCAAGTGGGAATAATTTTTTCAATTCGCTTTATGATTTAACAATTTCAAATGGTTCATATTCAGATATGGCAATAAACCTCAAAGATATAAATACAAGCACATACGATAAATATCAAATTCAATTTGATGGTACAAATTGGACTGTCAACGATTTAACCACAACTCCTCCTACATCAGTATCTCCTACTGTGACTTCATGGACAGAAGGAACTGACACTTACTACAAATTAAGTTTCAATAACATAGAAATAACTTTGAAAAATCCTTCAGCAGATCTTAATTTTACATATCAAATAAAATCAAACCCTACTATGTATTCAGAAGTTGCAATTAATGATATAAATAAAATTGCAGCAGCCGGAGAGAATCCAACAGGCTCTACAAGTGGAGTAATGGATAATGACAATGCAAGAAAAATTTATAATTTACTCAATAGTTCAATAATTGGCAATTCCAATCCTGTTGATTTTTATAGATCAATAGTTTCTGAAATCGGTGTTTACTCATCCAGTGCGCAGACTCAGAAGAGTTTTCAACAATCCCTTGTCCAGCAGATAGATCAAAAAAGACAGGACATCTCAGGAGTAAGCCTTGATGAAGAAGCTGTAAATCTCGTTAAGTATCAGAAGATGTATGAAGCATCTGCAAGGGTAATAAAAGTTGCAGATGAAATTCTAAAAACATTATTTGATATGGTGAGCTAACATGAAAGTTACAACAAATTTCTTTTATGAAACATTTGTGGCCAATCTTAACAAACAGCTTGACGCAATGTATAAAGATCAACTACAACTTGCAACAGGAAAGAGAGTTCTTTCTCCGGGCGATGATCCAGTTGCAATTTCAAGAATTACTAAATACAAGTCAGAAATTGCCGCACTTGATGAATATCAGAGAGTTATTGATACTGCAAAAAATTATAATTCTGCTATTGAAACAGCTATTGAAGACCTTAAAAACATGGTTATACAGGCAAAACAGTATGCTGTTCAGGGTTCCACAGACACACTTTCAGCTACAGGCAGACTTGCTTTGGCAGATGATGTCAACACATTAATTCAGCGCAGTATTGACACAGTAAACACAAAAATAGGAGGAAGATATATATTTGCCGGATATAAAGGCGATACACCTCCTGTAAACGCATCAACAGGAGTTTATGAGTCTGATTCAAATCTTCAATATCTTGATATAAACTCTTTTCTTGACGTACCTGTAAATTTACCAGCTTCGAAATTTTTCACTTATGTAGGGGCTTCAACGCAGGTGTTTACGCCATATAATCAAACAGACACAGGTAGTATTCATGATGTTGATCCTCTTTCTGCATTGTTGATGTCCAGGCCTTCAGGTGGTGCTATAATAGATCCAACAACACCATTTACAACAAACGGGGGGACGCTCACCATAAAATTTGCTGACAATAACCCGGTAGAGGTTACAATTGGTGCTCCTGCTTCTTTAAATGATGTAAGAGATACAATCAATTCTCAGGCAGGAGATTATGTTAAAGCATGGGTTGTGAACACAGGTACATCCACTGTACCAGACTATCGTCTAGTAATTAATAGTATGCCAGCTGGAAAGTCGGATCAAATCAGAATCTCTATAAACACAACAGATGCAGCTGGGACAGGACTAAATCTCTTATCTTACAGCCCTGAAACAGGGTCTGCGACTATGACAGTTGAAAATAACATAAATGGTTACAATTATATCACAGACGCAACAGATCCCAATTACTACAGCTTTAATAACAACTACCTCAATGAAAGCAACTACCTGAGGGCAGTTTATTTTCTCAAGGTTGCTCTTGAAAACAATGATCAGGGAAAAATTCAGAAGGCAGTTGATTATATGGATAAAATATCAGACAATCTTTATAAACAACAATCTATTATTGGAGCAAGACTCAGTAAAATTGAGAGTATTACTGACTACAACCTTGATATTAAAACAAACACTCAACAGTCTCTCTCAAATGATCAGGATGCTGATGCTGTTCAGGTAATCTCAGATCTTACTCAGAGAATGAGTGTTTTACAGGCATTAAGAGTAACATTTACAGATTTCTTCCGTAGTAATCTTTTTGATTTTCTGAGTTAATAATGCTTGTTCTGACAAGAAAATCAGGCCAATACATAAGAATTGGCGATAATATTATAATAAAAATCATCGATATTGATGGCTCTCAGATTAAGATAGGAATTGAAGCTCCAAAGGGGATTCAGATTTTCAGAGGAGAGCTTTATGAAAAACTCAGAGAAAGTAATATTGAGGCACTGAAATCTTCAAAAGAGATAAAACTGGATGACATTATAAAGGAGTGAACTTTATGATTAAGCTTAAATCAGAGCGTTTTGGAGAGATGGTAATTGATGAAAATAAAATAATAAATTTTCCAGCAGGAATCCCTGGAATTCCAGGTGAAAGATTTATTCTCTATGAATGTCTTGATCCAGTTAAATGGCTTATTGCAGTTGAGGATCCTGATGTGGCAATACTTGTTATGCCTCCTTTTAAATTTTTCCCAAGCTATGGATTCGAAATCAGTGATGAAATCGCATCAGTACTTGACGCTGAGACAGAAAACGAACTTGATGTTTATGTTGCTCTGCTAAAATATAATGATGGTGTTGCTGCAAATCTTAAATCTCCGTTTTTGATAAACAAAAACAAAAAAATTGGAGTTCAGATTCTTCTTGAAGATGAACAATACAATTTTAAAGAACCAATAAAAAAATGAAAATCTGGAAGTCAAAAGATAAAATTGATTTTAATTTTAATGATTACAACTTTAAAATAAAACCAGGAGATAAGTTCCTTTTTGCTGATGATGTATTCAATGCACTGCCTGAACCTGTAAAATCAAGATTTGAAAAGGCACATAGCGTACTTCCTCCATTTTATAAAGGTGAGCCTTTAAATGGTAAAACTCTGCTTGTAATAGCTCAAGCAGCAATTGGTGATGCACTGTGCATGACTCCTGCCTTACGGGAAATCAAAAAAAAATATCCTGATATGACGCTTAATGTTACAATTTCAGGCAAAGCAAAACCTGTGCTTGAGGGATTACCATACATTGATAATCTTCTTCCAATGCCTGTTTCATTCAAAGAAGTTGCAAAAGCAGATTACATTGTAAAAACAATAGAGATGGTTAATACTCCACAGTTTGATAACCTGAGCCTGATTGACTACTTTCTCTGGAAACTCTGTATCTATAAAGCAGATGAAGAAAATCCTGATATCAATGTTGATGAAGCTGTTCTAAATGAAATGAAAGAAGTTTTTGATAGAATAAAACAGGCTTCTGGTGGTAAAAAAGTCTTACTTTTTCATTATCTTGCATCTTCCGTACACAGAACGCTGCCACCTAAACTACTTAAAGAAATTGAAGATTTACTCTGGGATGAGTATGTACCTGTGATTTGCTCTTTACCAGATGAAGATATAACTGTTGAGACAGCACTTGATGTTTATGGTATCAGAGCAGCGAATTTATCAGTTTTCATGAAAAACATACAATATCTGATAGCCGCTGTATCTTTATCTGATGCTGTTATTACAGCAGATACAGCAACACTTCATATAGCTGCAGGACTTAAAAAACCCACAGTGCTTATTTCAGGACCTATAGATGCAGAACTGAGAACTTCAAACTATCAGACTGTAATACCTCTTGCACCAAATTATACCGGACAGAGCTGTGTCTCCCCATGCATGAGGCATGCAACAGAAGGACCCTGCATAGAAGCACAAATTAAAAGACAGTTTTATAGTCCCTGCATAGAAAGTATTCCACCGGATGTAATTTATTTTGCATTGAAAGATGCAGAATTACTTACAGTCAAAGAATATCCAAAGCCGCAAAAATGCATTGTCTGCGATTTTGAGGGGAATATTCCACTTTTTGAAGTGATCAATGGTTCAAGAGTGTTTGAATGCCCTTCCTGTGGACTTCATTTCACATATCCAATGAAGGTTATGGATTACGAAGATGCTTACAATAACAAATACAAAGATTTGCTGAGTTGTGCAAATATGGCATATGAATCATTGCAAAATGTTGAACAAGAAAATATAGAAGTTGAAAAATGGAGCAGGACTCCGAGATTCAATGTTTTATTACCAATTCTTTCTCAAATTCCAAAGGGAAGACTTTTTGATATTGGTTGTTCAACAGGATTTTTTCTTCTTATTGCAAAAAAATTCGGTTTTGAAACATATGGAATGGAAGCATCTGAAAAAGCAGTTGAGATTGCAAAAAATACAAATAAGCTAAATGTCACACAGGCTCGATCATTTGATGAACTTCCAGAAGATTTTAAAAGAGCTTACAGCATTATCACTGCTTTTGAAGTTCTTGAACATGTTTATGACCCAATGAAGTTTTTAAAAAAAATCCACTCTCTTCTTGATGAAAATGGAGTGCTCATATTAAGTTGTCCTCCTTTTTATAAATTTGAAAACACAGCTAAAGGATACAGAAAATATAAATGGTGGCACCATGACTATCCACCTCACCATGTAACAAGATGGAAAGCGTTTACACTTCATTACGCTCTTAAAAAAACCGGTTTTGATGAAGTGCATATATTTACAGAGCCATTAATTCCGGGCACAGTGTTAGAAGGCATTACTCCTTCAGGTTTTAATCTTAAACTGCCTGATGGAAAAGTTGTAGATGTTGACGCAAATGTTACAAAAAAAATATTGCTGGGAACACTTATACCACTTTATCTGAATTCCAGACTTCTTGGTAATTTTCAATACGCAATTGCTGTAAAAGGTAAAAACTGCGTTAACTTTGAAGAACTTATCAAAAAAGCCATCAAATACTCCGCTGTTGAAATAATATGGGGTAGATAAGATAAAATTTAGAGAGTCATAATTAACTACTGGAGGGTAAAATGCATTTTGATGCAACTATATTTTTCTGGCTTTTTCTTATAATAATTGCAATACAACCGATTCTAAAACAGAAGCTACTTGAAAATGCAAGAATCAGACTTATTGCTGAGATTGAAAAAAAGCGTGGAAGTCGGGTTATTCTGCTTGTTCATAGACAGGAAACAATGAGCTTTCTGGGTTTTCCAATAATGAAATATATCGATATTAATGATTCTGAAGAAGTTTTAAGAGCCATTCATTTAACTGATGACGAAACTCCTATTGACCTTGTAATTCATACTCCTGGCGGGCTTGCCATTGCAGCCACGCAGATTGCACGAGCTCTTTCAAGACAGAAAGGGAAAGTTACTGTTTTTGTTCCTCATTATGCAATGTCTGGTGGAACCCTTATTGCTCTTTCTGCTGATGAAATTGTCATGTGTGAACATGCTGTTTTAGGTCCTCTTGATCCACAGATAGGACAGCAGCCTGCTGTCTCTGTGTTGAATGTTGTTCAGAAAAAACCGATAAGTGAGATAGATGATAATACTTTAATTTTAGCTGATCAGGCTGAGAAGGCAATAAGACAGATGAAAGAAACAATTATAGAAATTCTCTCAAATAAAAATTCTACGGATAAAGCTCAAGACATTGCAGAACAGCTTGTATCAGGTAAATGGACTCATGACTATCCCATAAGTGCTGAAATAGCAAAGCAGATGGGACTTCCTATTTCAACAGAAATGCCAAAAGAGGTAATGCTTCTTATGAATCTTTATCCTCAACCTGTTAGACAATCTGTTGAGTATATTCCGGTAAGGAAAACAGGCAAAGTTTTTAAAAAAATCAGGCTTTAACTAAAACCAGAATTTATAAAATAGGCCTATCTGTAATAGCGTTTCTTTTAAACCACCGGCATTCCTGTTCAAACTTACCTCAAAGCTAAGATTATCCTTACCTAAGAACGCACCACCCATTCCAACAGAAGATCCGTAAGAAAGAGAGCCAATAGTATTGTAACCTGCATCAACTCTTAAAAACGGTCTCCATACCCTCACATAAGAGTCTTTATTTTCATAACCAAATGAAAAGCCTATTCCGGTATTAAGATAATCTTCAGGTAATGCTTCAAAATCCTGATACGGTGAAAGTTCAGAAATATTACCTTTTTTATGACGTTCGGAATAATGTCCATAATCACTGTAAAAGTTTACAGTATAGTCAGGATACTCAAATCTCAGCTTATACTGAATATCAACCGAAGAATTAAAACCTTCTCCAATTTTTTTATTATCAGAGGAGTGATAAATAGAATTTTCTAATTCTAAGTGAACAAGCACTCTGGGATTGAGGTTATAATCTGCACCAATTTTTAAACTATCTTTCATACCACCGAGCAGAAGATATAAAGTTTCTGTTGCTTCAATATTTTTGCCAAGCTCATAAAACATATTGATATCTTTTAAAAATTGTATCTTTCCATGGAGCCTTGCAGAAAAGTTTTCATCTAACCGTTTTATTTTACCAAGATAAAGTGTCGTAAATCCTTTATCAAATATTTTTTCAAAAAAAAGATATTCCGAATGGATAAATGGTGATTTAGCAAGTTCTGATGAATCTTTGTGAATACGGCTCAATGTGTTAACATTTAAACCCAAACCATATCCCTGCTCAATTAATTTATAGTGTAAATCGTACTTCATCTGTATCCCTGAATAGTACTTTCTTTTTATATAACTGATATTACTGCTGAAATTGTCCTCATACTCAGTTATGATATCTTTAAAATCTTTATAGAGCATGCTGTCATAAGGATTGTCATCGAGTCCTTGAAATGCATATTCCAATGCCTTTTGTATTTCCCCTGTTTTCTGTAAAGCAGTAACCCTGTCTTTTATAGGTAATATATCTGGATATTTTTTTAGAAGGTCTGCCATAAGATAGCGATCTTCATTCCATATTGCCAGGTTTAACCACATCCAAGGCTTTAAAGTATCTTTATAAAATTTTGCTGATCTAACAACTTGTTCCCTTCTTTCATAATAAAGAAAATAAGCAGATTGTATATCTCTCAATACAGATCTGGAAAGAATTTTTTGAGCTTTTTGAATAACTCTTTCATACTGGGATACGCTCATAAAATAAAATCCTGAAGAAAGGTAATCTCTTAAAAATTCAGGATCCTGTAAAAGCTGTGGATTTTGTTTAAGCATCTCTGATACCCTGTTAAACTCTTTAAACCTTAAGTTTCTCGCCTCTTCTTCTTTACCGAAAAGGCTCAATATATCAGCCATTAAAAGAGGGTCTTTGATTTCGCCTTTTATATAAACCTGATAAGCTTTTTGTCCCTGTTGTAAGTTCAAATAAGCAAGGCAGAAAGGAGGAGCAAGCTCTGAATCAAATTGATATTTTCTGTATTTTTTTAAAATTTCTTTTAATTTTGTAAATTCCTCTGAATCTATAAGCGAATATATATAAAAAGAAAGTACAGTTTTAGAAAATCTTTTTTCAAGTTCTCTATCCATAATACTCAATGCTTCTGCATTTTTCCCTGTTTTTTGAAGTGCTGTTAAGTAAGCTATAAGTACATTATCATTTTTAAATATTTCTGTATCTTCATCAGAAGCCATTTTAATAATTTTTTCCCATTTTTCAGTAGAATATGCTAAATAAAATGCTCTCTCAAGTAAATAATCAGACTTTAAATTGTTCCATCCTTTAAAGCTTATTTCTATAGCTTTTTCAGGATCTTCAAAAGACAGTACTGTAGAAACTCTATCATAATCTTTTATCTGTCCCTTTCCAGTTTCAATCAAAACATAAGAAGCCTCTTTTGCTGTATTAAGGTCCTGCAGCATCCATGCAAGGTCTGACATCGTATCCCAGAAATCAAACTCTTTGGGTTTCACATTAACAGAGTAATCTTTAAGAGTTTCTAAAGCTTCATTGAATTTTCTTTGAGAGTAAAAAATGTTTGTCTTTAAAAGCACCGCATCCGTACTAAGTCCGTACAATTGCTCCATCTCTTTTAGAACCGTCAATGCTTCTTCCTTTTTGTTTATTGCAAACAGTACCTGAGCAAGAGTATATTTAGAATCTCTATCATTGTTTTTTTTCAGAGTATTTATTAATCCTTCAACATCTCCCAGAGCATCATAAATAGCTCTTTGTTCCAGCGGTGACGCTTTTACATAGTTGAGAAGCTTTTTTGCAATATCGTATCTATTTGTAGCAATGGCTATACGAAAAGCTTTTTCAGCTATACTTCTATCTTTAGATAGTTCGAAAGCTTTAATTAATGGCATAACTGCTTCTGAAGACTTTCCATTCCATATTAAAATTTCTGCATACGTTTTCCACCAATAGGGGTCATCTGGAAACAACAAAGTACCCTTATAGGCTATTTTCTCTGCTTCTTGCAGTTTATTTGAACCTAAAAGAGAAGAAAGCAAGAGCCTGTAAAGTTCCGCATCGTTATCGAGTTGTTTTTTTTGTTCTCTTGAATTATTTTTATTATGATTTATTTCAGTATTCAATGTAGAATTCTCACTATAGCATAAGCATACCTGAAAAAATAAACAAAGAATAAAGCTAAAAATAAAGAGCCTCATTGAATAAGATCCCCTTTTTTTGCAATTTTCATTGAGATATCTGCTGCAAATCCTGGATCTCCTGTGGCAAGGGCAGATTTGATGATAAATTTTGCACAATCTGTATCGCTGCAATATGTTACATACTCCTCTATTAAACTTTGAGCAACTTTATATTTTGAATGTGCTATTGCATAATCAACAGCAAATTGTAACCATTTCTGCTGTTTTGTAAGACTGAAAAGTTTTTTAACTGAAACAAGTGTAGTGTTAAAAGAATCTATATATATGCTTTCTTTTAAAGCCCAGTAAACAAATTTTTCATCGTTGGTTGTAAGAACTGCATCGTTTAAAATATTTTCCATTTTTGCAATCAGGTCTGCTCTTTTCTGTTTATCGTATGTTGAAAAGTACATGCTCTTTAATATTGCATACTCTCCTCGTAAGTAGCTTGATTTTTCTGATGGAAAAAGCCTCTTGAGCTCATTTATTGATTCAGAAGCTCGAACATAATCACCTTTCTTTGCATACCTCTCTACAAGAGCTTCAAATATTGCCGGACTTTTGTGGATTCGTGTGATATTTTCAAGATACATTATTGATAAATCAAGATTTGCATCTTCTTCCTGAAGAACTCTTTTTTCAATATCACCTGCAGGAAATAGAAAAATGAGAACACCTAAAAATACACCTGCAAAAGCAAAAATCTCCTTTAAAGGAAACGCGTTAATCAGGACATATTGCTTTGATTTCTGCATATTTTCCTTCTTTTTTCATGAATACTTCACACCTTCCTTTTTCAAACTGTAGCTGAAGAGGCACATAGGCTTTAAGTTTAAGAATATAAGTGTTTTTCTGTTTTATAAAGCTTTCTACCTGACCATTTGAACTTATTAAATAGAAATTTTTCGGTTTTTCTTTTGAAAACTTTATTATGTAATCACCTGAGCCATCAAGATGCAAATAAGTGTTATCTGAATCTGTAAAAAATCCAACAACACCCTTACTTTCTTTTATATCTGGAAATCCAAATTCTGCCGGGATCCTGAGAGTTCTTAAATAGCCTGCATTTTTTACTCTTAATGATTTTGCATCTTTTAATATTACTGTCTGTCTGAAATCAAGCACTTTTTCTGCGTATTCAGATAAAAATACAGGATTTATCCTCTGAGAGATGACATAGTTGTAAACTTTTTTAAGAACATTTAAAGAAGCCAGCTTACTTCCTGAGTAATAGTGATAATAAATGGATATAGGCTTCAGCCTCCTAGGTTTGTCCGTGAGTTCAAATGTCTGTATGACATTAATATATCCCCAGAATGGACCTTTCCAGAGATTGGTAAAAATATTTTCATTCTGCACTGGAGTATAAATCTGAAAGTATGAAGCATAGTTTACTCCCATAGGAGCTATTCCTGATAGAAAAGGCTCCTGCTGAGTTATAACAGTGTTTCCGCCATTTACATTAAAGACTCTGGATTTGTAAGTAAGACGTATTTGCTCTTCATCAGGATTGCAATCTCCTGTCCAGAGAAATAGTTTAACTCTTTTTTTTGAGTCTTTTAAAAGACTGTTTATGTAATTTATAGAACCTGCAACTTCTCTTTCAAAGTTCAATTGGTATCCTTTTATTGATAAATTGTGACCATAATAAAGCTCTTTAGGTTGAAACTGTGCAGTCAGATTAAACTGCCAGATAAAAGGATGGCTGAAAGAGTGGGATGCTGGTTCAACATTTGTAAGTTCAAATATGCTTTTTGCAACCTGTTCCAGTTTTTGTGACTTTTCAGGATATAATCCCCATGGAGCAACCTCAGCTTCAATTATTGAAACCGAATGAGGAATTGGAAAAGCTTTCAAGATTTCATCTCTTATAACTTCTCCTGTGGTTTTTAGAGGGTTAAACTCCACATTTCCATAAAATCCTTCTCCATCAATATGAGCAGTTAAAATTCTTCTTCCATTTTCTGTGGTAGTATCAGGAATCGGAAATTGCTCCCTTTTAAAAACTTGTTCAAAGATTTTAAAAGGATTATAAACCCATAATTCTGCATCATTTATAAAAGATGCATTAATGGCATATCCTCCCCATTCAGTCAAAGCAAATGGAATATAGGATTGCTCTGAAGAATTTTCTAACTTAACAACTGCTTGTCCTTTTAAAACAGTGAGAAGACTATCTGTGTAAGGAATTAATAAAGGAGCTTCAAAGCCGTCTCCAGCCATTTTTTGCACCATCTTAAACTTTGAACCCTTTTTATCCTTATTTTTTATAAGATTAATTCCAAATTCAGCAAGAGCTGATGAATCTTCTCTAAACGGTATGTCATTGATAAAAAAAATTTTTAAACCAGCATCTTTTGCCTGCAGTAACCATGATTCAATTTTTTCACTTCTAATATCAAGATTCATTGATACTACTCCTGCATATCCAGAATTTAGAGAAACTTCTGGAAGTTCCTGATTGACATCGTATAACTCAGGGATAAAACCAAGATATTCCAGAGGCATCTGTATAAGTCGGTGAATGTCTGCAATTTGTCTTAAAGGAGCAGAGGAAGAGTTATACAGCAAGACTACTTTTCTTGGAATTATCTGAAACTTGGAATAACCAATTTTTGACAGTTGCTTATCAGCAATGTAAGGAATAAACCCAAGTTCGGAAATTTTTTGTACAACATAGCTTGCTTTGTTTGTTTCTTTTGGGCATAAGTAATCAATAACTATTACCGGAAGTCCATATGTTTTTATTTTTTGTAGTTGTTTAAGTAAAAAGCCTCGTTCCTCTTCCCCAACCTGTATATATCTTCTATTATTATCAAGACCATAAAAGAGACTTTCAACTGCAACACCATCAACATCAAGATATATATTGTCTATTATCTCAAAACCTCTGTTAAGGATTATCAATTTATCAGGGAATTTCTGTTTTAAATTTTTAATTAACTCAATCTCTGCTTTCTGGAATTCTATCCATTCCTCTTTTTTAGCTACTAACTGATAAGAATCAAGAGTATCCAGGAAAAAACCATCAAAACCTTTCTCTGATATCTTTTTTGCAATCACATTAATAAGAAAATCTGTATAATCTTTATTCCTTAAATCTGCTACTAAACTATCCCACATAGGATTTTCTCCTATAGCAAACTTTTTTAAATCATTAAAATACTGCCTGTACTTTTCTATTTCTCCTATGCTTATATATCCTATGAGTTTTGCCTTATTTTGCATGTAGAATTTATCTTTTAATACATCTAAATAAGAGCTGTCCATATCCAACACTATCCAGTCAAAAGCATAAAAAATATCATCTGAAAGTGGTCTGTTGTCATAATAAAATAAAACACTTTCTGGTTTTGTAGTGGCGTTTACAGATACACAGCTAAGAAATAAAAACAAAAGTCCTATAATGTACTTCATTCAGAAACCTCCTTAAACGTAACATGCCTATTAATACAGCTATCAGAACCGATAGGGCAAAACCATAACCATAGTAATAAGGACCTAAAAACTGAGTTATCATGGTAAAAATCAGATTTCCTAATGCAAATATAAAGCTTATTATTGCAAGGTCTCTTCTTCGGTCAAAGTAAGATAAAATAGCAAAGATTACCATAAACGCAAGCTGAAGAATGGCTCCAACCAACAAAATATTAAAAAGAGGAATATAAATAGAAGGCAGATTAAAAAATTTAAAAATCTTTTCTTCAAAGAAAAAAATTAATACTCCTCCAATGCCCTGAACTCTCAAGGTATCATATAGTGTGGTTCTTACATTATCAATCATTTTATTTGCAAGTCTGTAAAGATCTTCAAGTTTTCCCCAGCTTCTTACTGCGTTGAAATAGTTATCATAACTGCTTGCAAATTCAACCTCAAGTTTTAAGAAAAAAACTGCTATACCAGGAATTAGGCAGATGTAAGCAAGAATGATAGGAATATCATACATAACAGAAGCTCTTAAGTTCCCAAAAACAGGCTTTCCAGTAACTGGATTAAACCAGAAAATAAATTTATCTGCCCATATGCCAATATTGTAAAATAGCCCTGATAGAAGAAGGCTGTAATAAGACTTTCTTTTATACCAGAATTCAAGACTGAATAATTTTTTTGAAGGATAATCCAGAATAACTCTTATCATTAAAAGGCATAAAAGCACAATCTGTCCTGCATAAAAAGATACAAATGTCCAGATAACTTCAAGTTTAGATGTAAAAAAGAAAGAAATTCCTATAAACAAATAACTAAAAGCAAATGAAAAAAGAATATATTTATAGCTCTTTAATCCTGATAAAAGTGCATTGGTGATCCATACTCCGCTCAATGTCGATATTGTACAAGAAAAAATTAGATGGTAATAGCATGGCAGAGATTTAAAAAAGTAAAAAGAAAGAATAACTGATACAACAAAAGAATATCCCATAACAGAGACTACAGCTCCTAAGTAATTTGGTAGAATCTCATCAAACCGTTTTTTAAAAAATTTATCTGCTATATAACGCGTAAACATTAACTGTAATGGACCAGATACAATAAGACTTATTGCCAGCGTGTATGTTATATAAATTTGATAAATTATAGTTGTATCAGGAGTTTTTGCAAACTTGTGTGATAAAGTAGAAGACACAAATATACTAACAACTGCGATAATCCAGTTACCTGAACTCAGAACCGCAGAGTAGGCAGTAGCGGCTAATAAATTTGTAAGACCGCTTTTCTTTAGAATTTTATTTAACTGGATTGATATTCCTGCCAAGAATTCACTCCTATAAAAGTTTCATAAATCTTTTGATAATTATTGATAAATGCATCAAAAGAATAAAATCTCTCAACTCGTTGAATAGCTGTAAATTGAGCATTTGTATATAATTGTTTATCTGTGAGAAATTTGTAATAAGCATCTGCAAAAGCTCTGGAGTCTCCTGCAGAAACAATTTCTCCAGCCTTGCCTAATTGTATATCGTCATCATTCAATCCACCATATACAAGTTGCTTTATAGAACCTGCATCAGTTGCAACACAGGGCACACCAGTAGCAAAAGACTCAAGCACAACAAGAGGCATACCTTCACTAATAGATGTAAGAGTACTCAAACCAATATAAGGTAGAATATCTGTTAACTTTTGGAAGCCTGAAAACTTTACTTTATCCTCTAATCTCAGTGTATTTACCAGCATTTTACATTCTTTAGCATAATCCGGATCCTCTGCCTCCGGGCCTACTATCCAGCCCTCTGCCTCTGGCATTTTTTCAATAAGAATTTTCATTGCTTTTATAAAAGTTTTAACATCTTTAACAGGCGTAACTCGTCCAATCAATGCAACGACTGGAGGTATGCTATCTCTTTGTTGTCTTAAGAGAGCATATTGTTCTATTTTTACTCCATTGGGAATAACATCTATTTTTTCTGGTGAGCAACCTAGTGACATCTGAATAGATTTAGCGCCTTCAAATAAACAAATAACTTTATTTGCCTGTTTGTAACAGATTTTTCCCAAATTAATAAAAAAATTTATCCATAATTTTTTTAACTCTTCAACTTCAATACTTCTGAAAACAGGATTTGAACCTTTTGGTATCCAGTTTGTATTCAACAGGTCTATTTTCCGTTCCAGTGTATAAATTCCATGTTCAGTAACTATATATGGAATATCCCTGGTTTTCTTAAACAAAGCTCCCAAAAAACCAGCATAGCCTGTTGATGGACTGTGTATTAAGGATATTTCTCTATCAAGCACTGAAAGTATTGCCTTAACCGCAATCCATAAAGGGATAAATATATTTCTCAGTGTCCAGAAAAAATCTATAAAAGGAATATTTAGCTCTTTCCGGATATACAGGTCTTCAATCATATCAAAAGTTTTTTTGCCATAGAGAATATCAGCCAATGTAACATCAGAGAGATAAAAATAAATATTCAATAGCTCTTCTACGATATTTCCTTCATCGTTTAAAAAAGCATCTATTTTTTTCACTTTATCTGAACCTGAGATATAAGCTGCAGGCGGATATTCTCTTCCAGAAACCATAAAATATGATTCAAGGTACACTAAATTTTCAGGAAACCTATATTGAATGCCGTTATAATCTTCTTCCTTTGATCCTAAAAAAATTACCCCGAATTTTTTATCTCCCATTGCTGTTATTATTTCGTGAATCCAGCTTGCTACTCCGCCATGAACATACGGATATGTTCCTTCTGATATAAAAAGAACATCAATGGGTTTTTGTTTATCAATGATTTTCATTGCCAAACTTTCAAGATTGACTCAGTTTTATAATCTAAAGGTTTGAAATTTTTGAATTTTTTTAAGATATTAAAAATTTCTAAAAAATCTTTTTTGATATAATATACTTCAAGCAGATAAATTACTACCCTTTCTTCAGGAAAACCGAGTTTAAGAGCTTTGTAAAAGGCATCCTGAGCTGAATCTATTTCATTTAACTTCAGGTAAATTCTGCCAAGAAGAAAATAGAATTTTGGATTTTCTTCTATCTCTAATGCTTGTTTTATATAACGCAAAGCTTCATTTAAGTAAAATGGAATGAGCTCCTGTTCAGGAATGTTTAAATAAACTAATTCCCAGTACAGTTCCCCTAAGGAGTAAAAAATATAACATTTTTTCCCCTTATTTTTTATATTTTCTAACTGGTTGTTTAATAAATTTATTTGATCTATTATATTCTTTTCCATGTTTAATAGAGTTGAAAATGCTAAAAGTCGTATTTCATCATTGTCATTTTTTGTAAAATTTTTTAAAAAATTAACCGAAACAGGATGTGTAAATTTACTCATATATACAACCACCTTAGGATTGGTAATTTGTAATATCCCTTCCCCTATTTCTCGTTTTTTAAAAGTTACATTTGGTACATTTTCTATGTTTACACTTTCATAAATAGAAATAAACTCTCTGTATTGTTTAAGTAATATCAAATAAAATATAAAAGATCCAACTATTCCAATTGGTCCGGTAAAATATATTGAACAAAATAAAAGCCAGAAGATTTTTTTATTGAAGGTTTTAGGACTTAAAGGAATTAAGACTGATAATAACATAAAAGAAGCTATGCCATGTAGAACTAAAAAAAGAGATAACGTTACCACATTAAGCATACTAAAAAAAATAATTAAACCTATAATTTCTGATATTAAAGATATATAAACTCGCTTGTTCATTTATTTTAAACTTCCTTTTTCAAGAAGTTTTTCTATTGTAGGTTCATTTAAATCCAATATAGTTTTAAATTTTAATCCGCCTAATTTAGCTGTAATTCTCTGAGAAAAAATCATAGCTCCTGCATGAGCAGTAAAAGGCAGAAGAAAAATTATAAAGTTTTTTTCTTCACAGAAACAAACTTTATCAAGAGACCTAATAAAATATTTAGCGTTATATTTTAATTCGGGTGTTATCACCTCACAACTGAAAACTACCACACTACTATCTATGTAGGCTTTCTTTTTCAGTTCATACATCTTATAAAATTCCCGGATAAAATCAAAATCACAGGCTATATTGTTCTTGTTGTAATAAGTGCACAATTTTTTACTGATGGAGAGGTCCTCAATGATATATTGAAACAAAATATATATGTAATTAAGGATTGCGTCATTAAGATTCACAAAAAGCATCTCCCTTATAGTAAGCAGATAAAGGTCTTCTTCACTTCTTACTACAACTACTGCAAGATATTTTAAGCTTTTCTCATAATTAGTGATATTATTAAAAATGCTGGGTGATATGTATTTGGCTGTTTCTGTCTCTATTGCAGCCTTAATCATTGGATCTTTTGAATCAAGTTCTTCTTCATCTGATAGACTTGCCAACCGATAAAATCTTCCTTCTTTCTTTTGATAAAGAGAGGCACTATAAACCTGAAAATTTTTCATAAGTATATCTAAAAAGAATTCTGAAAGTTCCTGTTTTTCATTGCATTGTAATAATTTAGTTTTTAATTCATTGATCATTTCTCTTAAGCTGTAAGGTTTTATTATGTAATTGGACTCAAGCGCATCATGAGAAAGATTAAGAAGATATAAATTTTTCCTCATATTATCTATTTGCTGCAACAAATATTGTTTTTCTGACTCAGCACTCTGTATTCTTCTTTGCCAGTAGTATCGAAATTCAGAGGCTACAAGCACTATAAGCAGATTCCAGAAAATTTCCTGTAAAGGAAAACTTTTGTAAAAAAATAATGAGCTGATCACCAGAATACCAAAAAAAGTCAATCCTCCAATAAAACCATAATACAGAGAAAAAGCTATAGAAATTAATAAAGTAGGAGAAAAATAAGTATAAAAAAACAAAGGATCACTTTTATTGAAAAAATATTCTATAACAATGGAAATAACTGAAAAAAGAAGAATCTCTAGTAATATAACATTAGGAATAAAGTTCTTTATGAAATTCATAAAACCATTTTACTGAAAAATATCTCTTATTAATTTTTGAGTTATAGTTCCCAGAGATTCATGGGACCAACCAGAAGCAGATGCAGATGATCCTTTAATGATCGTACCTTTTTTGGCATCATAAATAAACACGCTCAAGCTTACAGCAGGTTCTCCATCTATGCCTGTTTTATATCTAAACTCATTTACTGTACCTGTAATAATATAATCTGCATTATGCGAAACTTCCTTAAAGAGTTGTTCCAGTTCTTCCTTTGAGGGTTCTCTGTCCTTAAATGTCCATACTGTCCTTGCTACTTTTATACCTTTAGCTCTTAAACTGGCTTCTAAAATAGATGCCACAGTATAACCTGCCATAGGTGTATCAGTATAATTCTCAAAAGGAACAACAGCATATATTTTATCTTGTTCTAAATTGACATGCTGGATAATAGTTGAACAGGAAAACAAAAGGACAAAAGGGACCAGATAAAATAGTATTATTTTCCTCGTCATAATCTTTACCTCCATATTTCTTTGGACTTTATTTAAAAAATAGTATGACATATAAAATATATAATTTAATATTAATTTTTTTATAACAAAAAAATCTTATGCGAAAATTTAAAATAATAAGGCAATGGTCCATTTTACCAAATAATTGATATAATAAATTAATGTTACATAAAGTTAAAAAACATACAATTTTCATAAAGAAGTTTAACCGAATATTTAGATATCGTGCCAAAATATTGAAAACTTGTTCAATTTCTTGAGCATGCGATTTTTTAATATAATACATTTATTAATTTTCCCTCAGAAGGTACAGCTTAACATACTAATTGCATTGTTTTTCTTATTTTCAATATCCGGATGTGCCACACTTCCAAAGCCTTTAGAGGAAATTCCTGCATTAAGGGATGTGCCTTTTTCAGTTGTCAGGAACAATCCTGAAAAATACAAAGATGTCTCACTACTATGGGGAGGCAGGATTGTTAGCTGCACCAATGCCCAAAATGAAACAACATTTGAAATTCTTCATTTCCCTCTTGATAGAGAAGGTTATCCCGAAGAAACAGATGCATCAGAAGGCAGATTTATCGTGGCCTCAAAAAATTTTTTAGACTGTGAAGTTTATTCAAAGGGAAGGTTCTTAACAGTCGTTGGAAGATTTAAAGGATTTAAAGAGGGTAAAATTGATGGAATGCCGTACACTTTTCCTTTAATTGAGGCTCAGGCAACATATTTATGGAAAAATAGATGGTATAGAGACTACTACTGGAGGCCATCAATATGGTTTTGGTATGGATCCTCACCTTGGTATTTTGATTATGGATACCCTGCATGGTGGTAAAAGTTTAAATAATGAGCAGAATTAAGATACTTTCTGAAACTCTGATTGGAAAAATTGCTGCAGGAGAGGTTGTAGAGAGACCAGCCTCAGTTGTTAAAGAGCTCATTGAAAACTCAATTGATGCATATGCAAAATCTATATCAGTTTTTATAAAAGAGTATGGCATCGCTGCAATAAAAGTTATTGATGATGGAGAGGGAATTTCAAATAATGACGTTATTCTTGCATTTCAACGACATGCAACAAGCAAATTAAATGATGAAAGGGATCTCTTTAGCATCAATACACTTGGTTTTCGTGGTGAAGCTCTTTACTCAATAGCTCAGGTAAGCAAGTTAAGAATTGTCACCCAGCATAAAGAGGAAAACACAGGAACAGAGCTTTATCTTGTTGGAGGCAGGGTTATTGAGAGAAAGCCAGTGTCTACAAAAGGAACAATTATAGAGGTTAATGATTTATTTTTCAATACTCCAGTAAGGCGTAATTTCCTTAAATCTCCCTATACAGAAAAATCTAATATAATTGAAACAGTGCAGAATTACTGTCTTGCATACCCTGAGATATCATTCTCTCTAATTATTGATGAGCAAGAAGTATTACATACTCCAACAACAGATAGTCTTACTGAAAGAATCGCACAACTGTTTGGTATAGAATTTATAGAGAAACTTAAAACTGAAACGATTGAAAAGGATGGCTATAGGATTCAACTTTTTTTAGGCAGTGATGAACTTTTAAGAAGACAGAGAACCAATCAGAGCATATTTGTCAATCGACGTCCTGTAAGAGACTCTTCTATTGTAAGCACAATATACAAAGCTTTACAGATAAAGGAAACTCATCCCCAGTTCTTTATCTTTATCAATCTTTCTCCAGAAGATGTGGATTTTAATGTTCATCCTGCAAAAAAAGAAGTTAAATTTCGCACACCCCATAAAATTCATCAGCTTATTTTCAGAATAATTAAGCCAGATGTTAACCCATTATTTGTTGGAGAAACCATTACTGAATGGGAAAAGGAACAAATTTCAACTTTCGAGACTGAGTCTATTTTTAATAAAGACGAAGTATTTCAATTTTTAAATATCGGTAATGCAATTTTAGCTTTATCTCAAGCTGATGGTATGGTCTTTCTTGACTATCATGCTGCCCATGAACGAATAAACTTTGAAAAAATTTTAAATAGAATGGAAAATCAAACTATAAAACTTGTTTTCCCTCATGTTATACAGTTAAATCCTTTAGACTACGAGATAATCATAGAAAACCTTCCCCTGCTTAATGAACTGGGAATAGAAGCTGAAGACTTCGGGAAAAATTCAATAATAATAAGAGCAATCCCTGAAATCCTCAAGGATGCTGATATAGCAGGAATAATTGAAAATATTGTTGCAACATTTAAAGAGGAAACAGTAAAACCTGATTTTGTTGATATAAAAAGTAAGATTGCCGCAACTGTTGCATGCCATAGTTCATTAAGATCAAATGATGAAATAGGATACCTTGAAATAAAAACTTTGCTTAAAGAACTTGCCAAAACATCTGATCCAGAGCATTGTCCTCACGGAAGACCGATTAAAAAATTTATCAGCTTTGAAGAAATCAAACGATGGTTCAAAAGATAAACTGTCAAATGACCGTTAGGTCGTCAAAATATTGGCAGGATATTTTAATTTAACCTTAGAATCATCAAGGATAATAAATTCCCAAACAGATGCAACTCAGCATAAAACTGAAATTCTCTGTATGAAAAAATATAAATTCTTTGGCACCTTTAAGTTTCTGTATAAAATGGCATAAACTATGCTAAATGTTTTAAATTTAGATAAAACTCAAAAGGAGGCTATGGTTATGGCAAAAGAAAAAACAGCAAAATTAGAAGAAGAACAACCTGAAACTCAACAGGAAAAACCTAAGAAAAAGAGAAAATTTTCATTAATAATTATTATTGCTGTTGTTGTGCTTGCAGTTGGTGCAGCAGGAGCTTATCTTTTACTTGTAAAGGGTAGTACAGACAAAAAAGGCATTATTACAAAAGACTCAAAAAATACTATTACTGTTAATTTTGCACTTGAGCCGTTTGTAGTCAACTTAATGGACCAGAGTGGATCAAAGTATCTTAAAGTTTCTATTCAGATTGAACTTTCTGATGCAAGATTGCTTGAATCAGCAAAAAACAAAACACCTCAAATAAGAGATATTATAATAACTCTTCTTACAAATAAAACGTCAGATGAATTGATTACTCCAGAAGGGAAATTACTTCTTAAAGACGAGATAAAGCAAAGAATTAATCAGATTCTTGGCGACAATAGTGTTGTAAATGTTTATCTTACAGATTTTGTGATGCAGTAGCCATGCCAGACAATAACGAAATTCTATCACAGGAAGAAATAGATGCCCTGTTAAAAGGCATCTCAGGAGGAGAAGTAGAAACTGAAACAGCAGAAGCTCCTTCAGGAATAAGATCATATGATTTCACATCTCAGGAAAAAATTGTTCGAGGCAGAATGCCATCTCTGGATATCATTAATGAGCGTCTTGCAAGAGCATTTCGCATAGCCCTTGCCTCTGACATAAGGAAAATAGTTGAAGTTGTAAATGTTAATGTTAATATAACAAAGTTTTATGATTTTCTACGTTCAGTTCCGTTCCCTTCAAGTTTAAATATTATAAAACTCGAACCTCTCAGAGGATTCAGTCTGGTTGTGTTTGATGCATCAATGATTTTCAGCCTGATAGAGTTTTATTTCGGAGGTTCTGGTAAAGGTTATTACAAACCTGAAGGAAGAGAGTTTACTCCAATAGAACAGAGAATTATTCACAAAGTTGTCATGATGTTTCTTGAGAGCATGGAAGAGGCATGGAAGCCTGTGTTTCCAATAAAACCACATTATATTCGTAGTGAGATGAACCCTCAGTTTGTTACAATCGTTACTCCTGTGGATGTGGTTATAGAGACGAATTTTACCCTTGAAATTGAAACACGAGAATGTAGAATTATGGTATGCATCCCTTACTCTTCTGTTGAACCAATCAAAGAGAAGCTTTACAGTGCATTTTTGGCTGATACAGATGAAATAGATATGAAATGGATAGGACGCCTTAAAACACAGTTAAAAGAAGCTCCAGTGCGAATAGAAGCAGTACTTGGCAAAGTCACTATAGATTTTCAAACTCTGTTAAACATTCAAACAGGAGACATTATTACTCTTCAAAAAAGAGTAGATGAAGATATCGATGTCCTTGTTGAAGGTGTTAAAAAATTTAAGGGAAAGTTTGGCACTTTTAAAGGAAACTACGCAGTAAAAATATCAGGGGAGGCATAAAAATGGAAGAAAATAAACCTCAGGAACAACATCCAGAAGAAATATCTGAAGAAGAACTTGATATGGCAAAAGCTGTTGAAATGGAAAAAGCTATGAAAACTCAAAAAGAGGTTCAAACTCCAGATATTCAGGAGTTTACGCCCTCTGCTGACAAACCCAAAATAAGAGATATAGAATTCATTCTTGATATTCCTCTTGAACTAACAGTTATCATTGGACAAACAAAAATTCTTGTTCAGGAACTTCTTCAGTTAACGCAAGGTTCTGTTGTTGCTCTTGATAAGCTTGCAGGTGAACCAATGGAGGTTTATGTTAACGGCAAGCTTATTGGAAGAGGAGAGGTTGTTGTGGTAAATGAAAAATTCGGGATAAGAATTACTGATATTATAAGCCCGCAGGAAAGAGTAAAACAGCTTTCATAGGTGATAGAATGGAATACTTTAAGGTTATCGCATCTTTAGTGTTTATTATTGCAGCCATGTACATTGTTTTACGTTTAATGAAAAACAAAATAAATCCTGGAAAGGGCTTTATTCAGATTATATATTACCAGCCAGTAGGATATAAAAAGGGCATAGGAGTTTTAAAAGCTTTTGATGAATATCTCCTTGTTGGAATATCAGAAAATGGTCTAAGCCTCTTAAGCAAACTTGATTCCGCAAAGATTAAAGCAATCTTTGATGATGAAATCTATGAGAAAAAGCCTGCTTGGCAAAAATTTTTTAAAAACAGCCTGCTTACTATTTCCTTAGTTTTTATACCTGCAGTCTGTTTTTCAGCTCCTCAACCTGCTGGATTAGATGGGCTCTTTGGATTTTCCTCAGCAGTGGATCTTTTAGTTTTTATAACACTGCTTACTTTCCTTCCTGCAACACTTATTATGATGACATCTTTTACAAGAATAGTTATAGTTCTTTCCCTTCTCAGACAGGCATTGGGAACTCCTGCAGTTCCACCAAATCAGGTAATAGTTGGACTTTCTCTGTTTCTCACACTTTTTATTATGTCTCCAACATTAGACAGAGCTTATAATGAAGCATACATTCCTCTTTCAAAAAAAGAGGTTACAATGCAGGAAGCAATAAACAGAACATCAGTGCCGTTTAAAGAGTTCATGTTGAAACAGACAAGAGAAAGAGACCTGGCTCTTTTTCTTAAGCTTTCAAAAACAGAGATAAAACCAGCAATTCCAATGGATTTACCGATGAAAATAGTTGTTCCAGCATTTGCTCTTGGAGAGCTTAAAAGAGCATTTGAAATAGGATTTTTAATTTTTCTTCCATTTTTGATTATCGATATTGTAGTGGCAAGCATATTGCTTTCAATGGGAATGTTTATGGTACCACCAGCCATGATATCAATGCCTTTTAAACTTTTACTGTTTGTTCTTGTGGATGGATGGCAGTTAATAATTGGCTCTCTTGCAGGAGGATTTAAATGACAGTAGAGTTGTTAAACTATATATCAAAACAAACATTTGAGACAATTCTTCTGGTGGGTGGCCCTGTTTTGCTTGTAAGCCTCCTGGTGGGACTAATTATAGGTTTATTTCAGGCAATAACCCAACTTCAAGAGATGACAATAAGTTTCGTTCCGAAAGTAATTGCCGTGTTTCTCACATTGCTTCTCACACTGCCATGGATTGTCAATGTCATGATGCGATTTACAAGAGGAATTTTTGAAAATCTTCCAATGTATGTAAAATAAATGAACTATCTGGATCTCATTACAACAAACTTTTATAAATTCATCCCTGTTTTTATAAGGGTTTCAACAATTTTATTTTTCCTTCCTTATATTGGAAGTCGAACTGTTCCCTTGATGTTCAGAGCCTTTTTTGCTCTATCTGTATCTATTGCAATAATGCCTTTTTTACCTGTCAAGGAGGAAAATCTTTTTATATCTATTTTTAATGCCGTAGTGTTCGGTCTGGCTATAGGACTGATGACAAGAGTTATAATCGCAGCAGTTGAAACAGCTGCCCAGTGGATGAGTATTCAAATTGGTTTTTCCGTTGCAAATGTGTTCAATCCTCAGTTTGGAGAACTCATGGGGCCAATCAGTGTTTTTTATGAAATGTTTACAATAGCTCTTTTTTTCTCACTTGATTTACATCTAACGCTTGTAGAAATGATTATAAAAAGTTTTGAATTACCAGCAAAATATTCATTTACAGGCAATGTGATAGAGTTTTCTTATTTACTATTTCCTTTAGCATTAAAACTTTCAGCACCTGTGATACTTGTTCAGGTTTTAATGAACATAGGGCTTGGTTTTCTATCAAGAATTATGCCCCAGGCAAATGTATTTTTTGTAGGATTCCCTCTTCTGCTTGCAACTGGAGGCATTACTATGTGGATTAGCATTCCGATGTTTACAATGGTTCTTGGAAAAGCATTTATAAATCTTAAAGACGCATTGTTCAGTTTGCTGAGGTAAGACATGCCAGAAGAACTTCAAGAACGGACAGAACAGGCTACTCCTCGAAGAAAGGAAAAGGCAAGACAAAAAGGTGAGGTGCCAAGGAGTAGAGAATTAACTAGTATAATTGGAACATGGATGATTTTTCTTTATTTTGTATTTTCAGGAACATTTCTTTTAGGAATAATGCAGCATCTGAAAAACTCATTTATAAGGATAAAAAATCCTGATTTTATAGGTGGAGCTATACTGACGATAATGCAGGAAGAGATCAAATGGTTTTTTGTCCAGTTTACTCCCATTGCAGGAGTTATTATTTTCAGTGTTCTGCTTGTTCATTTTATTCAGACAGGATTTCTTTTCACAGGTGCACCACTTGTTCCGGATATTTCTAAAATAAGTCCTTTAAAAGGGCTTAAAAGACTTTTTTCAATGAATGCTCTTTTTGAAGCTATAAAAGGGACCTTAAAACTTATTGCTCTGGGCATGGTAATATATTTTGTTCTAAAAAAAGATGTCAATCTTCTGCCGCTTCTTGTTGACATGGATGTTAAGACTATAGCCGGTCTCAGTTTCCAGAAAATTTATCAGCTTGTACTTGCATGCCTTATCATGCTTACAATGTTTGCAGGTATAGATTTTGCTTATCAGAGATGGCAGTATGAAAGGAACTTGAGAATGACAAAACAAGAGATTAAAGAAGAATTTAAAGAAACCGAAGGCTCTCCATTAGTGAGAGCAAGAATAAGAAGTCTTCAGAGAGAAATGGCACGCAGAAGAATGATGCAGGAAGTGCCCAAAGCAGATGTTGTTATCACGAACCCGCTGCATTTTGCTGTTTGCATAAAGTATGACTCTACAAACATGCATGCCCCTGAGATTGTAGCAAAAGGAGCAAATATTCTTGCTGAGAGAATAAAAGAGATTGCACGTCAGGCAGGAATTCCGATTTATGAAAACAAACCGCTTGCACGAGCTTTATATAAAATTCCAGTTGGACATGAAATTCCAGCTGCACTCTATAAAGCAGTTGCTGCGATTTTAGCAGCTGTTTATAAAATCAAGGGAAGACAGGTGGTATGAACATTTTAAGTTACATAAGAAGCGATGTCTTAATCGCTGTTGGAATAATTCTAATACTGATATTCATGATTGTTCCTTTACCACCTTTCATGCTTGACCTTTCTCTTACAATGAGTATCACTCTTTCAATTCTGATTATACTCGTTTCATCTTATGTTAGAAAACCGCTCGATTTCTCAGTTTTTCCTTCTGTTTTGCTGATTGCGACACTTCTCAGACTTTCTCTTAACATCGCTTCAACTCGATTGATTCTTACTCGTGGAGAGATTGGAACTGAAGCAGCAGGAAAGGTTATTAAAGCATTTGGAGAGTTTGTCGTCAGCGGAAACTTTGTTGTTGGCTTAATTGTTTTTTTAATCCTGGTAATAATCAATTTTATTGTAATCACAAAAGGTGCAGGAAGGATTGCTGAAGTTTCTGCTCGTTTTACACTGGATGCAATGCCAGGTAAACAGATGAGTATAGATGCAGACCTAAATGCAGGGCTTATTGATGAAAAAGAGGCAAGACGCAGAAGAGAAGAAATAAGCAGAGAGGCTGACTTTTATGGTGCAATGGATGGTGCTTCTAAATTTATTCGTGGTGACGCAATTGCAGCGATTATTATCATGATTATAAATATTATAGGTGGAATTCTCATCGGAGTGATTCAGAAAGGCATGGCAATCAGTGATGCAGTGCAGACCTACGTAATACTGACAATAGGAGATGGCCTTGCAGCACAGATTCCAGCTTTGATTACATCAACAGCCGCAGGTATTGTTGTCTCAAGAGCAGCAACTGAGGCAAATCTCGGACAGGATATTTTACAGCAGCTTTTTAAAAATCCCAAAACTCTTGCAACTGCAGGAGGAGTTCTCCTGCTTCTGGGATTGATACCAGGACTGCCTCATCTTCCATTTATAACTATTGCACTTGTTTCAGGAGCAGTTGCCTATTTAATGGTGAGCAAAGAAAAGAAAGACAAAGCAGTTACGCCACCTCCTATGGAAGAAAAACCTCTTTCAATGGAAGCACAACTTGAAAGCCTCTTGAGGGTTGATCCTATCTCACTTGAAATCGGATATAATCTTATTCCTCTTGTTGAAGGTGACAGTTCTTTAGTTGAACGCATTCGTTCACTGAGAAAACAGATAGCAATGGAGATGGGTTATATAGTGCCATCAATTCATATAAAAGACAATCTAATCCTAAAGCCGTCCCAATACAGTATTCTGATAAAGGGCATTGAGATATCAACCTCAGAGATAATTCCGGGAAGATATCTTGCAATAGGAGCACGTCCTGGACAGGATATTGATGGCATTCCCACAAAAGATCCAGCTTTTGGCGTGGACGCTTTATGGATTGAAGAGAAAGATGTCTCAAAATCTCAGATGCTTGGTTTTACTGTTGTTGATGCTGCTTCTGTTATCGTTACTCATTTAAGAGAAATTCTCAGAAACTATGGTTACGAACTGCTCGGGAAACAGGAAACCCAGAGACTGCTTGATAATCTTGCAAAAACTCATCCAAGAGTTGTTGATGACTTGGTTCCAAATGTTCTAAATCTTTCGCAGGTTCAAAAAGTTCTTCAGAATCTTTTAAGAGAACGAGTATCAATAAAGGATTTACAGACAATTCTGGAAACTCTTGCAGAATATGCAAATATAACAAAAGACCCTGATATTTTAACTGAGTATGTCAGACAGGCATTGTCAAGACAGATAACAAAAAGTGTACAGAATCCTGACGGTTCCATTTCTGTAATTCTTTTCGACCCTTCGCTTGAAAAAACATTTATTGAATCCCTTCAGACAACACCACAGGGTATAAATTTTGCTTCAGATCCTGTATTGATGGAAAAAATAATTGAAAAAGTCAAACATATCGCAGACGAAGCGACCATAAAAGGATATCAACCTGTCTTAATATGTTCTCAGGCAATAAGACGATTTATAAAAAGATCAGTTGAAAGAATTGCTCCGTCATTACCTGTGCTTTCACCACAGGAGATAGCTCAGGGAGTAAAAATATTTATCATTGGCACAGTAAAACCTGATTAGGAGGGAATGAATGAAGATAAAGAAGTTCCAGGGAAGAAGCTTTAAAGAAGTTTTAGAAACAGTTAAAAAAGAAATGGGGCCTGATGCAGTAATTCTGTCAAGCTATTCAAAAAAAGACCCGCTTTCAGAGGGTAGTTATATAGAGATAACTGCAGCTATAGATGCAGAAGATGAAATACCAGCAGCAGAGGTACTGAATAAGAGATTGAATTCAGAACCTGATTATGAACTCCTAAAGGAAATAGAAAAACTTAAAGCTGAAGTAAGCATCTTAAGAGAAAGTGTTACAAAACTATTCCCTTCACTTGATGATATATCAAAAAGAGGACTTTACAATTTTCTGATAAAAAATAATGTTGAGCCTTATCTCGCGTTAATGCTTATAGAAAAAGCAAATGATATGAATGAATTAAGAACAGCTCTTGAACATGAAATGAACATCTGCAGAAATAACTTTGATGAGGAAAGGGGATTTATTTTCTATGGACTTCCAGGAGTTGGTAAAACAACTACAGTTTTTAAAATGGGAAGGCTTTTAAAGTCTAACAATGAAAAAATTATGGTGATTTCTCTTGACCAGCGAATCAGTTCTGTGGCTTATATAAAAGAAGTAGCAATAAAATTAAAATGCGAGGCAAAAGTTGTGAACGAACCAAAAGAACTTTATAAAATAATGCATAAAGAGATTGATAGAAAAAAATTGCTCATTGATACTCCAGGAGATATAAATATGAATCTAGCAGATGATCTTAAAAATCTGTTAAAAGATATGCCCATAAAAAAATGTCTTCTTATGGATGCATCAATGTCAATGCAGTCAAGTTTTAAAGCATTAAAAACAATGGATACAGCTTCAGTTGATTGCATAAGCTTTTCCAAAATTGATTTAGCTCAGACCTATGGAAATTTATATAATCTAACAGTTTTATCTGGCAAACCTGTAAGTTTTATCACGTCAGGTTCTTACAATGAAGATACAGCTCGAATATTTCCTCCTAATACCATAACAACTCTAGTTGTAGGAGGAGGATATGAAAATTAATATACCGAGAATCATAACTGTATCAAGTGGAAAGGGAGGAGTTGGCAAAACTAATTTTGTAACAAACATTGCACTCATTTTCAGAAGCATGCAAAAGAGAGTGCTGCTCATGGATGCAGATATAGGCCTAAGCAATATTGATATAATGTTCGGAATCGCACCAAAATACAATATAAAGCATTTAATATCAGGTGAAAAATCAATGGCTGACATTATTGTTAAAACATCGGAAGGCATCGATATCATACCAGCCAGTTCAGGCATGAGAGACCTCACTCAACTCGGGATTGAGCAAAAAATGAAGATTATTCAGGCACTTGAAGACCTCAATTCTGATTATGATATTTTTCTTATTGACACCGGTGCAGGCATTTCTGACAATGTAACTTTTTTCTGTTCTGCTGCTCATGACAATATCATCATAGTTACTCCTGAGCCAACATCCATTGCAGACGCCTATGCATTAATTAAGATTCTCTATAGAGAACACCAAGAAAAAAACTTTCGTATAGTTGTTAATAACACTAAAAATAATAAAGAGGCTAGAGAAACCTTTAAAAAACTTTCTATGGTAACAGAGAGATTTCTTGGCATAACTCTTGACTGGCTTGGAGCACTGCCATATGATGAAAAAATAAAATATGCTATTATTGAACAAAAGCCATATATAAATTTATATCCAACATCTGAATTTTCAAGAAAACTGACAGAAATTGCAAAGCAATTTTTACAAAAAGAGGTAGATTTATTAAAAGGAGGGATGCAGTTTTTCCTTAAGAAAGCATTAACAACATAAATTTATATGTTTTATTCTGAAGATGATAAAGAAAAACTTATTAGACAGTTCCTGCCAAAAATAAAGCATCATGCTTTAAAATACTATCATATTGTACAAAATACTCTGGAATTAAATGATTTAATTTCAGCCGGGATTAAGGGATTACTTGAAAGTTTAAATAAATACAATCCCTCCTTTAATGTCCCTCTTGCTTCTTTTATAGATTACAGAATAAGAGGTGCCATACTGGATGAGATTCGTTCTTTGGATGTTTTTTCAAAAGAATTTCGCAGGAAAATAGAAGGTGTCAGAAAAGCTTATAACAGTTTAAAACATTCTGGTAGAGAACCAACAGATAAAGAGCTTGCAGAATCTTTAAATATTACCCAAGAAGAATTACAGGAAATATATCAAAGCATGACAGCATCTGAGATAATAAGCTTAGATTCATCTATACACGGTAAGGATGGAGATACATTAACTCTTATTGATGTCATTTCTGATGAAAAAAATCTTTTTGAAGAAATAAAATTTCGAGAATTGAAAAAGAATTTATCTGCTGCGATAAAGCATCTTTCGGAAACAGAAAAACTTGTTATAACTCTTTATTATTATGAAGATTTAAACATGAAAGAAATTGCCGAAGTTTTGGGAGTTTCTCTATCCAGAGTAAGTCAGATTCATGGTAAAGTTTTATTGAAACTAAAAAATTTTCTTGAAACTGAAGTTGGTTAACTAAGAAATTTTGTATAATATTATCAACTGAATCAGGAGGGTTAACAATGAAAAATATAAAACAAACTGTTTTCAGGCTTCTTAATCATCCTGATTCTTTTAGACGCAGGAAAGCTGCAGAAGAGCTTGCTCAAGCCGATGAACGGGCGGTATATCCGTTGATTAAAGCTTTAAGAGATGAAAGCACAGCTGTTCAAGAAGCTGCAACTCAATCTCTTATATATCTCGGCAATTCGGATAATGCATTCTTTACAAATTCTGGAGAACTTGTTGCATATATGGTTATCCCTCTCTTAAGAGAAGAGGAGACTTATTTAAGAAACACAGCGCTATTGATTATAAAAGAAATCGGACACAGAGCACCGGAACTTTTATATAAACTTTTAAAGGATAAAGATGCTGATATAAGAAAATTTGCTCTTGATTTAATCGGACAAATAAAAACCGGATTTGATCCATCAAAAGTGCTTCCTCTACTTAAAGATGACAATGGAAATGTAAGAGCTGCTGCTGCTAATGCATTGGGAGAACTCGGATATAAAGAAGCAATACCAGCTCTTATAGAGAGTTTAAAAGATGAAGAATGGATTGTTTTTTATGTTTTGCAGGCTCTGGCAATGCTTCAAGCAGCTGAAGCTGCAGAACAAATAGGTAAACTTATTTTGAATACAGACTCCCTTGTAATCAAAGCAGAAGCAATAGAAACACTTGGCAAAATTGGAACAGAAAAAATTGCTGAACCTCTTTTAAGATATTTTCCTGTTGCGAATAAAGATGAAAGAATAGAAATAGTAAAGGCTTTAATAAGAATAAACATCATTCCACTTGAGTACAATTTAAAGGAAGAAATTATATCTATTTTACAAAGTAAGGAATGGGAAGAAAAATTAATAGCATTAAAAGGTATAAAATTAACAAATCTTATAGAAGCAGCTTCTTTTATTGTAGAAGAAGCAGGAGCTCTTGATCCTTCATGTTTTGATTATGAAGAAAAAATTAAAGCATTAGAAGACACCCTCGTTTATATAAATTCTGAAGATGCTTTAATTTCTATGCTTGCAAACAATAAACTCAAATATCGAGCTAAAGCTTTTGTTATCAGAGTGCTTGGTAGATTAAAAAGCAAAAAAGCCATCCCAATTTTAATAAAACTTCTTGAAGACATAAAAAGAGACATAAGAATTGCCTCTGCAAGGGCTCTTGGTGATATCGGTGCAAAGGAAACTATACAGCATCTGGTAAAAAAGAGTCATGAAGATCCTGATGCAAATGTTAGAAAAGCAGCAATACAGGCTTTAGGAATGATAAGAGCTTCTGAAGCATATGACTCTCTGTTAGATTTGCTTGAAAGAGAGATATATCAAGATAATATTGAAACAATTGTAGAAGCTCTTTTAATCATTGACCAGGAAAAATTTCTAAAGAATTTAAAATCTTATAAAAGGGAAGTAAAAAAAGCTCTTGCTGGCATAACATATTCAATGGATATTCTGAATATGCTTATTCAATGCGATGATAAAGAAGTTCGTAAAGCAGCCATTTATCAACTGGGAAAGCTCGCCTCACCAGAAGCATTAAATAAAATTCTTGAATTCATTAAATCTGAAGATAAAGACTTAAAAAAATCAGCTATTTTAGCACTTGGAGAGGCTAATTTTTGTTCTGAAGAACTGCTTCAATGTCTGGAAGATGAAGATCCCTGGATCAGATACTATACAATTAAAGCTATCAGTAAAGCATGTGATCCTGAAATTTTATTAGAGAAAATATCATCTCTTCTTGATGACCCATTTCCTCCTGTTGTAATTGCCGCTATAGAAGCTCTGGAAGAAACAGGAAATCCAGAGAAAGTTTATGACATACTTGTCCCGAAGAAAGATCATCCTGCTCAAGAGGTAAAAGAAAAGATACAGGAGGTTTTACAGAGAATATGATAGCACTGGCTGCATCCTCTTCTGGAACAATATCTGACGAAGTGTTTGTACAGCTCAGAGACTTTATTTATGAAAAAACAGGCATATATGTACCTGACAATAAAAAATATTTTTTAGAAAACAGACTCAGTAAAATTTTAAGAGATAAAAATTTACGCAATTTTGAAGACTATCTTTATTTTTTAAAATACAGTGCTACAAAGCAGGATATAGCAAAGCTTTATGATACTATTACAACAAATGAAACATTTTTCTTTAGAGAACCACAGCAATTTGAAGTTTTTTCGGATCCTCTTATTTCACAGATAATAAAAGAAAATTCGCAAATGGGAAGAAAAGATATAAAAATCTGGTCTGCTGCGTGTTCAACAGGAGAAGAACCTTATACAATTGCCATGATTTTAGCTGATAAACAGGAATTAATTTCATTCAGAAAAGAGATATATGCTTCAGATATAAGTGAGAGTGTGCTTATTTCTGCTAAGAGAGCCATGTATGGCTCTTATTCAATCAGAAATGTTCCACCTCAATATCTGGCAAAATATTTTAAAGATTCAAGTGGCGTATATGTTCTTTCAGAAACCATAAAATCAATGGTGAAATTTATGAATATAAATCTTATAGAAGAAAAAGAAGTAAAACAGCTTAAGGGACTGGATGTTGTGTTCTGCAGAAATGTATTAATTTATTTTGATGATAAGGCAAAAAAGAAAGCTGTTTCTCTGATTTATGATGTTTTACGTCCTAAAGGATATCTGTTTGTTGGAACATCTGAAAGTCTTCACAATATTACGAGGGCTTTCCATCCTGTAGTTATAAATAAAGTTGTTGTATATCAAAAAGTTTAATAGGAGGATATTATGAAAGTCCTTGTAGTGGATGATGATAAAACAACTCGAAAAATGATTTCTTTAATTCTCAACAGTAAGGGATATGAGGTTGTAACAGCTGAAAATGGTATAGAAGCATTACAAAAGTTAGGTATTGAAGATATAAATTTGATTCTTACAGATATGAATATGCCTTATATGGATGGCATAGAGCTTGTCAAGCAAATAAGATCTAGCCAAGAGCGTTCTAATATTCCTATTGTTATGATAACAACAGAGGCTGATGAAGAAGAAAAGAGAAAAGCTTTCGAAGCAGGAGTTGATGATTATCTTGTAAAACCTACAACTTCTGAGGAAATTTCACAAAGCATAAAAAAGATTTTGAAAAAATTTTTTAGTAAATTTGATAAAAAGATATCAGGAGGTTACGATGTTTAATTATAAGATAAAAGTTCTTGTTGTAGATGACTTCCCAACGATGCGGCGAATTATAAAAAATCTTCTTAAACAGCTTGGTTTTGAAAACATTGATGAAGCAGAGAATGGAGAAGAAGCTCTTAAAAAATTAAGAAATTCAGAATATGGGCTTGTAGTTTGTGATTGGAATATGCCTGTTATGGAAGGCATTGATCTTTTAAAAAATGTAAGAAGTGATCCAGCATTAAAAGATATCCCTTTTTTAATGGTTACAGCAGAGGCTGAGAAAGAGAAAGTTATCGAAGCGATAAAAGCCGGAGTTGACAATTACATAGTTAAACCATTTACAGGAGAAGTTTTAAAAGAGAAACTTGAAAAAATCGCTCAGAAAAAACCATCTCTTAAGGGAGGACAGTAATGGCTGATGAGATGGATGAGATAATAAACGAATTTATTGTTGAAGCAGAAGAAATTCTTGAACAACTTGATCCTCTTTTTGTTGAACTGGAACAAAAAGGCCAGGATCCTGAAATCATAAACGAAATATTCAGAGGTATGCATACTCTTAAAGGTGCTGCCGGATTTTTGGGCTTTCAAGATGTCGTTGATGTTGCACACAGAGCAGAAACTATTTTAAAAAAAGTAAGGGAAGGAGAAATACATATTTCTCCAGAGATAACTGATGCTATTCTTAAAGCAACAGATACATTACGACTGCTAATTTCTCATATTAAAGCAAAAGATGAAGTACTAGAAAATATCCAACCTGTTCTTGAGTTACTTGATAAAACACTTGAGAAATCTTCTTCAGAACAATTAAAAGAAGCTGAACAACCAGAGACTGAACAGAAGCCTGAAGAACCATTATCAGAAGAACCTGAAACAAAAATTCCAAAAGCTGAAGACATTGTTACACAGATTCCAAAAGAGAAAGAAAAAGAAGTTTCCACTCTCAGAGTTGATGTAGAAAGAATAGATAAAGTAATGGACCTTGCTGGTGAGATAGTTTTAGCCCGCAACAGACTTCTTAATTTATCGAATAAACTTGAAGCAAAATATGCAGGAGATGAACATGTAGAAGGACTGATTGAAACAACCTCTTTTCTTGATAGAGTTACCTCTGATTTACAGCTTGCAGTAATGAAAATGAGAATGCAACCGCTTCAGAAAGTTTTTGTAAAATTCCCAAGAATGGTAAGAGATCTTGCAAGAGCACTTAATAAAGAAGTTGACCTAGAGATTATAGGTGAAGATACAGAAGTTGACAAATCAGTCATTGAACACATTGGAGATCCTCTTGTCCACATAATAAGAAACTCATTAGATCACGGTATAGAAACTCCAGAAGAAAGAGAATTAAAAGGTAAATCTCCAAAAGGTAAAATCGTTATAAATGCTTATCAAAAAGGAACTCAGATTGTAATAGATATCACCGATGATGGTAAGGGAATAGATTACGAAGCAGTTAAAGCAAAGGCCATTACAAAGGGATTAATTACACTAGAAGAAGCTGAAAAAATGTCTGAGGAAGCTATAATAAATTTAATTTTTTTACCTGGTTTCTCAACAAAAGATGTTTCAACAGAGGTAAGTGGACGTGGTGTCGGGATGGATGTGGTTAAATCAAATGTTGCAAAACTTAATGGCTATGTAGAAATTTTTACTGAAAAAGATAAGGGTACAACATTCAGAATCAGTCTACCTCTCACGCTCGCAATAATTCAGGCTATGATGGTTCAGGTAGGAAATGAAATTTATGCTATTCCTCAGTCTATGATTGAAGAAACATTAAGAATTAGTATTAATGATATTAAAGAAGTAACAGGACAGAAGGTTCTGACAATAAGAGATCGAGTATTACCGCTTTTTTTACTTAATGATATTCTTGGAGCTCCCGATAATGCCGATAATGATAGGAAATATGTTCTTGTTGCATCTGTTGGAGACAGAAAATTCTGTATTTCCGTTGAATCTGTGCTTGGTCAGGAAGAAATTGTTATAAAAACAATAAATGGTATAGATTCAGAAGAATGTGGAATAATGGGTGCTACCATAACAGGAGATGGAAAGGTAGTTTTAATACTCGATCTTGCTGGACTTTCAAGAAGAGTTTTAACTATAAAATAAATTTTAAGGAGTATCGACATGAAACAGTATATCGGTTTTATTCTTGAAAGAAACGAATACACCGTGCCTATTCTTAAAGTGCAGGAAATTATTAAACTTCCTCAGATCACAAAAATGCCAGGTGTCCCTTATTATGTTGAAGGAGTTACAAATCTTCGTGGCAGAATAATTCCTGTGGTAAATTTAAAAAAAATTCTTGGTATCCAAGAACAAAGCCCTGGCAGTAAAGTAATTGTAATTTCATCAGGAAAGATAACATTTGGTGCTTTGGTTGATGATATTACAGGAGTTGTAAATATAGATGAAAAAGATATTGAGCCTGCTGAAGAATTTTTACAACACGGCCAGAGTCAGGTGGAAGGAGTTGCTCGTTTAAATGATAGATTACTTGTTTTGCTTGATACAAAAAAATTAATTCCTACTGAAGACCAGAGTCTTTTTGAAGAAGATATAGTGGAAATCCATGAAGATGGTAACAGAGTTGAGGTCATTAAAAAGCTTACTGGTATGGGTGGAGAAATGACCTTCAAAGAGATTGTTGATCCGGTCAAGTTTTATCAAGAAAAGGGGCTATCAAAAGATGATCCAAAATATATGCTTCTAGAAGAGATAACTAATTTTATGAATATGGTTGCACAGGGAGATTACGAACAGGCAAATAAAATAATGAACAACATTATTCAAAAAAGCCAGAGTGATTTATTTAAGGAAGTCGGAAAGGTAGCAAGAAAGCTACATGATTCTCTGAAAAATTTTAGAGAAGCTCTTGATCCAAGATTGAAAGAAATTGCTACAGAAAAGATGCCTCGAGCAGTTGATCAACTTCAGATGGTCATTGATAAAACAGAAGAAGCAGCTCAAAGAACTTTAGAAATTGCTGAAAAATATATTTTACAGATGGATAACTTTTCAAATCATTTAAGACAAATTCAGGGACCAGCAGAAAGTATAGAGGTTCTTAAAAATTTTAAAAACTCTCTTGAAGATGATCTAACCGAAATTATCACAACTCAATCCTTTCAGGATTTAACAGGACAGGTTCTTAAAAAAGTGATATCACTTGTAGGAGACCTGGAAGTTGAGCTTATCAGACTCATAAAAACGTTTGGATTAAAAATTGAAGAAAAAGAAGTAGTTCAAAAAGAAACTGAAAAAGTTTCACAGGAAGATGTAGATGACTTACTTAAAGAATTTGGCTTTTAAGGAGCGCGATATATGATTAAAGTACTTGTTGTAGATGACTCTGCATTCATGAGAAAAGCTATATCTTCAATGCTTCAGGAAGACCCTGAGATAAAAGTAATCGGCATGGCAAGAGATGGAATTGAAGCTGTTCAGATGGTTCAGGAACTTAAACCTGATATAGTAACAATGGATGTTGAGATGCCAAGAATGGACGGAATCACTGCATTAAAAGAAATAATGCAGAAAAACCCGGTTCCTGTGATCATGGTTAGTTCATTAACAACAGAAGGAGCAAAGGTAACACTTGAAGCTCTTGAACTTGGGGCTGTTGATTTTATTCCTAAAAACCTGGCAGAACTATCCGTCAACATTGTCAAGATCAAAAGCATGCTCATAGATAAAATTAAAACAATAGGCAAAAGAGGCATTGTAAGGAAAAGACCTGTATCTAAAACAACAGAGAAACAAATTGAAATACCAAAAGAAATGCCAAAGGTTAGAACAACTGGAGAAAGAAAAGTAGGTATAGTATCAATAGGTACATCAACAGGTGGGCCTAAAGCTTTACAGGAAATAATTCCAAAACTACCAAAAGATTTTCCAGTTCCAGTGGTAATTGCACAACACATGCCACCAAATTTCACAAAACCTTTTGCAGAGAGGCTTGACCAGCTAAGTCATCTTCATGTTAAAGAAGCTGAAGAAGGAGAAAGTGTAAAACCTGGCATTGTATATGTAGCTCCTGGCAGAGGACATATGAGAATTAAAAGAAGAGGTATTGAGACTTATGTTTCGATTTCAGAGGAAAAAGAAGAATTTATATACAGGCCAAGTGTGGATTTTCTGATGTTCTCTGTTGCAGATTGTTTCCCAGGTAGAAGTCTTGGAGTAATATTAACTGGCATGGGGAATGATGGAGCTAAAGGATGTAAAAGAATAAAAGAAACTGGCGGAAGAGTATTTGCTCAAAGTGAAGAAAGTTGTGTAGTATACGGTATGCCACGTGCAGTAGTAGAAGCAGGTATTGCTGATAAAGTAATACCTCTTGAAGAGATAGCTGGTGAAATAATAAATTCAGTATAGGAGGATGCCTTGCAGGAAGAAATGATAGAAAGAATCATTCTTAAAACAGTTGATATCCCTTCTTTGCCTCCAGTTGCCATGAAAGTGATGAATCTTATAAAAGATGATTTCGCTTCTTTAAAAGCTCTAGAAGAAATAATATCACGTGACCAGGGTTTTGCAACAAGACTTTTAAGAATAGCAAACTCTCCATATTACGGTAGAGATAGAAAAATTGAAGATATTTCTCAAGCTCTGCTTCTTATAGGTTTTGAAACTTTAAAATCACTTGTGATTGCAGCATCTTTGAAAGATTTGAACAGGCAATTTGGAATATTTGAGCAAAAACTGTGGGAACACAGTCTTGGAGTTGCTCTATGTTCAAGTTTGCTTGCCATGGTAACGCGTCTTGCTACCTCAGATGAGGCTCTTGTGTGTGGATTAATGCATGATGTTGGTAAAACAGTAATCAACAATGCAATGCCTGAACTGTATATACAAATTTATGAAAAAATGTATAAAGAAAAACGTACGTTAATTGAAATCGAAAATGAGGTACTTGGATTTAATCACACAACCATAGGCAATCTTATAGCTAAAAAGTGGAAACTTCCTGAAAAATTAGAAATGATTATAACTTATCATCATACCTATCCTTATCCGGATTATGAAGATCAGGCTTTTGCAAACATCTGTAACCTGGTCAGAGTTGCAGACCAGATATGTCTTAATCTTGCAATAGGGTTAAAAGATCCCATTGAAACTGAAATAGATTATGAATCCGTTGGGATGACAGAAGAATCTCTAAAAGAGCTCATAGGATTGTTTACAATAAAATTTGACAAGCAAAAAGATTTTCTACTGAGTTAAGAAAATGACTGCAGAAGACAGGATAGATCCGCTGGGACAGTATCGAGGCATACGATCTTTAAGAGAAGGCTCTGTTTTTGCAAAATACAAAATCAAAAAAAAGTTTAAAAAGAAAGAAGAATCTAATGAAGAAAGCTCTTCTTCAGAGGAAAAGACTTCAGAACACAGAATAGATATCGAAGCATAAAATCTCTCAAATTACAAAATAATCCTGTCTTTATTCCAGCCGTCTAACATTTGACTTCAGGCTTTATGAAAATTAAGAATACACTGCTTTTAACTGTCCGCAAGCTGCAAGAATATCTTTACCTTTGCTTTTTCTTATAAAAACTGAATATCCCTTTGATATCAGTATTTCCTGAAAATTGACAATATCCTCTTCATCAGGATTATCAAACTCAGAACCTGCCCATGGATTAAAAGGAATGAGATTTATCTTTGAGGGAATATCCCTGAGAAGTTTAGCAAGCCTGTAAGCATCTTTCTCTGAACAGTTTATGCCTTTTAGCATAATATACTCAAATGTGATTCTTTCTCTGGGCTTTAACGGATATTCTTTCAAAGAATTCAAGAGTTCATGTAGTGGATATTGTTTATTAATTGGCATGAGGAAGCTTCTCATTTCAGGATCTACAGTGTTTAATGAAACCGCGAGTTTTATATTGGGTGCTTTATACGGAAGTTGTTTAAGAGCAGGAATAATCCCGGCTGTGGATAGAGTAATTCTTTGAGGTGAAAACTGAAGTAGGTTTTTAAACCTCCATAATGCTTCAATAACATTCTCAAAGTTTAACAAAGGTTCACCCATTCCCATAAAAACAATATTTGTAATTTTTTTAGCATCCTTTTCTATTAACCTAGTTACCTGAATAAACTGGTCAATTATTTCCCATACCTTCAGATTTCTTTTAAATCCAATTTGCCCGGTAAGACAGAATCTGCATTTAAGAGCACACCCGACCTGACTTGAAATGCAGAGAGTTAATCTATCTTTATCAGGAAGCAAAACACTTTCTATCTGTTCTTCATCTTCAAGTTTCCAAAGAAATTTTTCAGTTCCATCACGACTAATTTTTCTGTCAATCAAAATAAGATTACCGATATAATATTTTTTTGAAAAGCTTTCTCTAAGAGCTTTTGACCATTCAGTAATCTCATCCACAGAGATTGCAAATTTTCTATAAATCCAGTTAATAAGCTGTTTTGCTCTGTAGGAAGGCAAGGATTCATCTTTTATGATTTTTTCTGTTTGAAATAAATTAAGATCTTTCAGGTTTATCATTTATCCGCATTCAAAATCAGGTAAAGGAATTCCGAGTCTGAGAAGATGATTTTTCAGATAGTTGCATACATCTTGAGGTTTGTCCAATATTTGAAAATATTTAAAATCTTCAATATTTATTGTCCCCGTTGTTTTTGGTGTAGTTACAAACCATTCAAGCAAGGTTTCCCAGTAAGCTTTGCTATAAAGAATGATCGGAAAAGATTCAATTTTGCCTGTCTGAACAAGAGTTAAAGCTTCAAAAAGTTCATCAAGAGTTCCAAATCCTCCGGGAAATATTATAAATCCAAAAGCATATTTTATAAACATGAGCTTTCTTAAAAAGAAATATCTAAATGAAATAGAAATATCCAGATAAGGGTTCGGATGCTGTTCATGTGGTATTTCGATATTAAGTCCGATTGATTTCCCTTTTCCCATCTTTGCTCCTCGGTTTGCAGCTTCCATTATACCAGGCCCTCCGCCTGTTATAATTGAAAAGCCAGATTGGCTTAAAAGCTGTGCAACTTTCATAGCTTCCTGATAATAAAAATTGTCCTCTTTCAATCTTGAACTTCCAAATATTGATATAGCAGGTCCAATTCCGTGAAGAGTTTCAAATCCTTCAACAAGCTCTGATAGTATTCTAAAAACACGCCATGTATCAGAAGACTTAAAATCCTCTATCATCCTCATCCTCTATAATTGTAGTTCTTATCAATACAAGTATTGCTGAGTGTGGCACAATTAAATACTTCTTTTCTTCAAACTCTATCTCAATCCCTGCATCTTTAAGAAAAAGTGCATAGTCACCTTCACGAGCCTGAAGCGGAATATATTTGATGGATTCAGTATTTGTTTGTTTCCACGGCTCTTCAAGTACTAACGAAGGGTCATGTACAGGATAACCAGGTCCCACTTTGATAATCCTTCCAGCAAGAACTTTATCCTTTTCTTTCACAGTCGGAGGTAAAAAAAGGCCAGCAGATGTTTTATCTATTTTTTCATCAGGCTCAATAAGAACCCTGTCACCAACAATAATAAATTCTCTTTTTGTTTTCATTTCTTTTTTTTAACAATTAAATTTTATTTTATTATTTTTCATCAGCTACACCTGGTAAACCCGCAACTATGGCATATAACACATCCCTCTTCATATGATAAAGAGCTTCCGCACTCAGGACAGGCTCCATAATGAGCAACTTCTGAATTACTTTTTATTTCGTCTTTGTCTTCTATTATATCGCCTCTACTATCTCTTAACTCAGCTTCAATTGCCTTTGCAATAGCATCTGAGCAGCTCGTAATCTTACCATTACCTGACCAGACAGGAGCATGACAGGAAATTCCTTTAAGTTGTTTTACTATTTCTTGTGTTTCGATTCCACTTCTCATAGCAAGAGATATAAGCCTTCCAATTGCTTCTGCCTGTGATGCTGCACACCCACCTGCTTTACCTATATTTGTGAATACTTCAAATGGTTTTCCATCTTTATCTTTATTGATTGTTACATAAAGATTGCCACAACCTGTTTTCATCAATCTTGTTATACCTTTAAGTGTTTCCGGTCTTTTTCTTGGTTTCAGGCTTATCTGTGTTAATTGAGTCTCTGTTTTCTGTCCCTTCTGAATAACCTGTCCCTGCCTTGAGCCATCCCTGTAAACAGTAACACCTTTACAGCCTAGACGATAGGCAAGCAGATAGACTTCTCTTACATCTTCTTCTGTAGCGTCATGTGGAAGATTCACTGTTTTGCTTACAGCATTATCAACATATTGCTGAAATGCTGCCTGCATACGAATATGTTCTGATGGAGCAATCTCATGCGCTGTTACAAAAATTTTCTTTATTTCCTCAGGTATTTCCTTTATCTGCTGAATGGAACCTGTTTCAGCTATTTTCTCTGCAAGAGAATCTGACCACAGCCCGAGTCGTTCCATTTCCTTTTTAAAATACTGGTTAACTTCAACAAGTCTTGTCCCGTCCATAACATTTCTTGCAAAACATAATGCAAAGAAAGGCTCTATTCCTGAAGAACATGCAGCTATGATGCTTAAGGTTCCTGTTGGCGCAATTGTTGTTATAGTAGCATTTCTTAAAGGAAGTTTATCATAGTATATGCTTTTTTCATAATTAGGGAAAGTTCCTCTTTCTTTTGCAAGTTGTATTGAAGCAAGTCTGCCTTCATTAAGTATAAACTTCATTATCTGTTCTGCTAAATTCAAAGCCTCTTTGGAATGATATGGAATTTTTAACTGAACAAGCATATCAGCCCATCCCATTACTCCAAGACCAATCTTTCTGTTAGACTTTGTCATTTTTTCAATAAGTACAAGCGGATATTTGTTTGCATCAATTACATTATCAAGAAAATGAACTGCTTTCCACACAGTATCCCTGAGAAGTTCCCAGTTAACCGACGTGTCTTTTACCATTTTTGCAAGATTTATTGACCCAAGATTACAGGACTCATATGCAAAAAGAGGTTGCTCTCCGCATGGATTGGTTGCTTCAATCTCTCCCAGCTGCGGGGTTGGATTTGCAGCATTGATTCGATCAAGAAAAACTATTCCTGGCTCACCATTTTTCCATGCCTGATGAATTATCAAATCAAAAACATCTTTTGCTTTAAGTTTCTTTACTATTTGACCTGTTCTTGGATTAACAAGCTCATATTCTTCATCATTTATAACAGCTTTCATAAACTCTTCAGTTAAGCCAACAGAAATATTAAAATTTGTAAATCTCGTAAGGTCATCCTTGCATCTAATGAATTCAAGTATATCTGGATGATCAACACGCAAAAGTCCCATATTAGCACCTCTGCGTCTCCCTCCCTGCTTAACAGCCTCTGTTGCTGAGTCAAAAACACCCATAAATGAGACAGGGCCTGAACTTATTCCCTTTGTTGATCCCACAACATCACCCTTAGGCCTCAAGCGAGAGAAACTAAACCCTGTACCACCACCGGATTTATGGATCATTGCAGCATACTTAACAGCATCAAAAATGCCTTCCATAGAATCCTCAACAGGAAGAACAAAACAAGCGCTTAATTGACCAAGAGGTGTTCCTGCATTCATAAGCGTAGGACTGTTAGGTAAAAATCTGAGTGATGTAATTAATTCAAAAAATTCATCTTTTGTCTTGTAAATCTCTTTTTCTGATTTACCATACTTCGCATCTATTTGGGCAATTGCAGTAGCCACTCTTTTAAATAACTCTTCAGGAGTTTCAATTAATCTGCCTTCTTCGTCCCTTTTTAGATATCGCCGTTTTAAAACTTCTATTGCATTGGACGTTAATTCGATATTTTGTTTAGTTTTTTCCATGCTTATCTCCTTTCATAACCAAAAAATTATTCAATAATTTAATTGTTAATACATTATAGTTTAGTTTATAATTTTAAACATGATAGGTGATATTTTTCTACTCATTTTTTGTCTTCTCTTGATATTGCTGAGTGCGGAGATATTTACGAACGGTATCGAAGTTTTCGGCAAAAGACTTTCTCTCAGTCAGGCAGTGGTGGGAAGTATTCTTGCAGCAGTTGGAACAGCACTACCTGAAACCATACTTCCATTAGTTGCTATTCTTTTACATAAAGGACAAGCAGGACATTCTATAGGAATCGGTGCTATTTTAGGTGCTCCATTCATGCTTGCAACTCTTGCATTTTTAATGATAGGCGTAACATCTGTATTTAGCCGTTTTTTAAAAAGAAGAGAAAGCTTTGCAATAGATGCGGAGATAAGTTCTATAAAAAGAGATCTGATATTTTTTCTAATTATGTATTCCGCAGGCATTTTCCTTCCAATTTTTATAAAACAACACTTTATTGTAGCAATTTTACTTGTAATTGGTTATATTTATTACATTTATCTAACTTTTAAAGGTGAAAGCAATCAAATTCTCTATGAAGAAAAGCTATATATGGAAAAATTTTTAGGGCAACTTCTACCGGTGAAAAAATTTAAGGGATTTTTTTCTTTGATGCAAGTTTTGATTGCTCTTTTTATAATGATTGAAGGTGCTAATGGATTTGTAGAAGCTCTGCAAAAAGTAGCATTTAACTTTGGCTTTGATCCACTTCTTTTTGCGCTTTTAATTGCTCCTATAGCTACAGAACTTCCAGAAAAATTTAACTCTATAACCTGGACATTTAAGGGCAGAGATACTCTTGCAATGGGAAATGTAACAGGTGCAATGGTTTTTCAGTCTACTTTTCCTGTGTCAGTTGGAATTATATTTACAGACTGGCAAATTACTGGTTATGCATTATTGAGCGCATGTCTGGCAATTCTGGCAGGATTAATATTAATAGGGGAAATTCTTTTGAAAAAACGAATTTCCCCTATTACTTTGATTTTTTCGGGTTCTTTTTATCTTATATATGCCCTTTTAATTATCAAACCCTTCTGAGTTATTCCTCATCTTCTTCTAATAGTTCTTCTACCTCTTCCTTGCCTTCATCAAGTTCGTCTTCCTGTTCTTCGTCATTCATAAGAAGCAAAGTAAGAAACTCACCAACATGAGTTTTTTCTTCTCTTGCAATGTCAAGAAAAATAGCTTTCATCTTTTCATCTTTTGTTAAAGATGAAAGTTGTTCATACAGATTAATTGCATCAAATTCAGCAATAATAGCGATCCTTAATATCTGTCTGTCAAGATCTTCATCTGCAATATTTTCCAATGAAAAAGGAATTTTAGAAAGCATATAACACCTCCGGGTTTTTATTTTTTAATTTAAATAATTATAGCTGAAATAAATACGGTATGGCTACAAAATTTTATGGTAATTAGAAAGAACAATTGATAATAAAAAGTGTTAAAATGGAATATAAATATAAATTAAGGAGGCAGACATGAAAGAAGAAGGTAAAATTTTAGCAGCATTCCTTTTTGGAGGATTTATCGGAGCAGCAGTAGCGCTTTTATATGCACCACAATCTGGACAGGAAACAAGAAAGGATATTAAAAAGAAAGCAAAAGAACTTAAGAAAAAAACAGTAAAAGCAGCTGAAGACCTCTATGATGAAATTGAAGAGATTTCAGAAATGTTAAAAGAAAAAATTAACGATATGAAAGAGCGCGGACAGGAATTAAGTGCTGACACTAAAAAAGAGATTTTAAACCAGATTGAAAAGCTTTCTAAAATGATTGATGAAAAAAAGAAAAAGCTTCTGGAGAGGCTTGATTGATTGAAGATCAACCTCTTAAGGATTTAGATTATTTTAAAGTTTTAAGTGTAATAGAAGAATTTACAAATTCAGAAGCTACAAAAAAATCCATTAATAAAATTTATCCTTTTGAGAGCTTTGAAGAAGTAGAAAACTCTCTAAAGGAATTTGTAGATTTAAAAGAGTTTGTTGACAAAGGCGGACAGCTCCCTGTCTCGCCTTTCCCTGATGTTTATCCATTAATTGAAAGGGCAGAAAAAGAAGGAGCTTTCTTCGAATCGCAAGAACTCACAGTATTTTTAAAAATTCTGAGAGTCCTAGATAAAATTTCTCCACTAATTGAACAATTTTTTAATTTCCATTATCTCAATAAAAAAATTAAAAATATTCTTGAAAACAACTTACTCGTAGGACAGCCATACATGCTTGAAAGGCTGGGAAACACAGTTGATGAAGATGGTAATCTTCTTGATACAGCATCTCCAGCTCTTAAATACATCAGAAAACAGATTAAGATAACAGAGGAACGAATAAAAAATAAACTGGAAGAAATAATAAATCGTCCAGATATAAGTGTCTTCCTTCAGGACAGATTTATAACAAAAAGAAACAATAGATGGGTTATTCCTGTAAGAATGGACTCAAAGGGACAGGTCTCTGGAATTGTTCATGATATTTCCCGTTCTGGCGAGACAGCCTTTCTTGAGCCATATGAAATTGCACATTTTTCTAAAAAGCTGGAAGAACTTTTAATTGAAGAAAAGCTGGAAGAGATAAAAATCTTAAAGGATATCTCTTTTGACATTTGTCAGATTGCTGAAACTCTTCAAAAAGAGTTTAATCTGCTTGTTTATCTTGATAAAATGCATTCAATATACAACTTCGCTAAAAAGTTTAATGCAGAGGTACCCGAACTAAGCGTACAGCCGCAGATAAGACTCATTAATGCAAAACATCCTGTCCTTATGCTTTCAAAAGACAAGGTTGTTCCACTTCATTTGGAACTTAAAGACAAAAAAGTTCTTGTTATTACAGGACCTAATGCAGGAGGAAAGACTGTAGCCATAAAAACAATAGGACTTCTTGTAAGCATGGCCATTTCAGGACTGCCAATTCCAGCAAGTCCATCCTCAACAATTCCGTTTGTTAAAAAAATATATGTTGACTTTTCTCATGAAGGCTCTATAGAAGAACATCTTTCAAGCTTTGCATCTCATATTGTAACTCTTAAAAATATTATTGAACAGGCTGACATAGACAGTCTTGTTATCCTTGATGAGATAGGTACAAACACAGACCCTGAAGAGGGCTCTGCTTTAGCATGCGCAATTCTTGAAGAGTTGAAAAATAAACAGGCATTTACTTTTGCAACAACGCACTTAAGCAAAGTTAAAGTTTTTGCTATGGCTGATAAGAATATGGAAGTGGCATCAATGCTTTTTGATGAAAGCAATATGACTCCACTTTATAAATTAAGCATTGGTAGTCTTACGCCTTCCTATGCACTTGAAGTGGCTCAGAAGTATGGTTTTCCTGAAAAAATTATTCAGAGAGCTTATGCACTCAAAGGCATGCAAAATAGAAAAATATATGAACTAATGGATGAACTTGAAAAACTTAAAAGGCAATACAATGAAAAACTACAAGAAATTGAAAAAATTAAAACTACTCTCATATCTGAAAAGGAGAAATTAGAAAAAGAAGTTCTTTTAGCCGTTGAAAATAAGAAAAAACTTATTGAACAGGCAAAAATAGAGGCTCAATCAATGCTTAAAAAAATGAAAGCAGAGATTAACTTGCTTTATGAAGAAGCTAAAAAAGCAGACAGAAAAAGACTTAAAGAAATATCCCACAAAATTTCAGAGATTTCAAGAAGATTTAGGCCTGAAGAAGTTAAAACCGTTGAACAAATCCAACTCGGTGATGTTGTGAAAATAAGAAGCCTTAACTTATCAGGGAAAGTTTTAGATATTGACAATGAAAGAGCCAGAATTCAAACAGACACCGTGCAGATAGAAGCAAAGATTAATGACCTTGAAAAAATGCAATTCTGGCAAAATAAGGAAAGAAAAATTAATATAATAACCCACCCAGAACGCAATGGAGAAGCGACACAAAAAAAACTGGATATTCGCGGTTTAAGAGTTGATGAGGCAATTCCTTTAATTGAAAGATTTTTAAATGAACTCTCTCTGAGCGAATTTTCAACAGGAGTTATTATTCACGGCATCGGTAAAGGTATCCTGAGAGATTCTGCAAGAGAGTTTTTGAAAGACCATCCATTAGTTAAAACTTTTTCAAAAGGCTCTCCCCAGGAAGGAGGAGATGCTGTTACAATTGTTGAATTAAAATGAAAACAGCCGGCGTCATAGGGGCTGGTAACGCTAACACGCAACTTTTAGAATTAGCAGAGAAAGTTGGCAGGCTTCTCGCACGAAATGGATTTATCGTAATTACTGGAGGTTTAGGCGGAGTGATGGAGGCAGCATCTCGTGGTGTGTGTGCTGAAGGAGGGATAACTGTAGGTCTATTACCAACAGACAGTAAAGCAGATGCAAATCCTTATGTTAAAATACCTATTCCTACAGGGCTTGGAGAGATAAGGAATGCTTTAATCGTAAGAGCCTCTGATATTTTAATTGCAATTGGAGGACAATACGGCACTCTAAGTGAGATAGCTCTGGCATTAAAAACAGGGAAAAAAGTTATAGGCTTAAACACATGGCATATTCCAGGCATTATAAAAGCAACTTCAGCAGAAGATGCTGTGGATATAGCTTTAAAATTATTATAGTTGAACAGGAATATAAATTTTGAATGTAGTCCCTTTGTTCAACGCACTTTGAACTTCTATAAATCCTTCATGGTCTTTGATAATTCTATAAACAATTGACAGACCAAGCCCTGTACCCTGTGATCCTTTTGTTGTAAAAAATGGCTCAAATATTCTTTTCATTGTCTCTTCATCCATACCCGTACCTGTATCTGATATAGAAAGCAATACAAATTTTTTATCTAACAGTAGAGCAGTTCCTGTTTTAATTGTTATTGTTCCGCCATCCTTCATAGCATCTTTTGCATTTGATATTAAATTCATAATAAATTCTTCAAATGCCTCAATATCAAACTTGATCTGAAGTGGTTGTTCTGAAAGGTCATAAACTATCGTTATCGTATTACCAACGTATACCTGCAATTTTGTCTTCATTGAACCAATAACAGCATTTAAATTAAAAATCTGCATATCATATTTCCTCTCTCCAGTAACTGTTAGCAGTTCTTTTATAAGATATGTCGTTCTTTTGGATACATTTATTATTTGTTGTAAAGCGTTCTTAACAAAATCATCTGTAACTTTTGCTTGAGCAAGAATCGCAAATCCCTGAATTATATTAATTAAATCTTTAAATCTATGCACTGCTTCACCAAGACAACGCCTTACAGACTCAAAATATTCAGCTTCCTTCATTTTCTTTTCTATCTCTTTATTTTTTATAATACTTACAGATGCTTCAGATATGGCTTTGCTTAAATGTCCTATCTCATCATTTCTTTCAGCATATTTATTTAAAGCCAATTCTCTAATCCCCATAAATTTCACTTCTTTTGAGATGTCCAGCAAAGGGGTTATATATCTTTTGGCAATATATAAAAATGCACATGATATCAACAATAAAGTGAAAAGAGATTGATAAAATAGATAAAAATTAAGATGTTCTGTTATAACTCTGTTCGGTGTTAAAATCACAAGGGAAAGTTCTTTATTGGCAGTCTTCCACCTTTCAATATTAACGAACCACTTATTTTTCTTAAAATGTACTCTGGTAAAAGATTTATCAAAATTGTCTGAGTTCAGTATACTGTAAAGCAATGGGAAATCTTTTTTATTTACAGTATAAATTTTTCCAGGCTCTGGTTTTACTTCATCTGTAAAAGCTATGACATTGTCATCATAATATTCATTATTTTCATGAGAAATAAGATAGAGCTTTGCATGTGGGTGGATATGTTGCTTTATGTGAGTTAAAAATTCTGATAAATCTTTTATCATTATGTCTGTGCCGATAACTTTTTTAGAGGGTCCACATAATAGCATCAAAGATGCAGTTACTCCGGGGTCTTTGGTTGTTCTTAAAATATATTCTTTACTCCATTGAATCTCTTGATTTAGTATTGTCTCGTTATACCAGATTGTATTTCTGGGGTCAAAGTTATCTTTAATTTTACTTTGTTTCGTTATTTTTCCATTATCATTCAGAGTATGCCATGTTACATATCCACTATCCTCTGCCTTTTTGAGTCTATTTAACCATCTACCTTTATCATTTAAAATCAAATACCCATTTCCCTTATCATCTCCATAGTTTATTGATGTTACATGGGGGTACTTTTTCATAAAGTCCATCAATAATCTGTTAGTTTTTTCAACGTCTTTAAAATTTAAAACATCACGGCAGACAAGACTCTGAATATTGTATAAAAAGGTTTCAACGGGTCTGGTGAAGTTTTCAATTTCTTTTTTTAAAAGACAAGAGGCGGTGTAAAAATGTTTATTGAGATAAACCTGATATAGATAATAAGAAAAAAGATAGTTACTTATGGAAATGGTTGCAACGAGGACTATCATTGTTATTACAAAAAACCACTTAATACTTATTATATTTTTAGGCATTCTGGTTAGATTATACATATAATATAAAAATTTTACTATTAAAGCTTTAATATAGCTGGCAGGCTTCTTTAAAGAGCTTCTATGCGAAGGACAGGGCTCCAGTTACGAAACAAGTTTACCATCATTGAGAAATAATACAAAATCTCCAGCTCTTTTTGCTGAAGATGTGTCATGTGTTGACATGATTACGATTGAGTTACGATTCTTTTTTAATTGAATTATTATATCCTCTATAATTTTTGTATTTTCAGTATCAACAGAGGCTGTTGGTTCATCAAGAAACAAAATCTCTGGTTCTAAAACAATAGCTCGTGCAATTCCCATTCTTTTTATTTCTCCACTTGAAAGAGTAAGAGCATTCTGATTTTTTTTATGAAGTAAGCCGACAAAATCCAGTGCCTTTTCAACTCGTTCTTTTATTTCTTCTCGTTTCATTCCTCTTATTTTCAGTCCATAGGCAATATTCTTGAATACTGTTGTATTGAAAGCTCCGATATTTGGCAGAACAAGTGTAATTCTTCTCATCAGATTTAAATCATTCTGTAACGCTTTGTTATCTTCAAAATAATTAACCTCACCAGTATCAGGCTGTTCTAAAAGCGCACAGATTCGTAAAAGTGTGGATTTCCCTGATCCATTGGGTCCCATCAAAACATATATTCCGCTTTTATCAAAGGAAAATGAACAATCCTTCAGGACTTCTTTACCATTGTAAAATTTCTTGATTTTTGAAATAACTAAATTTAAAGCCATTGATGTTTGATAACTCCCTTTTTCTGAAATGAAAATAAAACAAAATTTATTGCAAAGGAGATTAAAAGCAGTATTATTCCAAGTGCCATTGCAAGCTCAAAGTTGCCCTTGTCTGTTTCAAGGGCAATTGTGGTAGTCATAACTCTTGTATATCCTGCAATATTCCCACCCACAATGAGTATTGATCCAACCTCTGCCATCACTCTTCCAAAGGCTGCAACAACAGCAGCTATTATTCCATATCGTGCTTCCCTTATTACTGTAAGTGTTATTTGCAGAGAAGTCGCACCGAGCGTTTTAGCAGCCAGCCTTACATTTGAGTCAACCTTAACGCATGCCGAATGAGTAAGAGCTGCAACAATTGGAAATGCAAGAATGCTTTGAGCAATAACCATTGCGGTGGGAGTATACAGCAAGCTTAAAAAACCAAACGGACCACTCCGAGAAAGAAGAAGATAGAGAAAAAGGCCTACAACAACAGGTGGAAGTCCCATAAATGTGTTAAGTATAGTGAGTACTGCTTGCCTGCCATAAAATTTCTTCAGTCCTGCAAAAGCTCCTATTGGAATTCCTGTAATTGCTGCAATAAGGAGAGCTCCTCCTGAAACTTCTAAAGAAAGACATATAATCGTGAGGAGCTCTCTGTCAAGATTAACAATAAGATAAAATGCCTGCTTAAAAGCTTCTAAAATAAAATTCATTTTGCATTCGGGATAAATAGCTGATTCCCGTACTTATCTTTAAATGAAGCAATGGCTGCCTGTCCTTCTTTTGATATAATCCAGTTTATAAACTGCATTGCTTCGTTATATTTAACATGCTTGTGTTTCTCTGGATTGACCGCCATAACTCCATATTGATTGTATAATACCGGGTCACCTTCAAACAAGATTGCCAAATCCTGTTTATCCCTTATTGCAAGCCATGTTCCTCTGTCTGAAAGAGTATATGCACGCTTTTCATTTGCAATTCTTAGAGTTTTCTCCATTCCCTGTCCAGCTTCTAAATACCATTTTTGTCCTTTCGGATTAATACCAGCAGTTTCCCATAGCTTCAACTCTTTTACATGAGTACCGGAATTATCTCCCCTTGAAACAAAAAAACTTTGGGATGCAGCGATTTTTTTGAATGCTTCAGTGGCAGAGTGAGAACCTTTTACTTTTGCAGGATCATTTGGAGGACCAACTATAATAAAGTCGTTATAGCATACATCATGACGATTTACAAACCATCCTTCCTTTACTGCCTGAAGCTCAAGCTCCTTGGCATGAACAAAAACAGCATCAGCATCGCCTCTTTTACCCATCTCTATCGCTGCTCCTGTTCCTCTTGCAACAACTTTAACTTTTATGCCAGTTTTCTTCTCAAACGATGGTAAAATATAACTCAACAATCCTGAATTTTCTACCGAAGTGGTTGTAGAAAGAATCATTACATTTTCCGCTGCCTGAGCATTAACAGCAAACATAATTAATCCAGCTAACAATAAGCTTAAAAAAATCTTCATCTTAACCCTCCTCCTTTGTAATTTTTAAGCAGGCATTTTATCTTATTCTTCATATTGTCTGGCATAGTTGGCACCATTATAAAAGGCTTCTTCATATTGATCTTTTCCGAAGTTTCCTATAATGCTCTGACCTTTTTCAGAGACCAGAAAGTTTATAAATTTTTTCGCTATAGGGCTACAATTTCCCTGACAGAGAGCATGATAAACATTCACAAGAAGTTTGTCTCCTTTGAAAAGGACTTTTAGATTGGGTAAATCCTTTTTCATCATTATCCAGGTGCTGCTGTCAGTCATAAAATAGGCTTTCTCATCATTAGCTCTTTTTAAACTCGCACTCATAAAATCCTTTGTAATAATGTACCAGTCTCCCTGTGGTGAAATACCTGCCTTTTGCCATATTTCCATCTCTTTTTTATGAGTACCGGAATTATCTCCCCTTGAAACAAATTTAGCCTTTGCATTACTAATACGCCTGTAAGCCTCTATAACATCCTTAGCTTCTGAAATTCTTGCTGGATCATTGATTGGTCCAACAATATATAGTTCATTCGACCCAATAAGGGTTCTATTTGAAGCCCATCCTTCCTTAATAGCCTTTTTTTCAGCCTCAGGAGCGTGAACCATAACCATATCAACTTTTTTATCTTTTAAGAGCTTCAAAGCTTCTCCTGTGCCAGCTTTTATCCAGCAGAGAGTAGCATTTTCTTGTTTACTGAACTCTTCACCAAGTACTTTTAAAAGTCCGAGTTCACCAGGACTTCCAGTAGCCACTGAAATTTTATTTAGTCCTTTTCCATACACTTCTGTACATTTCTGTTCGGCATAAAGACTTCCACTTACCAGAAAAATTAAAATAAATAATAGCATTGTTACTAATTTTTTCATCTTACACCACACCTCCATTATATTTATTTAAACATAACGATAATTATAAAAAAATCTAAACATCAAACTTTTTAATCTTTTCTGAAAAGAATTTCTTTAAACTTTTATGAATGCTCCAGAATTGCTCAATTGCTCGTTCACCAGCCTCTGTTAAAATTGTACCACCACCATCTTTACCACCTACATGAGTTTCAATAAATGGTTTACCAGCCTGTCTGTTCATTGAAGTTATAAGTCTCCACGCATGTCTGTAAGACATATTCATTGACTTTGCAGCTTTTGAAATAGATCCGTATTGTTTAATTCTTTCAAGTAAAGCAATTCTCCCATATCCAAGAAAAGTGCCTTCATGACCTTCAATCCAGAATTTTCCTTTTAATGTATAATTTTTATGTATATCACTTCCTATTATACAAGACTGATGTAGATCTTTTAGTCCTTTTCTACCACTCTTTTTCATAAAGTATTGTAATAAAATATAATCTGTTTGTCAATGCGTGATTTGTTTGCTGAGATTTACTGCTAATTATTTCTGCGCATTCGTAATTTAATAACAGAAAAGTCTTCCAAGTAGGAAATTTTTTCCTTTATCAATGACTAATTTTTATTTTTTGAACTAATAAAAAAGTTATATTTTAAAACACTGTCAATACTGAAAGTTCCTTTTTGATATCTGGTATGGAAATTGATATTTCTTCATCATAATATGATGATACTGAATAATTTAAATTTAAACGGACTGAATATTTCAGATATGCAAAATAATATATCATCTACCCAGAATTTAGGTATTGATGCATTTCTTAATGAACTTTTAAAGATTCTGTTTGAAAGCAAGAATTCAAACATTAATGATGATTTAATGGTACTACCTGCTGGAGCATTGCCATTTTCTCTTGTTTTACAGAACAATCAGAATTTTTCTGGAGTTTTACAACTTGATGATAATGTCAAGTCTGAACTTTTAAGTTTATTTCAAAATGGTAATCTTAATATGGAAAAGTTATCATCATTGCTGCAGAACATGAAAATAATGCCAGTAAGTGAGGATTTTAATTCCATAAACGCCAGTGTAATGAAAGAGTTGCCTATTGTGAAAGACTCTAATATAACAGCTAAATCTTTTACAGATAATTCTACCATCGTGAAGAATGAAACAACTAAAGAATTGGTTTCTATGAATATAGATAAAAATTCGTTATCTCTTGATAAAGGATTTTCTGTTTCTCTGCCGACCAGGCATGAGACTGATAACAGTACAAGAGTTTTGCAATTTTTAAGCGACAAAGTTGAAACATTGACAAATCTTCAACATAAAACAGATGAAAAAAATTTCAATGATACTCTATCTCAGCTTAATATCATGCATAATATTTCAAATACTGCACCCAAAAATCCTCAAAAAATCGAACTTTCTGTTTCTAATATTCAAAATCTATCAGATATTGTTTTTAAATCAGTATCCACTTCGCAGAAATCTATTACTGTCCAATTAGAACCCCCAGAGCTCGGGAAAATATTAATCCGAATTTCTATGGACAGTTCAGGCATAAAAGCTGATATGAAAGTTGACTATCCTCACATAAAGGAGATGATTACAGGATTAATTCCAGAAATAAAAAGCAACCTTGAATCAAGAGGAGTGAAAGTTTCTGACTTTCTGCTTGATTTAACAAAGGACCATCGAGGATACAGTGATTCTTATAATGGACAGAGTCAGCAAAAATATAAAGGTAACCAGAAATTTTTTGAATACTTTGCATAATCAGGAGGTGCAAAATGTCAGATGTAACATCAATATTTAACAATCCGCTTTATACAACACAGGAGAAAACAACTGCTACCGGCAACAACGCAATTGACAAAGAAGCATTTCTCAAACTTCTTACAGCTCAACTTAAGTATCAGGATCCGTTAAATCCAATGGATAATACACAGTTTGTAAGTCAGCTTGCAATGTTTTCTGCGTTAGAACAAGTTGTTAATATCGGAGACACTTTGAACAACTTTATTTCTACCAAGACAAATGAAGATGCATTAACACTTGGAGCCAATCTTATAGGTAAAACAATTATAACAACCGATTCAGAAGAGTTTACAGTGAAAGGAATAAGCTATCAGGATGGCACACTTTCAGTTGATGTGGGAAGCAAAACTCTAACAATTGATAAAATTCAGGGAATAAAAGCTTAGGAGGTGAATAATCCGTGCTAACATCACTTTTTACAGGAATAAGTGGACTTAATGCCAATGGTGTGGCTTTATCAGTAATTGGCGATAATATTGCAAATGCAAATACGCCAGGATTTAAAGGAAGTAGAGCTAACTTCGGAGACATTCTGAGTCAAACTCTAGGTGGCGCATCGGCAATGCAGGTTGGTCGTGGAACAATGATTGTTGATATTCAGAAATTGTTCACACAGGGAACTCTAGAGTCAACATCAAATCCTCTTGATCTGGCAATTGATGGAGATGGATTTTTTATTGTAAAACAGACAAATGGTCCCACCTATTACACACGTGCAGGACAGTTTCGTCTTGATAAAAATGGCTATGTTGTTGATCCAAATGGATACAGGCTTCAGGCATATCAGATGGACCAGTCTGGCAATCTAACAGGTACCATAAGCGATGTTCATCTTGCAGGATTGATGAGTAACCCTTCAGCAACAACCAATATAAATATGCAGGTAAATCTGGACTCAAGAGACGATACCAAAACATGGAGTTTCACTTCAGGATCTGATTTGCCAGATTCTTCATCATATAATTATTCAAATGCAATTACAGTATATGACAGTCTTGGAAACTCACATCTTGTTTATACCTATTTTGTAAAAACTTCAACAGCGAATCAATGGGAAGCTCATGTTATATATGATGACGGAACTAATCCAAATCAGCCAAACTATACAGAAATAGATTTTGATACCGCAACTGCAGGAACTCAACCTATACAATTGCAGTTCAACTCTAATGGCACGCTTCAGAGTATCACTCCTGACACTTCTACACAGGCTAATGCTGTATCGTTTGATTTTTCTGCATGGGGCGCTACAAATCCTCAAAATATCACTTTAAATTTTGCCGACTCAACTCAATATGGGTCTCCAAATGCTATTGTATTTCAAACTCAAGATGGATATTCTACAGGTAATCTAATAGGCGTCACTGTTGATCAGAATGGTGTAATGTCAGGTGTATTTACAAACGGCCAGGTAAAAAAAGTCGCACAAGTAGTTCTTTCCAAATTTGTAGCTGCACCCAATCTCACAAAAGTGGGTAAAAATTTATTTCTTGAATCTTACAGCTCAGGTGGCCCAATATATGGAGCACCCGGTACAGTAGGAGTTGGTACAGTATATTCAAACTCACTTGAAGCAAGCAATGTTGACCTTGCAGAAGAATTTGTCCGAATGATTGCCGCACAAAGAGGTTATCAGGCAAATGTTAGAGTAATAACAACAACAGATAATATGTTAAATGACCTTATGAGTATTGTAAGGTAGATTGTAGCACTCCCCGGAACAGCTCCGCTCCGGGGAGTTTTTTAGTTAATTTTTATCTTTAAAAATCTTCTTTTGCCAACCTTTACAACATACTCGCCTGCTTTAAGCTTTATATCAGGATTATAGATCTGTTTATCATTCACTCTTACAGCACCCTGTTTAATGAGTCTTATTGACTCTGATGTACTTGCTGTAACGCTTTGTTCTTTAAGAATTTTTGGCAACCAGACTCCGTCCTCCTCAGCCTTCATTTCAACAACCTGAATATCTTCAGGCACTTCTTTCTGTTTGAAAAGCCTTATAAAGTTTTCTTTTGCCTTCTGTGCCTTATCCTGACCGTAATATCTCGTTACAATTTCAATTGCGAGAGCCTCTTTTGCGTCTCTTGGATTAATTCTGCCTTCTTTTATATCTTTTTTAAGTTGATTAAGCTCTTCTATTGATATATGACTTAAAAGTTCATAATATTTAAGCATAAGTTCATCATTAATTGACATTATCTTGCCAAACATAGTATCAGGTGATTCATTTATTCCAATATAATTTCCAAGACTCTTTGACATTTTATGAACTCCATCAAGCCCTTCAAGAAGAGGCATTGTTATTATCACCTGCTCTTCCAGTCCATATGTCTTCATAAGCTGCCTTCCCATAAGAAGATTAAACTTCTGATCTGTGCCTCCAAGCTCGATATCAGCTTTTAAATGAACAGAATCATAGGACTGAAGCAAAGGATATAAAAATTCTAAAATTGAGATTGGTTTCCCTTCCTGAAAACGCTTTTTAAAATCCTCCCTTTCAAGCATTCTTGCAACAGTTTCTGAACCTGCAAGTCTGCACATATCAAGAGCAGACATACTACCAAACCACTCGCTGTTAAACATTATTACTGTCTTTTCTGAATCAAGGATTTTGAAAACCTGCTCTTTATAAGTTTCAGCATTGCTTAACACTTCATCCCTTGTAAGAGGTTTCCTGGTTTCAGTTTTACCAGATGGGTCTCCAATCATTCCTGTAAAATCACCAATTAAAAAAATCACTTTGTGTCCAAGTTCCTGAAACTGCCTCATCTTCTCAAGTAGCACAGTGTGCCCAAGATGAATATCTGGAGCTGTAGGATCAAAACCCACTTTTATTTTTAAAGACTTGTTCTCTTTATATGAGCGTTCAAGCTTCTTTTTTAAATCCTCCTCAAGGATTATCTCAACAGTTCCTCTTTTGATGATTTCTAATTGTTTATCAGGTTCAAGCATGCTTTGCCTCCTTAAAATGAATGCTCCTTATCGGGAAATTCTCCTCTTTCAACCTCTTCTTTATACTGTTTTAGCGCCTGTAAAATATCTCCTCTTATGTTTGCATATTTTTTCACAAACTTAGGTGTGAATTTTTCAAACAAACCAAGCAAATCATGAATTACCAGAACCTGACCATCACAATAAGGACCTGCGCCAATACCAATGGTAGGAATTTGAAGTGTCTCTGTGATTTCTTTTGCTAATTTTGACGGAATAACCTCTAATACAACTGCTATTGCTCCGGCCTCCTGTAATATTAAAGCATCGTCCTTTATTCTATTTGCCTGCTCATCTGTTTTGCCCTGAAGCTTATATCCACCCATTCTCAACACAGCTTGTGGAGTTAATCCTATGTGTCCCACAACAGGAATTTCAGCCTCTGTAATTGCTTTTACATGCTGTAAGATTTCTCTTCCTCCTTCAATTTTAACAGCATGAGCACCTGCCTCTTTAATTAACCTGCCGGCATTTTCAACTGCTTTATCAACTCTGATTTGATATGACATAAAAGGCATATCAGCAACAATCATAGCTCTTTTTGTTGATCGAGCTACAATTTTTGTATGATAAATCATTTCTTTCATTGTTACAGGCAGTGTTGTATCATTTCCCTGAACAACCATTGAAAGAGAATCACCCACAAGAATCATATCTATTCCAGCTTCATCAACAAGATGAGCAAAGGGATAATCATAGGCTGTGAGCATTGTAATTTTTTGCTTTTGCTGCTTTTTATTCAAAAGATCAGTTACTGTAAATCTCATCCCTGTGACCTTCGTAATGCTTTAAGATGAAGCTGTAACGTTTTCATGCCCTCCCACTCATTCATAGTGGGAGTAAAAGCAGCATCAACAAGGCATCCTTCAAGGACATTTTCTTCTCCCATATCAAATCCTATGCTTGAGACAGTACTACCATTCTGTCTCAAAAACATTTTAAGATGATTATTACCCACTTTCCTTAAATTTACCACAGTTAGATCTTTTGCTCCAAAAACAGGTTCTCGATTTCCTTCTCCAAAAGGTTCAAGAAGTTTTATTTCTTCAGTTACTTTTTGATTTATTTCTGAAAGGCTAACAGCTGCATCAAGACAGAGAATATTTTTATCGTCCAAAACCTGATCCCTGATAATACTGCAAACTTTTTCTTTAAACTTTGTAAGGTTTTCTTTTAAAAGTGTCATACCTGCTGCCTGTTTATGTCCACCGAATCTTACGAGTAAATCTTTGCTGTTAATCAGAAGTTCCTGAAGATTAACATTTGCCGGGCTTCGAGCTGAACCTTTCGCTTTTTCATTCTGAACAGAAAAAATGAACACAGGCCTGTTGAATCTTTCAAGAAGTTTACTTGCCACTGTTCCAGCAACTCCAGGATGCCAATCCCCCCATAAAACAATTACTGGTTCGTCATTAAATTCTTTTGTAAGCTTTTCTTCAACTTCCTGCATAATTTTTTCTTCTGTTTTCTGTCTTAAAGAATTTATCTGGTTTAACCATTGACCGAGCTTTTCAATCTCATCCGATTGTTCTGAAATTAAAAATTTGACAACATCCTGAGCATGATCAATCCTTCCAGGTGCATTAATTCTTGGAATAAGATAAAAGCTAAGATGAAATCCTTTAAGGCTGTTTGAGTTTACACCTGTTATATCTTTTAACCTCTTTATAGATGGTCTGACAGGAGTTTCGATAAGTCCCCAGCCATGCTTTATTAATGCTCGATTAGTAGTATTAAGAGGTACCATATCAGCATAAGTTCCGAGTGTTACAAGGTCAAGATACTCCATTGCATTGTCTCTGTTTAATGCCATGGCAAGCATAAAAGCAACCCCAACTCCTGCAAGGCATTGATAGTACAAATTTTCATCGATTTTTGGATTTACTATAAAGAGAGCATCAGGTAAAATTAACTCTCCATTTACTCTTAAAGGTTCATGGTGATCAGTAATAATTACATCAATTCCTTCTTTTTTCGCATACTGAATAGTATCGAAATCTTTTATTCCACAGTCAACAGTTATAATCAGCTTTGCTCCCATTTTTCTGGCTTTTTCAATGCTCGCAGTGCTCAAACCGTATCCGTGATGAATTCTATGTGGAATGTGATAAAAAACCTGAGCTCCCATTTTATGCAAAGTATCATACAGAATTGCTGTTGATGTCAGTCCATCAGCGTCATAATCCCCATTAATGAGAATCTTAACTCCGTTAGATATGGCTTGATTTATTATTTTTACAGCATCATAAATCCCGGAAATTTCAAATGGGTCAATTCTATCGATTGAAGGATTAAGAAATGAATAAATTTCATCAATGTCTTTAAGTCCTCTTGATACAAGAACCTGTGCAAGTGGCAGAGATATGTTTAAGGACTGCGATATATACTGAAGATATTCTTGATTTGTCTTAACAACAACCCATTCACTGTACTGCATTTTATCTCTTGATCAGAGAGTTTTTACCAATCAAAAGCACCACAGGACTTGCTATAAATATTGATGAGTATGTTCCAATGATTATGCCGAGCATCATAGCAAGTGCAAAATCGTGCAATACCTCTCCTCCAAAGAAAAATAAAGCTAAAGCTGAAATAAAAGTTGTAAGAGACGTTATAATTGTTCGTGATAATACCTCATTGATGCTCTTATTCATCAATGCCTCGAGTGTTACATTGCCTTTTGCAACTTTGCCAAGATTTTCACGGATTCTATCAAAAACAACGACTGTATCAGTAAGAGAATAACCCGCAATTGTTAAAAGAGCACTTATAAATATCAGGTTGATTTCCTTGTCAAGAAGATAGAAAATTCCAAGTAAAGCCATAACATCATGAAATGTTGCAATTGTAGCGCCTATGGCAAAATGAAACCTGAATCTTATAGCAATGTAAAGAAGAATTCCAAGAGTTGCAGCCAGAATTGCAAGTAATGCATCCCTCTTTGTACGTTCTCCAATTTTTGGTCCTATTGCAGTCACTGATTCAATAATTGGCTCTTTAGTTACAAGACTGTCCTTCAATGCTTTTTCGATTGTATCCTGAGCTCCTTCCTCTTGCTTCTTTAGCTTTATTAGAATCTTCTTTTCTGTTGGAAGCTCCTGTATATCAGCATCTTTTATTTGCACCTGATCAAGAACTTCTCTTACTTCGGCAAGTGTTACAGGCTGTGAGAATCTCACCTGCAGGCCTAATCCACCAGCAAAGTCAACTCCTAGATTTGCATTGCCAGCATGAATATGAAAGATTGCAACTAATCCAAGAACTATCATTGCACATGAGAAAATCAGGGCGAAATATTTTTTACCTAAAAAATCAATATTTGTTTTGCCAAGAAAATGTATCATATACTCAGGCTCTTACGCTCCTTTCCAATATAAATAAAGTCAAAAACAGTTTTTGTACCTATCAGAGCTGTAAAAAGATTTATTGCAACACCAAGAGTCAGGGTTACAGCAAAACCTTTTATAGGACCGGAACCAAAATGAAAAAGTACCGCTGCCGTAATAAGCGTTGTTATATGAGAGTCAAAAATAGTCCAGAAAGCCTTTTTATATCCAGATTCAATAGAAGCTTTCGGAGTTTTGCCAAGTCTGAGTTCCTCTCGTATTCTTTCAAACATTAAAACATTTGAGTCCACAGCCATTCCTATAGCCAGAGCTATTCCTGCAATACCTGGCAGGGTAAGTGTTGCATTTAATGCAGCAAGAGCACCAATGAGTAGAATAATATTCAATACCAACGCAAGATCAGCAATTAAACCACTCAGCCGATAATAAAAAATCATAAACAAAGCAACAAACAAAGCTGCAATTATCACAGCCATTTTGCCAGCCTCAATTGAGTCTTTTCCAAGAGTAGGTCCAACAGTTACATTCTGAATAAGCTTTACAGGCGCAGGAAGAGCTCCTGCCCTTAACACAATTGCTAAATCTTTCGCCTCTTCAAGAGAAAAACTTCCTGTAATCTGAGCATTTCCTCCTTCAATTCTTTCCTGAATAACAGGCGCAGAGTAAACATTCCCATCAAGAATTATGGCAAGTCTATGTTTGACATATTTGGCGGTAATATCTTCAAAAATTTTTGCTCCGGCATCATTGAATCTTAATGATACATATGGTTCATTAAATCTCTGATCAATGCTTATATGAGCCTCTGCAAGCAGATCACCTCTAAGAAGTGCTTCTTTTTTCACAATATAAGGCCTTTTATAAACCTCACCTGTTTCTTTATTTACAATTTTTTGAAAAACTATTTCATCAGACTCAGGAATTTTAGTACTCCATTGTTTAAGAAAATCGTCTTCCTCTCCAACTTTTATCAATGAAGGAAGCTCCTTCCATAAAGGAGTTTCTTCATCAAGAAGCTTAAACTCAAGTTGAGCTGTCTTGCCAATTATTTCAACAGCTTTCCTGGGGTCTTTAACTCCTGGCAGTTGAACAACGATTTCATTTTCACCCTGACGATGTATTGTTGGCTCACTAACACCAAGCTGGTCAATTCTATTTCTAATTACCTCAATAGCCTGCTCCACAGAGTTTGTTTCAACTTTTTTAAGAGCAGACTCTGGGAGCTGAGCTACAATACTGTTTTCCTTTTCAGAGAGAGACAGGTCTGGATAGTTTTCTCTTATTAATTTTTTTATTTCATCATTTCCAGGATGGATATATATCTTTTCTCCTTCAACCTTGAGGGATGATTTTAGTCCTTTCTTGTCCAAAAGATTTTGAAGATGCATGCCAATTCTCTCCACTGTTATCTGTCGCGCTCTGTTGAGGTCAACCTCAAAAATCAGATGAGAACCACCCCTTAGGTCAAGACCAAGAACAATTCCTTTATTAGGCATATTTTTCTTCCACCACTGTGGCATATAGTCAAATAGCGGAGTGTTCGGCAAAAAGAAAATTACTGCAACCAACACCGTTAAAACTATTAATACTATTCGCAAATAAATGCTTTTTCTCATAAAACAGTATTAATCCTCGTCAGTTGAGGGCCTCAATGCTGCAATTGATTGTTTTGATAGTTTAACCTTAACATTTTCAGCAATCTTAACAACTACAGTATTAGGATTCACGCTTTCAACAACACCGTATACTCCTCCAACAGTTATCACCTTATCTCCTCTTTTAATATTGTCAAGCATCTGTCTATGCTGTTTTGCCCTTTTCTGCTGCGGTCTTATAAGAAGGAAATAGAAAATAACGATGATTAAAATCAAAGGAAGGAGACTTGCAACAAGACTCATAATCGGATCCCCCTGTCCTCCAGCACCTCCCTGTGGAGCAGGTCCCATTGCATAAGCATTAGATATGAAATTTAAAAAATTCATAATTCACCTCCAAAATTTTTAAATCTTTTTATAATAGCAATCATCCATAAAAAATCGCAAGTTTATATAATAGTAGAGCTGTATGTTTAAGCCAATTTTTCAGACTCAAAGTATCTGGATACAGCAAGTTTGAGATAAAATACTATTATGATAGAACTTGCAACAGTTCCTGCTCTGCCAGGAGTATATTTGTTCAAAGATAAAAAAGGCAGGATTCTGTATGTAGGGAAAGCTAAGATTTTGAGAAACAGGCTAAGAAGCTATTTTCATGGTGATCTTGATCCCAGAAAATCAAAAATGGTTGAGCTTGTTAAGGATTTTTCATATATTGTAACATCAAACGAATTTGAAGCTTTAGTTCTTGAAGCAAACCTCATAAAACAGTATAAACCACCTTTTAATGTATTGCTGAGAGATGATAAGAGCTATCCATATTTAAAAATAACGATAGCTGAACAATGGCCCAGGATTGAGGTTGTGCGTAAACCGAAAAAAGATGGAAATTTATACTTCGGTCCTTATGTTCCTGCTCAATCAATGTGGGAAGCTTTGTCTTTTATCAGAAAAAACTTCCCGATAAGAACATGTAAATATAATCTGAGCAAATCAATAAGACCATGTGTGCAATATCAGATGAAAAGATGCCCTGCTCCCTGTGCAAAACTCATCAGCAGGGAAAAATATATGAAAGGCATTGAAGAGGTTATTTTATTTTTAAAAGGACAAAAAAAGCAGTTATTAAGCATGCTATATGAGAAAATGCAAAAACTTTCTGATGACCTGAAGTTTGAGGAAGCTGCAATGGTGAGAGACCAGATTAAAAGGCTCGAAAAAATTTTTACAGAACAGAGGGTTGTACTACAAACCTTTGAAAACATTGATGTTATAGCTACTTATACTGAAAACTCAAAAATATCTGTGAATATTCTTTTTGTAAGAAACGGTTTGCTTGTAGGTTCAAAGGATTATATTGTAAAAAAGGCTTTTTATGAAACTAAAGAAGAATTAACTATTTCAATTATTGAAGCAGTCTATTCAAAAGAGGCTTTAATCCCTCCACCTATCATAGTTTTACAAAGTATTCCTGACAATATAGATGAAATTAAACAATGGCTTAAAGACAAAAGAAATGACATAGTTGAATTGAGAAAACCCACTACGAATGAAGAAAAGTCTTTGCTCAATATGGCATTGAACAATGCAACAATTCATCTAAAATCAAAAAGCTCATCGCATGAAACAATCCTGAACGAGCTTAAGGAGAGACTTAATCTCAGAGACACTCCGTCAAGAATTGGAGCTTTTGATGTTTCAACACTTTTTGGAACTCATTCTGTTGGAAGCTTTGTTTATTGGGAAGATGGAGCATTTAACAAAAACCTCTACCGACATTTAAAAATAAAAGAAACTCCTGGAATTGATGACTACTCTTCAATGAGGGAGATTGTTTTCAGAGTTATTACTAAATTTGACACTCAGGAAGGTGTACCAAAACCTGAATTAATCTTAATTGATGGAGGAAGGGGACATCTCAATACAGCTCTCAAAGTTGTAAAAGAGTTAAAAGCAGAAATGAATGTTTTTGCAATTGCAAAAGAGCCAGATAGACTTGTATTTTCTGATGGAAGGAAAATATCTCTGGATGATAAAAGACCTTCATCTCTGCTTTTAAGGAAAATCAGAGATGAGGCACATAGAGTTGCAATTAGCTATCATAAGAAGTTAAGAAAAAAAGCTTCATTTGAATCAGTTCTTGAAAAGATTGCAGGAGTTGGTAAAAAAAGAAGACTTACTTTACTTAAACACTTTGGCAGTATTGCCAGGATAAAATCTGCAACTGAAGATGAAATAGCTACACTTCCTGGATTTAATCTAAAGCTTGCAAAAAAGGTTATTGATGAACTTAATAAATCTTCATAGTTCCATCAATATCAATCAATTTTTCGCTCAAGGTAATGTCTTTATCTGATAACTTCAATGCCTCTTTAACAATCCAGGTAAGACCTCCACAGCATGGAACTGCCATTCTTAGCACTGTAACTGATTTGATGTTATTTAATTTAAAAATGTCTGTCAGTTTTTCCATATAAAGTTTTGCGTCGTCAAGTTTTGGACAGGCGATAATCAATTTTTTATCTTTACGAATATCGCTGTGGAAGTCAGCATACGAAAATGCCGTGCAGTCTGCAGCAATAAGAAGATTACAATTTTTCAAAAATGGAGCATTTACAGATACAAGCTTGAGCTGAATGGGCCAGTTTGGGAGTTTATGATTTTTGGCAAAAGAGTGACACTCACAGGATGGAGTTGAATGACTTTTTAAAAATTCAAGATGTTTTTTTGTCTCTTCTTCATTGAAAGGCACAGCCTCTGTTTCAACTATTGTTATTGCTTCCTTTGGACAGCTTCCAAGACATGCGCCAAGTCCATCGCAGTAAATCTCATCGACAAGCTTTGCCCTGCCATTTACAATTTGAATGGCACCTTCAGCACAGGCATCAACACAGGCTCCGCAGCCATCACATTTTTCTTCATCAATATGGACTATCAGTCTTTTTATCATAGTCTTATCCCCCTTGATTATCTTTGTTATTCTAATTTTATCCTGTTAAAGCATAAAAAAATATGATATAGGTCATAAATAGTCCTTTCCCCTGCAAAAATGGCTAAAAGAATTAAGGAAAGAAGTGAACTTGCTACAATTTAGTAGACAAAAAGATAAGGCAACTATAAAAATAAGTAGAAAGGAGTAGAAAGGAGTAGAAAGGAGAATTACGATGATTAAAAGGAGAGTTTACACAAAAGAATTTAAGATTGAAGCAGTAGAACTTACTTTAGATTCTACAAAGACAGTAAAAGAGATTTCAGAAGATTTAGGAGTTCCATACCATTTATTATGCAAATGGAGGAGCAAGTACTTACAGGAAGGCACAAATAGTTTTCCAGGACATGGTAATGTAAAAGAAAGTGAAAAAGAGTTAAAGAGAGTTGAAAAAGAGCTAAAGGATGTAACAGAGGAGAGAGACATATTAAAAAAAGCTTTGGCCATTTTTTCACAAAATCCACGGAGAAATATAGGCACTTGTCAATAAAATTGTGTCTATTCTGTAAATCTGGAATTAAATATCTGTCTAATTTCATATAACACCTCTTTTGATACTGTAAGGGGTTTTCTCCATCTACCCTGGATTATTCTGTTTACAATAACATAGATAGAAATCTCAGCAGTCTTTAATGACTGAAAATATCCACCATGATTTACTCTCAATCCCTCAAGTTTACTGTTTATATTTTCCACTATATTGGTTGTATATATGTGTTTTCTTATTGCCTCAGGATATTTTTTATATGATAAATATCTCTCTTTATTGGTTTTAAGCATTTTTATGTATGAGGAATATTTACTTTCAAATTGATTGCACAAAGTTTCAAATGCATTCACTGCTTCTTCATAGTTACTGATTAATTTTATCCTGTTTATTTCTTCATTAAATCTGGATGCATCTTCTTTTGACATATTTCTGAATATGTTTCTCTGCATGTGGACAAAACAAAGTTGATGATCAGTCTGAGGGAAAAGAGTCTTTATTGCATCAGATACTCCAGGGAAATCATCAGAGGTTATCAGTAACACTCTTTTTAATCCCCTTGCAATTAAATCATTGAATATTTTTAGCCAATCTCCTTTCTTTTCTGATCCAAAAAATACATAATATCCAAAGAAATCTTTCCTTAGATTCATATCCATTCCTATAATACTGTATATCACAGCCTTTCTTACTCTCTTTACTTCTTCATCCTTTATCTCTGTGTGATATGCATCAATAAATAAAGCAAAACATTCTGATGGAAGTTCCTTCATCCTTAGTTCTTTTGCTT